>Ga0058698_10000055_pt1 | contig 66435 bp, 69 predicted proteins | sample AgamicAsSfe_FD_67288 | JGI IMG/M metagenome (GOLD analysis project Ga0058698, IMG submission 67288) | Agave microbial communities from Guanajuato, Mexico - As.Sf.e | ecosystem: Host-associated > Plants > Phyllosphere > Phylloplane/Leaf | place: Guanajuato, Mexico | collected 2012-05-30
GTGGAGACCATAGGCATTGACGGCGTCTGAGCGGCTCATGTTGCATACAGCAACCTTTTGCGGAAATGTGATCTATGTACGACTGAATGTTGAGAACTAAATCTTCAAAGAACCTAAATGTATAGACTGAGGTACGACCCGATTTATGAGGACGTGATGAAGGACTTTTTTTTTAGATAACAAATTCTACTCGGCTGAATAGGAAACCGTCTTTCCATAAGAATTAATCCTCTATGTTTGCATCGACTTCATTCTTATCCCTAGTGAGTGGATGCTCCATGAGGCTTAGCGCAAGAACCGGTCCGACACAGCTCCGATTGCTCCAAGCCCGCGAGGCTTGGAGTCATATCAAATAATTTACGCCGCTACATCATCTAGTCCGCCAGTCGATTGAGAAAGTGACGGACCTTCAACGCGCTCTTCTATCGAGTAGATCCCCGCGTGCGACTACTGCGACCACGCCAACCGCCTGAGAATTGCTCCTTACTCCCAACCTACCCCTCCAAATACCCCACCATCGCACACGAGAATCGCGCCAAAGTCTCCTGCAGACCAAACAATCTGCCAAAATGCCGACGATTGGAGTAGATAAGGCGGCTCTTTTCAAGGAGCTAGGCAAGGAGTACACCTACCAGGAGTTCGACGACCTATGTTTCGAATTCGGTATCGAGTTGGACGAGGACACCAGCCTGAGCACCAAGCCAGAAGATCAGGCGCAACCACCACAACTCAAGATCGAGATCCCTGCGAACCGATATGATATGCTGTGTTTCGAGGGTATTGCAATGAATCTTAAAGTCTTCCTTGGAAAACAGAAGTTGCCCAAGTGGACCGTCACTGCGCCCAAAGGAGGAGAGCTTGAGGTGTTGGAAATCAAGCCCGAGGTATGACAGTTGTCTGCATGGAAGTAGAGCAGTTGCGCTGATGATATGTCATACAGACAAAGCAAATACGAGAGCTCTGCTCTGGTGTCATACTACGAGGCATCACCTTCACGAAAGAACGATACGAGTCCTTCATCGCGTTACAAGACAAGTTACATTCCAACCTGGCGCGTCAAAGGACGCTGGTATCCATTGGAACGCACGATCTAGACAGTAGGTGGTCCTGCATGTTTATTTTGCGGCGATGTCTAACGAAACATAGCAATCAAGGGCCCTTTCTCGTACGAAGCGCTACCACCAGAGCAGATCAAGTTCACGCCTCTTAACCAAGACAAAGAGATGAACGCAAAGGAACTTATGGAGTTTTATGAGGTTAGTAGTTATCTTCTGTTTCTACAATCTGTGTTTCTGACCTTGAGCAGAAAGACAAGCACCTCGGACGTTTCCTGCACATTATTCGCGACTCGCCAGTATACCCTGTAATCTACGACGCAAACCGCACTGTCCTCTCGTTACCACCTATCATCAACAGCAATCATAGCAAGATCACACTCGACACGAAGAACGTCTTCATCGAAATCACTGCGACAGACAAGACCAAGGTCGAGATTGTCAACCATATGCTTGTCGCCATGTTCGCTGGTTACGCTGAGTCGATCGAACCTATCAAGATCAACTCACCCCACAATGGAGAGTCAAGAGAGTCGCCGGATCTCTCACCACGGCAAATGCAGGTTGAGGTCGACTATTTGAACCAGGTCACTGGTCTAAACAAGTCTCCCGAGGAGATCTCGGAACTTCTGTCGAAAATGGGTCATGATGTTTCACCATCTCAGTCTGACAAGAACATCCTTGATGTTTCTGTCCCAATCACTCGGGCAGATATCCTCCATCAAGCCGATATCATGGAGGATTACGCGATCGCCTACGGGTTCAACAAATTGCCGCGGGTGTACCCTAACAAAACTGCTGCGGTCTCAGCGCCATTGCCGATCAACAAGCTCGGTGACATAGTTCGGATAGAGTCTGCATCCTCAGGATGGACCGAAGTCATGCCTCTTATCCTCTGCTCACATGAAGAGAACTTTGAGTGGCTAAATCGGAAAGATGACGGCAAGACGGCAGTCAAGCTTGCAAACCCCAAGACCGCGGAGTATCAGCTCGTCCGAACATCGTTACTACCAGGTCTCCTCAAGACAATCAACTCCAACAAGCACCATTCGGTACCCATGAAGATCTTCGAGGTCAGCGATATTGGTCTTGTCGATTTGGAGCAGGAGAGAAAGAGCAGGAACGAGCGACACTTCGCTGCAGCTTTCATGGGCAAGACAAGCGGCTTCGAACAAGTACACGGTCTGCTGGACAGACTGATGCTTATGCTCCGGTCGGCGTTCCTTACGCGGGAAGACGGCCTCAAGAACGAACAACTACAGGGTTACTGGATAGAAGAGGTTGATGGTAAGTGCACGCTCTCAGTATTCAGAATACGTATAGGTTTACTGATTCGTCATAGATCCAACTTTCCTTGCTGGACACTCGGCCGCTATCAAGCTGAACCTTGGTGGTAAGAACCACACCATTGGTGTCTTTGGTATCTTGCACCCGAGTGTGCTTCAGAAGTTCGAATTGCCGTAAGTTCATTCAAAACGGTACTGAATCAGAAACTGACAAATGTACAGATATCCCGTGAGTACGCTGGAGTTCAATCTAGAAGTCTTCTTGTGAGATGCCGCACATCCGCCCTCGGTGCAGTCTTAGAACACTCTTTCTGGCGCAATAGATTACTAGATGTCACGCTCGAATTGACACGATATGGTCTGCCACCTACAAATGCTGGACTGAAATCGTACGAAGCACCGCATTTGTTTAAAGTTTACCAACCAAGCAAAAATGACAAACTCCTTGGCGCAGGATAGCGCGACGCGTGATGCTATCGTCACCAGAAAGATACAGTGCCGTGCGCAATGCCGTGTTAGCCGTCTTTTGGAACACTCGACTATGATAAATCTGTAAAGCCGTGCGTAGTGCTGCACCCCGACTCGATACAGATTCGATAATGATGCCCTTAGTGTGTGGGGAAGCCTGCAAATTACTAGTTCACGCGTGGTGACGTCACCCCCATCGCATGCAAACATCGAATAGAGCGGATGTGTCGGTCGCTTCACCTCTACTTTCTTCGGTACATCCTGCAAGAACGATTGAGAGGGCCCGCAAAATATCCACGCGACGTCTTTCGACTTCTGCAAATTCCAGCGTTAAGCGTTGCATAGCCTCTTTGGAGTGCCGATTACCCGTGCTGCTCGCATCGTTCCTGACGGGGAGTTGGCTTCAGATGTCACTGTGCATGCAGCGAACTAGTATATGAGCGAATAACAGCCGGCGACCGCGCGTAGTCAGGGTGTTCACATTGGTCTGGTAGGGATTCAAGCAGCGTCCAGGGCCGAAGCATTTAAGCAAGCGTGTCCAAGCGGAGACTTGTCAAAGGCTAAGAGCACCGAGATTCGATGGCTGGGCGCATAGTCTTCTAGAAGACAGACTAGTACTTACGAGAAGCTCACTCGAAAGCTGGCTCATGGCCAAACAAAACCTCAGGAGCTTTTCCGAAGGTGTTTGTGCCGTATACGCACCTTACCTTCTAGACTTCTGATGGTTGGTGCCGGCATGGCATTCTCCTCTGTACCTAACAAGTGGTATACGTCGTTTGTGACGATGGTTATGCTTCTTGCTTCGCGATCTTGGTTCGATTTTTGCTAGTGAGTAGCCGCCGATATCGAGGGTAGTAAGTGTGTATCCCGTACCCAGCAGTGGCATCCATCCACCGATATTTCTGTAGGTATATATATTGAGTCCCTTTCTGTATACACTGCCAGTATGCACCTCTTCAGAACTTTATATCAGCTTCAGCTTCTCAATAAGAATACTTTCCTTCGATACCATACCCGTATCCCTTCACTACTTCAACATGTCTCCTCGCGCAGTGCACTTCATCCGTCATGCCGAAGGCTACCACAATTCGGAACACAATGAGAATATCCCCGACCCAGACCTCACTCCAAAGGGCAAAGAACAATGCAAAAAGCTTTCACAAACATTCCCTTACTTTGATCGCATCGACTTAGTTTGCGCGAGTCCTATTCGCCGCGCTATCCAGACCGCACTTATCAGCATGGACCCTTGGTTGCAGTCTGGAAAACGCAATATTCTAGCTCTACCCTTAGCCCAAGAAGCCACGGACCTGCCTGCGAACACACCAAGCGACGTGCAGCGCCTTCAGAAAGAATTCGGCGATGTGTGCAATTTTCACAGGTGTTTAGACGTCTACACCGATTTTAACACGAAGAAGGGGAAGTGGGCGTCAGACGGTGATTCGTTAAAAGCACGCGCGCTTGAACTTCGCCGCTTCCTACGCGACTGCGACGAGCAGGAAATTGTCGTTGTATCGCACGGTGATTTCCTACATTATGTTTCCGGGGATCTGGATGAGAATGATTGTCAGACTCATGGAGATTGGCAGAACACGGAGACGAGGAGTTACCGATTCTACCCGGTCGGTCACGAGGATGCGTTATTGCAGGAGACGGAGGAGAGTGTGAAGTTGAGGCACGCAAGTGGACCTGGGCAAGCGATGGGATCTGGCGAGAGTAAGACACCGTGAGATAGGGTGATTGGAAGTGCTGGATGGTAGAATAGCGATTCTACTATGATTTTCGATCTTCTGCGAAGTTGAGTATGGATAGTAATTACGAGTCAAGAACAGCAATATTGCAAATTATTCCATGACTTGCGAATTGGTGAAAGTGAAGAACATAGAGATACTTGTTCCCCTTCGCAGCTACCCCACAAATAGATATTCGGCGAATCTTGCTACATCCAGTGGCGCTAATCCCGGAATCACCTTCCACGAAGAGCAAGATCGCGGCTTTGTATCTCAGATGACGGACCGTAACCTTCGTAACATTAGAAACACTCAATCATTATAACATGGAAGCCTTCATCTCAACAAGCATATTTTCGATTTCCACATGTTCCCCAACATCGCCGACATCCTCGAATCCGCTCCCACTACAACCCTCACCTCAACACCAATCACTCCTGCATCTGAGATCACTATGGCGAGTGATCCAATAACGCACATCGTACTCTTCAAATACCGGCAAGATATATCATGGTCAGATCTAGAAAGCCATTTCAAGTCCTTCATGTCACTACAGCAAAAATCGCTAGACCCTCATACTGGTAAACCCCTCATACAGTCGCTCAAAGCTGGCAAGAACAGATCATGGGAGCCTTTCTCGAAGGGCATGACACATGGTTTCGTGCTCGAGTTTGCGAACCAAGCGGATTTGGACTACTACCTCACAACCGAGCCTGTGCACAAGGCCTTCTCCCAGGCCGCGAAACCGCTTATCGAGGACAGCTTAGTGATTGATATCAAAGATGGTGTGCTCTTTGGCTCACCGGCTGAACATCCGTCAGCAAGAGAGGATGGAGTAAGAAGGGGGACATGTCATTGCGAGAGCATTCACTGGACAGCGAAGCTTGAGAATGCTGAGCATGTGCTTTGCCACTGCTCAACGTGTCAAAAGCTCGGTGGCGGTCCGTACTCATGCAATCAAATCATACCGAAAGAAGAACTGCAGATCATCTCAGGCGAAGAGAATATCAGACAATATCGTTACAAAGGCGCCAGCGGTATGTTTCGTTTTGCCGCGTTGGTAAAGAGAGAAAAGGAGCTGACGGGGTTAGGTAAATTCGTGCGATGCTATTTTTGCAAGATTTGCACGAGCCATATCTACCATCATCAGGATGTCATGCCGGAAAAGATTATTGTCCGTACTTTGTTACTGGAAGGTGGTGAGAATATGCCAGCAACTGCTGAGATATTTGGCGAGGGAAGGTTAGCCTGGGTACAAGAGCTTTCGAAGCAACTATGAGCGGTGACTTGGTAAGGTGCAGAAGAGGAAAACTCTCAAGTGGAACATAAGCATATTTTCTTTTGGACTTCCTTCCAATATCTACTATAAATTCACGACAGTTGGTGTCAGTGATATACGTAAGCTCAACTCTGCTGCACCGCCAATTACACCTGGTATCTAGCCATCATCCCTCCTGCTCCGTCTTTTATAGCAGATCGCGAGGTCTTTGTTCGCCATTCGTACTGTTCGAATCCTTCTCGTGGCTGTTGTCCACTGTCCACGCAACTGTCTTTGTGATCATCATTGGATCCCCACGTTGTGTGTCCCTTCTCGTAATGTGCTTGTCTTCGCCCGGTACATTTGTCAGCTCCAATTCATCAATCTCCTTGAACGTGCTGTGCGTCTTCGCAGTTCTCGTGAAGCGTTTCGACCGAGCATCCCCCTGAGAGCCGGCTGTGGGGTACATGTACCCGCGATTGCTTGATTCATCTGCATTCCTAAGCGAAGGGATGCAGCAACTGAGAAAGTACTTAATTGTTGGGCCACATGTCCCGACAATTGCGAGTCCAGATTCGATGTTTGAGAGGGTGTAGCCAACTCCGTATGACCCATCTTCCGTGGCCTCTTTCAGTACAAAAACTTTGACAAGGACACTCGTGCGCACCGCGCCGACCACAGTGACTAGAATTCCGAAGGACAGAAATGCAATGACCATGAGCTTACGACCAAGAGGCATTTTCAAATCGTGTAATATCCATGAAGGCATGAGCAGGATTAGGACATCAGTCGTGAGCACAATTAACGACGTGCTGACAGTGTAGGCGCCAGCATCAACGCACCGTCCTTGAATACCGGGATTCCAGTACTTAGATATTGGATTGCATTGCAGAATGCAGGCGAGAGGTGCAGCAACGGCGAAACAGCCGTTTATGATAAGTGTTCCCCATAGACAAACGTTTATCCACTTGTTCTGCGATCGGAGCTTGATGAGTGTCATCAAGAAGGAGGCCTTAACCAAGGCGAGGATGGGATTGTAGATGATCGAGTTCGCATAGTTCCACTGCGAATCAGTCAGAATTATGAATATCAGGCGACGACGATGATGCTACTTCGTAACGCACCTTCATCATCACGATCGGATCGATTGCACCATCAGGGATATCGCGAGTATGGTAGCCATAGTAGCTGGTGAGAATATCTGTCGAGTGCCGTTAGCTGTATGCACACATATATTGCTAATACGGAGTGCGAAACGAGAAAATACTTACAACCACACGTTGTGAAAGAGAGAACGAGGTTCAAAAACTAATGTACAGTACACATATTAGCTAAAGATACTGGAGATCACCATGAACCGGGGCGGTGCTTTACAGTCGCAATGATCAAAAGTAAATCTTCTGAATAATGTGTGAGTAGAGATGTATGTTAAACCACTGAACAAACTCACCAACACCCAACCTGCCTCCTTTAAGCCTGAGTACAACACGTACGGACACTATCACGACACAGCAAACGCTTGGAAAGATCGCCAAGAATAAGTTCACTGGCTGTAAGCCTTTGTTTGCCATGGTAGAAATTTGTGTACGCAGAAGAAACGCAAAGTATAAAACAAAGCAAGTATACCGAATTTTGGAACCAGGCAGCACCTCGGGACGGTCGTTCTTGCAACGAAATTACTGAACTTTCCGTCTCCCGCTTCCGTCTCATCTCTATTACCCTGGGAGAAGAAGTAAACAGATTCGTGAACGGTTGTGATTGGTCAATGTAACAGAAAGCGGCTCACAAATCCTATACGCAAGGGTTTCTGCGATCCTGCTTCACAGAACAAGTACATGAACCTTGGCCATGACCGCTGATTAGACAATCCTCCGAACCTTCCGGAAGGAAGCTTGGCAAAGGGCATCCCTTGTGGACTTGTTGTGATGTCCAATCATAAATCTGGGTAGAATTCTGTGGCGTTCTGTCGGCTTTATATTCTCCTTCAAAGTTTCCGCGGAAGCAACTGCTTAGAAGTACAGTGAATGGCAGGTAATTTTTTGCTTCAGCTACTTGAGGCGGAAACAGATTGTGTGAAGTATCATGGGACGCTTCGTATCGTCTTCGCGGCATCCTGGACTCCATTCGGCATGGTTTCTGGACCACATGCCATGAGTGACCCACTACAGGTTCGACGAGGACATGTGAGGCCGTCTATCAAGCCGCTGAATGGTGATCTTTGCTTCATATGCCCTCCATCACACCTGTATCCTGCAGTTGGCGCAGCTAAGAATATTGTGGGGCTCGAGGCGGCTGAGAACCCTGAGCCAAATCCTTCTTCGCTTGAGATATTCCAATCTCCAAATCGCAAAGATATGCTAAAGCCGAAAGCCCGAAGGTATCTTCCTTGTGTTTTGACGATCAAAGACGGACCCGGGAAGGGCTTTGGCGTACTTCTATTGGTGGAATAGCCGCCACCGAGCGGGCGGGCCGCATGGGGAAGAGGGAGATTGAGCGAGGGGCGGCAGCTACACTCGGACACGCTTTACGAGTAATGTAGGTACAACGACCTGCATATTGCTGCTGCATACAACGCAACGATCCCTCCGACATTTGCCTCTCAGGTATCGCCTGCCATGTGGTTCGACACATAGTTCTCGAACGAATCCTTTGGCCTAGCGCCATGTGGAAATGAGTTCATTTATTAGGGACACCTCACGTAGACATGATTTGCTTCTCCGTTGCCGACACTTTAGTTCTTGCTGAGCTGCAGTTCTTTCGCTATGTCTGCACGTGGTCCTTTCTTGTTTCTTGTTGCAAGAGCTATCGGCGCCCTTGGCAGCCCTGTCGCCATACGCGATGTCGCACCTGCTGCTGCTACGGTCTCTGCGGACTCTCCTGCAGGCGTTGCTCTTTTCCCCCAGGAGGCAGTTCAATTGACCGACAAGGTACTGAAGACGGCAGAGAGCCAAACCAGCGAGGTTGATGTGAATGCACTCTTTGGATTCGATAGCGGCAATGAGACAACGGCTATTTCAAAGCGTGCACTCAGCAGTGGTCAATGTAAAGCCTTTCCAGGCGATCCAAACTACCCGAAAGAGTGGGTATGGTCTATCTTCGACCTCTTACTCGGAGGAGCACTCATCAAGACCACTCCTATCGCCGCGCCTTGCTACAAGAAATCAGCCTGGGATAACTACGACGAGATGAAATGCGCAGACATATCAGCCAGATTTACTACAGCCGATCTCCAGTAAGTAAAACTCCACATGTAGCAAATATTACTGTTCACTAACCTTCATGATCAGCACGAGTGATCCAACCTCCATGATGTGGCCTCTCTTCCAGGGTCGTACATGCATGCCAACCGACGATCCCAGTGGTACCTGCACACTAGGTGGCTATGCCTCTTACTCCATTGATGTCGAGAACGTTGCCCAGGTGCAACTTGGCGTCAATTTTGCTCGCAACATGGACTTGAGGTTGACTGTTAAAAATACTGGCCATGGTAAGTGTCCCTTGTACGGATTGTATGTGAGACATATATTAACTTCACACGCTTACGTTTAGACTATATTGGAAAGTCGTCTGGTGCTGGTGCTCTTAGCATATGGACACACAATCTTAAAGACATCCAGTTCATCAAGAACTACAAATCCACAAAGTACGACGGCCCAGCTTTCAAGGCTGGTGCCGGAGTCCAAGGGTTTGAAATCTTGGAAGCTGCTCGTGACCACGATGTAACTGTTCTGGCTGGTATCTGTGAGGTAGGTTTTGTAAAAGCATACAAGATATTAGGCGACCGATTACTAACGTTCAAATGTAGACAGTTGGATGGAGTGGCGGCTATGTCGCCGGAGGTGGCCACTCACCTCTCGCATCCATATACGGTATGGCTGCTGACCAAGTTCTCGCCTATGAGGTTGTCACCGCTGATGGACGCTTCGTGACTGCCTCTGAATCTGTCAACTCTGATCTCTTCTGGGCCCTTCGCGGCGGAGGAGGTGGGACTTTTGGCGTTGTTACGTCTGTCATCGCTAAAGCCCACCCCAGAATCCAGGTCACCAAGTCCGTCTTTTCATACCAGGCTCCGGTCAACGATTCCGAAAACTTCTGGAAGGGCGTCAACGCTTACATGAAGCGCTTCCCTGAGTTTACTAATGCCGGTACCTATTCATACTTCTGGATCTGGAATTACGGCACCTCGCTCGATTTCCAGATGACTCCCTTCTTTGCGCCAAACCATACCATTGAGTCTTTCAATGCGCTGACTAAAGAGTATTTCGATGACCTCAAGTCGTTCAATCTCTCGGTAACCCCAAACACTACTTACTATGAGGACTTTTACTCTGCCAACAAAGGATCATGGGGCGCAGATACTCTTGGTGTGACCAACATTCGTCAAGCTACCCGCCTTTTCCCAAAGAGTCTTTGGGAAACCGAAGCGAAGTTCAACTCTTTTTACACCACGATCAAGGACACAGTGATGAAGGGCCACACTGTCGGTGGCTACCATATGGCTCCAGGAAATCCCTCCAACGTCGACAATGCTGTCAATGAGGCGTGGCGTAACACCCAATCTTTCCTCATCACTGCCAATCTGGTTCCCGAAGATGCCACGGCAGCTCAGTTTGCAGAAGCTTCCGACTACCTTACCTACGACATCATGGACTCTTGGCGTGCGGTTGCTCCAGCTTCCGAGGGTGGCGGTGTGTACCTCAATGAGGCGGATATTCAAGAGCCAAACTGGCAAACCGACTTCTACGGCGCGAACCACTACCCTAAGCTCCTCGAGATTAAGAAGAAGTGGGATCCAAAGGGTGTGTTCTATGCTACCACAGCTGTTGGCAGTGAGAATTGGGTTGTCAAGGATGGCGATCAGGGCGCTCAAACTCAAAATGGTCGCTTATGCCGTGTATAGTTTCTTGTTTTGCGATGTTTCAGGGAGATTGTCGAAGAGAGCTTGTTACTGCTAGCCATGGTATCAGTGAACATGGAACTTTGTAGTCACCCTGCACCGTTCCTGAGATGCTCTATTCTTGCGTGAGGTTGTGTTCACTACCAACTGGGTACCCTGATTTTGATCTCCGTCTGTCTGATGTTGATTGTTCCGAGAGTCTCCAGAATGTTTGTGTCTAAGAGGTGTTAGTTTAGATCCTCTCACGTGATTCACATTCACTTATCAGCGCCCCCCTCCCACTATATATACCCAGGCTTCCTCCTACTTACATTAACCAACACTGCATCTCTTCTTGCTCTACAAGAGGGGCTCTTGTGAATAATGTTATTTTCGCCTCTTAACGCGTTGCACCTTCCCCACCCACTAGCGCAAAACAACAGACGCGTCGCAACACAACGTCATAAGCATGGGTTATCGCCCGCGTCAGATCAGGGCATGCCGATCAGTAATGAAGCCAGGCTGCTTTTCGAGCTTGAAAACGGGCTGGTGACGGACAGTTGCGATGTTGTGCGGTATACAGGATTTTCTTTAGACGCAAATTATTCACCTTACATCTCATTTACGTTGTGCGCGTCAAAGCGCAATAAACGTGTCGCGCAAGTACAGTATCTGATTCATCTGTAGGCGTAAGATACGCACCTTGATTGATAACGGTGAGATGAAAGTCGGCGAGTTCCAGAAAGAGGTCAATATCACTCCCAATGCATATTCGCGTTTCATGAGCCAGCACGGGAAGGACAAGGGATCCGAATCTTCCGTATATCTGGCAGCGTGGGCATTCTTCAAGACGCGCGAGATCCAAGGCATCAAAACAACCCCGAACAAGAAGGCGAAGAGTAGCCAAGGACCCGCAGAAAAGGATAGCGTACCCAGTATTGACGACATCGAGCTTGACGGCGAGAAGGACGATAAAGTGCCCGTATTCGGTGAGCTTCGTGACTTCACTACAAGAAAGCTATATACTGAGAATTTGGTGAATAGACACATGCGACGACGTCCGTAAGAAGATCAACGCGCACCTCAAAAAGCCCGGTGTAACACAGGCGGTAAGTTGTAACTGTACGAAACGCATGTGAGACATACACTAACTTCGTATCCTCACATATGTAGGCATTCCTTCGCGCAGCCTCCACATCCTTCCACAATCCGCCCAAGACCCTCAACGCCCGCCAACTATCTGCTTTCCGCAGCAAGAAGGGAGCATTGAACGGCAATACGTCTGGTGTGTTTTACGGTGCTTATGTCTACTTTGAGAAACTGCGTATCAAAGAAGGCAAGCCCAAGAGCAAGAAGAGGCAAGAAATGGAAGAGATACATGCCAAAGATGGCGGTTTGGATACGAAGCGCATGCAAGACAGGCTCCTGACATTGGCGGGTGATCATTGGCACCATGACGCTTACGGGAGGACCATTCTCAACGGAGAGGTTCTGCTTTGAGAGCGTAGAGGAATAGGTGCTTTGCTCGCTAATGTATTTGTTCGATATGCCGCAGTAACAGACTGGTATGTACATGACGCCCAGCGTGTGTGGGTGTCGGATGAAGCTCAACGCCATGAACGCCGATGCTTGAATGTGTGAAGCCGCCGCGGTAGTATAAAGCGCTCATAACGTCGCTGCTGCCTCAACAGCTCCAGCGAGCTTGAATGTCTTGGGACTCGAGAAGACGACTTCGACAGGGTACTTCCATTCCATGAATTTGGCCCATCCTAGAAATTCGTTAGCAACCTGCAATGCATCCGTCCTCGTGGATATGGAAGATGACGTACCCCAGTAAGCAGCCTTTCTGCCAAAGTATTTGCCCAGATATGGCACCATGACCATGGTCAACAACAGCTCCAGTTGTTGCAACGACTCTTTCCATTCCCGGTCTGCATCCGACATGTACTCTTCTTCGTCGGCTTCGGAGCTCGTTGCAGAGGACGGTAATGAATCGATGTCGTCGGGAGAGTCTGGCTCTACGAAGCTCTCGCTGTTGCTCATCGACATGGCGACGACGGTGTTGGGCGAACGAGAAGGAGGATAGACGTATGGCTCGCTCGGCAGGCTAACGTAGCAGCATCGGCGGAAGTAATAGGGTCGCGACAGTAGATGGAGTAGACGCGTTCGGCCATGCAGTTGGAGCGCTACAGCCAATGAGCGGAGGTGGGGCTTAGCGGCAGCCGGCACGTGACGCAAATCTTGGCTCAGAGCGTTCGACTCACACATGTGTTGCGGCGAACTTTAAGGTGACGGCTCGCCCTACTCTTCGACCCACCACCCCTACATAATACAACCTACTCCGAATCCGTAGCACTACACTGCGACTGCTCCACTGAAGATCGAAACCCAGACTACAACCGCAATCATGGCTGACACTGTACGTCATTCAACCCCACGTTCGCTGTCGAAATATCCTGTGCACGAGTGGTGGGCAGCCTGCATGCCAGCTGCCTAGCCTTCACTTTCCTGCATCTTCTACAAAGAGCGATGTGCTAACGGATCTCTGTAAAGGCCGATCTCCCTGACCGCAAACCCCGCAAGTCTGTCCAATTCTCCGAAGGTGCCACGATTGTCGACAGCAACGGCGACGTTACAGAGTCACTAGAGATGAACGGCGGCAAGGACTCTGCCGAGGGCCACTCCTCAGGTGGTGGTAAGATAGCCCACATACTGGCAACAGATCAGTCGCTGACAACAATGGCTGTAGGCGACGACAAAGAGGTTGAAGAGGTTACCGATATGTTCGCTGATCTGGCAAAGAAGGTGAGGGCGCAAAAAGCAATGGTACTGTTAAAAGACCACTGACAGAACCACAGAAGAAGAAGAAGTCGAGCAAGAAGAAGGAAGGCGAGGACGAGGACGGCGCAGAGGGCGACTTTGCTGCACTGAAGAAAAAGAAGAAGTCTAGCAAGAAGAAGGTCGAAGACGACTTCGAGGCCAAGCTCGCTGCCGCCGGCGGAGACAAGCCCGAAGGCGAGGAGGAGGTCGCTGCCCCCGAACCCGAAGTACAGGAGGGCGACATGATGAAGGGCACCGGCATCTGGCAACACGACTCGACGACTCCCATCTCGTACAACCTCCTCCTGAACCGCTTCTTCACGCTCCTCCACGCGCAACATCCCGATCTCGCCAGCTCCGGCACAAAGAGCTACAAGATCCCGCCCCCACAGTGTATGCGCGAAGGCAACAAGAAGACTGTTTTCGCCAATCTTGCCGAGATCTGCAAGCGCATGAAGCGTTCCGACGAGCACGTTGCCCAGTTCCTGTTCGCCGAACTGGGTACGAGCGGTTCGTTTGCCGACCAGAAGCGTTTGGTTATCAAGGGTCGCTTCCAGCAGAAGCAACTTGAGAACGTCCTGAGACGGTACATTGTCGAATACGTGACATGCAAGACCTGCCGCTCGCCCGACACGGACCTATCCAAGGGTGAGAACCGTCTCAACTTCGTGACTTGCAACAGCTGCGGATCAAGGCGTTCAGTACAGGCCATCAAGACTGGTTTCTCTGCTCAGATCGGAAAGAGGCGGAGAATGGTGGGCTAGAGGGTTTGTGTTATGCGCTTTACGATATTCAATGTTATGCATGGCTTGGGCTGGGTTTTCTCGATAAGCGGGCGCTACGGCTGTTGCTGTTATGACGCTTGTTCGGCGGATGAGAACGGTCATGATCATGATGGATTCAGAGCAATGTCTGCGGGATAGTTCACGTATATTTGGGATGAGTCAAAAAGGATACAGTATGATAGAGGTCAAAAGAAACATGCTCATTACGTGTTGTGTGCCGTTTGGTAACTTGGTGCAGACGCTGGCAGATGACATGCAGACTAGCATTTGTCATTTGAGATGATCGTGGGCGCTTGCATGCCGTTCCCAACTCGGACCCTGATAGCTTGCGGTGCGTCCCGGAGCTCCCCTGCGTCGTGGATGCATACAAGCATGTTTGCTTCCGTTGCTTTCCCATGTCCTCCCCATTAAAGATAGCTCCCCGCGCATAAACCACTTTATGCTATTCTCTTGCTCACCCGTCGCACAGCCTTGGCACAGCTCAGAGCGACAGTTGCGGGGCGCTGATTCGGCGGCTCGAGGCACCCCGCTAGCCAACAGCTGCGCGCTGGAGGCTGAGCAGCTTGACCAAGGAAGACACCAACGGGGGCGCGCGGTTAAAACGTCTATACTGCATGTGGTGCTGATGCTTCCGTAGACTAAATCAATTCCTTCTCCGCTCTCCTTCCCCCTCTCGTCCTGTAGTTGTGCGCGTGCGTGTACTGCTAACATCTACTCCTGCGTCGTCTTCCGGGTGACTACCATAGTCGCGTCGACTTGGTCTCTGCAGAATTGGGAGCTTGAGCATGTCGGGATATCAGGGAACGCCACCGCCAGGTGGGAACTACTACCCTCGTGAGTCGCATATCGCAGTACATGGGGAGGTCAACTGACACGATACAGCTCCGCCAGGTACATGCCGCCCCCTCTCGTATCCTCTCACCAAACGTCGATTGTTTGCTCACTTAGCTCCTCATGCCACAAGACTTGCACCCCTGAACAGCAACCTAACGCATACCAGACCAACAGCCCCAACAGCAGTACTTTGCCCCTCCTCCAGGAGGCCAATCCTACCCACCACCGCCCACATCCCCTCCCGCACACCAACAACAACACTATCCCCCTCCACCGGGCAGTAACCCCAACCCACAGCCACAGTATGCGCCGCCGCCTGAGAAACAACAGTATGCGCCACCACCCGAACAACAGCACTTCCCACCACCGGGCCAAGCACAATCGCCGCCCCCTCATCAGCAGCATCCACAACATCAGCAGCAGCCGATGAGCCCTGGCTTCGGTGGATTTCCTGGTGGAAGTCCAAGTGCAAGCCCATACCGGGACGAGCAGTCAGGATATCCTGCTGAAAAGACAGGACATCCAGGTATGGGACAGTCGCAACCGAGCCAACAGACCATACCACAGCAACCGCAGTACGTAGGCCAAGCAGCGCATACCGGCCCTGCAAGTGCCTCAGCAGATGACGTAGGAACCTTCAATGGAGGAAGTTATCGTGTGAGCCATCGGGACACAAATTCGATCCTCACAGTGCAATTAGCGATCGGATGTCCGTTTACCGCGAAACCTGGTACGTCTTGCAGCACATGTTCCATATCTAGCCGTTACACTGCGCAAGAAAAACAGAAGAACCACTGTCTAACAGATGAAATCAGGTGCAATGATAGCAATGTCCCCCACCATGACGCTGAAAGGTAACCTGAAATTCTCCCTTAAGAAAGCACTCATCGGTGGTGACATGAGCAAATCTACATACACCGGCCCCGGTGAACTCCTCCTCGCTCCTTCCTCTATAGGCGACATCACCATCATCAAGCTTGGTGGAAAGGAACAGTGGTCGGTGGGCCGCGACGCCTTTCTAGCCTGTACACAGGGTATCGTAACCGAGTACAAGAGCCAGGGCATTGGAAAAGCCATGTTCAGTGGTGAAGGACTGTTCGTGTACAAGATCAGTGGTACGGGTGTGCTTTGGGTTACGAGCTTTGGTGCGATCATTAGGAAAGATGTAAGCTCCATCCTTGGATACCTTCCCATGTTAGGTTCTATGGTTCGTTAACGTTGTCTCAATTTAGCTCGCAGCCAACGAGAAGTACATCATCGATAACGGACATCTGGTCGCATGGAACTGCAAATACGTACTCGAGCGTGTTGCTAGCGGGGGTATCATCAGTAACATGACGGCGGGCGAGGGGCTCGTGTGCAAGTTCACGGGACCAGGGACCGTGTTCATGCAGACAAGGAACGCGGCAGCGTTTGGGCAGTGGTTAGCTGCCAATGCTGCGGCTCCGTAGTCGCAATTTCACACGACAAAGGTCTGGATAGTAGAGAAGAATGAGTGATACCATTACCACAACTAATGATCTAGCGACATAGGAGTGAACCAGCCTTCATTTCGGCACAGCCAAATTCTGCATCCCCTCCACCCTCTGAACAGTCCCAAACCTCTTCTTTCCCTGATCGAAAATCGCATAAACGCCCTTAAGCCACGTATCCCCGAAAATATCAAACTCACTCTTTCCACGTGATTGTATCCCCCCGTACTGCATGCCCGCCCCACATTTCGCAAATCCAAAATCTTCTTTTTGTACTTCAAATTCCTTGTCACCCACTGCAAGTGCCAGAGTAGGAAGATCAGAGATTTTTGTTCCGATGGGGAAGGTCCAACCTTGATGCGCTTTATCGTACACAGCGCCTGGGATAGTGCTGTATATCTTCTCGCAGAGTGCGTCGTCAACAAGGGCCAGTGTAGTTCCTGTATCGGCGATTGCAGTATTTCCGGGGGGTCGTTGGATAATCTCGCCGTTGAGGGTAGCAGTTGGGGAAGAGAACTGCCAGAAGCCTTTTGATGGATCGATGGGCACATAGTGTGGTTCTGAGACGCCGCAGCGCGAGAGGACTTGTTCGTCAATGTAGCCGAACGTATAGAAGGATTCGCCATGGTCGACGTCGTTTTCATCGCGCCAGGAGCCGAGATAACAAGTGAAGAGCTCTTGGGAGGAGGGGATGTCGGATTGGAGAATCATCTAGGGGTGTGGTGAGTCTCCAGTAGGGAAACGAGGTCAGCATAGATAAACTGACCTGCTCTACGGGTGTGGCGACTTTCTTTGGTTTGACGGTGTTGATGTGACCGAATGCCAGACCTAGCAGTCCGTCGCCTGCACCAGAAGTGAACTGCGGGCTGAGTTTACTCGCAAGTTCGATGGCCTGGCCCTCGATACAGAGACCACCAAGGGTAACATTGTCCGTACCGACGATCCCAGAAGCCGTAGATCCTATCAAAGCAGTTATTCGGCTAGATTTTTCCAAGATGAACACACGGAGAGCAGTGAAGGAAATCACTAAAGAGAGTAACAGAACTTACCATCACCGTACCTAATCCTCCAGCTCGCCCCATTCATCTTCTTGAACGTCTTGCTAGCCTTCGCATCAAAAACATTATGTTTGCTCTTAATCCCGGCCACCTTGGTCTCCCTATCCAACTCCGTAGACCATAACTAAAGATCTGAGCTGCCCGTATCGAAATGCAAGTTCATGATTTGGGGCGGCGTTCCAATCTCGACAGGACAAATGTAAAGCGCGTCGTTCTGTTGATCTTCTGCTTTGACCTCGCCTGTTTTGTCGTCTTCAACCTTTCGCAACACGGGTGTAGTGGCTTTCTTGTCTTTAGGTTTGAAGAAGTTCTTCAAGTTCTTGGTTGCGACGTCAACCATTTGGAAGGGGCCTTCGGTTGTGGGTGCGAAGTCATATTTTTTCAGGATGCTGGCATACTGTTTCATACCTGCGCGTTCGCAAGCTAGGTTGGGGACGATGGAGATACGTTTTAGATTTGACATTGCTGTAAAGAGGGAGACCAGGTCTGATTGTTCGATTTAGTGTTGATAAGAATTGATACAGATGGTGTAACACTGCGGTGAGTAGGGTAGCGCGATAGCTGCTATCAGAGCGTGACAATAGTATCAGGGTATTGAGAGCGACAAAAGGCGTAGGTAGAAGGAGACTTTAATACGTGTAACCATGCGCCTTCCAGTCTTGTAACACGCAGCGAGATACCTGCCGTACATGGCGACTAGCTCTTACTTGTGGGGTATCCTATATGTTTGGCCTGACTACAAAGTATACTCTCATTCAAAGGTAGTCTTCCTCCCTTGCGATTCCACAATAGCTTGACTTGCTCTCGGCGCATTCGAATGCGCTGCACCACTCTTGATGGTTCTCGGATCAACCTTGCGCTTGAAATCCCGTCCGCCATTGCCCTCTCCTCTATCTTGCCTGCTTCCCATATCATCTCTACCTCCTCTGCCACCTCTGCCACCACCCCTGCCACCACCTCTGCCTCTTCTTTGATCTCCGTCGTTGCCAAAATTCTTCCATCGGTCGGGATTGACTCCGTCCACAGGCTCGGCCTTGCCAAAACGTTTATCATACCTCGTTTTCGCGTCCTCGGCAAATTCACGACGCAACTCTCTGCCCATCAGTTTGTTGACTAGCCATTTCCTTTGCTTTACGGGTTTATTGGCGTCCTCTTCGTCACTGCTCTCATCCCTGTCCTTTTTGCTCTTGAACGCAGATGGATCTTTGAATACGAAGCCTTTGACCGCTGCCGTTGCAGCTTCCACGTCGCCGAAAGTAACCCAAGCATATCCCTTGCACTTGCCTGAATCTTCAAATGTTGCCATATGAATGTTATCGATCGCTCCACATGGGGCATAGTGTGCCTCAAGGTCTTCCTTTGTAACATCGAAGGAAAGGTTGCCCACGAAAATGCGCTTGTTCGGGGGATGGCCTGGTTTAGCACCCTTGCCCCCACGGGTGTCTTGAGTCTCCTCTGTTTTGGGCTTGTCTGGGCGTCCGTCAAAGCTCTTCGCGTTCTTGATGAGTAGCGCGCGTCCATCCATCTTCGTCTCTGTCAAAGCAATCGCTGAGTACATTGCCAGCTCTGTAGAGAAATCCACATATGCAAAGCCTTTGTTCGTGGGCTTGGTGGTCCAATTGGCGGGAGTCGGCTTTGTCGGTGGGGGCATGTGGACGCGTGTTATTTGCTCACTCGCAATCTCAGTATTATCGGTCAAGAACTTTCGCAGTGTCTCCCTGGTGGCAGACCATGGCAGGTTACCAATCCAGACGCCATATGCTGAGCGCTGTGCAGCCGTGTCCTTATCCTCTCTCGCCGCCCCGTCTATCTTCGCAACCGCTTCTGGTCCATCTACGTCGGCGGCGGGTGTCGGGTTCAGTTTCGCCTTCTTTGCTTTACGAGCGGCCTTCTTTGACGCGGGTTCGGGAAGACTGATGTCGATCTCGAGCTCTTCGGGAAGTATCTCACGTTTGCGCTTTTTCGCTGGTGTCTCCGCTTCATCTTCGGTGGCATCGGCCTGCGCAACCTCAGCGTTCGATTCTGTCCTCGAGCGCTTCTTCTCTTTCTTCTCCTTTTTCTCCTTCTTCTTTTCGCGGCGCTCCTCCTTTGAAGCGACGGCGACTTCGTCGGCAGAAAGCATCTCAGTATCTTTCGACATTGTAGCGTGGGTGATGTTGCGTATCAATACTTTAGGTCTCTAACTTTTTTCTGGGGCACTTTTTCGCTAGTAGGTCCGCGCTAGAAGACCCTGGCTTAGTCATGTTCCAAGAAGAACACCAGATTTCTGCTCCACAGTCGGATCTCTTTGGCCATGAACGATAATAGCATCACGAAGTCACAAGCAAATATACGTTCAACAAGACTCCAATAGATTTACTACACATATGGAAGTTATTTAGAAAGTAAGGAAAGATCAAATTGAGCCAAGGTAGGAGAGCCGTAACCGAGCCAGAGGCAATATAGAACCCCACTGACATGTCCCGTCGAGGTGTATTGAAGCGCGCGCCAGCGCCTTCCGTGTAGGGAGTGTTGAGTTATTCCATGTTTCCCCAATTGCACTCCTTTAGACGCCCCCATAACCCAGAAATCCGAACGCTATAAACAATGATCTGGAGCACTCCGCTTACCTTTATGCTTACGAAGAATGTAGCTCGTCAACAGCCGTGCTCGATCTGCTTACGGCATCTCCTCATCGCTAGCATCGAGGATGTCGTATTCCTCGTCGGTCATGAAACCGTCATCGGACATTAGTGCAACACTTTCGGCATCCTCGAAAAACTCGTCATCCGAAGCGACGGTGACGGTACGAGCGACTGTACTCTTCTCAGACGAGGGAGACATGGGCTGAGCAGTAGTAGAAGACTCATAGGTGCTCGACTCAGGGGACTCTTTGTCTAGCTGAGGGAAAATCATACCGGAAGCGAGAGGCTCAGATGAGCGCTGCTTCTCCTCAACGGGGAGTTCAGCGACTGGCTCCTCAGGCTTGATCTCAGCCTTGGATGGAACAATCGGCTCCTGGTTGATGGTGGCAAGAGCAGCTTCGTGTTCCTTGCGGCGGTTCGTTTCCTCATGAACCTTACGACGGCCCTCTAGAAGACGCTCCATAGCAGCCTTGCGCACACGCTGGACACGCTCCATCTTCTGTTGGTCCAGTTGTTGTTGCAAAGAGTGGTGCGCATCCTTCATCTTCTGCAGGTTCATTTGCTGTTGCTGAGAGTGTTGTACATGCTTCATCCTCTCAGCTCTAGCTTGTAGGAGGCGCTCGTAAAGAGGATTCGATCGAGGGGCAACCTCAAACGTGGTAGCTGAGCCTGGGGTAGGAGTAGGGACGCTCTGGACTGGCGCAGGAGGAATCGCTGGCTGGGCGACCACAGGGGAGGGCACGCCAACGACGGCAATATCACACCACAGACGATGACCGAAGGGCATACCTTCAGGGGTCTTCAAGCGCCAGTAAGAGATAGCAGTGCCCTCACGTTGGGGTGCCTTCATAAGAACACGGAACTGAGCCTCCTCGCCGGCCTCGACGGTATGTCCGAGTATGTTGCTTTCGCTGGCCTCTGCGAGATCAGTGTGGCTCAAGGGACGCGTGTTGTCGATGTTGAGCATGTTGTCGCCACCAACGTGTCGTACACTGCATCCTCGTGGCCAGGCGTTAGGGCCTGGGTTGCGCAGAGTCCATACTTGAACAAACTGGTGGCCTGCACAGATCTTGGAACCGTCAATGATGGTATCTCGAATGAAGTGTGCGTCAAGGCCCTCGGTAGCGGTATCCGATCTGGCAATGGAGATAGCTTCCGACTTGATGGGCACCGTAGGCTGGATAGGCTGAACAGGCTTCTCTTGCACTGGCTCTACAGAGTCGACGAGCAGATCACGAATAGCGATCTTCTCCTTCTTGACTTGAGGCTCTGCTGAGGGCTTCATGTCAACAATGGTCTGGACCTGAGTCGCAGCGTTGGTAGAAGGAGCGACAGGGGTAGTCTCAGTCGAGGTAGATCGCCTGTCAGCAATGCGATCACCAAGCCTAGCAACGGACTTGTGCTGCTTATCATCGTTGAGAGTCGTGACGCTAACGCTGCGCACAGGTGTCTGGAACTTGATGAGTGGATGAGTGTGGTTGTGCTTGTTGCTGGGATGAGCTTCGCAGTTTTGGCAGAAGTCGGTGTCGTGACAGACTGCACACTTGTAGCGAATGCCGTCAATGTATGACAGGTTCTCCTTATCCTTGCAGAGAGGACCGTCACAGTAGATACCGTAGTGGCGGTTGGCGGTGTTCATGGGCTCAGCCAAAGGCTCATAGATAGGTACGAAGCGGTGACGGGGGTGAATGAACTTGGCGTTCTTGAGACAGTCAGAGCAGTAATCCCAGTCTGGGCAATTCAGGCACTTGTGGCGGACACCGTAAATGAACTTGTCGCAGCCATCGCAGACAGCGTTGTGACGAACATTCCTGCCGGAATTGCACAGGAAATCCGCCAGAGTAGGAAGCACAGTCTCGGATGTGGCAGGCTTGAAGGTATGGCCAGGATGGTGACCATGCTTATTGCTAACATGGCAAGTCAAGCAAAGGTCGTAATCATCACAAGGGATGCAGGTGACGAACTCCTTCTCGGGGAGCACGGTGACACAGCAGTTACAGGTGCGAGTGGGCTCCTGTTCGTAGGTAACAGACTGCTTCTCATCGGTGAAAGCTCCCGGAATATCCTGCTGTTGGGGCTCCTCGGCCTTGACTTTGGGTGCGATGCGCTGGGTAGTGCTGTTGACGACACTGCCATTCTTGACGAAGCGCTTGACCATCCAGTGTCCGCTTCCGGGGCAGTGAACACCGTTGTCGACACAAGCAGGGCAAAGATCGTAATCGCCACCATCGCATACGCTGCAATGGAAGTGCTCGTCCTCCATGGGCTCGTTGCAGTTGTTGCAATAGACAACCCACGAGGTGCATACATTGCTCGGCTTGGGGCGGAACGCAAGACCCGAGTTATAGTTGGCAGTTGCAAGGTTGTTGAAGAAGTCTGTTATGGGTGTTAGCTAAGTGTTGTACGGCAAATCACGTTCGCGTTGGTGCTTACTCTGACGGGCAGTGAAGGCCTGCGGTACAGGAGCCTCGCCGTCAGCATCTGCCGTCTTTGGTGGCGACACAGGACTGATGGCCTCCTTCTTTTCCATGTCCGGCGAGCGGGCAATTACCGGAGAAACAGGTGCATTGCCCTGTGGAGTGAGGGTATCTGAGCTCATGCGGTGAACAGATGGCGCGTAGCCTGGAAGCGTATGTGGCGGCATCGGCGCGGGTGCGGGCGCAGGTACGGGCTCTTCACCAGGAACGGTAGCTCTCAAACGCAGCTTGAGTTTCGCCTTTGCGGCGCGGAAGAGCGTCTTGTAAACCTGGGGTTTGTCGGCGTCGAGGATGACATACGAGGCGGCGGAGTCGGAGTAGCGCTCGAATACGACCTGCTCGCCAGCTTCAAGCTGGAGGATGCTTCGGAGCTAAACATGGGAGATCAAGTTAGTATCGTCCTTCTTGAGCGCGTTTGGTCGTATATCCAGGCGACCGAGCCGATCGCCTGAGCATGATAACCTGTGGTAACGAGCAACTACGGACCTTGTCGGGCAGCACATGGGCTCCAAGATCCTTCAGAGGCAGCTTGAACTTCTTTGTCTGGCCGCGGAACAGGACCTTGACCACGATAGGCGTGTCCAGAGTCACGGGGACGTTGTTAGTCGCCGCCATGATGGGCGAGTGAGGCTGGCGATGAGGGTGAGAGTAGTAGTCAGAGCGACTGCAGCTAGCTTGCCGCCGCTGTAAGGAAGATGAAGAGGTGCAGCAACTTGAGTGTTGATGTTGCTGTCGAGGCTGGTTGATGGAGTTGGGTTGAAGGCGGAGGTGGAGCAGGTGAGACGGCGGAGCAGCTGGAGGTGTAATGGTAGCTGCCTAAGAAGTGGGGTCAGTGCGTTAGTGGACGCCGGGGCGCGCGCCAACCTTCTCGTACACCGGATTTCCAATGCTCGCGTCGCAGCGAGAGCGAAAGGCAGACGTTGGCTTTGTAGTTAGGTTCACTTGTGGGCTGAGGGACTGATGGACCGTCTGGCTTGTGGCAAGGTACTCTCGACTGCTATCGCTCGCGTTTGGCGGCTTAGAGTTGGCTGGCTTCTACCCTTGGAGTTGGTCAGTGGTCCGCTACCACGAAAGGCAGCCAGACACGTCGTCAGCCGGTGAGGAGCCGCGAGAACTCCGCCGATTACTATCACTCTTACCCGCCTATGCAACATCCAAGAAGGCTATTGCTCAAGATGATGACGTGATGGTCCGGCTGCACGTGATGATGAAGCACCGTGGGCCAGGTGATCATCCATGATAACGTTTCACAAATGCGATAAGAGGCTGCTAGCATGACGGCTCCCGGGCAGCTCGACAACGGCCGAAAGAGGCCGGCGTGTCTTGTTTCGCCTCACTAAACATGTGGAAAGACACGACACCCCATGTATCGCATATCTTTCCCGCTCAAGGGTTTGATGCATCTGCCGAGTCTGCCATTGGTCGCTCTGTTTTTCAGCCTCAATCCATGGCCAAGAGCGGCCACTGCGAGGCGCTTGTATGCGCACGCTCAATTCCCTTCGACATGTTGTGAACACCGAAATCTGTCTCATAGATGTTAATTGCGAAGTTGTATCATGTGCTAGCAATGGCCCCAAAGTATATGTCTTGGTGTAAACCTGGAAGGCGAATGGTACACTTCAAGATATCACCAAACTCCACAGACTCTGTCGAACACTAATGGAACTTATGCATTACTCTATTCACGGCAACGATTCGTCTCGATACTTTGCATTCGGCACTTCTGCGGTGGCCAAAGAGATAGGCGAGTGAGACTCCGATGGTTGTTGCAAAACGCAAGTAAGGGAGCCCTTTAGCTAAGACGCGTTTCTGAAGTGCTTCCGAAGGCAGACGTAATTGCAATCAGAACAGGTTTTCCATAGAATTTTAAGCCTGATATGAGACGGGTCTCTACAAGGCAAACACCGTGTATACAGATCCTGATTCCCAAGGTATCAATCATGTCCATCCTTCAACCCACTCCCATTTCCATTGCCACTCCCATGTCTCAACCCCTCCTACTTCCTCCCTTCAACCATGATGATATGATATCCCTCGCTCGTCTTCACCTCGCCAATCTTCGGGCTACCAGTTGTACTAGGCTCCAACTCATATGCTACCTTCTCGAAGTCCTGCATCAAGCTCCCTCTGACTTTCCAACCTAGGCTGCCACCTTGCCTCGCTTTGTCCTCACTCATTTCCCTGGCCACTTCGTCAAATTTTGCGCCGTTGCGCAGCTTCTCCAATGCTTCTTCCTTCTTAGAGTGCTTTTCGCAGAGTATGTGGCGTACGTTTATTGAAGTTGCTGGTTTGAGTTTTCCGCCTGAGCCTTTTCCCCCTTCACTTTTACTGTTACTGCTCTCGTCTTTGTCTTTTCCCTTGCCCTTGTTTTTAGGCGCCATCTTGGGATAGCGATGCGCGAACGAGGCTGCAGTGGTTTTGGAGATGTTGCAGTTACGATTGATACGTTGATCAAATGTTTTGGTAAGCAAGGTCTGGATTCGTGGAAATCGTATCGGTGAGTTTGCAATGTGGTAAAGTTATGCGCATGGGAGGCTTAAATTGGTGAAAGTGTACCGGAGCTCTGAGCTCTGCTGCGGGGCCCGATGCATCGGAGTGGGGTGGCGGCTATTTATGACAAGGATAACCTGGGCTGGACACGAGAACGGAAGCACGGTGCACTTGTATGCGATTGACCAGTTCCATTATACTTAGATTGTATTGCTTTCGTGATTATGCACATGAGTCCTCATTCCTTGAGCTGCTAAGCTCGTCATGCCTTGCTATCGACTTCCGCCAAACACTACATAAGATATTGGCCGGTGTAGCTTTCCCACAGATGCTGCTGTCCCTTGCAGTGCATAATACGGCGGAGCGCGGCGCGGCGATGTGGGCTTTATTTAATCGGAGTAATTATACAATTCAGGGAGCCCTGATGCCCTCGCTGCTTCATCCGTTACCATTGACGATTGCTCGAGGCGCCGTTCCATTAATACCGTTCTGTGCGAGTACAATATCCATGAAACTTTTCCGAGGCTTCTGCTTCTTCTCCGGCTGTTCTTCGTTGTCTGCTAGCTGTATTCGCCGTCTTTTACACTCAGCGCGCATCTCGTGGAGTAGCGGTCGAAGGCTATCGACTTTCTCGACTTCGTCGTAAAGATGCGATTCTTCCACCCAATACAGGCCTTCCATGGCTGAAAACTGATTCTTGGCTTCTTTGATGCTGTCCTGGATCTTGGCGTAATCGAAATCCGGAGCGCCTTCCATGGGGAAACGGAAATCCTGGGCTAGGAGGGCCACGTCGTATTGACGGAGGATGGCATCTCGTTGAGCGCGGCTCACGGGAATACGAGACCAATCAGAATAAGGAGTGCTGAGGTATGCTAGATCAAGTTCTGGAAGTCCAAGTATGCCAACAGCCTGGAAGGAACAAATGTATGTTCTGTTTGGTATGGCCTGCGAGTTGCAGAGATCCTCCGCAGCCGCATAAAACAGTGGCAGGAAGACAGCCGATACGCCGAGTTCTTCGCCAGAGAAATGAAGCGGTCGATTTGTGCCTAACTCGCAGGCGCGCCGTAAGGCACGTGGGAGCTTGGAGATACGATCCTGACGTGCTAGCAATTCCTTCTGGCGTTTCTCTTCCTGATCTGCTCGACGCTGGGTCTCCTGCTCTTCTCGTATGCGTGCTGCCTCGGCTTCTTCTGCCTGGCGCTTAATTTCGGCTTCTGCTTCGGCCTTCTTCTTTGCTTCCTCGATCTCTTGAGTCTTACGAGCTGCCTCTTCTTCTTCCTTCCTTTTTGCTTCAGCTTCGGCCGCAGCTTCGGCGGCTTTGCGTTTTGCTTCTGCATGCAGCTTTTGTTCCTCTTGGCGACGTGCGCGTTCAACTTCCGGGGTCGCTATTCTTTCAGGAGGCACGGGCGTAGACTTGGCAGATGCTGTCGGTGTTCTCTTCATGCTGACATCATCTGTTGACGCATCAGATAACTTTCTTTTCCTGATTTTGTCTTCGACAGTCTTGTATTTGATCTTGTTCTTTACGACTTTGCGTTCATCTGGAGAATCAATCTCAGGCGTTGGTTTGGCACTGAGAGGTCTGGCTGGTTTGGTGCGAATCTTGGCTGGATGCTTCGTAGCAAGATCCTCGTCACTCTCGTCTGAATGTGCTCGATCTGCTTGTTTAGATTCGTTGTCATCCGACCGTACTTTCGCTGGTTTCTTGACTGGCTTCGCCTCTTCGCCTTCGCTATAAGATCGCTGCTTGATCTTTCGGGTGGGCGGTCGTACGTCTTCTTCGCTCTCTTCTTCTGATGAATCGTCGGACACAACTCGCTTTCTTCTCTGATCCTCCCTAGTTGCCTTCTCCTTCCCAGACATTAATCGCCGGGACTTTTGGGGAGCAGCGGGCACCGTCGTCGATTTTGCCAGATGCGCACGTTTCGACTCAACACGTGGAGAAGACGATCGTTCTCTTCGTGGCGACGCCTTTCTCTTCATGCGATTGGCAGAAGCGTTTGGCGCTTCTCTCTTGACTCTTCGAGGGCTCCGGTGCGTTCCTTGATACTCTTCACAGGCGCGCTTCAGCATGTCCCTCTCTTCCTCCCATTTCGGGCCATGGCGCTCCTCGGAGATTTCGTAGTACGTCTTGTTCTCTTTGTTTCGGCGAGTGGGGTTGAAATTGTCTTGCTCGAGAAGCAGTTGTATGATCTTGAGATATCCTCGCCCTATAGCAACTGTCATGGGCGTTTCTGGGTGCTTGGACGGGTCAGGATCAGCCTTGAGGCCACTCGCTAAGAGGATACTGAGAATGTCGTAATGTCCACCTCTTGCCGCTGCAACGCCACACGTAATGTTCGGCTTGATGTTACTATTGATCAACTCTCCTACTGCAAGGATATCGCCGTCACCGGCTTTTTCGATCAGGGTTTCCACGTTAAACTCGTTGTACAACAAGCGCGATGCGGTCTTGGCCTGCTTCTGGGTACGCTCGTGGTCGTTGGTAGATGTGTCTACCCGCCTCCTCATCGCTTCCCTGAGTTCCTTCTCAATCTCTTCTGCATCTTCATCTTCTTGATCCAGCACATCGATTGCACGCTGCCCCTTCTTGTTCGAGTGGTGTGGATTGACCTGGCCCTCGTTGAGAAGCAATCTGACTACGTCCAGGTGTGAGTTCTCCACTGCATCGATGAGGGGAGTGTCCCGATCGTGACTCTCGCAGTCTGTACGACAGCCTTTGCTAATCAGATACCGAACGACAGGTGCCCAGCCATGCAACGAGGCCTTTTGTAACGGAGCGATACCAGCGTAATCCGGTTGATTTAGCTCATCGGGAGCTTCTTCGAAGGCTTCCTTGACTGCATCAAGGTCGCCCTTTTCACTTTCTCGAGCGAGTCGCGTAGCGCCAAATCTATCGACCTTTCGCTGTGGCATGGTGCGTGCGGGTGAGGTCAGCGCACGATGCGTGGAGCGCTTTACTCGGGCGTGTTGCAGATGTGGTGCGGAAGTAGGCTGTGGTGATGTCGAATGATCTGAACTCGATCCTGACCAATGCTCTTCTGTTGACAGAGCGAGGTTGGTGACCTCGCGGCGCTTGCGGCCCGCGATGCCTGTGACGGCGGATTGAGTCGATTGCGAACGCTTGTGTGGACGACCAAACCCCGGTGTGCCAGGCGAATTGGGTGGGCGCGCGTCTTTCAAACCCTCGGTCCTTGCTTTTTGTCGCGGTGGTTCGAAGGCTTTGGGGAACGAGTCATCGCGCAGCTTGCGCTTGCGATTTTCGACGGTCGACGCGCTGCGGCCGCGGGTGGTGGTGTGTGTGGGAGAAAGGGCGGACCGGACAGGCGATTTGGCCGAGTCATTTGGGCTGGTGTCCTTGGTGTGTCGCGAGGCAGTGCGGCTGCTGGGTGAAGTAGGAACTGGGCTCTTTGCATCGCGCTCAGAAGCGTGCTTGACGCCATTGACCTTGACATGATTGTCGTTGCTCGAGCGGCGACGGCCGTTGGGATGGGGTGAATGCGCCCGCGACTCTTCCTTGATGGAGCGCAGCCGTGATGCATCATCGTTGTTCTCGTCGTCGTCGATGCGCTCCGTCTTGATCACCTTGTTCTCGACGGGGTCCTCGTCCCGTGACAGGACGACCGTCTCGGCCTCAGATTCGCCTTCGGCATCCTGGTCTTCGTCGTGGGCATGTTGGGATGGAAAAGCGGCAGCCTTGGGTGCCGGGCGTGGAGAGGGCGGACTGTGGGGGCGGTCGTGGTGAAAGGGCTTTGGGGCAGAGGGTGCGTTTAGGACCGGATCGGCATTACTGGTCATTACGCTGGGACAGGACACTCGAGTTCCTGCCTCATGCTGGCTTGCAGAGCAAGGGACGGAAGGTGCACAGCGGAGGCCTTTGCAGCACGATAGGTGCGGGCGGCAACAACAGGGCGCTTGGCTGTTGGAAAAGCTTCAAGGGATGTCGCGGTCGGGGGGTTGGTGATGAAGGCGCGTTGTGAGGTGTAGTGGAGGTCGAGCGAGCGACACGGAGAAGAGAGCTGAGAGGCTTGCCAGTAGCAGGCAGTGCTCCACCCACCATTCACCGGCCTGCACCATCCATGGGGGGCATGGATCCAAAGACGGCCCCGTCGCGACAGAAGGCAACCCTGCACTCGCCTTTGTGCTCGTCCCAGGCAGGCTATCGTGCATGGTGAGCGACAGGCAGCGCAACATGGCCATCACAGGGCGCTGTGGTCGCGACGTCTGATGTTGCGTGGCTCCATGTTCTGCCAGTCGGCCTCTCCCACTCACATGAAGCCGTCTTGTCTTGCCCGTCCCGTGTTCCTCGTCGCTCGCCAAACCAGCCGAAACAGGTCTCCCAAGGTTCCAAACTGCCGCTAAAACGGCCTTTGCCGCGTTATTTAGCCCTCGTCATCTCCTGCCGGCCAATTTGTTTGGTTCAGTCGGTGTTAGCCTGAACCACTGAGGAGATTGGGCCCCATAGCACGTGATTCACTAATCGAACAAGCGGTCAGCACCAGTCAAGCCTTCATCATTCTGCCGTCACCAGCCCCAGGCCTTGTACACTCTCCAATACCATCCCACCATGGCCTCGCTATCGTTGTCGCTCGAGGACTTGCATTCGGTGGCTCTGCTGCGCGCCTTCTATCTCGCTGCATCACTTCTTGTATCGCGACACCACTCAGTCGCACCTGCAACCTCACTAATCAGCGTGCTTACTAGATCCTCGTCATCCAGGCCGTTCCTGCCCTGCGCTCTCGCTTTCTTGCCTATGGCTCTCGTGTCGCTGGTCTAAGCGGGAGGAAGGTGCTACCCGTTCAGCAGCAGCAGCAGCCAGCTCTCACCCGCATTCTCGATTACGCCGCCTCGCTGCAGGTTCCCCACAACTACTTCACCCATTTCTATATTACATCGGTGCTCTGTTCGCTGTTTTGGGCATGGAGACTACGCGTCTGGGAAGCTGGTGGGCAGCAGCAGATTGTCTGGGTGCTCATGTTGCTTCAAGGCCTGCGCCGCATGCTCGAGTCCTACGCATATACTTCAACGAGCAAGAGCCGAATGTGGTTTGCTCACTGGGTACTTGGTCTCCTCTTCTACACCACGATAAACATGGCCATCTGGGTTGAGACACCCAGCAACACTGTCGGTAATTGGGCATCCGTGCCGGGTGTCATCACAGCCCAGATGCTGCAACACTCTTACCACAGCTATCTATATCGTCTCCGCACCGAAAGCAACGACTACCAGCTTCCGTCGCATACTGTGTTTCCCAATCTCCTCTGCCCGCACTATACCTGCGAGGTCGCTATCTATGCGTTGTTGTCGCTCCTGGCAGCCCCAGAAGGTAGCTGGGTCAATTGGACACTAATCTGCGCGACTGTATTCGTCGCTACAAACTTGGGAGTGACGGCAGTAGGTACGAAGAACTGGTACGTGGAGAAATTCGGCGCCGATAAGGTAGGTCCGCGGAAGAGAATGGTCCCTGGGATCTGGTGAAGCAGTGCTTGCTCGCAGAGTGGAACGTCGTGTTCAAACTTATCTTAGGAACAACCTTTACAACAAACCAGCATTGTTCAAAGCCTATCACGCGTTACCCTAGAGTTTTGCACTTACAGTCTCTTTCTTTATCCATTTCGTGTTTCCAGTCTCCTAGTTTCCACCGTCTAAAGTCGCCTTTCTCCGTAGCGATGACGACAGGCGGGATGGAGTTGGCACTATCCGCGTCGTCTACGCCCTTGGGCCCTTTGTGCGGGGTATCTTGCAGCGAAGTGCCCCACTCTAGATGGTTGTCTTGGACAATTAACCCTATCCAGCAGATCGTCCTGCACTCCATCGTGCAGTTTCGTTGGTGGCTTGCTTATTGACATGGTAGTTGTCGACTAGGGTTCTGCTGCAATATAAGCCAGACTTATCCGCAGTTTACGGTTGAGATTTCACCCATCTACTATTCTTCGCCTTTACAGCATGTCTGAATCCGAAGCACCGAAGGATCTCCCTGAGATGGAGTACCGCTTCATGGGCAAGAGCGGACTGCAGATCTCTGCCATCTCGCTTGGTGGTTGGCTCACTTACGGAGGACACGTTGGCGATGACAACACATTCGCCTGTCTTAAAGCAGCCTTCGATGCTGGGATCAACTTCTTCGATTGCGCTGAAGGCTACGCAAAAGGCGAGTCGGAGAAAGTCATGGGCCGCGCTATCAAACATTTCAATTGGAACAGGAATGATATCGTCGTCTCCACCAAGGTAGTCTAGTCTTAACGAAACCTCGTGAAGACAGTGCATTAACTTACAAAGATCTACTGGGGCACTCACAACTCCGCCCTTCCTTCGCCCCGCAACAAGATCAACAATCTCGGGTTGTCAAGAAAGCATTTAATTGAAGCCACGGAAGCCTCTCTGCAACGCCTACAGCTAAGCTATGTGGACATTCTATACGCTCATCGTCCGGATCGCTACACTCCGATCGAAGAGACTGTGCGCGCCTTCAACTACCTGATCAACACTGGCAAGACCCTTTACTGGGGTAGGTATCTCCATGTACTAGATGTATGTGTAACATACGCTAACTTCATACATCGCACTTTAGGTACATCCGAGTGGCTAGCATCGGAGATCGAAGAAGCATGGGCTGTGGCTGACCGCCTTGGCCTTATTGGGCCTATCGTCGAACAGCCAGGCTACTCGCTTCTTCGTCGAGACAAGGTCGACCAAGAGTTCAAAGACGCGAACCTCTACGGACGTCGTGGTCTTGGCCTCACAATCTTCTCCCCACTCCAAGGTGGCCTTCTCACAGGAAAATATGTAGACGGTGTCCCCGACGATTCGCGCCTCCGCCAGTCCGACGACCCTTACATTCAATCCGTCATCAAAACTGTCGGGAGCGACGCCTGGAATCAGCAACAAGACAAGATCAAGAAGCTCATGGACATTGCTAAGAAGCTTGATACTGACGTTGCTACCCTATCTATGGCATGGGTCTTGTCCAACAAGAATGTCTCAAGTGCTATCACTGGTGCGTCAAGGCCAGAGCAGATATATCAGACCGTCAAGGCGGTTGATGTGTACAGGAAATTGACAAAGGAGAACCTGAACGAGATTGAACAAGTCATGGGAAGCAAACCTGCGGAGCTCACCATGAGATTCGGATAGTTTCCTTGCTAGAAAAGACCTTCACCAGTGGAAAGTAAGTGTCTTGCACCTGCGGCTCGGATTTCCAGTACGACATTCTGGCAAGTTCATTACCCATTGATCACCTCAATATCATATGTGTCTTTGCGCAAATAAAATTCCTTCAGAATAAAAATGCTGTGCTAAAGCATGTGAGAAATGCCTTTTAGAAAATTTTAATAAGTGTTGTAGAGAACTTACCTGGCCAGTCCTTACTCCTCGTAGCAGCTGGTTCTGTCACGTGCTCTCGCGTCATGGTCCGTGCATTGTCTGCCTAAAGCAACAGGCTGCACCACTTCGTGGAGCGACCACAGGCTTTTCCACAGTGGTTGCTCTTCTTTCTTACCATCTTCTCATCACCTGAACACGTTCTCAATAGCCACGATTAGCCAATTTGTTCATCCCTGAAGGTCCATAACGCCTCGAAATTAACGGCACGCGACGCTAGTTGCCATACGCGAAGCGCGCAAAAGAAGCATCTGCTAACACGACTATGGCGGGTAAAGAGGCGACAGTCTATATACTCGATCTGGGGCGGTCGATGGGCGAGAAGAGGAATGGCCGCGAGCAGACTGACCTTGACTGGACATTGGAGTATGTGTGGGACAAAATCACAACTACCGTAAGTCGTCGTTCATTGGGAGATTTAGTATGTTTGATGTGCGGTAATGCTTCAACTCTTACACAAATGTCGGTTTCAAGAATAGATTAACAGCAATTCAGGTTGCCACAGGCAGGAAGAGCGCGTTGATGAGTGTCATTGGCTGCCGAACGGACGAGACCGATCTCGCTGGGATTATGGAAGAGGGTGAAGGGTATGAGAACATTAAGGTGTTCTCGGAACTAAAGTCGTATGTGCCACGTTAGAAGAGACGTTGCCCCTGCTGATAGACGTTAGATATCTACTAGGCGATGTTCGAATGCTACAAGAGCAACTCAAGCCAAGCAAAACGGACAATGGGGATCGTGAGTGGCAGACATTTGTGAAGCCACTTCTTACTAATAGCAATAGTACTCTCCGCCCTTGCGGTAGCTGTACACATGATTGATAACGCAACCAAAGGGACAAAAGGCAACCCATTAAAGTACGATCGTAGGGTCATCATCGTGACTGACGGTCGTGGCCAAATGGACACTGAAGACCTCGAGCAGATGGCTTCGAAGATCAAGGATCCAGATGCTCCATTCGAGATTATCCTGCTTGGTTTAGACTTTGACGACCCAGATGTAGGCTACACAGAAGAAACGAAAGAGTCTCGAAAGGTATGAGGGATGGGTGCCAAAGCTTGAATGGAGCTAATATGATCTAGGCAAAGAACGAGCAGATTTTGAAAGGCTTTGTAGAGGATTGCAACGGCAATTTCGGCACACTTGTGACAGCTATTGAGCAGCTTCATACCCCTCGCCTTAAGGACACCCGACCAGTCCAAAGCTACAGAGGCTCACTTACACTGGGAGATGCTAGCAAGTACGAGGCCACTATCACTATCGACGTTGAACGGTATCCATGTACCATGATTGCGAAGCCACCCACAGCAAGTACATTCGCAGTGCGTGCAGATCATGCTGGCGCATCTGGCCCAAGCGTGGAGTCATCGGCGACTGTAGTTGGTGAGGACTACCCAATGACTGATCTGTCAGCGGTCCACAATCAGCACCTCTACCAGGTGGACAACCTGGATGAGCCCGGCCTGAAAAAGCCAGTCGAGCTTGATGAGCTAGAGCGTGGCTACGAATACGGCAGAACAGCGGTGCACATTTCGGAATCTGACATGAACGTTGTGAAATTGGAAACCCAGCAGGCTCTGGAGTTAGTGGGCTTTATCAAGGGTGAGGAATTTGATCGTTATCTTCCCTTGAGTCGCGCCAACTTCATAGTGCCGCAAAAGGCCAACCCGCAAGCTCAGCTCGCTTTATCGTCCTTCATTCACGCACTCTACGAAGCTGATTGCTATGCGGTTGCACGTTTGGTAGCGAAGGATCTAAAACCTCCAGTGTTGCTACTACTTGTTCCGCGTATCGAGTTAGAGTGGGAGGCTCTAGTTGACGTTGAATTGCCTTTCGAAGAAGACATGAGACGATACAAGTTCCCGCCATTGGATTGCAAACTCACAGTCAGCGGCAAGACCATCACTGAGCATAAAGATCTACCGACAGATGAACTTCTCAATGCCATGAGCCACTACGTCGATGCGATGGACTTATCGACATTTGGTCGCGACGAAGATGGCAATGAGGAAGAATACGCCAAACCAGAAGACACATTTTCCCCCCTTGTCCATCGTATCCTCCAGGTCATAAAATGGCGGGCGACACATCCTGATCCCACCTTACCCATGCCAGACCCGCCGGAGATCCTGATGAAATACTCACAGCCACCAACAGAGCTCATCGCAGCGGCTGTAAAGCAATTGGATTCCGTCAAGAAAGCAGCAGACGTCAAAAAGGTTCCGCCAAAGGTCAGAGGTCGTGGTAAACGGCAACGTACAGACCGCGATAAGCCTCTTTCAGGCCTTGATGTTGACGAACTCCTCGGTAAACCCAAGCGTGTCAAGATCGAAACCAACAACCTCATACCTTCGTTCAAGCAAGCTCTCGCCGCCTCTGACGATCTAGACGCCATTCAAGAAGCCGTAGAAGGTATTGCGAAGGAAGTCCATAACCTCATTAGCAGCAGTATTGGAGACAACGCTTATGGACGGGCACTTGAAGCTATTCGCGTCATGCGAGAAGAGCTCACCGAGCTCGAGGAACCAGAGATGTACAACACGTTTGTGGTGCGGCTGAAGGAAGATATTCTTGGCGGAAAATTGAATGGCAATCGCCGAGATATGTGGTGGAAGATTAAGGGAAGTCGGTATGGACTCATCGACTCGAAGAAGAGTTACGTCAGTCCTGTCACGGAGGACGAAGCCCGAAGGTTCTACGAGGTTTGACAGGCTGAGCCGCCAAGCCCAACCGGTTTGCCTGGAAACGTAGTAGAGCAAGGCAAGCACTGCAGGTATCTGTATTACGACTTCGAGTTATCTACAATAGGACCATGGTTGCATGCACCGATTTATTTGTGCCTCTAGCTACTCGTACACCCGCTGTTTCTTTCTGCCGCCACGTTCCGTAGATTCGAACAACTGCAAGCCCAACAGCCAAATTTGCACATTTCGTGTCTGCAAGTTTGGCTCGTGCCCAAAGGCTAGCGCGCATGCTCGGGGAGCGTCGTTTCGTCATATGAAGTTCTCACTCACCACCACCTCGCCGCCCACCAGGCGCAACCATGTCCAAGATGTCCAAGATGTCCAAGCCCAGCTTCCACCAAGTTCGTCGTAAGTAGCTACAACTGTCTCATCATGGTTGTTTCGCGCACTTGAAGTGGTTGCATGCCGCCAGGGGGCTGGAAAGTTTGCTGTGCGATGCGGCTGACTGCTGTCCCATGCTTATTCGCTGCAGCACTGCCGTGCGACCATCGGACTCCGACTGACATCAGATGATGAGCCTCACACATGTAGAATTCCTACTGGTTGAAGGCCACTGCTCAGCCTCCAGGAGTTGCAGTTCAGCCGCGACGCCAGTGCGGCCGTTCCGAGGGCGTTGACCGGTCTTTTGGAAATCGCCTAGGAAATTCTATACTTTGAAACAATTCATTTCTTCAACATCGAACCTTGGGCTCCCAGACTCAAGAAAATGCATTAGTGATGCATGTTGTACGTTAGCTAAATCTGTGATACCTTCGACGATCTACAGCTATGGAGCCTTCAACCCTACGGTACTCATACTCACCTGCGTCTCCCGAGATCCGCGTCTCGAGACCACAGTATGCTTCCACACCTGCCAGAGCAAGCGACGAGTCCCCCGACATTGGGCGCGACATCCCATTGAGATTCGAAGAAGATATGAACGACCCAGGTCTAGGGATCCAGATGATACCTATAACAACGCCAAAATCACCAGGCGCTGCGTATTGGCGGCAGGAAACCAGTGATAGAAAGCATGATATGTTCTCTTCTGTCGCATCCTATCCTCAGCCACGGCCGTCGTACTCCAGAACGCCAGACACGCTGTATTCATTTGGGTCTGGTATCTCGAGAGCGCGAACAGATCCTATGACCGAGAGGCTCATTGCGCATCGGGCGACCCAGTCAACAAGATGGCATATACATTGGCGTATACCAGCACTCATGGGATTTGCTTTCTTCATGGGCCTCGTGTTTGCGCTCCTCCAGCACTTTTTGTACACCTTCCTGCACCAGAGGCGAGAAGACGATGAAGACAAGAAGTTTCGATGGGTTCTTTATGGGCGCGCGTTGGCATACCTCTCAAAAGTCGCTTTTGGGTCATGCGTGGTACTTGTCTTTCGACAGCGCATGTGGAGAGCTTTCAGAGAGCAGGCGTTGACTGTGCTGTCTATTGATCAGATATTCGGTGCAACAGAAGATCCTTCGCTCTTTGGGAACTGGGAAACTGTATCGGGTGCGCCGCTTCTGTGTGCCATCGCCATGGTTAGTAATTTGACGGGCGCAAGCCACATATAAACATACACTAATTGCGAACGCGGACTTGCAGGTTATCTGGCTGATTCCGTTGGCAACAATCATATTTTCACCCGGTGCACTTACCTTCGGAACCTATCTCGACATCGAAGTACTTGATCTTAAGGTTCCTACGCTCAACTTCTCGGTGGAGTCCACAAAAGATTGGCGACACCCGGTCAAGCTAGAGGATGGAAGCAACAAGAGGTCGATGATGTACTACAATACCACCGATCTTGCTGCCGCAGCCCCAGGGTGGTTTGACTATTACGATCAGCCATCAGCAGAGCTAAGGCGCATTGCGCTTCTGCTAGCATACAATGGTATGGATCATCCAAACATTAGGCAGGGTGCTCGACAAGAGGCTTGTGGAGGATCCTACAATTGCACATACGAACAAAGCTTCACTGGGCCAAGTTATCAATGCGAGGAGGTTGCAAGTAATTTTGACGACACGGAAGGATCAAATAATTCAGATGCGCCTTTTAACATGAGTATTCTAGCACCGCAAGGAAGCTACGTGTACTATGCGGAGGTCGACAAAGGTGCATACCCCCGCCCTCAAGCCGCTGAATTTCGGGCGGGCAACGGGGGAATACCTGTTGGAGAAGCCCCATCAGATCTAGGTGTTTTCAAGTCGGAACCTGTGTTGTGGATCGGTTACGCATTCAATTCGACAAAAGAGTTAGCGACAGACGACCCACTCGCAATAAACTGGACACATCGCTATGATTCACATATCATCCGCTGCATACATATGGAAGCTAGGTATACCGTCAAATGGGAATTCACTGAGCCATCCTTCAAATCCACGATTGAGTTAAAACACCAAGCGCCCGTCGTGGACACAGACTTTCCGCGTGGGGTTGACGGCAAGATAGATTACACTACTATGCCCAGGCCTACGGACAACTACATCAGCCCTCGACACAACGTGGGTGTTTACAAGAAGATTGCGGCATATCATGCAATCGGCGATATGTTTAGGGAGTTTCTTCGCGGACATGTCGATATTACGGCACCAAAACCAGGGCCATACTACGCACAAGTCCATTCGAACGTCACAATGACACGACTAGTGCAAAAAAACAGCGAGCCTAAGAACAATCTCACGGCTGAAATTGAGGCCTTCTATTCAGACATGGTGGTTTCATTGCTATCAGTACCAGAGATGTTGGTGGTAGCCGAAGAAAAACTCACAGTGAATCGGTCACGACTCCAGTCCTCTTTCGTCTACGTACCTGGGAGGTTATGGCAATGTTATGCGCCAGTCATCTTCGTTACTTTCCTCATTCTCTTGTTCGGCGCTCTAACGATTTGGCAAGATGGAACGACGTTCTCGACTGGGTTTTCTCGTATACTGGTTACTACTCGCAACACTACGTTAGATGATATCGGTCATGGCGCGTGTCTGGGCAACGATCCCTTCCCAATGGAGTTGATGCGCACCAAACTTCAATTTGGTGCTCTTGCTGACGGCGAAGAGGACTACCTGCGAAATGATGGTTATCAAGGCAGCGGTGGCCCTCTAGTTCCACATCACTGCGCTTTTGGCGTTGCTTCCGAAGTTGTGCCTATCGTCAGAGGTACGCCATATGCGGGTCTGAATCAGCGAAAAAGCAGAAGAAAGGTAAGCAAGGCAAAGATGGAAGTTGAGTAGGCAAACCTGTTCCTAAGAAGCTTTGGCGTGTGATCCATGAAACAAATTTATACTGATACTTGCTCCCATACCCAACTCAGTATATGCCAATGACCCTATTGACTGGAATATCGACACTCGTCATGTAACTCGCCACATCACTAAGCAGATACACGTAGTCGCAATGACCTGTAGTCTTGCCCCACGAAGAGTGTCGTGAGGAGCCGGACGTCTGCACGAGTGATTCATACCTCTAGCATCGTCTCGAGACACATACTGCATTAGGATTGGATGGAAACCTCAGCAAATCTGCCCATCCAACCGCTCTGCCACAATGCCTTCACCAAAAAGCCAAACAGTCCTTGCGTTTCACTGGATCCATCGATTTGCTTTTCGTCCATTTGCATGAGCATTCTAGTTGAACACGACGGTTTTCTGACCGTTCAAAAATACCCTCTTCTCACTCCACCATTTGACCGCCGCAGCCAAGACCTGACTTTCAACATTGCTTCCCTCCTCCACCAATTCCTTGGGGCTCAAAGCATGATCAACCCTCGCAACGCGCTGTTCAATTATTGGTCCCTCATCCAAATCGGCTGTAACAAAATGTGCGGTTGCCCCGATGATCTTAACACCGCGCTCATAAGCCTGATGGTACGGCTTCGCGCCCTTGAAAGAAGGCAAGAAAGAGTGATGGATGTTGATGATCTTGCCCGACATTTCTGTACACAGACGAGGCGAGAGCACTTGCATGTAGCGTGCGAGAACCACAAGATCGATGTTGTGTTGTTTGATCAAATCCAATATCTGTGTCTCCTGTTTCTCTTTGGTATCCTTGGTTACGGGTAGGTGGTGGAATTCGATACCGTTGTTCTTTGCTAGTTCAGCGAACTCGGGGTGGTTGGATACAATGATTGGTACATCAACCTTGAGTTGACCAGACTTGACGCGGAACAATAAATCGTTGAGGCAATGGCCGATCTTGGACACCATGATAAGGACCTTAGGCTTTGCGTCTACCCGCTGGATCTGGTACGTCATACTCATCTCCGAGGCGAGCTTCTTCATGCTATCTTGTAGTGCGGAGACATCAGGGGAGTGTCCAAAATGGACGCGCATGAAGAAAGTCTTGGAGTCTGGGTCGGAGAATTGCTGTAGATCCAGAATGGTGAGGTTTTCCTTCGCTAAGAGACCCGTGACAGCATACACAATGCCTGCTTTATCGGGGCATGACAGAGTAAGGTAGTGGTCGTCACCTGCCATCTTGGATGTTGAGATCCGTTCTGCGGAGCCAATTTGTTGAAGTCGAGGTACTGAGGTTGCTATGGATCGTCTGCTCAGATTCAGTGATGACTGTTTGGTCGAAAATTTAGGAACTAGGTTTTGCCGGTTTCGGGAAGCGTCGTTCGGTGGGTATATGGATTGTCGGGCCGCAAATGCGCGTGTTGATGTGTGGAGTGACCGTGTGCAGGTGCGTGCTGGACGTAGAAGCATTTTATGGCAATCTGATCTCTTTTTGCAAAGACTGGACGCGAAATGGCGTTTTCTCAATGCTGTGCTAGAACCTCTGCGGCTTAGGTATAGTTGCCGGAATCGGCCGACGATCTAGCCCTGTCGCTTACCAGTCGACTCGCGAGCGTATACGCGTAGGCAAAAATCTCTACCTTAATGCTCAAAACGTGCGAAAAGGTAGGTGAGACGTACCAATGCTCCATAAGTTTACTACCGAAGTACTTAAAACACTCGTGTGTTGGCAACAAGCGTATACAAATTCGACGAGTTAAAGACGTTTTCTACCTCGGGCGCCATGCGTACAATCGAAGACGATACTGTCAAAGGTAGAGACCAAGCAAAGATAGACTAGAAGATCGGAAAGGATTTCTCGCGAAAGCCAAGGCCGGATTGGTGGTCTTGAGATCCTCAGAAACCAACAATCGGAGCTCATCTCCTCCTGCTGGCGTTTGGGGCCGTGTCCGCGTCTCGATAACCGTGTCCGGCTAGACTATCTTTCCGTACATCCAACTATGATTACCTCTCGTGTTCCGTACAGTCCAATGCACTTGTAGATACATTGAGCTTCTCGCGACCCCTAGTGAGCTCATCTGCCATCGTAACCAAAAGCAATTTGATAAGAATCACTGGTGCATAGTTCAGTTGCCAAGTGTGTCAGTACTCAAACTGGATTTCAGACTAATCTTACCATGTCTTTGTATACAGTACGCCATCGAAGTTACTAATAGAATATGTTGTAGCTAGCATGCCAATCAAGAAGTCAACCACAGAGTGATTTCACCTAGCATCTATGTGCAAGAACTTAAAAACGTAGTCAGGTGTGCTGCGCTATAGAAAGATACAAGTTAATGCAGCCACAGAAGCGGAGAGTCCTTTATTTGTGCTCGAAGATTGGTAATCAACTGTAGTGCGGTAGCCAAATGGCCCAAGAAATTATAATTCTGTTCACATCTTGACCTAAAGATTGCTATACTGCTGGTATTCAGGTGGATGGTGCGTGCTGATCTTCCTGCAGTGGTCTTTGCGATTGATCGTAACTAGTAAAGCCGCCCCCGATAAACGTTTTGCCCACGAGATATGGTCCCTGATTCATTGGATTACTATACTGCTGCCAATTTGTTGACGAGCCGGTATCCGGGCGAAAAGACCAGAGACATCTCGACATCCCCCTTTTTCTAGATAGGCAAGTGTCAACGAGAGTATACCAACCCGCTCCCACAGTGTGGGACTAGACTGAGGTACTTTTCGCAACGTCAAGAACCGTGCCGCTCCATGTTCCGTATCGCAGAATCTTCCAGCAAATATAAGAACACTAATGAACTCGCCAGAGACATGCTTGGCGGTCCATTGTTGCTGGGTGATGGCGATCGACATGGCGGTGAAAGCAAGGCGACCCTTCTTGTGACCCATCCTATACCAATCCATGTCCTTATCAAAACTGTATGACATTTTTTCTTCACGACCGGGCCTTCCAATCAACTTCCCCCAAGACCACTCTCGATCAACATCTTTGATCCTATAAAAGGTATTCAAGAAGTACGGGTCTCTGATCTCAAGTGTTGATAACATCCCATCTGATAAGCGACGTATAGAGTCTCTGTCGAGCAGTCGAACTCGAGACTGACATTCAGGATGCGAAAGGTACATATTCGCCGCCCAAACAATATTGGGGCTTGTGGAGTTAATGAGATCACTCATATATGCCACGTATTCACGATCGGGGGGCAAGCGCCAACTAACCGTACCGTTCCAACCAGCCCACGTCCACGAAGGCAGGTGATTACGTCGTGTACAAGCCTCTGAGATGAACATGACATGATTTGGGCTTGCACGGTGATACCATGACGATAGCGATAAAGCGAAGGTGATTTGAGGGCTCGTCGCGCTTCCGGCAATGTCGCCTGTCCATAATGGAACTCCTTGGAATATAATTAGAGATTTGGTTTGCTCGTACATCCCGCAAATCCCCTGAACTACAGTTGAGTACGCGCAATCAGTATACGTCCCTTTTTCAATTCGCATGGTATGATTGCTTACATGCTGGTAGGATATCTGTGTCTTGCGTCAAGCGCCTCTTAGTGAATTCACGCATGTGATCAGCCAGCCCTCGCAGTTGTGCTCTAACGTTGATCTCATTAACCACTGGAAACCCATAGTCAAGCCGATATGCCTCGTCGTTGGAGATAACAGCATCATCTTGGTGCGCATTGCTACCTCCACTGAAAGCACCTCCTTTGAATATGCCAGTAAGCAGGAAGTCGACCAGAAGATAATTAGAATCATCTTTGAGGCTTGCAGGTGTATGGAACAGCGTTATGTCTGCGCTCTCGTGAGACGCCATACTGCGACATTCCCAGTAGGTCTGGTGTTCAGTGAAAACAATGCGGCGATTGGAAAGCACACCTTCTTGGTAAGTCCAGCCACGAGTCCAATACTGCGACTGCATTACTTCTCGCCGCGGATCAGGAAGTATTGATAAAAGTAAGCTTCCGCTATCGACATAGTACTTTGGTTGCGGTCTGCGGGGTGTCGATCGTACCCCAGGGAGACCATGGCTAGCACCGCTTCCTGCCGCTGCTACGATCGTGAAATCCGCTGCTTCGTATATCGTCGTCATCCTCGAGATCAGGTAGCCTTTCTCATCCAAATCCGATTGGTTTATACAACTCCGATCCACCCATAGATAGGTGAAGTTGAGTTTGCGTGTGACCTCGACTGCGTCCATAACCGTCGCTGGCCAAGGGTCCAGATCAGCGGAGGTAGATCCCCAGACATAGCTTAGAGCTGCATATGGTGTCCCCCATGGCTGTTCCTCCACCTCTGGGGGATCTTTTGAACAATTGATGAGACGAAAGCCTCGGGTGATAGGCTCGTATGATGCGCGTTGCTTGCATGCGTCACCATGCTCGCTCCGACATACATCGAGCCACATCCGTACCTGCCCAAGATCAAATGTGGACGGAATTTCCCTAGCACCCAGTAGATCCTGGTCGCTACTGTTGCCAGCCAGCTGGCGGAAGACGGCTCCTACGGCGGGGATCTCGTAATCAAGCCAGGTGATATCGTGTGCAGTTGGCGGAATAGACTCAAGATCGGGTACGACGGCCATGAAAGCTCTATCATGACGAGTTCGAAGGTCTTGCCAATTCACATCTCTCTGTGCTTCTTTCAATCGCGCTCCATGGAAAATCCATGCATCGCTACTGGGAAACGCTAATAACTTGTAGCGCTCATGTGCATCTGGCTGAGCCCTGATGGATCGGAAAAAGTTGCACAATGGACACTCTGATGGGCTGGATAGCCGAGTACCAAATTGATGCACCAGGAAAGCATCATTATAGAAGTTTCGTCGATCATAGGCTTCGTGAATCTGGGCGGGGTTTGATGTGTTAAGGTTTCTCCCTCTGTAATGCCGGTAGGCTTCATCAAAATTCCAATCGATATCGATCGTTTGGCAAGCCACACATAGAGGTGACGTTGGGTCGTTGACTGTTCGACAGCGTTTGCTTCCATGGAACTCCACGTCATCCTCCGAATTGGACTTTCGTTTTCGTTTCCCGATCTGGTTCGATGATATTTCGGTCATTGCGTGGTAGAAGAATCACGACTTTCCTATGAGATGGGCGATAGTAATTTTGTTCCTATGGCTGACGGTGCAGTCGAATTTCGTACGAAAAGTTGTAAAATAGTGGTGTTGACTCATATCTATCGTTGTGGAATCTATCCTCGTATTGGCACACAGCTGAATGCAGGTCGCTCGGGCAGTGTCTAGCACAGCCTCGTTGCCTGAAACCGGCATTAGCGCCGCCACGGGCGCATCTACCTATCTTGAGCGAATCAGGAACGATCCTTGTTCTCTTCCCCAATTCATCGTTTTGCACACTAATGCCTGACGGGGAGGTTCTGCGAGCCTTCATCTGATTCAGATACTACATAGCGAGCAGCTCGTATGTCAGCGCGGACGCAAAAGGGGTTATCGAACAGCATATTCTTAGCTCGTTTCTGATCATAAGGGCGGCAACATATTTCTTTTTATTCGGCCGGTCGTTATTCGGTTCTCACCCTGACTACAATCTTGCCCTTCGCCCTGCCGGTCCTGAGCTTCTCGTATGCTCTATGTACATTGTTGAATGCAAAAAGTTCGTCCACGACAGGCTTCACTTTGCCGTCCGCGACAAGTTTGCCTAACTTGATGAAGTCATCGTAATTTGTAGAAGCAAGACCGAATGAGAACGGCCGTTGCCCGCCTCCAAGCCACATGGGTACCAAGAAGCGGAAAGCGAGGTCATACATGAAGGGCAAGCTGACCTGGGACCCGATCTGTACGTACTTCGCTCCAGGCTTCGTGAAGGAGGGGGATTTCCAGTAGAGCTCGAACTGGTGGCCAACGTTATCGAGAACCATATCATAGTGCTTCGAGCTGCTTGCGAGAAGAGTAGAAACATCGTTTTCACGATAGTCAATCAACTCGTCGGCTCCAAGATCCTTGCACAGTTGGGTGTTTGCACCTGTGACAGAATCAGCAGATGCGCTATCGTTCCAAACTTGGTATATCTACCTGAGCAAGTTGTAGTAACATGGCATCCCAAAGCTTTGGCGATCTGTATGGCAAATGTTCCCGTACCTCCCGAACCACCATTAATAAACACTCGGTCACCAGCTCTCACATTTGGAGCAAGACACTGATACGTCACAAGTCCACAAACCCCTAGCGTTGCTGCTTGCTCTACAGACACGCCACTAGGTATCGGCACCGTCCCAGCTTTTGAACCGATAACGTATTCCCCAAGTGTGCCAAACTGTTGCTTTGGCTCGAGTTTGCCAAATACCATTTGCCCAACCTTGACATTGCAGTCGGGTCCTTCTTGAACAACCCTTCCAGCAAAATCAAGCCCGGGTGTTGCTGGTTTCGGGATGGCCATTCGTCCAACCACTGGCAGTTCTGCTAGCTTGTAGTCGACAGGGTTTAGAGCAGCAGCGTGAACTTGAATAAGAGATTCTCCAGCTGCGAGGGGCCGCTTCGATGTCGGCAGTGGGACTGAGTCTTTGAGCTCTATCGCCTCCTCAAGCGTGGTACCACATGTCGACCATTGCCATGCTCTCATTGTTGTCGGTAGGCTCATCTCTTCCGTTCCGGTGGTGGTGGTTTGCGACATGGTTTAAGTAAAGGTCGATAACACTGTTAAGAGGAGAATATTCGAAAGAGTCGGAATACACATTGATTCTGATGCGACATCATATACTATTCTGCGGTGGCTGGTCGTCAACCAAAACCATGGGCACCATTCGGATCCCCACACGGGGAAGCTGCAAAGCGACCGTGGTCTACGGTATGCATCAGGAAAACTATCATCATCCGCACAACAAGAGCACCAGAGGTTAAACTAGGACAAGTTTGATCATCTATGTCGCGCAGCGAAACTGTCTGTAATGGGAGAGAGGGTAAAGATATGAGCGCCACGTTAGAGGCTCGACGTCGCTAGCGCCGGACCTCGTGCTTCCGCTAACGACTCCTCACAGCTACTAAACCTTGTACACCAACATAGGCCCTATGCGTTCTAGTTGTGCGTCTTACTTGTGATGATAAATATCGATCGATTGCGGCAGGATAGATCGCTTTTGACAATGATGCATTGTTCGTCGTCGGACGCATTCTCTTAAGCCGTGCTGTCCAGATGGGGCTTCGTTTGCGTGTCGATATCGGCAACATGATCCTTTACTTTCAACTCTTTAGCGCCCCAGCTGCATAGTTGGCAAACACAGCACTAGATGATGGTACAAGTTCTTCTTCTCTTACATCGGCATGTTCTCCTTCGACGTCGTGATGTATGACTTTCTCATATCCCTCGTCGCACTTAAGCAATTTTCCTTCTTCGATACTACTTTGAGTTTCCTCTTTTGTGTCACATTCGTCTTCCTTGGCTTTATTATCTATTCGCTCATTCTATTCTTACAATTTTCTCTTACAGATGTAGGCTTAGGTCAGGAATTTGAAGATTTCGTTTAAAAGAGAGATGAAGCCGATGCGATCAGGACTACATTGAGCGTTGCGATCAGATGCTCTACCAAGAAAGAAGTATTTGCTTTGACCAGACTGAATCCATTCTTTTGCTTTCACGAGGTCAAGAACCGATGGGCGGCATCACGAGTTAAGAAAAAGTTGCCATCCTGGGCTTCTAATTAGAATCTCCGCCGCAACTCCGAGTCTATCAATGAGACCATTGCGCACAGCTTCTCTCAACAACAATTACTTCATCATGAATAGAGGATCTGAGTCACGGTGATAGCCCCTACGTATATATGTCTCTCGCAATGCCTAAGTTCACGAGTAATAGTTTGCCATTTGTATGCCTCGTGCTCAGCAGTCGTTCCCGGATGATGGAATCAAGAGTGCTGGTTACCATCAATTATCTTTCCTTGTGGTCCACCTTTTCAGCATGCACCAGCTGAATGATTCTGCTTTACGATTCTCAGATCAGCATGTCATATCAGTAAAATGATCCGGCTGGCTTATTCCTGCCGTGGTCCAGATATCTGAGATTGCAATCGCGAAAACGAACACGTGAGGCATCGGAGAGGTTGTGTGCGTCTTGAATACAACCTGTCATGGTACATGCGAGGATGTTTGAATCAGAAGCAGACGCGCTGAATCATGAGCTTGAGCAGTAAAACACAATTGGATTAGTGTAAGTGCCACCTCGATGTTACGTGGCAATCTCTGAGGGTTTCCAAATATACCTTTGTACTAGACAATGTACCAGCACGATAGGCATGACGGCTGTGCTGTGATGTTAGTGTCATTCCGTATTGAGGTGTCGTAGGGGTACTTGGTGGATAGGCCGGTGAAAGAGAAGCGTCAGGTGGGCGCGTGGCTGGACCAGACCATGGGACGGGTGGCTAGCGTCGCGTCCGTGCCCAGGCTTGACATCAACCATCATCGATCTCTCTGGTAACGAAGCTGCACACATCCTCACCGTATCTGCGCTATACACGCAGCACACTGATCTTCCTACACCGCCAAGCCTCCCCAAACCTAGATACCGGTGTTGCCTACCTTCTACTACCTCGGTCGGTCACCCGCGCAATCTACTCCGCACCGCTTCGAAGCACCGAGCTTCGCGCCTCGAATCGCCCGCGCCGTACCTAGTCTTCCCGCTGTACACACACACACATACCCATTTACAAGATGGCGTCAAGGAAGAAGGTCCTCCTCAAGGTACTGCAGCTCTGGACTGGATATGCTTTTCATCGCTGATGCGCGCAGGTCATTATCCTCGGAGACAGCGGGGTCGGCAAGACGAGCTTGATGAACCAATATGTACGATGACTCCACTTTGAGCTATGCACGATGCGAACGGTAGCTTGAGAGTGTGGACTGGGCTTATACAGTGTCTACAGGTCAATAAGAAGTTTAGCGCCAGCTACAAAGCCACCATCGGTGCCGATTTCCTGACCAAGGAAGTACTGGTCGACGACAGGCTGGTAACCATGCAGGTGCGTGGAGACCATGTTGAGTAAATGGTTCAAGCTGACTTTGACAGCTCTGGGACACTGCCGGTCAGGAGCGTTTCCAATCGCTTGGTGTTGCCTTCTACCGCGGCGCCGACTGCTGCGTGCTCGTATACGATGTGAACAACTCAAAGAGTTTCGACACTCTAGACAGCTGGAGGGACGAATTCCTCGTTCAGGCTAGCCCAATGGATCCAGAGAGTTTTCCATTTGTAGGTATATGTGGATAGTTTAGGACGGCATCGATACTGACCGAAACAGGTCGTAATTGGCAACAAGATCGACGTGGAGGAAAGCAAAAGGATGGTGAGTGTCTCCAGCAGTCGTCAAAGGCTATAATCTAACACATGCAGATCTCATCTAAACGCGCCATGACGTTCTGCCAATCGAAAGGCGGTATCCCCTACTTCGAGACCAGTGCTAAAGAGGCCATCAACGTTGAGCAAGCTTTCGAAGGTAAGCTGTTTTCGTTACCACTCCGAGACTCGGAGTTCGGAAGCTGACATGCGTAGTTATCGCACGACAAGCCCTAGCACAGGAGGACGTAGGTGACTTCAGCAACGACTTCCCCGAGACAATTCCGATCGACCTCAAGGGCAACGAAGGCGGCTGCGCATGCTAGTGTATGCCATTACGAAATAAGCGTTGTTCATGAGAGCCGACAGTGGACCCCCATCTGCCGCAATGCCGTCTTGCATCTGGAGTTCGCATGGAGTTTGGTGTTGGACATGCTTTCTGTGCAGGAGCATCTCGTTTTCCTGTAAATCATCATCAAATATGGGTTTATCGTTGCCTGTTCATATAGCAGCCTACCAATATACAATGTATTCATGCACCATATACTTGCACCTGGACGTGTGATGACGTGGGGCTGTGGCTAAGGCGGCACCGCCACGCTTCCCGCGGCCTCTTGAGACACATGAAACCCCCGAACCCCCCGGGACTTAGGCACATCGTTATCAAGTGTCCGCGTGTCACGCCGAACCACCCCGTGCAACTCCATTCTCCCTCTTCACATTCAGCTTTCTTCCGCGAAGGATTAATTTCATGGGCGCTCGCATCCACTTCCATGCCTCAACACGTACCCCGACCGTGAGCCCGCTTATTGCCGAAGACCCTCCTTGACCGACCTGCTCTACGTAACCTACGATAATTTCTACTACTTCCTCTCGATATGATACCCAGAAGAGAAGAGGATGTCGAGACGACGCCACTCAGCCCACGCGTTAGCGACGTCTCCGACGAAAGCGCGTACTTGCGCGGGGAAGACTACCTTGAGAGCCCGGCAAGTGAGGCCAGTCAGTGGGCTGAGGGCGAGAAGAGGGGAGCTTGGACAAGCAAAGTGAGACATGCAGTGGGAATAGCCCTCCTACTTGCTACCGTGTTCCTATGGACAGCTAGTAATTTCCTCGCGAGTGTACGTATCTCAGTCCCCCTCGGATGACATGGAGGCAATCGTGGTAGTAAGCGCGTAGCTGATCAATACGCAGACAATATTCGCAGACAACTCATACTCGAAACCTTACTTTGTCACCTATATAAATACCACCTTCTTCATTATACCGCTTTTCCCCATGTTCGTCCACCACCTATGGGTCGATCGTCACCGTCCAAACAGCGCGTCACAACACCGTCAACCCATCCTCGCACATATTCGCGATCTTCTACAACGGCGAGCAGGCAAGTGGAAATTGCTTCGCGACCACGAATCTGCGTCTTCACTCTCGTCTTCGAACAAGTCGCGAAACGACGAGGCAGCCGAAGTTCTCTTATCGTCCTCTCTCCACGGCTCTCAGAGCTTTGGTAACGGGAAGAATGGGGAGCAGGACGTGGATGAAGGCATGACCTTGAAAGACACAGCGAAGCTGGCATTGGAATTCTGTCTCCTCTGGTTCTTGGCAAATTACTTTGCGGCCGCGTGTTTGGAATACACAACCGTTGCCAGCTCAACTATCCTCTCTTCCACATCATCAATCTGGACGTTGCTCCTCGGATCCATAATGCGCGTCGAGCGCTTCACGCTACTCAAACTCATTGGTGTACTCGCTTCTCTGGGCGGGGTAGCCCTCATTTCCATGGTCGATGTGTCCGGCGAGACAGACGAGAATCGAGGCTCTTTCCCACACAAAACACCAAAAGAGCTAGCCATCGGCGACGTTATGGCATTCGTATCTGCCGTACTGTACGGTTTCTATACCGTCTTCATGAAAGCCCGGATTGGCGATGAAACAAGGGTCAACATGCCCCTTTTCTTCGGTCTCGTCGGTTTGGCTAATGTCCTGCTGCTGTGGCCCGGCTTTATCATTCTGCATTTGACTGGTATCGAACCCTTTGAACTACCACCGACATCCCGCATCCTCAACATCGTACTTATCAATAGTGCGTCATCTCTCGTATCGGATTTTTGCTGGGCATACGCCATGCTGCTTACTTCTCCGCTGATTGTTACTGTTGGTCTTAGTCTGACGATCCCGTGCAGTCTTGTGGGACAGATGGTATTGGATGCACAGTATGCGTCAGCGTTATATTGGGTCGGTGCAGCGATCATGGTGCTTTCATTCTTGTTCATCAACCACGAGGACCGGAAAGATGAGGTAGATGGGTTACAAGGCGCGGATGACGCTGTGACAGAGGTGCAGAGGAGTTTTCAAAGTCTGAGACAGAGTCTGAGTCGAAGAAACTCGACAACTGGGGTTTGATGCTGAAGCGTCTGATATTGATGCCCTGGTTGCATGTTCGACCCATCCATACGCACCGAGATTTTTTCCAGTTTTGTAGCAAAATACCATAGTCATTGTTATTGGTTTCATGGGGTATCATAATGCAAGTCATAGTACTACCACTTACTCATTTTCGTCCACCGTCCATGTTCTTCGAGTACCCGTTCCGCCCATACTTCCCCTTACCCTTTGAGTTCCACTTTCTTCCACCACCCCTGTAGCTCTTCTCCCGATCACCATCCTTCCTATTCTCCATCAACTCCTTCTTTCTCGCCTCCCAACTCTCATCGTCATCTAGTTCCTCGACTTCCCAGTTCTCTTTCTCCATGAACTTTTCAAGTTGCTCCTGGAGCTGAGGCTCCCACTTCGATGGGTCTTCCAGGTCACTGTATTCCAGGACGTTCTGGCCGAGCGTGTAGTCACCCTGACGAGAGCGGATAAGAGAGGACATCAGGCCGAGAGAGTTACAGGCTAGACCAAGATCGTGGCAAAGAGAGCGCACGTAGAAACCTGACGTCACTGTCATACGGAGCCGGGCTGCTGGGGGTTGCGCGGTTGAAGTGGATATGGCTGCTGATGTGGTAGTTTTGGTAGCTTCGATGTCGGGTTTCTGGGTTGTTGATGGGTCTTCTGCTGCTTCTGCTTGCTCTACAGACGCCGTGGCCTTCTCTTTTATTGATACTGGTGCTTCAGCACTGACTTCCATAGCGTTGTTCTCAGCAGAAGCTGCATCAGGAGACGCCTCTTCTGTTGGTAGAGCGCCAGACATGGCATGCTCAGAGTCCTTCTTAAGTATCTTCGGCTGCTGCCCTGCGCCCTCGACATGGTCGTTCTCTGGTGACCGTGATCGCTTTCGCCCTCGTCTTGTTGCTGTGTCGGAGTAGACTTTTGCATCTTCTTTCCGAATGCCCATCAGCTTCTTTGCTCCTTCCATTTCAGCGCCATCCACCTCCTCCTTTGGCCAGGCAAAGTCATGACTTCCTGGCTCCAACCATTCGACCAGCTCAAGCTCTTCAACTTCCACCGGCCTTGCAGCCACCTCTGGTATGTCCTTGCCCTCTCTCGCGTACTCGTACATCTTTTTGCCATCGACCTTTAGCGCAGAGAAAACACTCGGTTTTTGCATGATCTTGCCGCGGAACTGCGCCAGCTTCTCTTCGACCAATTCCTTGGTAACATGCTCGTAGTCTGCCTTGCTCACAACCTTGCCCACAGCATCGTAGCTGTCTGTTGCTGCACCAAACAGTACCACACACTCGTACGTCTTTGTGCACTCAAGGAAGCGTTGCAGGCATTTCGTGCCCTTGCCCGTGCCGACAATCAGCACACCAGTGGCCATTGGATCGAGTGTGCCGCCATGGCCGAGTTTAGCCTTGATATTCTTGAGGTGCTTCGGCTTAGCGTCCGCGATGATGAGGGAGCGTTTCTGAGCTTCGAGCCAGGGTGCGAAGATAGGCGAACGGGAGAAATGGTCTTGGAGGTCGCGCAAGACGCCGGCAGAGGAGGCCCATTGCGGTTTGTTGATGGCGAAGATGCCTTCGAGCACCTTGCGGCTCTCTTTCGGGGGAGTAGTCATGATCGTGCGCTTGATTGAAGACGCGACCAACATTAGCGAGGTGAAAGAAGGGACGCTCGAGCTCTAGCTCTAGCTCTAGCTGGGTGGGTGAAATCTTTGGAACGGCCCCGGAAGATACGAAGTAGCTCGTATTTTCCGAGTTATGCCTATCCCCGATAATGTATCCTAAATGTATACACTGCTACTTTCCTGCTCAAGTTACAACGTAAAAACCTATGAATACCTTTAAGGTCAGCTTTACCAAGATGTCTTCTGGGTAGCTCGTCGGCACACGCTAATCTAAAATCGGTTTAGTGGACGATCATCTCACATGTTTCTGCAGCCTGCAGCCGTTCGCGCTTGTGCCACTCACTTTCCGCTCGCGACTTTCACTCTCTCACACACTTTTTTACGCGACAACCTACCCCAACCAGTTCCCAAATCCCCACGCGTCTTCACTAGCATCTCAAGAATGGGCGACAACAACAAGGATCTGGAAGATCTTGCAAAGTCCACCACTGAGGACTTCTACGAGTTGCTTGGTGTGGCCTTCGATGCGCCGGAAGCTACGATCAAGAAGGCTTACCGTAAGGCCTCAATACGATACCATCCCGACAAGAACCCCGACAATAAAGATGCCGCCGACCGCTTCATTTACCTCGGATGGGCACGCGATATCCTCATTGATGAGAAACTCAAGGGCGAATATGACCGTGCGCGTACTAGGCGACGGGAGAAGGCGCTGCAGGATGAGCTATTGGATGGCCGGCGGCGCAAGATGAAGGATGACTTGGAGAGAAGAGAACGAGAGGTGCCCAACCTGAAGAGGAAGAGGGCAGAACAGATGAACGAGGCAGAGAGGAGGGAGCAAGAGATACAAAGACTAGCCGAAGATGGTAAGAGGCGGAGAAAGGAACTCCAAGAACGTAGGGAAAGGGAACGCAAAGAAGAGGCTGAGGCGAGCTTCATGGATGTCGAAAAGAGCCCCGAGCCGCAAGCGCCCAAGCCCGGAGAGTCGGCCGAGATCGATCGCACAGTCAAGGTTCAGTTTCAGCGAGAAGGCGAGACTGCAGCTTGGGACAAGGACAAGATATCGAGCATGTTTGCGAAATACGGCAAGATTGACATTATAATCATGGGCAAAGACAAGAAGATTCGACCTTCAGGAGAAAAGCATCGCAAGACCATCGCTATTGTGTTCATCACGTACACGCGTCTTGACCATGCGCATGCCGCTGTCTTGGACGGGAAGTCCGACTACCCGTCATTGGAATCTATATCTTGGGTGAATGGCGAACCTGACCTCAAATCGCAAACCACCAATGATGCGCCACCAGCACCGTCAACGCCCCTATCCACGCCGAAGAGCAAGTCTTTCAGAACATCGTTTGGACCTGGTATAGGGAAGGGTGTAGGAGGCACGCCATCAGGAACACCAAAATTCTCTTTTAGTCCGAAGACGCCAAGCTTAGAAGAGATCACCATGATGAGATTGAGGCAAGCAGAGAAGAAACGATTGGAGGAGCAGATACGCAAGCAGGAGGCTGCTGAGGAAGCCGCACTATGACGAGACGATTAGATGAGTTGTTGTTTAGTTTTAAGATACCCATTGTTAGTGTAGTTTGCATATAGATAGAGAAGCAAGAAGTCTACAGTGCTAATAATCTTCGTAAGTTTTCTTGTCAGAAGCTAATGTAGGCTGTAAGGTAGGGCCTGTTGTGAATATTCCTTTAGAGCAAGATACACCTTCCTGCTACAACAAGCATGTTAAGACCTGTGTAGATATAGATAGAGAAGCTAGAAGCCTACAATGCTAATAATCTTTGCAAGATTTCTTGCTAGGGGCTAATGTAGGCTGTAAGATAGGGCCTGTTGTTTCAGTACCTGTCCAGTTTTTCCTTGTATGCGGTGCTACCTTTGTTGAGTGAAAGAAGTCACTGGTATCGCATGACGCAACTTACTCGGCTATCGATAACACACGTGCCATTGACCCTGGACGCGCTGGATCGCCGTCTCGCGCTTCGCGCCCGCAGCGCAGGATCCCCGCTGCTCCTTTCGCCTAGGCTTGCATCACGGAGCTCTGTTCACGCAGCATCACAACATGCAACATATCTCGCGCTGATACTCAAAATGCCTGACCCAGAATCTGAGATACTGCGGCCACTCGACGCCTCCAATACCAATTCCGACGACTGGGAGATATTTATCTTGAGCGATGCGCGAATCGTCTTCGAGAACAATGGCAAACCTGCGAGTCTTCTTGCTGCATATGCAGACACACCACTCAGGGTGGAAGGGCGATTAGAAAGCCCTGCGCGTAGCCAGCTGAAATACTGTATGCGAGGCTTCTTGGCCTATACACGCGACCATAAAGGAAGCGGCTCTGGCTGACGCAATCCCAGTCTTGAAGAAACCCTATAAGCCCACAGACATCGAACTGCGAAACGTAACACGCTTCTCCTACGGCGAAATGACTGACGGAGCATATGTAATCTGGGCGCAAGGCAACGCAGGCTGGTTCGAAATACGGCCGGCGGCGCAGTACAGTCAGATATACAACGAGATGGTCCAGGCTGTGGAACTTCTATACTTCGTCACCGACATATATAGCGAGTCGCGGAAGAAGAGTAGTGGGCCTAGTGCAGAATTGGTCTTTCAAGAGGTCTGTACAAGTCGGGAACATGTAAACTTCGAGCAAGGTGAACGCTGACATAGCATAGTACGCAGAGGACGAGCGCTTCCCTTGCAGCGATGTAGCTACAGCTGAGAGGATTTTCGACCATCATCACCTTTTTCTTATGATGTGCTTCTTGAATAAGGCCCAAGGACTAAGTTGGAGTAACACGCCTTTATATCAACGTTTTAGACGCAGATTTCCGGCAAGTGATACCCAAAAGAACCTATAGTTTTAATCTAATGTACGCACAGAAAGACTTCGACAATTGCAAAGCACGTATCGAGGGCCGCTATTCGCAAATCCAGCCTGAACGTTCAGCGCAACCTTCCAAATTCACGTCGGCAACCACAACAGGCTCCAAGTCAACGCAAACAAATGCGAAAGCACAGACAGCCCACGGAAAGGTTACGATACCGAAGCCAGTAGAAGCGCCAAAGAAGGATGACAATTGGTGGGAGGCAGCCGCTCTCTTCGAATTCATGCAGAAAGCAGTGAATCAACGGGTTCTGCGGGCAGGCCGAAACCAAATCACGGTAGATCGGGTTGCAGAACTTGTTGTCAGGCGGTACGAGATTGAAGAGGTGGAAATTGCAAAAAACGTGCTTTTGGTACATGCACAAAATTTATGTTACATGATGGAACATCCCCGCCGGAAGGCCGTACAATTCTTTGCTTCCGAGCCGATCTACAAAGAACTAGCAGCTGGACACGACCTATCTGCAGCCGAACAAAGACGAGCTGAAGGTGTCGAATTGAAACCACGGAGAGATCACGGAACTCTCAGAGATGGAGAGAATGAATCTTCAGACACATCTGACGAAGAAGACGCGATAACAACACCTGTACGCAGGCCACCAGGTAGGCGGAAGCAAGGTCGGCTATCTGTGCTACGACCTAGGAGTGGAAAGTTTTCTGGCAAGAGTAAAGGGATTAGCATCAAGCCAGGCAGACAGAAGGGGGGGAAGGGGAAGGCGCCTGTACCAGCAAGTGACGATTCGGAAGCCGAGCAAAGCGACGAGACGACCAGTAGCGAGGAAGACGAGGGAATTGACACACCGACGCAAGCCTTATCGCCAAGTCGTGAGAAGAGAAAACTAGATGACATGGATGCGGACCAAGAAGAAAGAGGCCGGTGGAAACGTACAGCCAGTGCATCTGCGGCTCCCGACTCTCCTCCTACAACCGGCGACTCGGATTTGGAAGAAGCCACCGCTGTGCCACCTCTACCACTCCGTTACCGGCCATCCAACGTCCCCCCGCATGTTAGGCCAGCGTCATCGTCAGCGAATACCAGACTAATGGTATCACCACCGATAGTATCAACACCATTACCAACCTACGAACCGAACGGCCCGCGCGACTCGTGGATTTGTAGTTTCGACGGCTGCACTCAGAAAATTTATGGATGTAGTAAGGAATTGGGCAGGCAGTTGATCACAGAGCATCTAGAGGATCACAGTAGAGGGCGAGAGAAGGTTGTAGGTATCCTTTGGAGAGAACAGGATAGGTTGAACCTCCCTGTCAGGTAAGGTGAAGCCTTTAGTACAATGATGTGGAAACTAACAACACAACAGCAATCTGATCAAGAAGATTCGCGAAATGAACGAGGCGTCCACACCGCTGTTCCCGATGCCTGGTGCTTTGACGACGGCGGTGCGGCCCATACAGAGACCTTTATAGAGGCATTAATTGAACTACAAAAATTCATGTCGTTTGCGTTGGAACGTCCCAGCAGCGTGATATTAATTATGTGCTTTTCTCTATATCTCCTATGCATCCCTGAACCTCTTTCTCTTGATGTCGTCATCATCTGCGCCATCAATGCTATCCAGACTCCTCTTCGTCTTTCTCCAGCCGTCCTTCCGACTCTTTCCCTCGATACTTTCAACATCATTACAACCCTCTACACTCTCCTTGACCTCCTCCACACTGTTCACGTAACCCGCCTCAGCATCATGCTCCTCCCAAATTGGACTTGTAACCTCATAAAACTCTCTTGTATCAGTTTTGGCGTGCCATTTCGGATGTAGGAAGGGCAACGCATATATAGGAGTGCGGAGGTAAGACTCGGGATATGAAATATCTGTCATGCGCGCTGGTTGTGACGAGGGGTGGTTGTAGTTAAAAGATTTTCCAATGGTACTGGAGTGCAGGACATGTGAGGCTTCTGTCGGAAAGGGAAATTGACGACGTAGCATGGAGGATTTGTATGGGAGAGGAGATGGGTGTTGTATAGTGAGCTGATCATGAGGAGTCGAATTATGATGCAAGGTCGTGCTCTTACTGTTTTCAACTTGTGCCACTTCGTCCTGAGTATGAGACGCCTACATAGAAAAGTTGACAAAGGCAATAGAATATGTGACAGGGCGACGTGCTACCGAAGATGGTGATAGAGGTGAGTCTGAATGTGAACTTGAAGATACTTCTATGATTGGCTCGGTCGGCTCTAGCTCTTTGTCAACCGGATTGGGAGGAAGAGCAGGTATGATAGTGCGTAACAAAGGAGGAAACCACGCGCTGGAATGGAGAGAAACAAAGGCGAGAAATTTTGAATTGTTGGCAAGACATGAATCTGCCTCATACACTGATTGTTTTGAAGACGTTAAATCCAGATCCTCCTGTGGCCATAATGGCGCCCGGGATTTGCGGATGCCAATGCGCCTCCTTGATCTGCTCCATGTAGTGCACGAATAGTAGTTGCGGTGGTACATCCTGCACGCCAGCTGTGTACTTGCTCTCTTCGTCGTCGAGCTCGACAGCTAGATCCCACAGAGTAAGGGTGTTGTCACCAGCGCAAACAAGCACAATACTGTCGTCTGTAGGATGCCACTCGACCGAAGTGATTTGCTCCTTGTGGAAAGTGTACGATGCAACTGGCGAAGGCTTCTTGTCGTTTGACATGTCTGTAGAGGGCTTCCATTGCCGCAGGTCCCAAACTGCCCACTCGCCATCATCTGCGCCGGTAGCGAGAAGATGTGCGGTTTGATGCGACCAACTCAGTACGTTGACGTCTGTCTTTGAGGCTTGCACACTGAGTACAGGCTTCCGTGACTTTGACCGCGCGTCCCAGATCTTAACTGTGCCATCGCTTGACGCGGAGGAGAAGACATGTTTCTCAGTTGGTGACCACTGGAGCTCCTCTACCGAGCCACTATGGCCGGTATACGGTGTGGTGTCTGTGACGAAACCTCCACCCTGTGTCCGTGTCGTCGCAAAGATCTTTCCAGTACAGTCGCCCGTCAGGAGCTTGCCCTCTGGTATGATTGGCGACCAATCTAGCGCATAACCCTCGTTGGATCCATGGGCGCGAATCGTGCAGACAGGCTTGTTTTGTGTGGGCGAGATGGTAGTACCTGGGGTATCGAAGGCTGTGAGGTGGGGAGTAACGTCGTGGATCAGAACCTGTCCTGACTCGGTCATGGCAGCAGTCAGGGTTGTAGGAGGCTGTGCAGATGTTGCTTGTGGTGTTTGGTGGGCGCGTATGCGGTTGGTGCAGCTGGTCAAGGGTATCGACTTGGTCTCGAGGATGGGGTCTGAAGCCTCGTCGTCGGAATCCTCGTCGTCGTCCTCTTCGTCCTCCTTCTCCATGCGCGACAGGCTGCTCATCTTCATGACCATGATCTGGTTCTCTTTGTCCCTTCCTCGCGCTGCTTGTGTGCCAGCGACCGAGTAGACGGTTGCGGGGTATGTTTTGCGGTCTACGCCTAGGTTGTCGGGTACGATGTCGCATGATAGACAGGGCCATGGGGCTTCGAGCGCATGGAGCATCTCATATGTCGAAAGATCGGGGTTCAGTGTCTCGCCTGGGGAGAGTTTGTGTCGACCAGGAATGAAGGTATCTTGGTCAACATCCATACCACCTGGAGGCGTTAGTGGTGGGCTCCAGGCCTTTGATCGTGCGCAACATACTCTCGCGCTCTTCTGCTTCGCGCTCCTCGTCCGGCCGTCCGTCTACGCCGGCCTCTAGGATCTCGTCCTCGCTCTCGAACTCATCCTCGAATTCGTCCTCGAAGTCGCCCACGTCGTTGTGCTGGTCAATCTCCATGGGACGCTCTCCATTTTTGATTGCCTCCTGCTCTTGCTCCGAGTCTGCGGGTCGTTTCGCCATGGTGTGGAAAGCGCGTGGTGTGTGCTTTGGGTGTCTTGGACGATGTCGTTAAAAAAAAAGTTGTCAATGGAAATTGTCCCGCCGAATGTTTTTTGAGGCTTATCGATCGGCGTATCGGGCGGCGCTAAGTGACGGCATCCCCCCTCGCACCTAACAGTAGAGGGAAACACTGCGCCCAGTCCAATCGCATCGCGTACATGCTAGGTCAACAAGACCGAGACGGCACCCATAATACACAGACGCCCCCTGAAGTTGGCATACAATTGTACGAGCAGGAGAGTCGCCAAGAAAGAAGAAAATACACGCTCCGCTTGCGTTCACCGTCTCGACGCGTGCCAGGGCGCTTTCAGCTCAAGTCACGGACCGCGGGGCCACGGAGACATAGTAGTCATGGAGCCAGAGTACCCGAGTCAGGAACCCGCGCAGCAGGCCTCCTTCGCACCTGCCGTGCAAGTCGCGCCTGAGCAGCTGCAGCCCGAGCCAGTACTGCCCGAGCAAGTGCCCGTCCAAGGCGACCAGGAAGCGCAGAAGCACATGGACCAGACCATGGACGGCGCCGACGACAGCATGAGCTCCACCATCACCGCCTCGACTGTCACGCCCCTCCCAGACCTCAGCCAGAACACCAGCCTGAACAACAGCCCCAACCCCTACGAGCAGCCTCACCGGCCCTCAACCTCGTACTCAGACACCGCGTACCAGTACACCACACACAACGGCTCGCGTTTCAACACCTCCTCAGACGCCGACACGCCTCCGCGACATGGCTACTACGACGCCAACAAAGAGACACATATGGGCCAGTCGCATTCGCGGCCGAGCTCGCAGATGGGACGGTACCCAACCTCCGAGGGCAACACGCGCTCCAACTCGTACCAAGAGCAATCACGGAGCGCACAACAACAACAGCAGCAGCAGCAGCAAGAGGCTGCCAAGAACGCCAGCGTTGTCATCAAAGTTGGCATGGTTGGAGACGCGCAGATTGGAAAGACCAGCTTGATGGTCAAGTACGTCGAGGGCAGTTGGGACGAAGACTACATCCAAACACTCGGTGAGCTACACAAGCATGTTCCACAGAATGCAACTTCTAACAACCCCAGGTGTGAACTTCATGGAAAAGACCATCTCGATTCGAAACACCGAGATCACCTTCTCCATCTGGGATCTAGGCGGTCAACGCGAATTCGTCAACATGTTGCCGCTGGTCTGCAACGACGCCGTTGCGATACTCTTCATGTTCGACTTGACACGGAAGAGCACGTTAAACTCCATCAAGGAGTGGTACCGACAGGGACGCGGCTTCAACAAGACTGCCATCCCGTTTCTGGTCGGCACAAAGTACGACCACTTTGTCAACTTCCCACGAGAAGAACAGGAGGAGATTTCCAACCAGGTACACCTCACCTGCTAGGGCTAAGGACAGTACCAGACTAACATTGCCTAGGCTAAACGATTTGCGCGAGCAATGAAGGCCAGTCTGATCTTCAGCTCGACTAGTCATAGTATCAACGTGCAGAAGGTGAGAGGCTACTGTTTCAATCGCCGGCCCTGTGCTAACATTAGCTCAGATCTTCAAGATCGTGCTATCAAAGGCCTTTGACCTCAAGTGCACTATTCCCGAGATAGAAAACATCGGCGAACCCTTACTCCTCTACCAAGCCGTCTAGTCGCCGGACCGTAGAGACCGTAGAGTCAGACCCAGAACAGAGGGAACACGTATGAACCTATCTGAGGGCCAGATCGGGCACGTCTTCTATCGGAATGTTACCATGAGCGAATGATTTTCATGACTGTTTTGCGTGGGATTGCATGGCTCGGCGATTGGAGCAAGGTGCTAAGATACATGGTTGGTACAAAACCGGCGTTCTTCTGCTTTGTGTATGCGGAAGTGATTGTATGATTCGAACATCAAGGCCTCGGCCGGGGCGCAGGTCTAGCGCCAGGAGCGCGCAAGATACGCAGCCTCACAGCAAACATCGTAGTGTAATAACTAGTAGTTGGAATCGAGCATGTCTTGCTGGCATTTACGTGATTTCAAGCAACATACATGGCTAGTTGGCGGTAAGTTTAGGCGAATGACGTAAGCTTCCGCAGCTAAAAAGTGTATAATCCCAGCATGCGACACCAATCATCAGAGCTTCAATACCACGCCCACGAAATCTCGCCCAGACTCAGACACAAAAACAAGACAACGCAGCCGATGTACCACATCGCGAACCGATTCACATACTAAAGATAGAAAGCAACGTACCGCCACCTTGCGACTAGAACCGTCAGTCAAATCGAACTGCATAGACTTTTCTGAGCACAGGCTCAACGAGACACACCTACCATCCACCACCATAATGGCGCTCCCTCCAGTAGCGCTACCAGGACAACTGCTTGGCAGTGTCGACAAATACAGTCCCGGTCCAGGAACGCACATTCACGACTCACAGATCTATGCCTCAATAGCTGGACCCGTCTTCTCTTCACCGTCACACCCTACCACGAACACGTCCTCCAAATCCACCAAACTCGCACCACTGCTCTCTATAACGCGCCCGCCCACCTCCACTGATCCTGGAATTCTCGGTCCCAATTCTGGCGGCGGCGTACCACTCCTCCCAACGGTCAACAGCACAGTCCTAGTCCGCATAACGCGTCTCGGCCCACGCTTCGCCAGCGCAGAGATCCTTGTCATTGACGATGCAGTTTGCCGCGAAGCGTTTTTAGCACAGATTCGGCGCGAAGATATACGGGCTACAGAGAAGGACAAGATAAAGATTGAAGAGAGCTTCCGGGTCGGTGACTTGGTGAGGGGCACGGTGATTAGTTTGGGCGACAGCGGCAATTACTACGTTGCTACCGATCGAAATGAATTCGGTGTTGTCTTGGCAAGAAGTGAAGAAGGTAGGGTCATGCATCCGGTTAGTTGGAAGGAATTTAGGGACCCAGTGAGTGGGAAAGCAGAGGCGAGAAAGGCAGCCAAGCCGTTTTGATGGAAGATAGAGAAGACTAAGAAGAGAGAGAAGCCTCAGCCTGTTAGAAAGACGACGGCAATCGTCATTGAGATACCCATGAGGTGGATTTCAGAGCAAGACTAAGCGTGCTTGACATGGAAGAGAGGATCCTGAGTAGAGGTACAATGTTTATTCATTTTGGACGAAAAGAACGAAGATATATTCCTCCAGGGATCCACAAGGATTTTTGATGCAAGTCAACGGAAGAAACAGTTGTTCATATCAAAACCTCCCTGTCTTGTTACTGCCAGCCGCCTACACGCTCACGAGCGAAATCTACCATTGAGGACGACATCACAACGCCGCTATGCTCACCTACATAGAGCCCCACCACAATCTAGATGCAGCGGCAGTGGTCCGGCCGAAAAGAGCCAGTGTAGCTAAATATATCCTCTTCCCTTCCTCAGACGTGGCGAAAATAGTAGCGATCCAGAATAGCAGCAAGACAAAACCAAACCCACCCCGTAGCGATTGATGTGACAAACTTTCGGTACCTGCATCATGACGTGTCACATATATGCAGGCACAATCACGCTTGACGCATGTTCCATGACTCGAGGCCAACACATCAACACGGATATGGCAGGACATGGCAAGACATTGAGAGATGTCGAAAACGGCGAGGTTACGATGGGGATTGAGCTACAATGCCCACACGGAGAGTGACTTTTCGTGGATCAAACGCAGAAATCAACACATTGTTGCATTTGGAAGGAAGAACGTAATACGACACGACAACGCTCGCTATACGCCTCGAACGTGTTTGGAATAATCGGCAGATGCTCACTGTAGGAGTTCTCCTTATATGGCCATCCACACAGAATAGTATCATCTAAAACTCTTCATCCTGATCCACCCACCACTTCTGAACCTACCCTTTTTCTTCAGCAAAGTCACCGTGAAACCGCAGCCTATTCTCCCAAGGCATGAATGTAAATAGTACAAGGGCCGTGATTGCGCCGAAACTCCGATCATGCTGTGGGTGCGCTAATTGCGCTGGATGAGCGAATGTCGTCATCCACGCCAGGCAAGATGTTGTAGATATGACATCTTGTATGATCCCTGATCGTAAGGCGATGTTCAGAGAACAGTTCCTCCTTCCATACATGCTGCGGTGACGTCGTCCACAACAGCGTCGCTCGATCGACCGCAGTATCGCATGATGCCGTTCTCAGTGACGCCCATAGTCTTACAGTGTCAAACTCTACCAGGCAGTAATCGTCTTCTATCCTGTAGCGTTATGCCTGTCTACAAGACACCTCCAGGAAGCGGTGTCCCTCTATTCTGGTTGCCCCATCCGAAGCTCTCTGTCTGCGGATTCACGGGCCGTACATCGTTTCCACCCACGGTGCTGACATGGCCTTCTTGTGGTGCTGCGTGCTTTCTAAGCATGAACATCGGTTTCCGACCTTCTTTGTCAAGTTGTTTGAACAATATCAGCGGCCTCTCATTGAGTCCCAGGCATCGCTCTTGGTCACCGTGTACAATGTACAAAGCATACTGCCGCCAGTCTGCCGTGATGTTGTATTTTTTGAGCGCAACTGGCAGCACCTTGTGACACGGATCGTCGATGGACACTCGGAACGACTTGAATATTTCGACTTGCGGATTCGTAGATGGGGTAGATGCGGGATTGGATGTGGAGGCGTTCATTGAGCTTGAGCCACCAGAGAGTGGTGGGTCACGATCGCGATCGTCAGGGTTCGGCGTTGGTGCAGCGTTGTTTCGCATCGGTCGTGACGACAGTGGTGCGGGCGTAGCGCGGGGATCGCGATTACGGTCGGACACAGCAGTCGAGTCTGAGTTCCATGTGTTGTTTTGACTCCACCCTGAGCTGCTGTCGTGATCGTGCGCGCTTCGAGGTATTTCGCGGTTGTACTGGCGGCTTTGTCCTTGGTTGTATGCGGGAGATGTTGGGGAGGGTTGCGCAATGGAGTTGGGCGACAGTTGCGGGCCGCCACCGAGAGATGCTGTAAGGTGTGAGGAGGCTGCCACGGCTGCTGCGGAAGGATCCAAAGAAGAGTGATCGACAAGAGCGCGATGTTCTTGGATCGTTGGAGAGGGGTTCTTTGGCGCGGATCCAAGGAAAAGCTTCTTGGTGGAGAACTTACGCGACAGACTGCTTCCACCAGATCTCTCTTGGGTGGCAGGTGGCGATGTGACAGCGTGCTCGTGAGGAGTGGGTAGGGGTTGGTTGTCCTTGAGCATGCGCACGAGTGGCAGAATCTCCTCCCGTAGCCGCTTGTTCTCGTCCATGACCCTGCTGAGGTCTTCTCTGAGATGTCGCAGCTCCGACTCAGCCGTATGTATGCGCTCGTCGCGCGCCTGGACTACGCGAATGACCTTGGCGAAGTCGTCTTGGGTTGGCGGCGCTTCCTGCGCTGATGTATCCGCGGCTGAGGCAGTGATTAGAGGTGAAAAGGCATAGAACAGACAATGGACTCACACAGGGGGACGTAGTCGTCCGGGTCCATGGGCACATTCTGCCGTATCTTGATCTCGTAGACAGCTTTTAGTATGGTAAGGCGATGACCCACACTGCCGACACCCAGCTCCTTCAGCTCGGCATGCTGTAGCGCTGCCAGCACGTCGCCCGTGATGCCCTCATCTACAAACAAAGCATTAGCAAAGGATAGCTGGCGCGGGCGCGGAGCCACCTACTGGCAAAGGTATCCGAGTACTGCTCCAGGCCCAGGTCCGCGATGAAGTCAGCCGTCTGGTCTTCGTTCCACTCCATTATGTGCCCTGTCGGGCTGCTCTTGCTGTCGCGTGAGTGGGTGAAGGTGGTGGGCGTGTGTTCGGTGCTCAGCGGGCCTGAGCTCGTGGGGGAGCTCTCGTACTCGGCGGGTAGGGTCGGGCTAGATATGCCCTGGCGCTCGAACTCGTCATCGGCATCCGAGTCCTCGTGGTACTTGGTCGTGTAGGCCATGATGGGGGTGACGTCGACGGCCGGGCAGCGTCTCGGAGGGTTGGCAGAGGGTGGAGTGAGGTGATGCTGCCAAGCCCTCTCAGCAAGCTCGTCGAGGGGACGACGTCTGTGTTATCGATGGCGATATAGCCCGGGCCTGGCGTCGTCGATAGGGCACCCTGTCTGAGACGAAGCGAGATTGAGCCGGCGTGTTTCGTCTCCAGCGGGAGCAAGTGGGATATCCTGGGCGTGGTCTCAGATACACAGCTAGCCGGTGGCACTGCACTGCGCAAGGCGGGGAGGGTGAAGGTCTCCTCAGGCGGCCAGGCGTGGCGGTCGTTAAGCGCTTTGTCGTCGACGCCTGATGGGGGAGCGCGTATCCTCGGGGGCTGCGATGGTCCTTGCAGGCGTCGTATGCTCTTGCGTGAAGTAGACAGCAGTCGTATGATGCACCAGTCCAGAGTAGAGTGAGGAGACAGACTTCACAGCGCACGAGGAAGAACAATCAAGATTGCAACGTAAACTGGGTCGCCTGCTTCTGGATGCCAATACCAATACCGTCCGACAGGCGGCTAGCAGGGCCACCGAAGCCAAAGCGGGAAAGAGGTCCGTGCTTCCCATACTACGAGCTTGGAACCAATATTGCGATAAAGGATGCAGGTACCAAACTCCCAGCTTCGCTTTCACCACCTGACTGTGCGCGTCTTTGCCCTTATTGCAGTATCCCTCGGAAGCACTGCACTACCTACAATCCGCTCCGTTGCCCTGTCTGCCACTTTCACTCCAACCACGCCAATCCAACACTCACATCCTACAATCCCCCTACTTTCGGATCCGCCAAGTTGCAATCTTGCAAGTCATCGTTCGCACCACGAGCCCGCAACGGCACCCGGTAAACCACGCACATGCGTCGCAGCGATCTTCACCGCCAACGTTGAACTAGGGCAATCTGTGCCGGCATCTGCCCGAATACGGCTACCCCGACCAGTCGTTTAAGACGCTGCATCCCAAATTACGACATCCGGGTACCTCCAAGCTTCAAAGCACAATCCCACGTGCGCCCAACTCCCCGTCGTCTACGCGAACAGGATCATCCACTACTTCAATATAAGGTAGCTCGCCCGGTATTGAAAACTTTAGACGAACATCCTCCTTTTCTGTTCTCCTGTCTTTTTGCAACCCATCGGCTCACCAACTCGGAACCATGTCTCAATCCATCAGTGTGTCAACGACTCAGGCCCAATCTGGTATATCCCAGGATCTCCGGAATAACATCTACTCGGCCCTACTCTCCGGCGATGGCATCCGCAATATCGAATCCACTCTTGATGAATCCTTGCGCGTCTCTGGCTTCAAAGATGCTCTGAGAGCCTACATTACCGATCTCTTCCGCTCAGGCCAAGCCACTACCTGCGAGGAAGCCCGGAACCTGGCCATGCAGAAAATCAGGGAGCAGACGCGTGGTCTGGGCGAGGATTCCAACGGAGTGAACGGAACTACAAATGCAAATGGCGAGAGTGGGGAGGAGGTCGACTTGAAGATTCCCAAGTCGGCAATCGACGCCGGTGCAAAGACGGTCATGAAGGAGTTGGAAAAGGTGTGCGACATTACATACGAAGACGACAAGTGATTGCTCTCGCTCGCATGAGTAACCCACATTTTAAAACGCAGCAATACCAGAAACCGGTTTGCCAGTCTATGCATCGGAGGAGAAAATGCAAGAACAAGAGCTCAACACATGGCCGTAGCGAACGGCAGTATCGACGGCACAGTCGGCGTCGCGTACGCGACATCCTCAAATAGTGCTGGTGCGTCCCGGATCTTGTTGTGAGAGATACTAACATCACCTTGCATCTCCGATAAGCACTCCAGCGCCACTCAGACACTTTGTATGTCA
>Ga0058698_10000056_pt1 | contig 65560 bp, 51 predicted proteins | sample AgamicAsSfe_FD_67288 | JGI IMG/M metagenome (GOLD analysis project Ga0058698, IMG submission 67288) | Agave microbial communities from Guanajuato, Mexico - As.Sf.e | ecosystem: Host-associated > Plants > Phyllosphere > Phylloplane/Leaf | place: Guanajuato, Mexico | collected 2012-05-30
TAGCGTCAGCAAAATATATAGCTGCCATGAACGCCAATCCAACATCGACGTCCATCCCCGGCACAACCTTCACATCTCCTGAGCTCTCAGCCTTGGTAACCTTTGGCTTCCTTACCTCAGCTTCGTACTTTCCATCCAATACCTCTCTTTTTGCATCACCAGGCGCCAGCTCACTCCTCGCCGTCTCTGCATCTGGATCTCGCCACGCAGCTGGCTCTCTAGATGCCGTCGGCGGTACACATGCAACCCAACATATCCACGGCGGATCGGGATCACGTCCCTCCCTAGCAGCACAATACAACTTATCCTTGCCCAATATGGGTGCGCATATCAAGCTCTTGGTTGATGCACGGAACCACCTTCTCGCTCTGCTGAACAAGACCAAGTACAAAGAGATGCCACTTAGTGCCCTTCGCGAGCGGTGGGACGGTGGTGTTACAGCCAACGATATCAAAGCAGAGAGGAAGAAGTTGAGAGGAGAGTTTGCAGGCGTATTACCTGGCCGGACGAAGAAATGGAAAACCTTTTACGGCATGAGGTTTGACTGGGTTTTGGAGGAATGTCTAGGCGCTGGACTAGTCGAACTTTTTGAGACGGGGAGTGTTGGCAGAGCTGTTCGAGCGATAACATAATTCAACCATTATTTGTTATCTCAACATTTAGATTGCCTCGCGTCCGGCTGTCACTGACCCGAGTGGAGTTGATGATCGACAGTGAACATTCCACCTTCCTACACGCGTACAACACAACGCCGATCAGTTTACTTGAAACTCATTGTGGAAAACATGACGCGTACCAACACACCATCACACGCGAGCAATGCGCACAGTAATTTCGTCACTTTGTCCTTTCTTTGTATGATGCTGTGCTGAGCTGCTCTGCCATCTACAGTCTGTTTCCGTACAATGTTTCATATCGAGTAGTTTGACCTCTCGCCCTGCGTGATATGCCTCACAAACTCCGAACACCCTGCTCTACTGACGTAGCCTCATCAAGTAAGCATAACAATTTGGTCCGCCCGTTCCTCGTAATCATACGCCTGTACTAGTAGAATATGAAGTACATAACTGAAGTGTTCGTGTGGTCATGCAGTCAAGAGTATGCTGTGTAGCCGATTTTTCCAAATCAACAAGGGGGGAGCCTAGTGGAAACGATTGTGGTATGCATACTGCCAGCAATGATAGCTGCGCATGGAAATATCGCCAGAAGCACAATAGGGCCAAGTCCAGTAATCGCCGTTACCGTACATGTGCATTCATGCGTGAGCAACCTCACTGAAGCCGTGTTTGTAGTCCGTCGATCGCTCATGGCCATGAGCGATACGAGAGCTAGGTGGAAGTAGTCCTGGAGTAGATGGAATTGGGTTTGATAAGCGCTAGAGTACTGATACACGATCGTGGAATAATCTGACGTCTCATCTGTAAAGTAGATGGTCCTGCAAACAGGACACGTCAGTCACTAGAGAGCAGGAGACACGTAACAGACCACCTACCGGAGATTTAAAACATCAAGCTACGCAAAGAGACTAATCCATGTAGAAGTCGCCTTTGAGGATCCGCTCCTGCATGGCGTCGGGCACCTTGGGCTTGGGCATCTCGCGGGCAGGTGGCTCCATGATTGTGACACTCTTAGCACGCTGGTGCGTTGGAGGAGACGGGCTCAACATTCCGCTAGGGCCGGAGATGGAGCCTCGCTCGGCTCGCGATCGGAGGTTCTCAGCGAAATTGTAACCTTCGCCTGTTGAAGACGATGTTAGCGAGTAGTTTCCCAGTATATTCTCGGACTGCTCTGCAATAGTGGAAGGCCAGATGTGTGATATAGATGTAGATCGCCGCGAATGTGCATGGGTAAAGGGACGAAGCAAGGTAGCGGAAGAGGGCAATGACTGCGACAATGAAGACAGACCTCGACCTCGACCAGTCGGGGGAGAGGAAGCTTTATGGATGGGTGGTCTACCATTTGGGTTCCCAACGCCTCCGTTGCTCTGCCTGACATCCCGCATTGCACGAGCTCCGAAGCTCAGCCGTCGAACAAAGGGTGTGGCCGGGTTGCTGCTGCTAGCAGACGTGGAAGGGGCGTAATCATCCTCGAATGGGCTCTCGTCGACAGAGCCAGAGTTGGCGCTGGAGATGCTCTCGGTTCGGGTTCGCGGGGTCTGGAGGAAGGGTGATGTCTGGCCGGGCGAGGCACCAAGACCAAGGGTGGTGAGCGAGAGCCGCCGCCGCTGAGCATTGGCGGCTGCTGTGGTGATGGGGCCTGAAGAGGGCTGTTGCTGGCCTACATAGCTGTTTGACCGGCCGAACAGGTCCTGGAAGGTCTGGCTGGTGACTGAAGCACGTCGGCGAGTATCCGGCGAAGGTAGCGGCGGTGAGTTTCGACCGTTGGAGGACATTATGAGGGTGACAGCGAAGTTTGAGACAAGTTCAAAGTGTGTACAAGAAGGTTAATTGAATCGAGGGGTCGTGTGCGAAGAACAAATCAGAATGGGGTGCTCAAAGCAACAAGGCAAGGGGGGGTGGGATGATTGATATGTCGCTAGGCGCACAGACAGGGTCCCCGAGATGCAGTACGTCAGCGGGGGTCGATGGCGTGATAAGCGAATTACGTTTGCAAGGGAATCGCGTTCGATAACGTGGACTAGCAGGAGACTTTGGTTCAACAGGTTAAGAGAAGAAGGTCGAAATGGCAAGAAACAGGGACGATGGACAGGAGAGTAATATGGAAGCAACAGCGGGTGTCTTGGCTGCGCTTGCCAAAGGATGCCCATCTGCCCTAGTTCTCCAAGCGGATTAGCTCCGCTCCTTCCCCGCAGTCCGGCCATGCACATGTGTGGATAAAGGACGCGGCCCTTTCACCTGCCATCCAACCACGTCCAGAGGCAACTCGAGCCTAGCCGCTGCACTCCCCGCAGTCGAGCGCTCGACCCACCTTCTTGTGCCCACAACGACTATCACGATCAACACGGACACGGTAAGTTCCTAGCTAGCATAAGCTTGGTACGAGCTATCTTGCCACTCAGATCCCTTCACTTATTCACCTGCATGTGTACTTGATCATGCCATTCACACGCCATACAACTCCAACGTTGATGCTTCTGTCCTCGCTACATCTGCTCAGAATCTTTGCAAGACGAGTGTGTATTACACACAATCACTTTATCTGCGTCTTGTGCTTGACGCCAGACGCATGCTTATGCTATGCGGAGACGGCGGAACACCTAGATAACACATGCTCTGTAACATGTCGCATACTGCGGGGGCTTACAACAAGCGTCATACTGTGTATGCGCCGATTTAGAGGCCGCGAGCAAAAGCGGAAGGTTAATCGCTAGTCCTAGTGGACATTTTGCACTCTACAGGACGAACACCCCACCATGTCCAAGGCCAGATGCACCACAAAACAACAACCACTTGAGCAACATCGTGTGTACGCCAGATGAACGCCTTCCAACTTAGCGCCTCGATACACCGGCCACTTAGACGTACCAATGACAGAGTCGTTGTACGACGTGCAGCTGAGTCTTACATGATTGGCTCATGTAGACGTCCGACGCCGACTTGCTATCTTGCATGCTACGAGATATCTGATCCGACATTCACACCGACATGTAGTTTGATCTATAATAGCTTCCATGTGCCAGGTGCGCCAAGCGCGTAGTAAACGAATGATTAACTCCTACCGCACTTGACGACATGCGAAAGCCTATGGCATGTGAAGTTCAGCTATGAGATGCACCAGATCCACTTCGTGCATTCCGGTCTTGTTTCGAGTCAGTCAGCCGTCGGCCATAATCCCAGTTCCGCGGGATCTTTCTATATATCGGACCTTGGCACTGTATGAATGCGGAGCCTCGTATCATCTGATATGTGCAGCTTAGGGGTCGCACTTAATTGCTTTGGGTCTATCACCCTTCAACATACTTAAACAATGTCACAAGTGGTTGCATGGGATTATTAAACGGACTTTCTTGACTCCGGAATACATTTAGAAGCATATGTTTTGTAGCTTACAGTGCTAACGGTAAATTGTAGCGTAAAAATAGTGCTCAAACTATGTATACAAGGAGTGTGTAGAAGAGAAAGGACACATCAAGTGTGCCCTGGAAAAAATCAGGGACGTTAAAGTTCCGGTGAGCAACCGGCTGAAGAGAAAGCAAAAGAAAGAAGCGAAGAGATTCAGAATCATCCGGCCTATTGTTGGCCAGAGTCGGGTGGCCTTGAAGGGAGAGAACATAACAAAACAAAGGCCGACGACCTTGAGTAAAGAAGAAGAAAATGACAGCTAGCGCTGCAGACAGCCGTAACGTCGTAAGGAAAGACATGAAGATATTAAACGATGAAAAATGCCACAAAGAAAGGAATGGAACAAATGCAAAAATCCGCCAACGCCAGAACAAAAGCAAAATGAGAGCGCAATGGCACCACCGCCCACTCAACGGTTGTTTTGACCGCAAGACACACCGCTTGCCGACCGGGATTACTGCATCGCCCGCTTCGGCTCTCGTTCGCGTACCGCCGACCCTGGCCTTTTACGGTTCTCATAGACCAGGTTGCGGAAGAGATTCATGTAATGAGCAGGCGCATCAGCCTCAATCAGCTTGCGTTCGACATCCTGCAACACTGTCCAGTGGTTACGGTATACGTCTTCTTGTGGTAAAGACGCAAGCGCTTCGAGTACAAATTGATGGTCGTCATCTGTTTGTGCTCCAATGAGTGCAACGTATAGGTTGCTTTGCACAGGGTCCGATAAAGCCTCCATGCCGCTCCATGTAATGCCTTCGTATGCATTTACATTGCGGTCTGTGACACGGTCAAGGATAGTGACAAGAGCCATCGCTGCTCGTGCAGCTGCATCCTCGACATCAGCCTGGCGATGGTAAAAGTCATCAATGGCCCCGACTAGTGAGGTCAACTGCTCTGCGCAACTGGAAACATCGAACCGAGGCGGGCCTTCAGAGAGAGTTTTGGGTCCTTTGGCAATGTACTCATCCAGAGCATCGAAGGTCAACGCGATGCGCTTTTCAACCTTCTCGAAGAAAACACGGCTTTCGAAGTCTGCATCGATGATCTTGCGCATCTGAAGGTACAGACTAGGGTCTCTACTTGCGTACTGCGTGAAGAGATCTGCGAGCTCTTGGTACTTCTTCGATCGTTCTGAAGTCAAGGGCGATTCAGGATACCGAAACTCCCCAGGAAGCGCATCCCGGGGCTCGAAGCAGGAGAACATATCGATGACTGTTTCCTTCAGGTCATCATCGTCTTCAGGTAGGTCGTCGTCGTCTCGGTAAACCCACTTCAAGTCGTTGGCGATGTTGGCTAAACCCTTGGTATCCAGTATTTCAGCAGGCTTCACATCTTCGATTTTCGAGCCGTCAGGTGAAAGGTGAAGTGGTGTCTTCACCATGTCGTCTGGGGAAGTCGAGATGATCTGGTCTCCAACCCAATAGATATGCTTCAGAGTCTTTTTTAGTCATGTTTCAATAGTCGTACGCTGGTAGTCATACCTTACATGCGAGGCCTTTCTCGTTGGCACCACATGTACACTCTGGCCTCCTTAACCTTCCACCCATCGCCACGGTGATCTCGTCCTCTAGATGGAAGAATTTCTTTGGACTACCACCCGGACTGTATTCGTCTTCCGAGACTGCGCAGTACTTCAACCTAATCTCGCTACCTTCTAGTCCTTTCTTGGCCCGTCTTCGTAGGTCGGTATCGAAAGCCGAAACATTGTAGTGGAGATTCTTCGTCGATATAACCAGGGAAGGCGTAGGCGAAACGGTCGACTCGACTGACGGTAGGGGCTGGTCTTGGTCAGAGTGATCTGATGACTGTGCACTAGCTCTTGCTGCCCTTGCGGCCCCAGCACGAGTTGTAACCATGTCCTCTCCAAGAGAGAGCTTCGAGAATTGCTCTGCTGACATGAAGAACCTTCGTTTTGAGGTACCTTGATACTAAAAGCCAGTTGACGAGCTATATATCAACCCAACTCCCCCAGCTCCACGCCACCATCTTAGCTGATCCATCGTGTAGGCAGAACATGTCCTCCATCTTACGACGGCGCTTAACGAGTAGGCCTTCCGTGCCGTAGAGCATTGGGACGTGTGAAGCGGATGTGGCTTGCTCGTGAAGAACCGAAAGTAGGGGAGGGAAACGGCCAACGCCGCAGTACTGCCTGGCTTACTAGAGCGAGTGTGGTAGGGTCACAACGGACATTTGCCGCAATTCCGTGTACATTGGTGTCTTTATCGCGTCAATCACCTGCTTCTGGGCACCATAACTGTCATAATACCCACTTATTCATGAGCATTCTTTGTTGTACGCCAATAGAATTGCATCATTAGACCGAATGCCCAGTCTGTTTGAGGCGAAGCGACGAATGCTTTAACCCGACACGGTTAAATTAGGGGCGGCCGATGATCAAGGAATTGCCTTCTCCAGAGAATTATCTCGTTTTGCCGCCGGACCTTAATCTCAGAAATGCCGCTAAATGGTCGAGCTCAGCTATCGCAGGCTGAGTTGGGGTGATAATGCAAGGCACGGCTTTCGCGCACCGCAGCGGAGGCGACTCTCGTGATGCAGGTTGCAGCAGCAGGAATGCCACCTCAATGCAAACCTGAATGCGTGCCGAGAGGCTGTACGCGAGAAGGCTGCTAGCCAGGGACCATCGACGTAATCGTAAATTCGATAGAGTTGCCTGAGGTCGCAGGCATCATCGGTCGGTCCGCGATGGTGGAGTTGCAAAAGTTGACGTTCGCTCGGACTCCAGCTCAGCCTTCGCGGCGCTCGCAAACCTTGCAATTGCCAGTCAATAAGTGGCCTCAAATCGTTATAAGGCTGACTGGAGTGAAAGGAGTAATACACTTCTAATTAAGCTTCTGACTGCCTGAAGATGTTCATCATGCGTGGCACACTCTGACGATGTCCACCTTGTTGAGGACGCCTTGGGCCTCGCATCGCAGGCCTAGGAGGGGGCATGTTCTTCGCTCGAGACTGTACTACGCAATGCACTAGCAGTAGTGACGGCTTTCGTGGCAGTGAGAGCGCTCAGGTGTTGGCGCATGCCGTTGTTGATGGATGCATACCGTGGTTGTGTCGCGTTCTCCAGGTTAGATCAAGTCGCGAAGCCCGACCACACCAGCTGGCTCACCGTTCCCGTATCGAGTTGTGACGAGCGCGTCAACTTTGCTATACCACCCCAAGCTACATGTTTCGAAGATGATTTTCGGGAATACTTTTAATCAATGGGGCGGGGCAGATTTACGCCTCTTGCATGATGTTGCCCATTCAGCTGTTTCGAATAACCGCCGTGCGAGCGAGAGAAGCGGAACGGCCCCGGACGAGCAACAATGAAGATCGAAGTACTATGAAGTCTTGTCACAGATTGAGACAAGCCCCCAAAGGTGTGCTGCACAGTGAGTTCGTCTATGAAGTGGATAAGAGTTTGCGAGGCGTGGAAAGACGCAACAGCCTCCACATGCAGTATTCGGTCGCGGCGTGACGACACCTCAGGTGTCCAACACCGTGGGGATCCGCGCTAGCTACCTAGGCACACTAGGTAGTATCATCGCGTAGGGCTGGTTCACTTGAGATCTTGACAGATCTTGTGGGTTGTTGTTCTTCCATTGGAGTTGGTGGAGGAAGGCAGGCAGGATACACCCGTCTGTGAGCGATCGAGGATGACACCACCTGTGCAGGTACAGGCGGGATGGCGCTGCGTCATTACGGTCACCAACGTGCTGCACCACTACAACGGAAAGTTCGAAGCTGAAGGATCAAAGTGGAGCCTGTGTGCACTATGGATTGTGTTGGTATACGGGTCTAATCACAAGCGACTTAGTCTGCGGTGCTATAGCGGCACAGCACCGAAGCAGTTAGAGCGACTAACGCGGGGCGCGAAGCTGACATGTGGTCGAGCACAAGGGACATTTTGAGTCGCACATCTCATCCACACTACTACGCACACTATCACCAGTCTTGACAGACAGTCTACATACCTCGGCCTCCTAAAGACGCTGCTATCCTCGTGCCCGATTTCTTGAGGCATAGATCGGATCACCAAACCGCGATCATGTCTCAGCCCACGTCACCCTCTATACCCGCCTTCTATCGCATATTCTTTACATATGTCGACCCCATAATCTGCGCCTGGGGTGCGACCATGGACTTCTTCATGCCTACCACTGTCCTTTCGTCGCATATTCCCTCTCCCACTCCGGACATTGGTCATGTTATGATCCTGAAGCAGCGCGGCGGCGGTATGCTGAATTTTGGCATTATATCTGCTGTTCTACTACGTTACACACAGGATATGAACGTTTGGCGCATTGTCCAGTTGTCTTGCTTCGTCGTCGATTTGGCATACTATTGGGCGGTGTGGGAGGTTCTGGCTAAGCAGAAGAGACTAGACATGGGGACATGGAGGGCGGAAGATTGGGGAAGTATCGGAATCACGGCATTTGCAGGATTGGTGAGGCTGGCGTTTCTGGCACGAGTGGGATTTGGTGAAGCTAAGAACAAGGAGGGTAAGAAGAACTTGTAGACCTTGAGAAATGATTTCGTGTGCACGCTTGTGTGTGGTATGAATGTAAAGGTCCGAGTCTGTACGAGATCCCAATATTCATATTCGTTTCGACCTCTTGTTCATTATTTCAAGAAGGTTGAAAGAGAAGAGTCATTAAGATAATTCTCTTGCTGCGCCCCTTATTGACTCTCATATTACTCCAGAACCCAACGTTATCCACTCGGCTATGTCTTCACGATCACGCGCTATCGTTGGTTCATGTTCCTGAAGCTCCTGTAGCTCAGCTGCAAAAACGACTGCCTGTCTCGACCCAATTCTCAGTGCAACAAAATGGAGAATCTTAATGATCCACTCCCGCAGACCAGGTGTAATAAGCACACACATACCCACGGTATATATTGGCTGGATGACCTGCATCAGCCTTGGCGAAACGACCGAATCAATAAAGGTGCCCGGTTCTCTCATGACATCTTCGTCTGAAGAATCCTCGTCGGTCTTTTTCCCTTGTGCGAAAGGCTGTGCAGGTGATGGTACCATACCCGTAATTTGAGGCACCGCAGAGATGATTGCCGCGATATTAGCCCGCAGTATGTCCTCCTCATACTGTATGCATGTCTTTAGGGAAGCAACATCGAAGCTTGGTGGCGCATGTTCCTCATAAAGCCTGACCAGATTCGTTCTTATGATTTCGTGTATCTGGATCCCAAGAAACCGCGTATAGTTCCACATCTGAGTTATAACGGGATGGAGACAGAGGCTATACAGATTTCCATAGTAGTGGTCCGAAGGCGCCTTGAGATGGACTCTTATGGGTTGCCATACTTGAGGTAGGGAAGCCTTGATCTTTTCTAGCTCTTGGTCGTGTTTCCTGGCGTTGTTGATTATCTCGACGGGGCTGTGGCTTTTGTCTTGGTTGAGTTTGACAACAGCGTGCATGAGATGCAGCATGCTCATCATAAACTTTTTCCCGAGCTCCTGGAATCCCCCGCCTGTCGGTATCTGATCATATAACTCTTGCACCCCTTCTAAAAGTTCGTTTATGAAGTAAGCACATGTTTCACTTGCATTTCGAACAGGGGCTTACTAACTTGGAATATTCGTTCCCAACTCCATCGTGAAGAATAACGCAACACCATAAGACTGCAAAAATATCTGCCGTCCAAGCTCTGTATCGAACTGGGACTTTCCTCGGAGCATGAACAACGTGTAAGCGCCGCTGACGTGCTTGGACCATCTGGCTATAGAGCTCTTGTCCGTGTATCTCGTGCCCTCGTACATACCAAGTAGGATTACGGAGACCACGGTGCTGTCTTTGATGGCTGTTTCGTGCGACATGAGTGCTCTGTTGGTCTCCTCCAACGCGGATACGTATGCAATACGTGCTTTCTGCATGACGGCAGGAGATTTTACTGCATTGGAGAAGACAGCTAGACTCAGGGCTCGAAAGCTTTCGCGAAGACTGCTCTCGACATCCATCCGAGATAGGAGCTGAGGAATCCACTCAAATTGGCCTCCTTGGGGGAAGTCGGCAGTGCCCGCGTAGTTGGCAAGGAAGTACCCTTGGGCTCGCGCGTCGACATTCGGCGTAGGTTGCACAACCATCTCAGCACTTGGCGGTATCCGCACCGGATACATCCTCTGCAAGCTTCTAATTTTAGCGGGCTCTCCACGTCTCCAAGGTGTTGTTGGTTCTTTTGATTTGGCAAGCTCTTCGTAGCGCCTCTCTGCCTTCTTCGCCACGACATGGCTTTCGTTCTTGAACATCAGCGACACCGGATCCCGGTATCCATGGCATTCTTTGCCTGCGCGAAGACATTGTGAGCATGAGGGCCGCTTCTGGTCACACTTCAACAGCAGGTTAGCACTCGAGACGCCTGGTCGCGGTCGCGCTACATACCCTGATTCTCCTGTCCCTACAAGTCTTGCATCCTGGAGAGGGTCTCCCTACATTTGGCATCGCGATGAATGATGACTAATTGCCCAGTGACGATGCGATGCAGTCCGGACCCGCACTACTAATTTCTCACCCACATTGATGGGGTAAGGAACGCCACGTTGTGCCTGGAGAGAGCAAGCGAGGACGCAGGAATCACCTAGGCACCGTAGGTACCAGTTGATTTACCCCGCTATCGAACCACGGGCTAGGTCGAACCACGACTGGGCAACCGTAGCGAGCCATCCCTGCTTTCCGTTCCAAGACTCGACTATCGCATGCTACTGCTGCAACAAAGCTTGAAAACACTCGAAGTAGCATCATGTTGGATTATGTTGAACATGTTCTATTACACTGGAAAGAATGTCTTCTATTTACAACAGATCGGTAGGTTCATCAAAGATAATATATACAAATCATCAAGCCTTTTCTGCTATTCCCAAAGCGATTCAAGCAGCATCCCTGGAATTGACCTGCTCTAGGTGCGTCGACACACCTTTCTTCTCAGCATACTCGCTCTCGGTATCACTAACATGGAAGCTATCGACGACTGTGCTCTTGAATTTCCTGGCAGGAACACGCTGCTCAAAGAGGAGGTCGAGCTCTCCGTAAGTTCGGCCCTTTGGTTCAGGAAGACGGAAGAACGCCCAGATGAAGCAGCAAAAGCAAGTTCCAGCGTAGAAGAGGCCACTCTTTGCGCCCCAATTCCAAGCACCAGGGTTGAGCATGCGTGGGGTGATGACGTTGCCGATAATGGAACCGAAGTTGTAGAAGTTCCTGGCCAAGACAACCGTCTTTTGGCGGAGACGGGTGGATGGGATCTCTGCGACGATTGAGTAACAGACAGGTCCGACTGTGCAGTTGTATGCAGCAGCAAAAAGCAATAGCATAGCGCCGATGCTCCATTGCGCACCAGTGTTGCCAGCTGGAATGAAACCAAGACCTCCAATGATGCTCAAAAGCAGAACCATGACGAGATCGCCGTAAACGTACAAAGTGCGGCGGCCTACGCGTTGGATCAAGATCCAGGCCGCGAAGACACCAACACCACCAATCGCGTATTGTCCAAGACTCATGGAGAAGGCGTTCTCGTCGCTAAGGCCTGCTTGCTGGAAAAAGTAAGTTGAATAGCCGATAAGACCTGCTCCACAGAAAGCTTGTGTAAACCATGCCATGGCAGCAATTTCAGTTCGTCGAAGATCGGTGCCTTTGAAGCAGTCCAAGTATGAAGTACCCTCAGAAACTGCCATCTCCATGGCATTGGTGTGGCGCATCATAGCAATGGTCTCGTCGGCGTTGAAGTCGGGTAGCTTCTCTGGCGATGTCAGGCGCATCAACATCTTCTTGGCTTCGTCATAGCGGTCTTTTCGGACAAGCCACCATGGTGATTCAGGTGCGAAAGAGATACCGATCATCAAAGGGAGTGGCCAGAGCCACTGCAGAGCATATGGAATGCGGTATGCCCATTGGTCGGGGCGCTCGGCCACACCCTTGAGAACGCCTGAGGCGAGGAATTGACCGATGACCCAGCAGAGGTTGACGTATGTTGTAAGAATTGGGCGGAGCGGAACCGGTACGACTTCGGCAGCATAGGTGCAGGTCAGGGTCTGGAAGACACCCCACGGTATACCGCACAGGATGAGACCGCATAGTAGCATGACGATGTTCTGGGCAAAGAAGACGATGAAGATGAAGAGGTTGACGACGAATAGCGCGCCGATCATCGTCTTCTTGTACCCGAAGCGATCCGCAATAAGACCGTTCAGGAGCAGACCCGTGAACTCTCCGACGTATGCACCGTTTGTAAGGCCAGCTTGCCAGGCGGCTGTGAGTTCCCAATCGCCGTTGGGGAGCTGTTGGCCAAACTTTTGCTTGAAAGCAGGAACTGCCATCAAATTGGCGATCAAGACTTTGTCGAAGCCTTCCATGATGATGGCTGCTGAAAGTAGCACCGACCAGGCAATGGCCTTTGGGTACAACTTGACACCCTGTCGCAAGGTCATTTGTTGTTCTGATCGGGTCGCGTTGCCGGCATCGTGGGCGACTTGTTTGATGTCCGGGACGGCAAGTGAGAGGCGGCGTGCCTGTTCGGCATCGATAGCGACGACGCTGCTGTTACGACGGGACATCGTGGCCGTGTCGAAGAACGCAACGATATCGAAACGTATTGACAATTGTGGGTATATCAAAAAGATGAAGAAGGATTCTGTGGGTCAAACCCAGACTTCCCCTGATGTGGAGCTGGTGGGACTTGAAGCTGGATGGTGATCTCTCCTGATGGATCTCGTCGTTCTACTTATATAACTTCACGACTCCAGACACGCAATACCCATGTACAGGCCGAGCTCGTGCCAAGTCAGAAGCCGGGGATGGTGGAGTGAGCCAGAGGATGCGGGGAGGGACGCCACTCTTGCTGATGTCGAGGCCATGTTGTTCGCGCAACCATCCCTCAGGACATGGCTGAAAGGCTAGGCTGTAGCTGGACAGAACCGCCGACAAGGGCGTGCCGTCGAAAATTCTCGGAGGGAAATTTGACGCGTTGATTGGGGCATTCTCGGCCCGAGATCGCAGAGAGGCAGGAGAGAAATATGCGTGTGGCAAGCAACTGACGGTTCAAGGTTTGCTTTGATGCTAGGGGCGACTGTGCACCCGTTCCAGGGCTGGCGCAGTTCACAGGGCTTCGTGTTATTCGCCGCATGTCGGCTCATGTCCACGGGCAAATCGATAGCCCGCGTATCCACCATCTCCCCGCGCCCATCCTCGCTTGTTTCCCGTAGTGCTAGATTTTGCGGGAGAGAACGTTGGAACCATATGCGATGGAAACCATCTGTGGGGAAGTTGTCGCTCAGTTTTGTGGGGATCTCCAGCTCCAGAGAGCCGGTCCGAGGTTCAGCGAATGAGCACTTGTATAATCCTACCGAGAATTCTTCCGGACTTGGGGCGGGGCCTCCACGTGCAGAATCCGATGATTAGATCTCAACGACAACTCACTCCATCTGATAAAGGCGCATATTGCAAGACGTTTATAAGAAAGCTACTGGTGCCGTTTTCAAGCCACCGAACGAACGCTTGTCCTTTTTGACGCTGCGTACTACTCTTACAATACTCAGGTGGCCAAGCGTTTTACAAACGACACAAAAGTTTAACAGCATCACAATGACTGTTCCTCAAAGGCCTTGGTGGAAGGATGGTGTCGTGTACCAGATATACCCTGCTTCCTTCAAAGACTCCAATGGCGATGGCATTGGTGACCTTAACGGCATCATCTCAGAGTTGGACTACATCCGCTCTATCGGTGTTGACGTCATTTGGATTTGTCCCATGTACGATTCACCTCAAGTCGACAGTAAGCAACGTCTTTGTACCAAGTACATACAACACACACGCTGACTTGGAGACCCAAACTCCAGTGGGGTATGACATTCGTGACTATGAGGATGTGTACAGACCATATGGTACCGTCCAAGACATGGAGAGACTGATTGCCGAGACACATTCACGAGGCATGAAGATCATATTAGATCTGGTAGTCAACCACACTTCTGACCAGGTATGCCTCGACTGTATATTCCCGTCGATACCCGCACAGAGCTGACTCTGGAAAGCACAAATGGTTTCAAGAGTCACGGTCGTCAAAAGATAACCCCAAGAGAGACTGGTACATCTGGAGACCAGCTCGGTATGTTGACGGTCAGCGCAAAGCTCCCAACAATTGGGTCTCCAACTTCACAGGGAGTGTTTGGGAATGGGATGAACACACCCAAGAGTACTACCTCCATCTCTTCTGCCCTGAACAACCCGATCTCAATTGGGAAAATCCAGAAACTCGACAAGCCATCTACAAGTCCGCTATGGAATTTTGGCTACAGCGTGGTGTCGACGGCTTCCGTGTTGATACTGTCAACATGTACAGCAAGGGTGAGATGCTAGACGCCCCAGTCACTGATCCAGGTTCCGAATGGCAGTTTGCTGGATACCAGTACTGCAATGGTCCAAGGATGGCAGAGTTCTTGAATGAGATGAACCAGATCTTAGAGAAGTACGATGCCATGACAGTTGGCGAATGTCCGCACACACGCGACATGAAGAGGGTACTAGAATACGTCAGCGCGAAAGAGAAGCAGCTAAACATGGTCTTCCAATTCGTAAGTAGACCACGACACGGTAGAATCATAAAAGACTTCGCCAGCTGACAAGTATTGTAGGATGTCGTCGACGTCGGTCAAGGTCCCTACAAGTTCCAAACCACACCCAAGAACTGGACACTTCCAGACTTCAAGCGTGCGATGGCCCGCACACAAGATTTAATTCGCTCCCCCTCAGATGGCTGGACCACTGTCTTCCTCGAGAATCACGACCAAAGTCGGTCTATCTCGCGTTTTACTTCTGATGCGCCTGAGCACCGCGTCGCAGGCGGTAAGATGCTCGCATTGATGATGGCAGCACTCAGCGGCACACTATTCATCTACCAAGGCCAAGAAATTGGTATGACCAACTTCCCTCTAACCTGGGATATGAGCGAGTACAAAGATGTCGACTCGTCGAACTACTACAAAATGGTAGCTGCGCGGACAAACAACGATCCTAAGGCCCTCGAAGATGCGCATGTGTCGCTTCAGCACCTTGCTAGAGATCATGCTCGTGTCCCAATGAGCTGGTCGACTGCACCACACAACGGCTTTTCGCCTCCGGACGCAACCGCAAAACCGTGGATGCGGCCCCTCGAGGATGCGGATGTATGCAACGCCACCCAGCAACAAAGCGACAAGAATTCCGTCCTGGCTTTCTGGAAGCGTATGTTACAAGTGCGCAAACAGCACAACGATCTCCTTGTTCACGGTCAGTACGACGATTTGGACTTGGAGAGCAAAGATTTCTTCGTTTTCAGCAAGACATGGAACGAGAAGAAGGCAGTATGCATTTGCAACTTCACGGATAAAAAGAAGGATCTGGTATTCCCAGAAAGCGTGATGGGCAAGAAGATGGACCTTCTTGTTAGCAGTGTTGATGACTGCGAGGAGAAGAAGTTGGCTGCTTTTGAAGGGAGGATCTATTTACTTGCGTAGATAGCATCACCTGAACAGATTTTCTGCTTGATGCTATACCTCACTGAGCTACATGAGCGACCTGCATCGATAGACGATGTGAGATATTGTTCCAGGTAGCCAACTGCCCACTTCTCGCCTCCAATCTGGGGATCTCTTGGGCTTGGGTCTGCACCAATTCGTCGGCCAAATCTTCTAATCCTGCAGCTGTCTTCGACTGCGTAACCTGGTACCAAGGGTCGTTCGCGCCACCAGGACTGCCAAGTGGCAAGTTCGGCGAGCTAGCGTTGCTGAGTGCTTCAGGGAACATAGTCTGTAGTCGTAACAATTTCTCTTGCAAAATTCCCCGCCGTGTTTGATCAAGATGTGGAATCAACAAGACAAAGTCCAGGATGAAAAGAAAATCATCAACCCGTAGTGCTGTTTCATCGATAGTCGCTGCAGGGACATGAATCAGAACATCAGCAATGGTGTCCGTAATTTCGAAGAGCTTTTGAGTGATGCTGCTTCCATGTACTTCGATATCTTGGCGCGACATGCTGGATAGTTGTTGCCGTAACGTCTGTGACAGTCGTACTGGAAACAAGAGCGATAGACACTCTTTCGATGATCGGGAAGATAGGAGGGTCTGGCTCATAGCTAAGCGCCAGACCAAAGTGCGCAGCCACTCACGGGTGATGCATAAATCGGCCCGTTGCATCATCGACAACATGGCCAGCTCTCGGGCATCGGCTTCAGGATCGCCTTCAAGCTCGCGCGATTTGGCCTCAACCCAGGTACTAGTTACGCTACCTCCTTGGGAATCAAGCCAACTATCTAGAAATTCCGTGTCGAGCATGCGAAAAAGCTTAATGATTTGGTTGAAACCCTCGTGAATTTGTATCGGAAGGGTGGGATCGTCTTCAGGCAGTGTGAAGAGCGGGGGCAGAATAGCTCGTCGGTAGTCTAAAATAGCTAGAAATCGCTCATGGATGTACGCTTGCCAGTACAGCCGCTGTCTTCGCGATCGCTCGGGAGGGGATAGCTGTGCCACATTTTCCGGGTTGTCTATCCGCAGAAGCTGAATGATCGTGATGGCGTCTCGCATGTAATAAAACGCGCTGTCGCTAGCTGACAGACTCATGAGGCAGTTGTGAATGAACATCGACTGGACAGCTCGCATGACAGACACTTGACAATGTTTGTGTGTTCGCCTCATGGTGTCGATCGAGTAGTCCATGAGGCTCTCGATGGTTTGAACGACTTCGTCTGTTCTTTGGTCACCGTAACGCGTAAGATTCAGCGTGCAAGCGCCAAAAGCGAAGACGAACGAGCGGACATCTGGATCGTTGTCCATGACCTCGATGTACTGTCGAAGCTCATATTCGGCAATGACCGGATGTACGGGATACACCCCATCGACATAATCTGGAATAAGGTCGAGGAAATAAGCTTTGGTGTACTGTGATGCAGATGATGGCGAGGGAAATGCTGCCCTGAGTCAGCAGCAGCATTTTTTCATTGGGGTTGAAGTCACCAGCGCGACATACTCGGCGTGCCTCCATTACGGTCAACTATCGGCGAGACGGGGCTGTACGGTGTCTGGAAGCTGGACGTCCCGGAATGAGCTGGCAGTATTGGAGGCGATATCGTTGGCAGGGTGGAGGTCTGGTTTCTGAACTCTGAGATAATATGGCCTCTCTTGCCCTGAGACCTTTGCTTGCCGGACGGTGAGTAGATGCACCGCAAACCGAGATGTGCGCATTGTTGACAACGCGTTTGGCCATTACACCGCACCTTCCTCCTTTTGCACGCGTCGCACGCTTTCGATACTCGTTTTTGAGATGGCTGCTCCATGGTAATGGTTCCTGTTGCGTGCATGATAATTTTGTAGAACCAGGAGCCTCGGAGTCGGGATGATCAGGCGATCTGGGGAAGGCTTGCGGAGACGCGCTAACGGAGCGTAGTTCCTAATTGGTTCGCCCGCAGAATGGGTTTGCTCGACCCGCGAAACAGGCAGGTGCGAGTGGTATGGAAGTCGTGCCGAATAGTCTAGAAACGCGTACCTGAGCCGTAAGGATGAAATGTGGGGTACATGCACTTGGGGTAGATGCATGACAGCTTGTAATGTCCTCGGAGGCGTAAGCTTACCTACATGTGATGGCATGCATAGTTTCGAGAAAATCACTTTGCAGGAGAATGCATTGACTAACTACGCCCGAACCGGGAGGAAACGCTGCCGAGCGTACCAGGCATGCAACGGCCAGGAGGTATCCCTGCACAACTACAGCTCAAGTGAACACTAGTAATGCTGGCTTGGAAAATCCGTTGCTCGTAAATTATCCTTGTCTAAGAGGGATACTCTTTTGCGCGCGACTTGAGTAACTTGATTCCTGACCCTTTTCTGCGGACAAAATGCGGATATGGAGTTGCTGTGGTGCAGTTTCGGCTTGAGATCGAAAAGAGTTGCCCACCTCCATAATCTTTGGACAACCGAAACCCCTCCATGGTTTCATCGCTCAGAACTGACTTGACCGAACATTTGTCAGCTTGAGGCTTGATAAACAGTAAAATTGCGGAAGGAGGATGTCGAAGCAGTCAAGCGGCAACTACTTCATTTACAAACCATATCTGCCTGGCCCGGAATCACGAGACGCGCAGAATGCACACCAGCAAATGATAACAGATATAAGCACTCCAGAATCAGATCAAGCAGCGAGTGCAAATAAGCAATGTTGACCATGACTTCCCTCCACGTGTATCACCTAGGCATGGCAACAGCGTGGGAAAAGCATTGAGAATGAGCTTGAACAATTGACTCCGGAAGGGAAAAGAAGCCTATGGAATTGCAATCGCCTTCTGCCAGCAACGATCGTGATTCCTACTGCTGCCATCATAAACGCCGTCCCATCCTTCCTGCCATAGATGTCCTGTTAACGCCTTACATGCATTCATCCTACCATGTACAGCCTGGATCCACCCTAAGGAGTTACAAAATCCCCCAGCAAGATCCGCCGAAATGTCCCTAATTAAACCTCTGAGAAAGCTCCGGAGTACCGCTATCACCGTACATGGATTCATTCTCGGCCTGCTCTTTCGCCTGGAGGTACTGGTACTTTAGACGAGCGGCCTTGAGCTCAGCCTCCGCAACTTCCAACTCAGCCTGTAGCTTCTGAACCGCGACAGGCTCGTTGGATGTATCGGCGGTCTCAACGGGGTAGATGCGCCCTCCCTGTGGACCAGGAGAAACGGAGAAGGCAGGAGTCGGATGGGGAAGAAGAGAACGACCGCCGGAAGAGCTGATGAAATCTTCATCGTCGGTGAGAATGGTTCGAGTAGGACGACGAATGGCGGAGTGGCGACCTTCAGGAGTGGCGCTGGTGCGAGTGGAGCGACTGCGCTTGTTGGCGTATTTGTCGTAACGTTGGAAGCCGCCAGACGGCGAGCGGCGGAGACGGCCAGGTGCCTCTGTTCAGTGTCAACAATCTGGTCTCACATTCGATGATTCGCAATGAACAACTGAACATTTGTTGGATCGTTCATGATATGCCAGAAGGGCCGACTTACTTTTGCGGCGCTTCTCCACAACGCGTGCCTCGTAGAGCTCGTGGTTGCCGCGTCGCTTCTTGGATCCCTTGGGTTGATCTGGCTCTACAAGTTCCTCGAAGTAATCGTCTTCAGAAGACTCCTCTGTTGACTCCTCCTTGTCGACTTGAATGAGGCGCTCTGGGTGCTCATAATCAAGCTTGAGCTCCTTGATATCGGCTAGACGGCACCACGGATGCTTAGGTTCATGAAGAGCGACTTTTGCGCGCAGATCGACTTGGAATTGATCTAGGTTGCCGTTCTTGAGACGTGAAATAGCCCTCAGATCTTTCAGAAACTGCACACCCCAGTTGCGAGGGTCGTTCTCAGTCTTGTCCTTGATGTGGTCGCGGCGTTCACAGTCCCAGGCGCGCATACGGATGTCTTCGGGAATGATTTCTTTGCAGTCGGTGATTTCAAATGACTGTGCTAGAGCGGGAAGAATGCATTCCACCAAATCTTTGGTCTCGTTGTTTAGGGTGTCGAATCGGCCCATGGTGATTGTTGGCCCCTATGCACAATCGACTCGCGAAGCTTGAGCTTACTGGAGAGGATGTCTTGAGATTTTCGAATAAAGTATCCGGATCTGTCAATCAATCGATTAGTTAGCAAGAGATTTCGCGTCAGATGCAAATTGGTGGATTGGAGCGAAAAGCTCGCTCAGACAAATGAAAGCCGTGTCGCTGTTGAGCGCAAAAGCTTTGCGCCAAACAAGTTGTCTGAGCTTATTTTGAGTCACTGAAACGGAACAATATCAAGAGGCCAGATATTGGTGATACCGAAGCAGAAGGTGGGTGGTAGAAAGTCAGTGGAGAAGGTCAGAGACGGCTGCCTATATACTTTCCGGCGCGCTAGCAGTAAGAGACGCTCGCTTGATGCGGATCTCAAGTCGTAGCGAGGCATCCTAATGACGAGTAAGCGGTGTGGATATTGTAATTTGCGAGCTCGTGCGCGTGATGTGACGTGTTCGTTAAAGTGAGAAGTGAAAGATCAAAGACGCCGGCAGGTATCAGCGGCGTTATCGGCAAGAAAATCAGAGAGCAAATTTGTCACCGGCTAGATAGTGACTATGTAGCGATGACAAGGAGAGGGAAACTGTACGTAAAGAGACCACTGGTGAAGATATGTATCTGAGCAAGGATTTGTTTCATGACGTGGTGATAAGAGACCGGCTTGATCAAATCTGGCCGTCAAAGTTTCTTGATAGACCGCCCGAGCAAAGGCAACATGCATGTAGCAAGTCGCCTCATGTTTGAGCTTAGTAGGATGATACCTTCATACAAAATGAACGCACATCGTATAATCTGAGGAGAGTCCAATGACGAGCACACTACGGAATCCTTCATGATTCGGAAGAAAGATGCTGTGCACCTAGTGAAGAGCATCAGACAGGCTCTGTGCCTACATATGACCTTTGGTGTTCAGAAGAGCTAGGTGAATTGATGAAACTTTGATTGACGAGGATGATGTTCATCGAAGAAGTATTGACCACTCGGCACGATGTCTCTTTGGAGTCTGCGCTAGCGACACGCCTCAGTTTACAACCCTGCCATCTTACCAGCCACCCGTCCTTTCTTTAACTTGAACAACACGACATTCAGCCTAACCAATCCAACAAGAGAAATGGCTATGAAAAGGGAACGCTCTCCATCCCCAAAACCTACATCAGAAATATATCGCTCTTCAACAATACAAGAGCAGACTTCCACTTTCGCAGCTGCGTTCTCTCCCAATCTATCTGCCAAAGTCCTCCAGACACTCCCCGAATTCCGAACTGCAACCCACAAAATCGCAGCATGGCGGAAACCATCACGACAAAAGTCTTTGATGCCAGATTCCCGGACCTTGTATGATCTTGGCCACGATGATGACGGCGAAAAGTGGGCTGGAGGTCGATTGAGCAATGTATTACGAGATACGCAGACCGAAGGCGTTGTGGTTGTTGCGCGCTGGTACGGTGGGCAAAACATCGGTCCCATACGATTCACGCACATTGAAAACTGTGCCAAAGAAGCCATTTGGAAATGGAAAAACGCTGATACCGAGATCAAGAAAGAGCAGGCTACCAAGAAACAACGAATTGATGAGGAAGCTAAGCGGAAAGAGCTTGTGAACAATTTACAGGAGAGAGATTACAACATCTTCGCACTGCGGAAGTTGTTGAGTCAAAAGAAGGCGAAGTTGCAGGACGAGGAGCCTGCACCACCGACGCCGCAGAAGATGCAGGACTACGGGAAGATGACTATGGATGCGCTGACGAGGGTGGACAAGGCGAGAGACGCAACAATCGCATTCATCTTAAAGCAGATCGATAAGGTTGACGAAGAGCTTAAGCTTGTGGAAGCAATAGAGGACGGCATAGAGGACGGCACGCAGGCGACGGAAGAAGAGGCAAAGGCTGAAGATGCAGAATCCTCAATGCCAAAGTGATACGATGGCGATGTTGGCGCTCAGACACTACATCTAAGTTGACATGACCGTCCTTCTGAAACCAATTACCGATCTCTCACAACGAGGTCAGGGCCTGAGATGCATCTGGAAAGCCATCAAGCTCCGGATCATATCTTGGAAAGGTTTCTTTGGTACCAACAGCAACCATCCGTGGCCTATCTATCACCATCCGGCAGATGCGTGGCGATCGCCCAAGGCTTACAGCGCTTCTGCCGATCGCATCGTCAACACGAGAGCAAGTGGGATGTGGAGAGATCCGTTTTCTCAGAAAGGAGTGTCAGGTTGTGGCTTTGGAGCTGGTAACACCTGCGCTGGTCGAAGCGATGTCGGTCAGCAAGACTCATCGGTAGCGACAGAAGTCACGTAAGGAGGCCCGGGATATCAGTGGATGCGACGGTGAGGACTATTGATTTCTCTCGTCTCATATAGTACATGCCTATAGATGCAGAGTACGCATACACACAGTACATTCAATATACACATAGCGCTCTTGCTGCTCGCATATGAAGGGCACCTGGGGAATCATCCAGCAGTCAAACCCGCCACCCCTCTCTATGGACAGTTCTTTAATGACTGATATTCCACCTTCCCTTCTTCAACCTCCTCATGATCATCTTCCTCCCCTTCTTCGTCCTAATCCTGCTCAGGAATCCATGTCTCCTCTTCCGCACCAGATGACTTGGGTTGTATGTATCGCGCGGACCGCATCGGATCTGTGTGCTGCCCAGACCAGGATGTGAGGAGATTTTCGAGGCGAGGTCTAGTGTCTCGGAAGATGAGGGTACGAAAGATGTGCTGCCGGCTGCTGGCAGGGTGTTTGTGCGGGGCAGTATGGGACGCCGGGGTGTGAGGAGAGATATTTGGCGGGTTGATGAGGGTGTAGATGTTCTGGTAGGCTGGTCAGATGCGTGGCGGGAGGGTCTTGGGGAGAGATATGTACTGGTATGTTGGTGCTATGCGTGGTCTGAGGAGTGTAGATGCGCTGGTTGCAGGGCGCGCGACGACCCTCAAGCACCGGAAGGCGTTCATGATTTGTGTTGGAGCCGCAATTGCCTCCTCTCTGCCTGTTGTACCGTTCTCGTGGTGGCGTGGCCCCGATATGCAGATGCGAGCGTGCAGTTTGGCATGCCCGTCGCGAAGTCCGCAAAGCTAACACAATCGCTGCCGTCCGTGCGCAAAAAGTTGGCCGGCTTGCTACCAAAAACCTGAGCAACTTCTCTATCACGTTCTACAACATTAACTACCCACCAACTTTTTCTACCTCCCACCAAAAGCGCCAAGATGATTCTCGAGGCTCCTCCTCCGCGACGCCACATCTCCGGCGCGCCCATCTCCCTCAGCGACGCATCCGGCATCCTCGAAAAGTACCTCTCAAATTCCGAAACTCACCCACACCTTCACCCCGATGCGACCATCACACCAGAAGGCGTCGCATTCAATGCGCAAGGCGGTGCCATGGGCAATCCAATCATGCACCACTTACGCCGTGTAGCAGCGGGTTTGCGCGGCGAATACCAAGAGCCAGAGCGAGCGCTAGACATGGAAGAGGACCAGCAGGATTTCACTGCCGATGTCACTGTCAGTGGTGGAAAGGGCAAGACAGGCAAGAAAGCGGCGGGTGCCGACGATGATTGGCAAGATCTAGCTTCATACCAAGCGGAGCAAGGCGATATCGAAATCGGCGAGATCGGCGACAGGACGAATGTTGTACAAGAGGGTGGTGAAGAGCCCCAAGTACAGTCTCCCAAGAACAAGGACAGGAAGAAGAGGAAGAACGAGCAGGCAGAGGAGCCGGTCGTAGCGGATGGTCAGATAGACAAGGAGGCGCGGAAGAAGGCGAAGAAAGAGCGAGATCAGCAGAGGAAGAAAGAAAAGGCCGCGAAGAGCAAGGCGACCGAGTAGGGCTATCAGGCATCACGACCTCGAGAGATACACCTGCGCCCAAGCTGCAACGAGATCGAAAGATATACTGGCCATTGCATTCGAGCTGTATTCTACGAATTTCTTATCGCATTCGCGACTGCGCGGTCATGTACCCATGACCTTTTATACCCGATATTGTACAAATCCTGATCGAGATCCACGCCTACAGTTCCCGATCCGCTGCCTTTACAGGCTTCTCGTCGTCCTTCGCCTTATCCTCTGAGACCTTCTTGTCGCCAGTCCAGTTCATAGCCTTGAGGCGCTCTGTCAGAATCGGGTGCGAGTGGTGGAAGCTCGAGTAGAACCAGTCAGCATCCATGCTTGACAGGTTCTGGATTTGAAGCTTGATCAACGAGGCACCGAGTTCGCGCGCATACCCGAGCTTCACGGCGAAAGCATCTGCTGAATGTTAGCGTTGCTCGAGATATTGGATTGGATTAGTGTACGTACCGGCTTCGTACTCCATGCTGCGAGTCCAGATGTTGAGGAGTAGCTTGATAATGGAGTCGGTGGGCGACAAGATCTCGTTGAAGAGCATGAAGCCAACAATGGTCGGATGTTCCCTGTGGAAGCCAAAGTCGGCATACAGCGAGCGGTTGTCGATGAAGACGGAGAACAGGGCGAACATGTAGAATAGATGCGCCTGGCTAATGAAAAGAAGTCGCGAGGTGTGGTTCATCTTCCAGTGTCCGAGTTCGTGTGCCAGGACGGCTTCGACTTCCTTCTCTGTGCTCTTCTCCAGCAATGTGTCGTAAATAACAATCTTCTTCTTACCGATCCAGGGGAGTCCAGTGAAGTATGCGTTGCTGTGGGCGCTGCGCTTACTGCCATCGATAACCTGTAGCTCTGAGAGAGGGAAGTTGAGCTTAGACGCAAGAGCCTCGACAGACTCCTTGAGCTTGCCTGGCTTGAGCGGCTCCAGCTTGTTGAATAGTGGCACAATGAGGATCGGGTAGATGGTCATGCCTGTAATCTGAACGACCAGCATAAACATCCATAGATAGTAGAAGAAACCCTGGCCAGTCGCCTTGATGATGGACAGGAAAGCGCTTCCAATGGGAACACCGAAAGCGATCGCAAGAGCCTGGCCCTTGACCATGTCCGTGAGCCAGAGCTTGACCGTCATCTTGTTGAAGCCGAACTTCTCCTCCAGCACGAAGCTGTGGTAGTAGGAGAATCCGAGACCAGCAATCAGATCGATCCATCCCAGCATGTACATGAACAGGAGCGACTGTGTGATTTCACCAGAGAAGCGGACGGGCGCATAGCGGGCGACGACGGTGCCGGCGGCGGCCCAGACGAGCGGGTATACATTGAAGTAGAGCGTGGCGAGAGACTTGACTTGGTTGAAGAGACCGGAGATGAAGCTGAACTTGGCTTTGGCGCGACCATATTCCTGTCATGCTATGTTAGTGCTGTTCAACACAGCGGGGTTGCAGTCAATGTGCGCGTACCTGAGACTTGTCGAATGTGTCCCTCTCAATTTCTTTGTCAAGGGCCTTGGGGACAGTGGTTCGTTGGAGGACACGGTATTGACGGAAGAGAAGCCAGTTTTCGAGAGCGAATTCTGCGAGGGAGAAGCCAACGACGAGGCGCTTCCATGGGAAGAGCGGCCGGTCGAGCCAGCGGGCCAGGCGCTAGATGGTGTTAATACTGTATAACTTGGAAGCGGCTATTCGTAAGCTTGCCTGGAGGAATGCCTGGATCATGGCGATGATGGTGAGTGTCGGTTGTGAAGCGGAGGCACGCGAGGACAGATCGTAACCTTCAATGTTCCGCGCGTCAGCGCTAACGCAGGGTTCCGCAACGGTACGTCACAGCCCTGGACGGCTTTGTTCATCTCGTTCTCTTTCTTCTTTCATGCTGTTCATTCTGACTTGAAATCGTCTAACAGTATAGTCGACTATTAGTACAACTTCTAGGAAACTGGAAATCCCTTTTTTGAGTGTTCTACAACGCAGAGCGACTTGCACCGTACACAAGGGAAAAACCGAACATGTATAGAGATAACAAGCTTTACCTTGCAGCTTACAATAGCTTCTAACAAAAAAACTTGTAAAGATTAACAGTATTGTAGACTTCTAGATTCCTAATTAATATCTACATTAATTTTAATACGCCTTATTGTAGTAGGAAGAAGTACCCTGCTCTAAGAAGAAGTTGAGTTTCTCTCTTTGATGTAGTGTTGCTTACTTCGTCTACCACTACCTCCGTCTCACTCTGACGCGTACCACAGGAGTATACTATACAGAATCTATGAACATAGTTGAACATGCATTCCGTAATGGTGGACCTGAGTATTGGCACGCGTTTGCTCGACACGTTGCTTGGGACGAGGAAGCCAACTTGGTTCTGACATGGCCAGCACAGCCAAGATAGACATGTGCGAACCTACCGTACTGAAACGCGCATATATAGCAAAGCAAAAGCAGGAGTATACTTTTTGGGTATATACTTACTTCTCAGACTTGGAAGATCGAAGAGAGAAGCTAACCAAGCCGAAGCCGGGAGTGAGTCTCACCGCGCTTGCCTTGCAGATACGTGGTGAGAGAAAGGTGGAAGGCGTGATCGATCGCACCTCCACTACGCTCTGAGCGAGCAACTGAACAGGTAACCAATTCTCTGTTTCTTCACTGTGATCACATGCAATTTTATCCGCACACCAACACTTACCTCGCCCGCGCGACGACTACACTGTCCAACCTAGCTCGTCATGAAACATCAGAGCAGTGTCTTTTGCGCCAAACGACTATCCAAAGCATTCACATCGACACTGACGAGCGTCTTCGAGAAGGTCGATACGCGGAAAGACGCACCAACAACAGCCCATCATCTCTTCTTGCCAACAGCCGAACGTAATTCAAAGGACAGCTCTCGACCCGGAAGCGTACAAGACGACTTCAACTCAGCCATCCCAGCTGAAGCACCCACTGAGCATTACATAATACAAGAAAACAAGTATCCTGCTTTACGAGCTTTGCGAAGCGACGCCGAGATTGGAGATGGGATATGGAGATGCTGTCACTGCCGCCACGAGAACATCATCACGCATTACAAGGGAGCGTTCCCTTTCAAGCACCTGGTCTGCAAACGTTGCGGCGAGATACTCTGTTCACAATGTCATTCCTCGGAGATTCTTTCCCCTCTACCGTACGGCATGATTCAAGCACCACCACCTGGCCTAGACCGCGAAGTCCGCTATCTCCACGTCTGTACTATTTGCGGGTTGAGCCACCGCGCGGAGATGGAAGGTACGACGCTCGACTTCTATAGCGTCAACTGTGCAGGCTGTGGAAACAGTTCATATGGAGACTGGCCACGTTATCATATTGGAAGCAACGAGCCATACAGAAGAGATCCAGATGCGAGCTTTGTCAAGCTCGTCGATGCAAGAGCTGATGATGCAGCGAGGACAGCTTTCCGCTGGATCATTGCAAACGATGATAGACCGTCTTCGAGACTGAGTTGTAAGAATCTGGAAGATATCTGAGACTGTTCAAAAGGGACTGCAGAAAGTGAAGTTACAATACCGCATCAGTGATTGTGTTTGTGATACTCTGTTCTCAAGTTGAATAAGGGAGTGAGAGATTGGCCGGCACGCAAAAGGGCGTTAGCTCTACGTATAGATAGTCTCTCAAGTTGTCTTACTGCTGTCTTACTGTTGTCATCTTGCTTCTCGGCGTCCATTCATTAAGGGGATCTATCTCCCACATCGCTCACAACGTCAGTGATATGGCTTCTAGCAGTGAGATTGTTTTCAGATTTTCGTTGTTTGTGACTAGACATTTTCGTCGCCATGGTGAAGCCCAAAACAACAACATGAGCAAACGTCCGTGTGAAGGTTATCGTCTGGACCAGCACCTCCATCCGCTCAACCTTTATCAGGTAAACTCACACGATGCCTAAACAGCGGATGACACTCGCGAGAGCTGACGATTACCTGAAAACTCGACACCGCTTGAAGAGCACAACTAAAGACTATCTCACCCTCTTGAAATCCGTCCCAGTATGCTCACCCGACCTCCGCATCCACCGCGCTTGCTACGTACTTCGAGAGGTCTTTTACGCCTATCGCGAAGCTACATGGAGCAGATTCTGTGCCAGCATTTCCCTTGCCACACGACATAACGGTCTCACTATTATCACTGAGGACCCAATGAAGTCAGGGCGGAAGAACGGCTGGTTCGCTGACTTTCCCAATCAACACTTCATCGGCAACCCTACAGCCAAGGAGAAGGTGCTGGCGATCACTCCGTGTTACGATGTCGGCTTCCTGAAGAAGCTCGTAGAACAGCTGTTCGCAGGTACGTCTACAATATCCGCCAATGATGAGAAAAAACACCGTTGACCATAAAAATAACAGGCCTCGACGTACACATCGAAGAAGTCAACGTTCGCCTCAAGACCCTTACTGAGTGCACCATCGTGACTGTAGAACCCGGGGAAGAACTTGACTTGGGATATTACCAAACCCACTGGTGCATGCGCATCACTGTGCGTTCCACGGGGAAACAGACCGCTCTCGACATCACTGGTGCGCAGTACGGTATTTCCCATGGTGACATGCCGTGGGAGTCGCAACTGGAATTTTTTGTCGAAAAGATCCAAGCCGTGAAGCCACTGGGCACGCTTGAGAAGTTTGCAGAAGAGATGGCAACGTTCAAGGGTACTGAAGGCCTCGAGTACCAAGTTGCAGCAGGCGCGATCAAGGCATGGCATCAGACAGTCGATTCTGCGATGGAGCGAAAGGGCTTGACATGGGCGGACGTATTACAGAAACCAGAAGCAGACTATGAGAGACATACAAGGAAGATTATCAGCGTAGGCACAAAGGCTATGCAGAAGTATGCTGCGGTTACAAAGTTGACCAAGAGGAGAAACAGGGCGGAGAGGTATGAGGAGAGGCACGAAGACCAATTGGAGGGAGAGACTGAGGAGCTAGAGATGATCTACTTGAAGTAGATTAGGACATGCTTCTAGACCCTCCTTGGGCTAACGTGGAGCGACTGAGTTGGAGTGGCATGAAAGGACGAGCTGCAGCACCTGGATACCTAGGTAGTGCCAGTATCAGCAACAGCTTGGCATCAACACGACCGCTACAGGCAGTGAGCAAACATTAAAAATCCCATGCTGCGAGTATACTAAGAATTGCCACGGCATAAGTCTGGAATATGAAGAGTGAAACCGTGTCACAAAGTTTGTATCACATGCTTTTTGCATGACTCGCGCTTGTGACGTACGGTTCCGGAGTAGCTGCGCCACACTGGGCGGCGGGTGGCGAACAACCCTCCCCTTAAGACATACCTCTCTTCTCCGCAATCCACGTCTCCAGTTCTCAAACAATACACATACCTAAACACGCTTTTTCAAACCGCAGCCATGGATGAAGACCTCGTCGCTTTCGGCATCGTAATGATGCTCTTCCTCTCTTTCCCCTTCCTCACGGTTCTCAGCATTACCGGATGCGTCGCCTACTCCCGCACCAAGACATGGGACAAAGCGCGTAACCAGCGCGCCGTTGGCCTCGAGTCTTCCAACGGAGAAACCAACCGTCTCGTCTCTGACGAGGCTGATGAAGAGTCCGACTTCTACGACACCGACGACGAGGAGGAACACAAGAAGAACAAGGCGGAAGAGGAAGCCGACAAGTACCTCACCTTCAACCAAAAGTTCCGTAAGGAGTTCAGGAAGGTGTGGTCAGGCAAGGGCAAGGGCGATATCATCAAGCAGAAGGAGCGCGAGGAGCGCAGGAAGTTGGCCAAGGCAGTCGCAAGGGAGATGGACCGTAGGGAGAGAAGGAAGGCGAGGGCTGCCGCTAAGGCGCAGTCCGAGGACTTGCCGGCATACACCAAGGCGTAGTTTAACTACGCTGGTCTAGCCCTGTCATGAGCAGTAACAGCTACTGCAAAGTGGCAAAGGCGGACAACTTTCTCTCTTGGCCATAAATTGATACCCCATAAAATTAAACTCATACATCAGCACTTCTTCCACGAAAGATTCAGTATTTCACCAAATGCGGCATCCGCTGAACCCCCTTGCACGTATCCATTCTTCTTCGAAGTTCCAGAATCCACAGTTGCCGACAAACTAATCTGAATCCTTGCGTCTTTCTTCTGGCAAACCGATGCCTCTGTATCCGACACTTCGCCGTCTTTGTGTAAGAGGAAGTCGTCCTCGAAAGGCCCTGTTATTTTCTTCTGGATGTTTCCCTATGATTCATGTTAGCACCTCCAAGCAACATTCCCAGCTGCCAGAAATACATACCTTGCCTTTCAAATCTAACCCATTCTTGTCAATCCACTTCCATCGACTGACCAAACTAGCATTCACGCCCTTCTCGATGTACACGTATCCGCGGAAATCAGCAGAACTGATGTCGAATGCCCATCCAGGCGATGTCATGCCGATATTCACCCTGCAGAACGCGCGTGTACTCGCACCCCCATTCTTCGGTCCGTCTGCGGCAGAGAAGTTATCGAAAATGACGGTCATGGCGGAATTGTCCGAAGCAAGCATGACGCTGGCATCGCCAGGTCTGCAGCCACTTCCTTCAAGATCGACGTCGAGGGTGGTTAAGGTGACTTTGCCCTTTGGTGGTAGAACGGGTGCTGCAGCAAGAGTTACTGCCTGTGGAATGGCTGCGACTAATGTCGCGTAAAGTGTGCAGAGTAGCACGAGGATGAACGACGACATGATGCTTTGAGGCCGAGCAGAATCAATGGAGAAGGAGATATGAGTAAGGCGAGTTGTACGTCTTATACCTTCTTGCTACGATTGTATTCGTGGTCGTTCATCCTATCGAATACCGCCTTTTCTTACCGTAACCATCGCGTTTCGAGAACAATTCTTCGGTTGCGGCTGAAAGGCAGCAAAGCCAGATCCCAATATGCAGTGTCATACGGCAATTGGCATTACTATTTCCAGGGCCTCAGACGAACTGGGTTAGCACGTAGCTCAGCCTGGGACTCGATGGCCCGACAGATTGTTCGAAAGTGAGAAAGGATTTAGCCTATGTGCAGCGCTTCCCACGATATAACTCAATGCACATGGTATATTACCAGAGTTGTAAGAACCAAAGCAACCGTTATTATTTTTGGCCGTTTCGATAGACCCGTAGATTCTTCTTACGTTGCGTGGAAAGGGATATAGGTGTAAGCTTGTAAAGTTGTGTCAAAATGCATGTGTGTGAAAGTATTTCTGGCTCTCGCTCATCTGGAACTAGAAAAGGAACTCGGATTTCTCAAGCTGACTTTCGACGCTAAAACACATGACTATTACTACATACATCTCTCATTCTCGAGCTATACGGCTTCGGTCCGTTGCGCGGGTGCTTTCTCGTGGTGCTCGCTCTCATAGTCAGCATCCTTCCCATCTGCCTGTACAATAAACTCTTCGCGCTTCTCAAAACCGAATAACTCGTCCATCTGATCCATTCGCAATCCTTTCGTATCGTGGATGAAGAAGAAGGCGTAAACGCTAGCGCAGATAAGACAGGTTGCGAAGAAAACGTATACACCCCACTCCATGGAGGTGTACATAGAAGGCAGCGATTTGGTCGCGATCAAAGTCCATATCCAGACCGACGCTGCCGCCCATGGTCCGGATATGGATCGCATAGACGCAGGGAAGATTTCGGAAGAAATGATCCAAGGGAGACCGTTTGCACCAAATGACCAGGCCGCACCGAAGATCATGATCATGGCTGTTGCGGCCTTGCCACCAGCTACTGTCGATTCGGACATGGGCTCACCCACGGTCGGCTTTCCAAGTGCAATGTACACGGCGAGATAGTACTGGCAGAAAGCACATACGAGCGAAGAAATGATCCAAGGCCATTTGCGTCCAAACATGTCGATGAACCAGGTGAAGAAGATAATGGAGCCTCCAGCCTTGATAATTCCATAGATACCTGTCCAGAGCGTGACATCAGACAGTCCGATAGACGTAAAGATGGTCGGCGAATAGTAGTTAATCGCCGCTGCTCCGCTCCAAGCTTGCCACATGAACATGAGGAATACCAAGAGGAACCTGTTTCGCATGCCTGGCATAGATCCCTCGCGTGCTGCGGCTTTGATTGTCGTAAGAAAGCTAGCATGCTTCTGACCATGGAGAAGTGCGGCACGTTCTTTTGCAATCTCGTTTCGCACGTACTGAACATCTTGAGCAATATAAGGGTGGTCCTCTGGCAGGTTGCGGAAAAAGCTGTATGACTTCAGGGCCTCGGCTTCACGACCGCGTTTCAGCAGCCAAGTCGGAGACTCCTTGAGGACTGGTATCATAAGAGCTAGGAGCCCAGCTGGGATCAACTGAACAGCCATAGGCACTCTCCAAGCAATTGACTTTGAGCTGTCCATGTTGTGTACAATGCCATAGTTGATCCAGAATCCGATGACGGCACCGGTCTGGTAGAAGGACTCAAAGAAGCCGGTAAGGCGGCCACGGATAGCGGGAGGTGAAATTTCGGCGATGTAGATGGGAGATACGGCGGCGATGCCTCCTACGCCCATGCCAGTGAAGAAGCGTCCAGCGAGAATAAGGCTCAACTGGCCGTTGGGGACTGCACAATACTGTCAGTATGGCACAACATACACGGCACAGGGGGTCGTGTACTTACCAGTACACATGATTGCGCCGACGATGAAGATGGCGTCTGAGATGATGACCGTAGCGCGACGACCGAGGAGCTCGAGGAATGGGTACATCAACAGTGCTCCTACCAGGCCTCCAGCTGAATAGATGGACGTGATATTGCTGGTTATCTCGTTTTTGTTCGACGCGTTGATGCCAAAGTCTCGTTTGAAAGATTCCTGGGCGATGGTAGTGCCAATGAAGGCGGAGTCGTAACCATAGGCCAGAACACCCATTGAAATTACAAGTGCGGCCATGTAGACCCTCCAGTTGTACTATGAGCCATGTTAGTACCTTATCAGATCGCGATTTTCCGAGAAGATAAGAACGTACAACTTCTGGAGGGGTTGGTCGGTCTTCGGGGGCGCGAGCAAAACCACCCATGATGACTGTGAACTGACAAACGATGCTCAGTCTACTGGATAAGTGTTAAAGCTGCGCGTTCCGCAGTTGTCACGATGCCGATCTCAAACCTGGGGTTCCCACGTTCTTTTTAAGCAAACTCGCTTCCCCACAAAACACCCAGGCCATCGGGGCGGACGACCAGGTTGCCACATCCGAGCATGAGACTTCCCCAGTGGAGTCTCCAGAGATGGCGCATTCTCGTCGCGTGGGTTTGGTGGCGTGCACAGGAAGCTCGTGGGACTAGTGCAGCCGACAGGCGAGGCTGGCGAAGTCAGTTCGGGAAACGAACGTCACCGTCGCGGTCGCAGCCGACAGCGAATCGCATGCCTCAACAGCCGATGGAACATCCACACGTCTCCACGCTGAAGCGCGTCTTCTCGCATGCTCAATCATAGTACCGGAACGCGTCGCGCAGTCGTGGATGCCAAAATGCGGCGGCTTCGCTCTGGTTTGGATGCATCCTCTACACTCAGTTCTCCTCTTTACTTGCTTCCTTCCTGAGATCCATACAAAATGCCTTCCACAAACGGCACCAACGGCACCACAACATACTCCTTCCCACCAGGAATTCATGTCCCCTCTTTGACTTGGTTCAAGAATGACTCCAAACAAGAAATCGACTGGGACGTCCAAGAGAAGCACTTCGAGTTCTTGATTTCGAATGGTCTTCACGGCATCGTCATCGCAGGAACAAATGGCGAAGCGGCAACATTATCATCCACTGAGAAGACCCAACTCGTCCAAAAAGCACGCAAAACTGCACAACGACTTGGCCGTGGAGAACTTCCCATCACGATTGGAGGTGTAGCAGGCTGCACGCGCGATGCCATACAACAAACCATTGAGGCAAAGGAGGCAGGCGCATCATATTACCTCGCACTGGTGCCATCCTACTTCCACTTCTCCATGAACCAGGATGCAATCGTAGCCTATTTCCAGGAATTGGCCGACGCATCACCTGTCCCCATCGTTCTGTACAACTTCCCCAATGTCGTGGCTGGTCTCGACATCAACTCCGAGATGCTAGACATCCTTGGCAAACACCAGAACATCGTAGCCGTCAAGCTCACGTGCGGAGGAATTGCAAAGGTTGCAAGAATCAGTGCGGCATTCAGCAAGTCGGACTTCGTTGCTCTTGCGGGTCAAAGTGACTGGCTCATACCAGCTCTGAGCGTTGGCGGAGTTGGCACAATTACTGGTGTCGCAAACTTGTATCCCAAGGTACGTACTATATGCTACAGTTTGGTGCGATCGAAAGCTAACAGACCAGTCCTGTCTACACATGTTCGACCTCTACCAATCAGGCAAGCACGACGAAGCGTCAGCCCTCCAGATCAAACTATCAGTCACCGAATGGGGTTTCGGCAAGGGTGGTATCAACGGCACAAAGTATGTCGTTGCGCATAAGCGAGGATACCCAGAGACCAGCGCAGACTGTCGAAGGCCTTATCCACGATACACAGATGAGGAGAAGAGGAAATGGGTTGTGAACCAGGTATCAGGTCTTGATGAGCTCGAAGCATCGTTGTAAAGTGATGCTTCGCAATTAAAATATTAAATTGCTTCCTGGCCGTGAAAATCTGCCGCGTGACAGGATTCTATCAGATTGTCCATTGTTCTCTGAGGTCTCTCAGCACGCCATCCGTCCTCCACCCTATCAGTTTCTGCAACTGTTCCAGATACTCCACACAAGCCTGCTGCTCCCTCGGATCGATGATATACGCTCCACATGCACTTAGGATATGACTACCCTGAAACATGGCATTTCCACAGTGACTATTACTCACACCGTATCCTATCGTTATCCTCATGTGCTTGCGAATGGCTGCATCGGTAGACTTTCTGGCACGGACACCGGCGAGCCCCACCAAGGAGGCATTAGGGGAGTATATAGTCAGCAGTATCTTGCAGAGGTGGTAGTACTGTAAACCGACTGCTACAACGCCTGACGGGCAGAGCTGTTCGGGCCAACTTCCTTCGAACCGATCACCCGCGTCAGGCTCGACATGGAAAGCAGAAAATGTCCAGGGTTTTGTCCGCTCCCATTCATCTACCTCGTCGCTCAAGTCTTTCCATGTTTCGCGACTAACGTTTTCGCTGCCGTTGTTGCTGCCTCCAAATACGGCTTGCAGGACGTTAGCGAAGAGAAATATGATGCGATTGGCCCAGCTTTCGTCGTCGAACTCGCTGAACACAGCGGAGTGGCGGTAGTTATCGAGACTGAGGTTGAGGGGCTTTTGGGTCGTAAGAGAGACGTAGATGTGTTGGCGAAGAGACACCCAGGATGCCGATTCTCGGAGGCCGCCGTCTGCGGCGAACGATGAGATACTGTTTAGTATACGGGCAGTACCCTGGAGATCACGCATCGGTTAGCAATGTTGTACGTTTGTTTTGGGCAAAAGAAACGAGAGCGTACCAGATGGTGGCAGTGTTCATCGGATTCGCCCATTTCTTCATGAAGACGAAGCAGAATAACAGCGATAAGAAAGTTCTCATCCCAATGTGCCAGCGGATCCTCAAGCGCCACGATCAGCGCTTGTAAGCACTGATCTATGTAGGGCTGCGACACATCTGCGGCTTTACCCATCAACCAGCAGTGCCTTGCGGCAACACCCAGTATACCGTTTAAAATCACAGGAAAGTGGGCTGCACGTTTCGGTACCTCGACAGCGAAGTGTCGTCGTGGATCGCATACGTCGATCCATGAAGTGCAGAAGAACAGGTAATGATGGAAAAGACGTGCTTCGTGTGCACTATTCACAGGCCACTTGAGTGGTGGTGCTGAGGAAGGACTGAATGCTGTGGAGTTGTAAGGGGACTGGTTGTTAGTAATTGACCCGAAAGGGCTCTTTTTTGACACACTTGGAGACTGCGATAGGCGTTGAAGTGATCCGGGGCTTGCTTGCCAGTGGCTGGTGTTTGCTAGTGGGTTTATCGAAGAGGCGGCTCGAATATGTTGCGATGCGTTGTTGCTCCCAGCACTAGTGCCATGAACTAGGGATGGTGGGATGTGAGTAGTACTGAGAACGTCGTGGATGGACGGCAAATCGCTAGTATCGTCGAATTCTGGAATCGGAACGGTCGCAAATGGGTTTACGTCACGATATGACGATGTCAGTTGGCTCTCGCTGGAAACTCCGTCCAAACTTTGGTCTGGTCGTCGGACATTCGAAGTAACATCAACATCGTTGGACGTGCTTTCGGGATTCGCTTCGCCTTCTGGCACAGCTTCGTACTCTTCTTCGTCACCGCTATCCTTGTTGGGCTCAACAAAGTGCACTACGCCACTTTTTATCAGCCACTGTAGTTGGATAGGACCTGGCGCATACGCACACGAACTTGGGATGTCCACCCATTGCTGACCCACTCGGAATTCGAGCGATTGCTCGGCGGAACCTATGTCTTCACCAGCATTGAACTTCACTGCTGTGACGGGACGGAAGCGAAAGGCATTGCCGCGAACGCATGGCTTTTTGCGCTCAGTGCAATATTTGCATTTTTCCGAGTCGCGCAACTTCACACCTGTATGTTAAGCGTTTGAATCTCATTGGATAGTGAGAGGTGGTACATTTGATATGACGCTCACGGCAGGCTTTACTGTTCAATAATTAGCGTGCATTGAAACTAATTGCGCCGGTTTGACTGACCATCCGCTTCTCTGCCTCATCGTACAATACGGATCCCAAGAAGTGTGAATGATGGGGTTGCCACGTTGAGCCGGGAAACCGAGCCCATGTTGTCAGTTTTCATTCGGGCTACTTACCCCGCCCATTTCGTATGCAGTGTTCCAAGTCTGGCACGCGTTGTCTCAGTTTAAAGCGATACGAATCGAAGGTTGCGGAGATTTTCCCGATTGGAGCTGTGCTCCGAGGATCATTTGCAATCTGATTGGCTCAGATCTGTGCCAGAGATGACAAGTGCTTCCTGCACTGACCTGTATATGGCAAGGTTTTCCGCGTTGCCACTTTCGCCCGAGATCGAAAAACAGAGCGACAGCGTGTGCTTGGGGAAGTTGCAATGGGCATTGATGTTGAACTGCACCTGTCACACAATAGCGAAATGATTCGACGATGCAAAATACTCCTGGCTGACCAGACGCACGTCAACCCTTCTCTTGCCTTCATCTTGCCTTCTTTGTACTTCTTCCAGAAGATCGGCGGTAGCCTTGGCATTGGTAGCGATGCTCTCGAGACCGCGAATTGCGTCAATGATCCATCGTCTTTCTTCGTTATCATCCTCTTCGCAGCCCCACATGAGGAGAGGCCATAAGACGTTAACAGGCAGCGACTCATCTGTCTGCGCCATCAAATGTGTTAGACGCTTTATACTTGCGATAGCGCTTATGACGTCCCTGGTCTTAGGGTACTGCACATACGCGACGCGATGTAAGTGTATGAACGAGGCGTGGTAGTTGGCGAGATATGTGCGAAAGCTTCGTGTGAGCGCACCTGCTAGATTCTTGGCTAGATGCTTCTCCGTGAGGTTTCCTGCGACCGCATGATCCATCAATGCCGGTCGCTGACCGTAAAGCGCATGCAGGTCCTTAGAGATCTGTGCTGCGATAGCCATCACTTCTGTCTCGTCCTGAACGGTGCCGCGTGTACGATGCCAGGGGTCAATGCGTGTGATGCGGCCGGCGAAAGACTGCACCTTCTGATAGAAGATGATTCCGGGGTGATATAACACATCAAACAGGATTTCCTCAATCTCAGTGTCTGGCGTGTCCGGTTCTGATCCGGGATTGGCAGCAGGCGATGCATCAAAGATGGTCTCATCCGTATCCGCTAAAAAGAGTCCTTCACCACCTGCCGTTGAGATAGCACGTGCATCGAGAAGACGCAACCAAGAAATAAGTCGGCGTTCTGGGACAGAGAACTTGATCTTGTCCGCGCCCTTTATAAGCATGTATGCTTCTCGTAAGTTGGCGTGGGCTCGCGGCAGCATTTCCGTAAGTAAATCGGTATAGGTAAGCAAGAAAAGGGCGGCGAGCATGTGCCTTAGATTGCTGTCTTCGACTACTCGCGTCTTTGCCAGGCGGCTTGATACCTGTCTAGTTGCGATTTCGTACAAAGGCCTCCAATCTGCCTTGGCCACGTCGTTACCTAGCCCGCTACGCTGCATCTGCATCGCGGCGAATGCTATGATGGCACTCTTGACGATAGGTGACTCTGCAGCTAAAGTGGCAAAGAAGGCCCGGGTGGATGCCCACTTTGGACCAATTTCCACCGGTGTAAGGATAGGCGGCATGAGCATTTGAAGAAATGTGTGTAAGAGATAGTCTTCGTTCGGTCCATTCGGCGCATCCTCGGTCGAGAACGGTGAAGTTGAAGCTGGATCAGGTTGGTTTGGTCTACGCTCTGGCAATTCACGCGCTCCATTATTGGCAGTCGTAGTGACTCCCAGAATCTGACCAGAAGGCCTCTGAGTGTGTGGGAGATGGTGGATAGATTGCGGAACAGGGTCGGCATGCATATTCACATTCGCGAAGGGTCCGGTGTCGGTTGGCCACGAGCTGGGACTCAACAGCATGGCTTCATCCCAGGTGCCCAAACTCAAGGGTCCAGATAGATCGAAACCGAATCCATATCCGTCGAATGGTAGTGGACCAGAAAACAAGGGTTGGTGCTGACCCTGTCCCGTGACAAATGGCTGAGATGGCTTGGAAGTGCTGTTCCGGTGCCATGTACCTGTTGGTATGCGAAGTCAGCGCATTTCTCACACACATTGCGTACATTGAAGTTTGAGCTTACAGTCGAGATTCAGTCTTTCACAATGACCGCAACGTGGTCTTTGCTCGTTACATCGCACTTTCCGTCTCCTAGGTTGATGAGCATTGGTGGTGAGCATCAAGGAATTCCTGCATACCTGCACGCATTGCAACCGTTCTTTGACCGCGCAGGACGAGGTGGGGCCGGCGACGATTCAGCTACCGGTACTGGAGTCGCCGTTGGTGGCTGATTTTGTACAGGCTGGGACATAGGCGAAGTTTTTGATCAAATAATTTGATGGATTCAGATGTGAAGACTAGGGTAGAACCGTTTATGTATAACATGCAGCGAAGCGGAGAAATCCCAGTAGTACATGTGTGGGGAAGCCAATCAATGAGCTAAGCCGCTATGTTCGGGGAGCGAAAGAACCCGGGCGTTGATGTTCGCGCCCTTCGATCGAACTTTGCGCGCCCTCACCATAGTGAAGAAGCACCGGTCCTCTGTGATGCACTGCCTACTCTACGCCACAACGCGCCATCAAGGCTTCCACAGTCCATCTCCTTGATAGATGATCGACTCGCAGCATATCGAACACACGCAGGATGCATTCCTCGATACAACACGGAAAATGAGTCTCTTCCAAATGATGCGACCGACCTTTCACGTCTATCAATTTGAGCTATATTCGCAGATCTATGAAGCACCCAAACACCTCTGCTATGCAACAAAAAGCCTTCTCCTTACTCCTGCTGTGCCGATTTTCGCTCTCGCCGCCAGATCTTCACTGGCATCTCACCCAGAATCCAGTTCATCGTCTCCAACCGTTGCAGCTCCCAGTTTGGACTGCTCAGCGCAAAGTCATAGCGTCGCAACACGCTCGCGAGCACCACAGTTTGCTCAAGATATGAGATGTTGCGTCCAATGCAGCCTCTTGCGCCTGCCGAGAAAGCCAGAAAGTAGGGTTGCAACGCCTTGCCCTCTTCACCCAGCCAGCGCTCAGGAATGAACTTATCGGGTTGTGGAAACATGGTCTCCTGTCGATGCGCAACGTATGCAGACATAGCGACAGAGACACCACCTGGGATGTAGTCACCGAGGATGTTCGCGCCTTCTGTTGGCGTTTGTCGCGGTAGCCCATGAGGGGTCGGCGGGAAGAGGCGGAGTGACTCGTCGAGGCACGCGCGAAGATAAGGTAGATGCTTCACCCTGTCATAGGCGATGACTCCGTCGCCTTCCTCTTCGTCATCTTCCAACGCCGAATCGATCTCTTGTACTAGTTTCTTCTTGATTTCAGGGTGCTTAATCAGTTGATACATGACGTTAGCCATCGCAATCGCTGTTGTCGCCGATCCGGCGTTCATCATGATGCTCACTTCCGCAATAATCTCGCCCCACTCCAGGTTGTTTGGGTGGCCGTTCTTGTCTTCCATTAGCGTCTGGAAAAAGTCGTCGAGCTTCTCTCCTGCCCTGTATCGCTCAAGGCGCTTGTGAGCAAGTTGAACCGGTACGCCCTCCCATTCATTTGCATATTCGCTCATGCGCTTGTAGAAGGGAATGATGTTGGAGAGTTTGTTAATGAGCGGATACCAATCATATGGCCAGATCAACAACGACTGTTTCCGGGCTGTGTTGTATAGCGCTGGCCTAAAGTCACACTCGTACGTCGAGCCATCTGTTCTACGTCCAGTAACTCTATCGTGACCTCGGTCGAGGAATCCAAGCTTGTCGGAGAGTCCAATATCGGCAATGGCGTCCAATGTGAAGAAATTGGTCCATTTGCGATAGTCAAGGTTTACGTCTTCAGACTGCGGAAGTTGTCCAGGTGCCAGTGGGGCGGTGCAGCACTCGTCGAAGTGCTTCAGTAGCTTCTGCGTCTTGTCGGCTACTTTGTGTTCCCAGCCCTCCAGGTTCTTGATAGCATACGCGGAGCTCATCAATTTCCTCTTTCGGGCATGATCGTGCTTGTCTATCACATCGGCAAGATGGTAATGAGAGCCCGCAGTAATCACGTACGATCCGTCCTTGGTGCAGGGCGTGTTATGGCCATAGATATCCTTTACAGCTCGAAGGTCGCCGTATGACAGGAAGTTGGGGCCAACACGGATGACTGGATGCTTTCGATGTAACTTCTCTAAGTATGTGGACCGTGCCCCGCCGTGTGCAAGCACCATGAACGGTATCGAAGAGATACCCGAGAGCGGGTGCATGTTCGGATAGCGTCGAAGACCTGAGTCGTTAGTTGAAGCTCCTTTGTCATCTATGATGGTCAACATACCGTTAACATCGCGAAAATATTCGATGACCGGATATACAACAAAGTAGAGAAAAGCGCATGCGCCTAGCGCAGCTGCATATGGGATTGAGAGTGCTGCAGTCGACATGATAGAACGTGGTCAACACGACAGGAAGTTTGAATGTGATCCCGTTAGCCACTCTTGAGAGTGCGCTCTGAGGTTTACTTAAGTGTTGGTTGCGACACCTCAATGCCCGTTGATGCAGCTACACAGATTGGATGACGATAGTCTCCCAGGAGCTCAGAAGGGTAGACTTCGGAGAATGATGACCTATTCCGGCATGTATTGCTACGAGCAGCATATGCGCGCTTGCAGACTTAAACTGGGGAACCACTCTTGGTCGCCGACGATTGCTGAACTGTGGGGTAACGCGGGGGTGCCGTAGTTTACTCGCCTCATGATCAACCCGACTTTGGTCTACTACGATTATACCCGAATGCCTTGAGTTACTCCACAAGAGTTCGAAGTGCTTCCACACTGAGTTTTCGGACTACACTAACAGGACAGTTCTAGCAGTAATGTCCGTCGCCAACACCTGGCCAGTGCGAATGCTGGCGTATTCGTCTCTAATGGCCCGCATGCTGCAAGCTGACTGAGGAAAGCCCATACTCTTCAACGCGGATATATTGTTCACTCAACCCGTCGAAACTTCTGTAGCCATTTTGTATCCTTCCGCTGTCATGGATTCGTTCAGTCTACCGGTCGATATTCCAGATCTGAGATCACAGCTTAATCCCCTTCTACAGGCGCTGAGTACGACACCCGTGTTCAGTAGTCTGAAGCCTTCGACTACAGCGGATGGCTTAGCTGCACTTCTTTTTCTTCTCACATCACTCGGCTATCTCGCTCGTGGTCGCATTTGGGATAAGCCGGATCCAAATTACCATGTAAGAAAACCGCTTCTTCATCAGTCTGTATCCTTAGTCTAGCAGCGTCACTGACCACAATGTCGCTCCAGATATACTTCGAGAGGCCACAAGTCGCGGAGGGCTCTTCGGACGGAAAGACCACCACGACCCGCGATGTTTGCCAACGCCTCGATGAGGGCGGTTACCATTGTGTCATATTCTGGGGCTCACAGTCTGGCACATCAGAGCGACTTGCTGAAAACCTAGGTCGAGAGTGCGGCGCACGCTTCGGTATAAACGCCCTGGTCGCAGACCTCTCCGATTACGATGCCGAAAGCATTGCCAACATCCAGAAGAAGTACTTCGCTATCTTCATCGTGAGCACATATGGCGAAGGCGATCCCAGCGATAACACAGCTGGTCTTTGGGATTGGATCAAGCGCGTTGGCGAGAACAAGATTCGACTTGAGAGTTTGCGATATCTGGCTTTCGGTCTTGGCAACAGCAACTACAAGTACTATAACAGGGTCCTTGATGTTGTGGCGGATGCCCTCGACGCTGCTGGTGCTACTGCGCTTATCCCACGCCAGAGGGCGGACGACGCCAACGGAGGAACAGAAGAAGACTACCAGGCATGGAAAGACAATGTTTTTGCTCTGCTTACACGGATGGGCTTCCAGGAGAAGGCTATTACCTACGAGCCAAACATCGAAGTTGATCTCGTCGCCTCGAGCCATGATTCCGAAGAGTATTCCGTCACGTCCGTACACCACCAACGATCTGTCACCAACTCAGCCATCGTCCCTTTGACCATCAAGCACGCTCGTGAGTTGTTCAAATCGAGTGATCGCAACTGCGTACATCTGGAGGTAGATCTGGGGAATACGGACATCGTGTACAAAACCGGGGACCACGTCGGTGTTTGGCCAATCAATCCTGAAGAAGAAGTCAATCGATTGCTAGACGTCCTAGGCTTGCAAGACCGCAGACAGGACCGCCTCACTGTCATACCCAAGACCCATGCCAATAAGCCAAAGGTACCGTCTCCATCAACGCTCGAGACAGCTTTTCGGAATCATCTGGAAATTTGCGCTCCCGTGGCTCGTAAGGCAGTGCTCGAAATCGCTCAGTTTGCGCCCTCACCTGGAGCGAAGTCGAGGCTTCTCGATATCGCTCAGGATCGTGAGCGTTACGAACGGTTTACGGCTTCTACACACATCACTTTCGCTAGGTTGCTCAAGTTCGTCAGTCCCGAGGATGCGTGGAGGTCGATACCGCTCGCCTTTGTCCTAGAGAACTTGCTACCACTGCAGCCACGGTACTACTCCATCTCTTCAAGCTCTGTCATATCACCACGGCGAATTGCCATTACTGCACTCGTCGTGAACAAGACTATCACGACTGAAGATCAGTCTACAGCAACCATCCATGGACTGACATCCAATTACCTGTTATCAGCCTCTAACCTTCAGTCCGCTACGAATGCACCCGTTCCTGTCTATCATCGTACAATCGAAAGTGTAGACCTTCAAGGTCAAACAATCCTCGCGCACGTTAGGAAATCGAAGTTCAAACTCCCCATCACATCATCGACTCAATTGATCTTGATCAGTGCAGGTACTGGATTCGCACCATTCCGCGCTTTCCTCCAAGAACGCGCGAAATTGCATGCGATTGGTAAACCCATCGGCAAGATGTTGTTGTTCTTCGGTTGCCGCAATCAGAATGACTATATCTACCAAGACGAGTTGGTAAAGATGCAGGAGCAACTAGGCGACAAGCTAGAAATCGTCACTGCGTTTTCACGAATGCAGGGGCAACCCAGAACGTATGTGCAGGACAGGGTTGCGGAGCGAGCTGGCAAAGTGCTGGAGATGTTAGAGTCAGGGGCGAACATGTACATCTGCGGTAAGGCGAGCATGGCGCGAGAGGTAGACATGAAGCTGGAGGAAGCTGTCATGGAGAAGAAAGGCTTGGCTGAGGTAGATGTCAAGGCGTGGGCCGACGGGTTGAAGAAGCGAGGGAAATGGAAGGCGGATGTCTGGGGGTAATTTGCTTCTAGAATCTAAATTATGACCAATCTTACGAGGCGAAGTACCCCACTTTTAACAAATTTACCCCTGCCAAGCCAAGGAACACGGATACCGAGTCTATCCGCGCCTCAACGGTAACTTGTGCGACAATTATTCCCGCTGCCTTCACTGTTCAACCTAATTTTCACGCCCGCCGTTGCATAGCAGTTTACAATGGATGTCGCTTTGGAGTTTCTCAATCCTCTTGTTTTGGACAAGGCCTACGCATGGGCATTGCCTGCTTCCGACCTCAGCTTAGGGAACTCCTCATACTCTGAGTTTTCGGCCGCTAAAGACGCGCCCACGTCCCAATGGCCACGCGACAACATCTATCGCCAGATCGTATCGATACTCGTCATCACTCAGCTCGGCGCGACTCTTCTCTACCTTTTTTTCAGTTCTCTGTCATATTATTTTGTATTTGATCGACGACTCGAGTACCACCCTCGCTTTTTGAAGAACCAAGTCCGTCAAGAGATAGTGTCCTCACTCTCCGCCGTCCCATTCATCAATCTTTTGACCCTGCCTATCTTCCTGGCCGAGGTCCGTGGCAAAAGCTTGCTCTACGCCGACACCAGCGACTATGGCTGGCCTTGGTTGTTGATTTCAGCCACACTTTACATGGCTTTCAATGATTTTGCCATCTACTGGATCCACCGCCTGGAACATCACCCCAGTGTGTACAAATACATCCACAAGCCACACCACAAATGGATTGGTAAGTTTTGTTTGCTCGCAATGCTCTTACCGTCATGTCACTTTCTCGCAAATATAGACGATGATGCTAACAATAACAGTTCCTACGCCATGGGCTGCGCTAGCCTTCCACCCGCTTGACGGGTTTGTGCAATCATTGCCATACCAGTAAGTAGCCCGTCACCTATATTCTCAGAAAACCCGTTTCTAAGACCTCAAAGCCTTTTTGTCTTCATCTGTCCAATGCAGAGGTACCTATACTTGGTCCTCTTCGTTGGTGTCCAGATTTGGACCATCTTCATTCACGACGGCGACATGATCACGGGCCACTGGACGGAAAAGTTTATTAACAGTCCCGCCCACCACACATTGCACCACATGTACTTCACAGTCAACTACGGGCAGTACTTTACCTTTGCCGACACCTACTTTGGCTCTCATAGGGCGCCGCAACCAGAGTTGGACCCTATTCATGATGCCCTTAAGGTTATGCGGGCGAAGGGACTTGTGGATGAGCAGGGCAACCCTATCAAACACCCCAAAAGCGAATAGTACCTTGACTTCCTGGAGAAGTTGTTGTGTCTGGCAGGTCTTCTCAATGAGATAATGCAAGGCATGACAAGCTATGGATTGCGGTTGCAGCTAAGTAGCGTTTCATGCTCTCAATTTTTCGGATCAACAATTGGTCTCGACACGAATGGTTTTCCTCATTATGACTAGACTTATACAACAATACGTAATGTTAATATAATGTACAAGATACGCTCGCCCTACTGTAACTGCAATCCCCACCGTGAAGACACCAAGTCAATGGTAGTACGAAGGTCCAATTTTTGGTATTGAATAAACCCGAAAACCTCCGCCGGTCCCATCCTGTGTCTCGCATCGAACGGCGGCGACGACAAGTAGGACAAATTACGAATTTGCCCCACCGTCTGGCGTCTACTTCCCCTCCAAGAGTCTTGATTGACTCTTGAGTGGAGTTATCAATAACATCTTGCATGCTCAGATCTTGGCCTCTTCTTTGATAACAGGACAACAGAAAAACTTTGGTCATCAGATCGGCATTGTACGAAAATTGAGTAATCCTTTTCTCGCGTACACCTACTGGAGGCTACAAGCCCAGTCTCGTGCCAGACCTTCGACATGATTGTCTGCACATGTGCACCCGGAGAATGCGGCTCCCAAACGCCCACAGTCCATAACTTAACTTGTCAGAAGACCTCCAACCTCAGAGTATGCCGTTGTTGCTATTCCCTTGGTCTACGCATACGTCATACCGTGGGATCTGTGTATCCACTAGGGCATCAGATATATCAAAAGCCGCATGGTTTTCGGTGACCTTCTGTCGGCATTGATGTCTTTCTAGAAAGTCGCGGTAGACGTGTCGGATCATACCTGTTCACCCAGCTGCAGCGCTCGATATAGCAACCCCGCAGGACACGGGCACTGGAGCCCAAGCTTGCAGTACCCAACGTAGAAGTCTATGCCGCAGACTTCCTATTTTCAACACCTCAGCCGCACGCGCGAACAGTGTTCTCGGCCCGCCATGCCCATCTCAACCAATGTGCAGCAACCGATTGAAATGTCAGTCAGTTGCTCCACGCCCGTTTGCCCAGGTCTCTGGGCCCACCCCCGCGTTTTGCTATGTACCCCAGCGGGTGCGAAGCGAAAAATGACGCATGCCGGATGAGATTGCGGAGACACACGACCAGAAGTCTGGGGAAAGGCCATGCGATGATGGCAGAACAAGTCCCAACGTGGCAATCCATGTTAGCTTGCCAAACTTCTTCGCGTCGAGCCTGGTTGCGTGTCGCGCCGGCCCTTTCCGAAGTGTCGACTTGAAACTACACAATTAACATAAGTAGGACGTGAGATCTCCCTGAATATGGTCCTCAATCATCGCAAGCTTTCGAGCCTCGACGATCATCGCTGCATTGCTGGCTTCAGGTCAACACTTCACATCCTTTTTTGCCTCCTCATCGCCGCCAATATCAGTCAACATGGCTCAAACTTCATCGGACACGAAGAAAGTCGACATTTTCAACGAGAGGTCTTCTAGCATCGACAAGATTGAAGATATTACGACTGCACGCGAACATGCGGAACAAATCGCAAATCTCTCTGGTATTGAGGCCACAGCCGCTTCAAAGGCTGCTTGGCTGATCTCCATGACCGTTTCTCTCGGTGGTCTCCTTTTCGGTATGTATCCCTATCGCTGAGTAAGGTCACTTGTTTGAATCATGCTGACTATTTCGAGGCTACGATACTGGCTACATCTCTTCGGTCCTCGTCACTATCGGCACATCTCTCGGCCACGAACTCACTTCCTCCGAGCAAGAACTTGTCACCTCGCTTACTTCTGGGGGAGCACTCGTAGGAGCCGTTATTGCTGGCATGATTGCCGACAAATACGGTCGCAAGCTACCCATTTTCTTGGCCTGCGGTGTCTTCGTCATTGGTACAGTACTCCAGACGGCCGCATACCATCTCCCACAATTTGCTATAGGCCGCTTCGTTGTAGGCCTTGGCGTCGGTTCGGCGGCTATGGTAGTCCCTCTCTACATATCCGAATTAGCACCAGCCAAGTATCGCGGCCGCATGATCGCTTTCAATAACATGAGTGTTACGTTCGGTCAACTACTAGCCTCAGCCATCGGTGCCGGCTTCGCGCAAGTTGGAGGCGCCAACTCGCAGGCATGGAGGGCAACAGTTGGCATTGGTGCGGCACCCGCAATCCTCCTCGCCGGCCTTTTGACTCTCTGCCCTGAGTCTCCCCGTCAATTAGTCGCACATGGCAAAGCAGACGAAGCCAGTGTCATCCTTACACGTCTCTATCCGACTTCGACTGAAGAGCAGCGCCGTGCGAAGATTATGAGCATAGAGATGAGCATCAACGAGGCTACACAAACAATGGTAGACGACTCAGTGTTCAAGACGCTAGCCCGCATCTTCACGACCGGATCCACATTTCGCGCTGTATTTGTAGCATGCACAATCATGGCCATCTCTCAATTGTCTGGCTTCAACACGCTCATGTACTACTCCGCAACTCTCTTCAAGATCGTAGGGTTTAACAACGCCACCGCTGTCGCCATCACCGTTTCCGCTACGAACTTTATCTTCTCGCTCGTCAACCTTGTCATCGTCGACAAGTTCGGTCGCCGTCGCATACTCTTGGTGACAGTCTTGGGAATGAGTATCTGTCTCGTCATTGCTGCCGTCAGCTTCTCTTACATCCCAATCGACTTACACACTTTGGCTGTTCAGAGCGATGAGATCGGCTGGCCAGGTTATGTGCTCATTGCTACAATCATCATCTTTGTTGGCTTTTACTCTAGTGGAGTCGCAACTGTCGCATGGATCGGCACCGAGTTGATCCCCATGGAGGTTAGGGCGGTTGGTACGATGCTCAACACAGTCACATGTTGGAGTACCAACATTATTATCGCCTCAACCTTCCTTTCTATGATGAAGGGTATTACTCCATCAGGGGCCTTTGGCTTCTATGCAGGCATCTGCTTTGCCGGTTGGCTCTTTGTCATCTTCTGCTTCCCAGAAGTCAAGGGAATGCCGCTCGAGGCTATCCGTGAGGTGTTTGAACATGGCTTTGGTGTCAGATATGCGAGAAAGTGGCAGAAAGAGAACAAGGAGTTTGCTAAGATCAATGCGGGTAACTCACAAGCTTTCGGGCATTGATTGGGTGTACTCAGGTATGGGTGCGATGGGGCTGACCACAAGATTCCCTTCATGTAGCTACTTTAGTTATGCTTGGCTTACAGTGAGCGATAACATGACAAATACAATACAATGTTCCAAATTCTTAACTCTTGAGCACATCTTTTGGTATGGCACAGCATCTTATCAGTGATCGCGCGGGTGCTAAATTTTGCCATATACCTCCTAGGATATGTTGAGATATGAACGAGATCCGAAACGCAATCGACACCTTCAAATGTTTAGCACATGTCTGAAAACCCACAGACGGGCTATCTACAGGCACGGATCTGAAATTCGTGTTATGAGTGTCCTGAAGTGGTGAGATAATACCTCAGTATTAGTGTTATTCCCGCTATCCAAGTACCACGGTAGAAGATCGGTTCCCCATTCCGTGCCCATAACAAACCCGCCTCTTTGCCCCGGACAACATATCAAACAATACGCCCAATAATTCTTTCCTCCGTAATCATTCAGACGTCTTCACACACGTTCCAGCATATGTCGCTATAATGCGCAAAACCAACCTCATCGCCATCCTCGCAGCAGCCATTAGTGGCGTAACAGCCATCGACAAGATCGCACACAAAGCCGAAAAATGTATCAGCTATGCCGTTACAGATAGTTCATGGGCGGAGAACGACCTGAGAAGACGACGAGTCGTCTACGACACTACCGGACTCATCCCACACTACGATCAGACGCTATATAGCATTGGGTGGATGTGGTCAAACGAGAAGAAAGGTGCGTATTGCACAGAGATTTGAAGCTCAAGTGTTGGATGTTGACAATGATAGCATGTAATGCCCAAGCCGTAGACACGATTGTGTACTACAATGGTATAATCATACCAGGTGGCACATATGTGATCGAAAGCAGTGAAGAGTTGAGTGAAGATGGCGACCGCGCGTATCAGTGTCTTCTGGAAGTGTTCAAAATTACTCTGGGAAACAACTTGAACTGCACGGCGGTATAAGTTGAGGATAGGTTCAAGATTGCAGATGGTTCGTCATTGGGTTTGGAGAGCTAGAGTTCTGAGTTGAACAAAAATACTAGTTGATGCGCAGATGCATCACGAATGTATCCGCCAGGTTTACGCAATAAGAAACTATCAATGTACGAGATGCTAGATAATGCAACCTCGAGTCAACGAGCGCCTTCTTATGCATCCCACCTCTTTGTGTTATCCCCACTCTTCACTTGCAGATAGTTTCCAGCAATCGGCGCTTTGAGCCCGGCATCCGCTATGAACTTTGGCCAATCGATCCCGAATCTGCTGCTGACGGCTTGTTTGTGCGCAGCCGGTACTGCGAAGTTTGCTGGCTGCTCATGCAGCAAGAATACGTAACGATGAGTGGGAGGCGCGCCAGCAGGAGGCGCAGGACCAAAGTATGACGAAGGCGTTGTAGCTGTCGTAGTGAGGACAGACGTGCCGTTCTGCTTGTTGCCAGATGCTGTATAATCCTGCAGAAGGGCATGCAAGACAGTTGTTGTACGGCCGTTCTGAGAACCATCTATGTCTTCATGGTGTTATTATGATTACCTTTGCAAAAGTAATTTTGCAACATACCGATCATTGCAAGTAAGTATTTCCCGCTAAGTGTCGTGTTGCTGAGACCGATGACAGGAGCTCTTTGCGTGACTGATTAGCATTAGCATAGTTATTTCTTCCCTCACATCTTGCACTCATACTAGACTTTCTGACGATGATACCAGGACTGATATACTGTGTCCCGTAGTATACGTCCAGTGTTTTATTTGTCGCAGGAGTGAAGCCTAAGGGAGTAGTTTGCGCGAAGGCCGATGTAGCGAGAAGCAACGATACAACAGCTGTGAACTTCATCTTGATAAAACCTTGGTAAAACAATTGACTTTCAAAGCGTCAAGGAATTGCTCACGATTGCGAGCAGTCAGCATACTACATTATAAAGGCCCCACAGCAACAAGGGGGTCCATCGCCTCCACTACAGTTATGCTATCGGTGTACAGGTCTGCCACAACATGTTTAATACAAACCAAGAGATATTAAGACAAACATGTGCTTATAGATGAGGCTCGAGCCTAAGCGACTTCGATATATTGTAGGCTGAAAGGGTCACCCCCTGTCACCCCCGCAAAACACGTTTGTATATGTTCGGCACTTGACAGGAGTCTTTTCCTATCGATTGCAGGAAATTCGTTAGCTCGTCAACCCAACATGAAACTGCTCCTTGCTCTTGCTACATGTCCGCCCAGAAGTGCTACGGCATGGTCATTTGGTAGACGAGCTCAGCTAGATGTACTAGCAGCTCGGGGTACCCAATTTTATCAACTAAAGTCCTCATTGTATGGGTCCTTAGAAACACGATTTCCGATCTGAGACACTGACTATTTGCCGTAGGGATGGCCCCACGGTCGACAATCAATGGGTGTCCCTTCCAGCCAGCCCCTCCAATATCGGCATCTACGTACTCACTAGCAGCCAACACACCGCTAGTAAGTTCTCTCTCCTTCGGTATAAAGTAACAGATACGTAGGAACTTCACGTGGCAGAGGACATTGATCGACAGGTAGTACTGCATGGACGCAATCAGTCTAGCGAACTCCTGTACATGAGCCACGTTTTGCGTCCAAGTCCAATTGGAGTTCTTGAGTGAGAGTTGGCCGAACGGAGGATCTTCATCTTGTACAACAACATCTTGGACGTCGGAGACGGGAATGCACTGACGGAAAGATCCTTCGTCACGGTGCACCCTGAAGTCGAAGGTGGTGCGTATGAGCTTGCATTACAAGACGGCGAGTGCCTGGATGCCCTACTAGAAGCCGTAAGTAGGTTTGAAGCTGATATGTTAGTGCAAGGGATAGCAACAGTTCGTTGCGAATGGTGACAAGTCTAGATCTGACATTTGTGACGCTTCCAAGGGTTCGATCTTGGGAGTGTAATATCCACCGGTGTGGTGTTTCTTCAACGTAGCAAATGGTTCCGGTTGTGTTGGGTCAAGTCTGTGCGTTATCGATAGCGACTTCCCAAAAATCCAACTCCAATCTTGGCATCCCACCAACGCCGCTCCCATTGTCGACAATCCACCAACCCCGCCCTCTGCGCCCGCCGCCTACACTCTCCCCTAATACCAGACTCTACGACACTCACCATGCCGGGCGCCAAGACCACGCTGCTCATCGAGGGCACCTTCGAGGAGCTTACCGACGAGTTCGCACAATACATTGACAGCCTCAAAAAATCCCAGGGCGATGAGAGCGCCAACCTCCAGGGCGAGAGCGCAGACCTGCTCAAGGAGAACAAGAAGGACGATGTTCTCAAGAAGCTCGTCGTCGGTAGCCAAGCGCTGAACCAGGCGCCAGAGAAGGGTACGGCTTCAGTCATGACACGAGAGGGCGTGTGTTGATGGGAGAAGACACTGGGCTAACAATGAGCGCGCAGAATTCATTGCGGCATACAACCTGCTTATCCACCTCGTAAACCAGTCGCCGAATGTGTCCGTGTTCATCCCCAAGATGTGCCAGAACCTTAGCACACCTATCTCTTCGTCGCCTCAGAACGGTGGTGGTCTGGCTCTCTCCATCCTCAGCACCATCTTCAACACCACCCAGCCGGACAGCGAAACGCGCTACCACGTGCTCCTCGCCATTCTCCGTGTCATTCGCGCTACATCAAATTTCGAGACGCTACGACCACAACTGAAGCAGCTCGACAGCTGGATAGCTGCATGGCAGACTGGGGAGGAGAATGCGCGCAAGCTTTACCTTGCTGTTAGCGACGTCGCATCGGACGCTGGCGAGGACGAGCAGGCATACACATATTTGCTACGCGCGCTTAGGACGTTCCCTTCAGAACAAGCATCGTCCCCAGAGGCTCGTGAGCTTTCTCTCCGCGCCCTCAAGTCGGCCCTTACCCACCCCACCCACTTCGACTTCCAAGATCTTACCGATCTCGACTCGATCCAGGCCCTCCGCAACTCCGACCCTGTCTACTTCCAGCTCCTCGAGATCTTCAACTCGGATCTGCTAGAGGACTTCAACGACTTCAAGGATGAACACGATGGCTGGGTTGAGGAGTCCGGTCTCGACGGCGCTGCCTTGAACCGCAAGATGCGCCTTCTCACTCTCGCATCCATGGCTGCATCCGCCGGTCAGACCAGGTCGCTTCCCTACGAGAAGATCGCAAACAAACTACAAGTACCATCTGAAGACGTCGAGATGTGGGTTATCGACGTAATCCGCGCGGGTCTTGTCGAGGGCAAGCTCAGCCAGCTCAACCAGACCTTCCTGATCCACCGCTCAACATACCGCGTCTTTGGCGAAAACCAGTGGAGAGAGGTGGACTCCAGGTTAAACCTATGGCGAAACAGTCTACAAGGTGTTCTGGACGTCATTAAGCAAGAGAAGCAGAGGTTCTTGCAGGAGAAGGAGGACGAGGCAAACAAGGCAGACCAGAAGGCTGATATGTCCTCGAGGTTCGGCGGACGGGGTGGACAGAGGAAGCAGCACAGGGCCATCGATGAAGATATGGACTAAGTGGCTGCAGCGACTTGATTCGCGTTTGTTTCTTTCAAAAGGGGTAAGCTTGGGACGGATGCATTATGAGGCTTTTCAGGTTCATGAACAGCAGCCCTCGAGCTGCATGATAGACAATGCAATTCAGATATATTGATTCTTGCGCCCCTCCCACTGTCTATGAAGCCTGTGTCTGTACAAATGTAAGATTGATGGGCTTCACGCCACGCTCCTTGAGCTTCTCCTGCACATCCCGGTAGACCTGGTCTGGCTCCTGTTCCGCGTTTATCTTGACAACCCTGTCCTGCGATTCAAACTCTTTGACCACAGGCATGCTTGTCTCCACGAATGTCCTGAAGCGCTTTCGGATACTCTCCGGGTTATCGTCCGCGCGACCGGATGTCTCGCCACGGTGGAGAAGTCTCTTCTCCATGACGGCCTCGGAGCAGTCAAAAAAGATGGTGAACTTGGATGGGCAGACAGAGCGCTCGAATGCGTGAGCTTGGTCGAGTTTTCGTGGGAAACCTGTTAATGTTAGACGATAGAGGAAGACTAGTTGTATTGGGCATCGTACCATCAATCAAGAACAATTTTCCGTGGTTCTCTCCGCTCTCAATGCTACTCTTCATAGCATTCTCCAGCAGCTGAACGGTGACCTCCATTGGCACAATGGTGCCCTCCTTAATGTATGTCTTGATCATCTCGCCGAACTCGCTGCCCGCACGGTCCTGCTCCTCACGAAGCAGGTCGCCAGCAGAGAGATGCTTGAAGCCATAGTCGCTGACGAGCTTTGTACATTGAGTGCCCTTTCCTGCACCAGGACCACCGAGGACGAAGAGTACAGTGACTTCGTCGCTGGACCAGAGAGGAGAAGAGCGGCTGCCGGCGGCAGTTCCTTCGATAGCAGGCATATTGGCTAGTGAGGATGCGAAGGCTTCACTTGTCCTTTGCCACTGGGTGAATGGCCCTGAATCGGTCCTTTGGGTTGGTATCCCTCGCCTTTGCGCTGCTCAACGATCTGGTTGAACAGGTATGTGCCTAGTCCCAAGATAGCGAGGATAGGCCAGACCTTGAGGGGAGATTTGGAAGGCGGAGTCCGGATGTGTGTCGGAGGCTGCAGGGATGAAGATATGGGGTCAGTGTATGCCTCGCATGCATTTCGTAGGGTCACAACTTACTTCGTTGGGGCCTGTTGGTTCGCCTGGTTGACGGAGACGAGATGCGTTTACCCTAGAGGAGGTAAAGGCGCGAGTTGCGAAGAATTGAGGCTGACGAAGGAGGATACGCTGGCGCGAGAGTAGCGACATAATGATAATAAGGCGGTATGGGGAGGGGCGATTGTCGCAGAGACGAGGAATGTACGTGTACACTAACCTTAGGTGGGGCTAGCTCAGGGCCCAGGCTTGCTAGCATCAATTGACCATTGATGTTGTTCTCCACTCCCCATCTTTACTGGTACGGCAGCTACCACATTCTCACCAACTTGATCCGACCTTGAACCATAGCTAACTGTTATCTACGGCTAACAGATAGTCTCAGCTTTCACCGCTTGGGAAGCTTAAAGACATGGTTACAACCACTTTCTTCTCCCGCGCTCGCAGGTCGGCGGTGCATGCGCCAAACAAGATACGCGGCTTCCTTGCTTTACCCGGAGAGATCAGAAACCAGATTTACAACTACTACTTTGAGTCGGAGCGCCGCTGTGAGATTGTCGGTAATGGAGCCCAATTTACACAGCGATCGCCGCAAACCGTCAAGCTGTCATTGAATCTTGCTCTTGCGAAAGATACCACTCCGGCGCATAAATCTGAGGCAAATATTATTCCTCCTACCGCGGTCCGCTTCCCAAGACCACTTGGTAAGTACAATGCTGTCCGGGGATTATGCACGAATTGGCAGGGTTCGCTGCATGCCCTGAGTCTTGTATGCAAGCAAATCTACTCGGAGACAGCAACCTTCCTATACCAGAAGACAGTCTTTGTGTTCAACGCGCCAAAGCGCATGGTCAATTTCTTCAGATTCGCCTCCAGCGTTGGAATTGAGAACATCACCAAATTGCATCTCCACTACAACACCTATGGTCACCCTCATAGAACCGATTTCCGAATCTGGCAAGAAAAGCACAGCCAGAGTTGGTAAGTACTATGATGTGCTTCGTGGGCTCGGCTGTGCTCTTGCATACTATACGCAAAAGTAACTAACACTGTGCTCACTTCTAGGCAGCGAGCTTGTAAGACCGCCTCGAGGAAGCTCACAAGTCTACACGAGCTTGAGGTCTGGATGAAAGTTCACGAAGCCGCTCCGAAGCTCAGCCTGCGTGAAAAATGGTTGAGGCCTTTGCTCCAGTTTCGGCGGTTGGCATGTCCCAAAGAACTGGCGAGTGGAAAGACAGCGTCAACCCAACCTGTACATTGTCAGTCGGGACTTCAAATCGCCAAGGTGCATGTTGAGACACATTGGACCAAGAATGTTGAGCTTTACTGGGCTGATAACAGAAGGCTGGTAGAAGCAAGTAAGGATCTGCACCAGCTCTTCGGACAGGCTGTCGGATCAGCTATCATTGGCTCGACAGAACAGGCGGCAATGGCTGGGTTCAATGCAGCATGGAGGGAGAAACATGCAGAGTGGAGAAATCATCTTCCACTGGTTCGAGGAGCATGACGAGTATTGTTTCGAGACCATGGGCGCATTAGACATTCAAAGGATCGGCCCAAGAGACATCAATACTGTTTAAGTGAGTACGATGTATGCCACTCGCTATTGTGAAGACGCATTATGCTCATGCAAATGATATGCTCAGACTAGCATCTGTCGACATCATTCCGACTGTCCTCCTCATTTTTGAGTCTATGTGTCTACCCGATTCTATGTTTCTAATTGATGGAAGACTCCTAAGGACGTACATTCGGTAGCAGAAAAATCTTAAATGACCCAACTTTATGAGGCTCAAGCACTCGGATTCTGCTTAGTAGCCTCATCGTCAACCTGTGCCTTGTTCGCAGCAATCTCCTCCTCAACCTCCGGCGGGAAGTCCCCAGGTACGATACCAAAGACGCCGATATCACTCCTGCCCATACCTCCGCCCTTCTTCTCCGTCTCCTCACTCTCCTTCAACACGAAGAATCCAGCATTCTTTTTCATCTCATCCTCATCAAACTCAAAGACACGCCAGTCGGCGTTGAAGAACATGCGGTTGCACACACCCGTGCGCAGGAAACCCGAATGCGAGACAACGGCAATAACCTTCTCGGGACGCGAGTAGAGGTCCTTGAGACATCTCTGTCCACGTGCTAGGATAGCCTTTTCGGTAAAGGCGTATGGGTTTTTGGCTCCGCCTGTTGTCTTATCTGGGAACGAAGGGTCTACAACTGAGAAGTCGTATTGCGGGAATTCTTTAGAGATCTGATCGATGGGTGTTCCAGTATCACAGGGCTTGTCGGCATTTTCTTGCCAGTTTGCGTCAGGTATAACTGTAAAGCGAATCAGAACTCATGTTACACGGGTATAGAAACGAGCGTCTTCACATTCCGTGAACAACCTTACCTTTTGTACCCTTCTTGATAAGCCAGTCTAGTCCAATAGTGGCAGTCTGAAGCGTCCGTCTTTGAGCGCTCACAACAATGAGTTCGACTTCGTTGCCGATCTTGCTCGCTTTCAGACTCTCGTGTAGCTCGCGGGATTGCTGTTCGCCCAGCTCGGTAAGTGGAGGATCACGGATAGACCAGTCGCTGGTGGCATTGTGTTCTGCCTGAGCATGGCGGATAAGTATAAGAGTTGGCGGCATGATGGCAAACAGCAATTGGTTAGATAGAGGGAGTGTAGGTGGAGGGAGAGACGCGTGACGTATGGTACTTATGGAAGTTGTTGACTTGGTTTTCAAACTCGGCTTGCAGGTGACGCGCTACAGTAGTGGGGCGGATGTACCTGCATGGCGATTCGTCGATGATGTCAATCCATAAATGGCAGGAGCGACGAAGCAAGTTTGGTAGGCGGGCCGAACGTGAGAGTGACATTACCGTGCTTGCTTCTGTAAATGTTGTTCATTTGATCGTGAAAGGCAATGAAAGCCGCTCGTTATGCATGTTACCGTCTACGCAGTGTCATGTCGTCGTCTACTCCTCCATCTTCTCCTCGTCCTCGTCATCATCGTCGTCTCCCTCTAGTGCCTTCTTTGCTAACTTCTCAGCCTCTTCCCGGATGTCTTTGGGTACTTCTTCGTGGCTGCCCTTGGTAGGACCGTCGAGACTGCTGATCCATGTCATCTCAAGCTCAAACTCCTTGTCCTTGTTGTCATCGTGCGCGACGTAGATGATGCGTGCTGCCTCCTTGACACCCTCCTCCAGTGATAGCTGTCCTTCAGCGAGGTTGAGCTTCTCAAGCTCCGACTTGGCGACCTGGCGGCCCTTGCCTGTAGCCGCACCGTAGTAACCCTATGCGCGTTAGTTATTGCCTATGTCTCGACAAGATGATTCTGCATACCCAATATAGACCGCTGGGCTCAATCATGTAGAGTGATGGCCCACCGTGCTTCGCACCCTCCTTCTTGCCTCCCGAACCAACAGCAGGCCCAGAACCGACTTGGCCATCTACTGGTAGCTCTGCCTCAGAATCCCAGCCTGCAAGGATGGCGGTTATACCAAATGGACGGACACTGGAGTATAGAGTATACGCTTGGGCATAACTTCCCATGCGGTCGGCAAGAGACGAAGAGGGAATGGGTGCCTTGTACATCTGCCGCCATTGAGCTGCTTCATCGCGGGCGCGGGAGACGAAGTGGCGACCGTCGGGGAGGAGACCGGAAGATACGATGCCCATATTACGGTCTACGGTTGCTATCCGCTTGTTCGCGCCTGGCTTGAGGAGCTTGCTGCTGACGAGCTTCTCGAGAGCGAGTACGACGCCATCCTTGCACTTAATGCCAACCGCTGTGCCACCGTTCTCGACCGCCTTGACCGCGTATTCGACCTGGAAGTTTCGACCATCGGGGGAGAAGACCGAGTTGGACAGGTCGTAGCCCGTGCCTATTGAAGTCTACACCATGGTTAGATCGACTGGGGTGCTTGCACTGTTGCGGTGGGGTGTTTACCATGGTGGGTGGGGTGAAGACTGAAGACGGCGATGTGAGTTTTTCGAGATGTCAAGTAGTCCCTGGGTTGTAAAGGAACAATTACCGTATTAGCAAACGTTGAAAGTCGAGCGTCCCGGTGTTGATGATTCTAGGCAATGGTGTATCTGCGCAAGCTCCAGTAGCTCACTAGCGCGCCAAGGAGATCATCCCCGGTCCCCGACACCCACTGTAGAGGCATCAGCACCGACGTACGCAAGTCACAACGCCCGCAAACGTTGCGATCTTCCAGGTCCCTTGTGACGTTCTCGAAACCAGTTGGTGCGATCCGTCCTCTCATTGCTGGTCTCTCCTGTATTCGCGTATCCGCTGTCTGTTGTCCCGGCTTCTTCCGCCTGGACCGCTCCAATTGCACACACCTACATCCAAAAGTGCATACGCCCATACACATTTGATGAGTTGTCGTCCCAAACCGACCACTATTTACAAGCTCCAGAGACACATCATTGGCTGTCCAAAGACTAGCCGAACAAGTTGGGTTTCAGCTTCGTCACTAATTGGATGTGGGCGACAAAATTATCAGAATCATCCCGCCTACACGCATGACCCCAACAGCACGCTATACTTAACGGTACATAAAGAACCACCATCACGCTGCTGCTAATATTCCTACTGACCCCTCTTCACTGCTGACTCGATTCAAGTGTCTCTGAATACCTTTCTCTGTTTGTTCCTGACTCACAGCGCCTTTGACCCCTTCCCCGCCGATTGTCGTCAGCGCCCAACCAACGCACGCGCGGATAGTACGAGCCAATATCAAAGCCTAGCAGCGAAACATAAGTTCGAGTGCCCAAGATATTCTATCGTTACAAGTGTCATTCGATTCGACGACTGATACAGTTTTCCAACCTTCTTTTTTCCAAGTTGCCCCTCATACCGCTTGCTGTTGAGACCCTAGAGGATATGCAGCTCCTCCACCACTGCAACTGCACTTACGACACGCCCATCTCGTACAGTCCTTTCGTTTTCTCTCAGAATATCTCTTGCTCAAACGTAAGCTCGATCATCATCGGTCGATGCTACTAGATACTAACATTACGTCATAGTGCGGCACAATATCTACAGGCATCAACGTCCAGGGGAAAGCAGCAGAAGACGCAAACATGCAGCAAGATGAGCTTACCCGGTTGTTTTCAGCCAATATGAACTTGTCGCAAGGAAACGTACAGCCCATGCAACCACGGATGCACCAAGAGCAACAAATGCAGCAGCAAGAGCAGGAGCAAGAAGAGACCCCGAAGCAGATCGTCTACGCTTCCCAACACTACACCCATTCATACCACGTACCTACTCGCAGTTCCTCCGAGCCGGCCTTGAAGACGCACATCGACTCGTCGGATCTCGCGGCTGTACTCCTAAGGAACAGCATCGACCCCACTCTTCTGTTCCCTTCACAGATCGAGCTCTTCCAAAATGCGGATGATGATCAACGGCTCCGTCTCCTGGAGCTTTGGCGTATATCTCCTCCATCAGGGCGTCAAGGCCACCCAGCAGGCGTAGACTACAACATGTCTAGACAGCTTTACGACTGGCCGCCCACCAGCCTAGCACAGGAGGAGGCAATGGCGAAGTTGAGATACGAGAAGCAGCAGGCAGAGTCGGCGCAACAAGAGGCTATTCAGCAGCACCAGCAGCAGCTGGAACAGAGCATGTCTGCAGCAGCTGAACCCTATATGGCGTCGGGATATGAGATGATGGCTAGGCGCGAGTATGAACAGTCGGCGCGAGCTGAGAAAGAATCGAACAAGTACAACCAGGCCACCGACCCGGTCTACAACAACACAGGGAGCAATGGGCTCTGGCAGAAGAACGCGAGTAGCGTCGCGGATATGGAGAACACTTACGGGGCGTATGCATATGCGCGAGAATATGGACTGCACGGCGGATATGGCGATGAGGAGATGGTCATGTAAAACATGATGTCGCTATGTCGGACTCCCTGAGGATAGGGGCCCTGACGAGTTTATACGTTGGCACGCCTGTGTGCACATTCTTGTTTCCTATATTATACCCAGAACTAGTTGCACACGCGAACAATAACGTCGAAGGATTGTCGTACATGAGATACTTCGGTTAGCAGGATACCCAGGCAGAACTACATTGCAATGTATCGATTGAGCTGCACTTAGGTTTCGTTGTGTGATGAAACAAAACAGTATTGGTACATTCGAACGGTTGTTTTCCAAAGGGGTTCAAGAAGATGCAGTCTATTTCGCCTTTCCACTCGGCCACTTCTTCCAACCTCTTCCATGTCCCCTCTGCTTCCATTCCTGGATCAAAGCGGGCATGTTCAGCATAGCTTGCCTCCTCATCTCTAGACGTCCCTTCAATGTTCGCTCCCAGAGCTTTCCCTTGACCTTCTGTCCCTCGCCTGTGCCCTTAACTTGCAGTCCTCTTTCTACCCTCCGCCTTTCCTTCTCGCCTGGCTTCTTGATGGTCCAGGGGAGGAGATCAACGACGCCATGTTCTGATGCGAGCTTTACGAGGTCGGCTTGCTTCCGTAGACCGTAAGCGGGGGAGTGCCACCGTCCGGTTGCGAAGTTCTTATGTGGGAGAAATGGATTTGGGTACGGCAGATCGTGCGCTTCTGGCGGTATATTTGAACTCGAGGGCGCATTTGAGGGTCTGGGTGTGACCTCCGGCGCCGACGCCTCGGTCATGGAGGCATTGGGGTCGGTTGGTGGGGTTGTCGATATTGTGTCTGGGGTTGAGTGTGAAGTCGGCGATGCGAGTTGAGAGGAGAGACTGGGAAAGAGCGATGGCGGCGGGTACTTTTGGAAGAAGCGCAGTAACCGCGGCGGCAGTGACTTTGCAATCTCGACAGACTTTTGGGCGCTCATGGTGGGTATCTTGTGCGTTGCGATCGCTATGGGCGTGTCTGTTGGTGCATGTCAAAAGTTCGCGCCAAGGCTACGAGGTCCAGGGTGGAGCTACTCGCGCCGCCTGGCCGCCGCGTAGCTATTGCTACCTATCTGAGTACATCACAACCACAACCAACACCACAGCTTTCAACACACGTCAGAGAGTCGTTTCCCCCTCTCTGCTACAAGTCACAGACCAAGGCGGAAAACACATCAAATACACAGCCATGGTAAGTAATCCCGCTGTCAACATGCAGTCCATAGCTAACCGCACCAGTCGTCACCATTCTCCATAAGTACGCTTCCACGGAAACCTCCACGCATACTCTTCTGACTATTTGAACAGACGGCGGTGCCTGTGTGGCCATGGTGGGCAAGGACTGCGTAGCCATAGCATGCGACTTGCGTCTCGGCATGCAAGCCCTCACCGTGTCCAACAACTTCCCCAAGATCTTCCAGTACGGCGACGTCTTCCTAGGTCTTACAGGACTCGCCACCGATGTATCCACCGTATCAGACCTTTTCCGCTACAAGGTCAACATGTACCGTCTCCGCGAAGAGCGCAACATCAGTCCTCAGACCATGGCGAACCTCGTAAGCTCAAGTCTGTACGAGAAGCGCTTTGGACCCTACTTCATTAGCCCGGTTATTGCCGGTATAAACCAGACGAGTGGAAAGCCTTTCATTTGCGGATTCGACAGCATTGGTTGCATCGACTTTGCGAAGGACTTCATTGTTAGCGGAACCGCAAGCGATCAACTGTTCGGTACATGTGAAGGACTGTGGGAGCCGGATCTGGTGGGTTGTATCAATGTTTAGATTGAACCAAGCTAACATTCATGGTAGGGCCCCGAGGACCTCTTCGAGACAATCTCACAGGCGTTGCTCAACGCCGTCGACCGAGACGCACTTTCAGGTTGGGGCGCACACGTTTACATCATCGAGAAGGACAAGGTTACCAAGCGGTTACTCAAGGGCAGGCAGGACTGAGGTGGTGTATGGTACGAGGTGGCATATGATCATGTTTACGAGCTACGATGAATATGGGGTGCCGGAGATCTGCCTTATGGCTGTGACGAGAATAGGAGGCAAGATCACACCATGCTGTGATATGTACGCGATATCGCTCTAGGTACGCCATCTGGACCGCAGACAGCTAGAATTAGCTCCTGAATGAAGGCATCTCCAAGTCCATACACGTTCTTGGAGCCCGTCATGACAAATCCGAGGACAAGCTGGAAAGCCCCAGGCAACTATAGACGACACTGGGTGGCTGGACATGAGCATCTACATAACACATGTGACGCTATTATCTGAAGCAGTGTATGGCAAACCGATCCATGTAGCGGGGCCAGCTTACTATCGATAGTGATCACGCACGTGACCTGGTGTTGCCTTAGCGTGCATGCGATCTATAGTTCGCGTGAATCCTCCTCCGCAACTCTACAAACCGTGACCTCCGCAAAACCAAGATGACCGCCGCCGTTCCGCCCCCAGCTGCTCGCAAGCAGCCCCCGAGTATCGACGACATATTAAAGGCCAAGCGCGATAAAGAAGCGGCTGCCGCGAAGCCCAAATTCATACCAAAAGCGGAGAGGGAGCGCATTGCGCTTGAGAAGCGGAAGAAAGAAGTGGAGGAAGCGCAAAAGAGGCGAGAGGCTTCGAACGGAGACAGCGATGTTTGGAGACACTCGCAAGAGCACAACCGCACGAATGGTCACGCCAGTTACAATGGTCACAATGGCTCGTCCTCGTCCGTACCTACAGGGCCTCGTTCGATGCGCGATGCGCCGACTGGACCATCATCGATGCGAAACGATCGCAGAAACGGAGACATGGCACCCCCACCACCACCGGATAAGAAGGGCAACAAGCGTCCAGCCGAGGACGCTGAGGCTCTGATAAGACAACGATACATGGGCGCAGAGCAAAATCAGTCAACGTTTTCAGCCAAGAAGAAGCGCAAGCGAACGACAGAAAAGAAGTTTAACTTTGAATGGAACGAAGAAGAGGATACCAGCCACGACTATAACCCAATCTACCAACAGAAAGCTGAAGCAAGCTTCTTTGGACGTGGCAGACTTGGTGGCTTCTCCGACGAAGTTACAGACGCAACCACAAGGAAAATGGCTGAGGCAATCATGGAGCGAGATCCAGAACACGGCAAAGAACGGGCTGAGGCACTTCTTGAGATGGAGCGGCGGCGGAAGGATAAGAGTGGCCGCGCACAACTAGACAAGCACTGGAGCGAGAAGAGACTGGAGAACATGCGGGAACGCGACTGGCGCATCTTCAAGGAGGACTTCAGCATCGCTACCAAAGGAGGCGGAATCCCGAATCCTATGCGTAGCTGGGACGAATCAGGACTTCCAGACAAGCTTATGCGTATCGTACACCAGGTTGGCTACACCGAGCCCTCGCCCATCCAACGCGCGGCCATACCTATTGCTCTACAGTGTCGCGATCTGATCGGAGTTGCTGCAACAGGTTCGGGTAAAACTGCCTCCTTCGTCCTGCCACTACTCGCATACATCTCACAACTACCCCCCCTTGACGCCATGACCCGTCATGATGGCCCGTACGCCCTCATCCTCGCACCGACGCGTGAATTGGCCCAGCAAATCGAAATAGAGACTCGCAAGTTTGCGTCGCCACTAGGTTTCAGGACTGCTGTTCTTGTCGGTGGTCACTCCATCGAAGAACAGTCGTTCCAAATGCGGGACGGAGCCGAGATCATCATTGCCACGCCTGGTCGTCTAGTAGACTGTATTGAGCGCCGAGTTCTCGTTCTCAGTCAGTGTACTTACGTTATCATGGATGAGGCTGATAGGATGATTGACATGGGTTTCGAAGAGCCGGTCAACAAGATCCTCGATGCGCTACCCGTCAACAACGAGAAACCAGACACCGACGAGGCCGAAGACCCCAATGCGATGAGAAAGGGAACATACCGCCAAACCATGATGTACACAGCTACTATGCCGCCAGCTGTCGAAAGGATTGCGAAGAAGTACACACGTCGCCCAGCTATCGTTACAGTCGGCAACCAAGGCGAGGCTACTGACACCGTTGAGCAGCGCGTCGAATTCGTCCAGGGAGAAGAGAAGAGGAAGAAGCGTCTCCAGGAGATTCTTACGTCTGGCGAGTTCTCTGCACCAATTATTGTGTTCGTCAATATCAAACGAAACTGCGATGCCATCGCTCGCGAGATCAAACACATGGGCTTCTCATCCGCCACGATTCACGGTGGAAAAACCCAAGAACAGCGTGAGGCTGCTCTTGCGTCCCTCAAGAATGGACAAACTAGCGTGCTTGTTGCCACTGATTTGCTTGGTCGTGGTATCGACATTCAAGGCGTTCAATTGGTGGTGAACTTCAACATGCCTGGTAACATCGAAAGCTACACCCATCGTATCGGTCGTACTGGACGTTTGGGTGCGGACTCGGACAAACCTGGTGTTGCTATCACGTTCTGGGGCAACGAAGATGCGGATGTACTTTACGATCTCAAGCAGATTCTCATGAAGAGTCAGATCAGTAAGGTGCCTGAGGACCTGAGAAAGCACGAGGCAGCACAACAGAAGGGCAAGAAGAGGGGTGAGGTCGCTCAAAAGAATATCACGTAGTGAGCTGTAGAGTCCGTAGATGGCAAGGCAGCTGCAATGTGTCGGTTCCAAGACTGACCCTGTTGCAGCCTCATTAGCTGAGTAATAATGTAAAGTCGCCTCAACTTTCCGAGAACATGGTGAGCGTCCCGGCAAAGCAAAACTTGTCAATCGACGGCCTAATGCACGACTCAGTAGCGCCGATCTACCCCGGACTGCTGTACTGCTCAATCCTGGAAAGGCTAGCAAGTGGAGGTGGCAGCGTCACTTTGGCACCATAACCGGTTGGTGTGCTTTGAAAAGCCGCGCGTGGTCTATTAGTGCACGCGCACCGTTGACGCTCGTACACGGAAAATCCCCGCCTCGATGAAAACAGGCCCGTACTCGATGTCGCTCCCTACCGGCCCGTTTCTCCTGTCAAATCTGTCGCCATGTTGTGCGCTACCAGGCGAATCTCCTCTTGACTGATGGAGTCGCAAACACGCTTCGTGCCTGGTTCGTCGTACTGCGGAGGAGCTGCGCATTGAGTTTGGGACAAAAGCTTCGCAAATGGCGTCGCTGTCTGCCAGCCTTGTTTCTAGCGTGACGTCGTCTGTTTTTGCAGCGGAGTCAACACCGGCGCTGGGTACCCTCGAGTCTGCCGGCGCTGGAATCACTGGAGGTAAGCGTCGCAGTCTTGTCCCCAAAGCTTGATCGTTCGGTACTGACAGTTGTGTAGGCTACACGGGCGACTCTCTAGTCCTTAAGATTATCATTGCCTTTCTCCTCGGCCTCTCCCTTTATAACGCCATCGAACTCATTATCCTCGCATTCGTCACTTTCCAGCGTTACCATGGCCTGTATTTCTGGTCGCTGGTCATCAGCGCTTTCGGCATCATACCATACGCTCTCGGCTTCATCATCAAGTTCTTCAGGGTATTGGATCCCTCAAGAGACGCTGGATATGTCGCCGTCGTCCTACTTACGCTTGGGTGGTGGCCTATGATCACTGGTGAGTTTGCTCAACTCTCGAGGACTCTGGTATGTGGCTGCTAACAAGCTTCCAGGGCAATCGGTGGTCCTGTGGTCGCGTCTCCACCTCGTTACGAATTCGCGTCGCGTCCTTCGCTGGACTCTTTGGATGATCATTATCAATGGCATACTCCTGCATTCAATCACGACCGTCCTGACCTTCGGCTCGAACGCGAACTCATTCTCCGACACCACGCTCAGTCGCTTCGTCCGCGGATACTCGATAATGGAAAAGATACAGATGGTCGGTTTCTTCGTGCAAGAGACTATTTTGTCGATAGTATACATAAAAGAGACGGTACGACTGCTGAGGCTCTCAGAACAGGTTCAAGACGACGTGCGAAGTTTCGATGACAGTGCTGGGATGGGGCACCTTAAGAATACCAACGTCCGAAAGACAATGTACCAGCTCCTCACTATCAATGTACTGATCATCGCCATGGACATCGCTCTACTCAGCGTCGAGTTTGCCAACCTGTACCTCATCGAAACCACTCTCAAAGGCGTTGTATACTCGATTAAACTCAAACTCGAATTCGCTGTCCTCGGCAAACTGGTTCAACTCGTGCGCGTCAGAGCCGAATCCGATCAGAGCATGAACAACAACAACTATGCGCGCGGAAACAGTTTCGAACGCCGGAATACTCTGGCGCTGGAAAA
>Ga0058698_10000058_pt1 | contig 65051 bp, 59 predicted proteins | sample AgamicAsSfe_FD_67288 | JGI IMG/M metagenome (GOLD analysis project Ga0058698, IMG submission 67288) | Agave microbial communities from Guanajuato, Mexico - As.Sf.e | ecosystem: Host-associated > Plants > Phyllosphere > Phylloplane/Leaf | place: Guanajuato, Mexico | collected 2012-05-30
AGCTAGAGTGCTGCTGAAGCTGTGATGGTATCAATGACGAACTCGACCGACGATGCAGCAAGTCTTGTGGAGTTGCTGGACGTGATGGAGTGGGACAGCGGAAGTCGGGGCCTCGTGATTGGAGGGTATGATCAGCGCGGAACAGGAACAAGTCGAACGGTGCCTTTTTTAAATCAGACGGCAGGTGCGATAGGTTCCCGGGAGCCAGCAAGGGCGATGCAGCCATACTTGACAAACGATCTTGCGGACTCGGATGTTGCATGTGTTTGCCTGTCTTCTGTACTACCTGCTTGTGTCGTACAGAGCTTGTCTTTGCGTTTGTTGCGGTTGATGCATTTGCTAACGCAATCAATTCTTTTCCTGCATCATGTTCTGAGCTGGTGTCATGATGGTAGTTCTCTGCGAATATACTATCTCGCTCTGACAATTGAGGAGTCTGAATCAGTTTTGCCTGCTCTTTCGCCGAAATAGACCTCTTAGGTGATCCCTTACTTATGGGAACGGTCCGGCCAGGGTTGAGAATACTGTTGTCAGTGGACGACTGTGCTGCCTGTGGCTGTAGCTGAAGATTGTGTGAGGACGAGGAAGTGTGCTGTCCTTCCTCGAGCTTAGGACTGCTTCTTGTGGAGTTGTCATCGTTATTGTTCGAATTGGAAACAATCTCTTGATTCCGGGGCGCGTTTGTCGATGACATGGGAGGGACATAGGCTCAGGGGTGGTCCCGGAGGACAAGAAACAAGGCTAAGCTAAACCTGGCTGCAAAGGAAGCTGCAACGTGCGGCAGTCGTGGTAGACGATTCGCAACGTTTGTCGAGCGCCGGAGCTTGATTCCATGCGAGAAGCGCTCGATCCTGTGGATTCCCTTGAGTGGTGCCGGGGAGAACGGATTGCGCCTTAGACGCCGAGACTTTGATATGATTCCGGTGCTCCTGATGGAATAATGGATTGATGTCAACGAAGGCGAGAAGATTGCGATCAGCAGGGCCGAATACGCGCAATGTTCAGACGACAGCCAGCCAGGTCACCACGTTGCTGCGAGAATGAGCAGGGTGTCGCAGTATGTTCGCGGTGAGAGCTTGGTGGGCGTACGGTGATCGAGAGGCACGTTTCTCGATCATTGGCCTTCGTGCAGCAAGCAGTGATTTCCCGATACATTTTGGGCACCTGCAGCTTTCGGCTCTTCTGATGCTTACCCTGCCGGGAATCTAATAGCTAGCACGTCTCGCTCAATTCGTCTCCTATGCTGCCTGGCGTATTGCTTGGCCTTCGATCTGTCTGCAACATGCATGTTTCTAGTAGGCTGGATCAGTACATTGCAGAGTACATACCCTGATCTAATCTCAATAATAGGATACATCGTCTGGGGATGTGGCTTAACCCGCGTGGTATTAAGGTCCTGTACCTGGAGTCCTGCAGGGCGAGTGTGGATTTCGTTCCACCGATCCACAGTATCTTTATTTAACAACATGAAATTACAAATGACAGGATGACTTCGCACCATTGGCAGACCAGCTTGAATGGAGTATGAGTATGTGACCCGTGTCACGATGCCGCTCCAGCCTTTTCATGTTCTCCGTATGCAGCGTGATGTAGTCAAGAGTAGCATATCGGCTCAATGCTTTCAAGCACTTGAAGTCATTTGTGGCGGGAAAGATAGGGAGAGAACCGTAAGTAGGCAGGATCCAACGACAGTACTCCAAGCTGGAAGCCATGGAGAGAATAGGCATCATGATGCATCTGGCTGCTATTACCACGCCTTGAAGCTGAAATCACCATTTGCCCATCTCACCACGGAGCTCCTCCTCTTGTCGCCCGTTTCCTCCTCTGTCGTCGCCTCCTCATCCGCACCTCGCTCAATAGCAATCGGTGCACTCCCATTGCTGCTCGCCACATCTTCTTGCTCCTGACCGAGTCTGCGCGCTGCCACACTCGCAGTCGTCCCGTCATGCACACGTTCGCGTAGTAACGGTGTGACTTCATCATCGCCAGCAGCCTCTCCAGTCTCAGCACTATCCTGATCATCCGCGGTTCTTTCCCTCGCCTCAATGTTGCGCGCCTCAAATATGACAGCCATCACCAACAACAACCCCTGCAACATTCCTGCAACAACGTACACCACCCATGCACTCCACCCTTTCCACCCTAGCCTCATCCCGAGACTCGCCGCGAGTATGAATGCGCCTGGCGTCTGCAACAGCATCATTGGGATACTCAAGCTGCCAACGTGTTTCAGTCGGTATGTCGTGTAGATTTGCGGCAGATATTGTATGCTCGTGAGGACGGTGCAGGCGAGTCCGAGGATGTTGGCCCATGCGGCGAGGCGGTTGGGAGCGCGGGCGGAGATGGCGACGGTGGCGATGAAGGTAAGGAGGAGGTGGATGATGCAGATGCCGACGACTGTGACGGCTGTGCGGAAGGATGGTGGTGGTGGCTGGGTAGACGAGGTTGTGCTGGTGTTGGTTGTATCTGTGGTTGGAATGACAGTGCCGAATCGCGGTGTGAAGGTCAGGAAGAGTAGTGTACTGTTGAGCATATGAGTCCATATTCACTTCCCAGACTATGATCCTATCTTACATGACAAAGAAGCATGCCCATTGAGCCCCGACTTGCGCAATCCCGAGCAGTCCGGCGGTGCAAGCGAACGACCCTATGCTTTTGCAACATGCCATATCTTCGCGACTCGTTGGCAATGCTAGGATATTTGCGATCGCGCATGTTCCTGATGTGGTCCCGAGTAGCACGAAGTATGGTGAGATGCCCTCTGAAGTTCGTCTTTGAATGATGCGCATGTGCTGTGGAAGATACGAGATGAGCATGCCGAGGAGGAGAAGACTGCATTCATGTCAGCGAGGTGGTGAGAAGCAAGACAATACAGATTTACTGACATACTCAACACAAAGTTGCCGATGTTTGGCGACGTGAGCTCTTCGCATCGTCCATCGAGGGCTGCCATGGTAGTCGAACTGCTTTTAGCGGTGGTGAATGGATAGCTGGACAACGTTGTGATAGACATGCTGCTCATATTGCGGTAGTGATCATCGCGTCGCTGTTATCGAAGGAGAACCCGAGGTGGGAAACACCGTATGTTATCACCAAATGAAACACGAAAGAGTGACGGAAAGCGAGGGTCACGAAGTACGCCGGCGTTGGCTCCGTCAACGGTTATAATCAGGTTCACATAATCACTTTGGGAGGTCTTTCAGATGAGGCACCGCAAGAGGGAATTGCTCGAGACAAATATACAATTAAATAGTATGAACGACATATTCATGCGAAGCCAACCCTGCACCCTTTCATAATCATCAACGTAAACGACCGTTCAGAACCTGAAAAAAAAACACATCCTCAAACGATCTAACCACCGATCATGGCAGCACCGTTCAGTCTGATGCTCACAGTCTTGGTGTGGGTATAATTGTCCTGCGAGGGTCAGAGAAGACCCAAAGGAAGAAGATAGTGATCACTTACAAGTGCAGCTTCACCCAGCTCACGACCAATACCGCTCTCCTTGAAACCACCGAATGGTAGTTGCCAGTGGAGAGTGTTGTATGTGTTGACCCAGACAGTACCTGCCTTGAGAGCATTGGAAACCCTGATGGCAGTGTTGAGGTTGGTGGTGTGGACAGCTGTGACTGTGTTAGTCTTTGCTGATTAGAAGCTTTCCCTGAAACGCGAGACGTACCAGCAGCGAGACCGTATGTGGTCGTGTTGCCGACCTTAATGGCATCCTCCTCGGTCTTGAACTTGGCAATGGAGCAGACTGGGCCGAAGATCTCCTCTTGCATGATCTTCATGTCCTCAGTGACATTGGAGAAGATGGTAGGCTCGATGAAGTATCCGACATCACCCTTGCGCTTGCCACCTGTCTCGACCTTGGCACCGGCTTCCTTTCCAGCATCGATGTAGCTCATAATGCGGTCAAATTGAAGCTGGCTGACCTGAGGACCTTGGAATGTCTTATCATCGAAGGGGTCACCTGGAAATTTTTGGGGTCAGCGACTGAGCTTTATGATATTGAGTCCGAGAACATGAGTTTGAGCAATTAAAGAGAGTGCCGTGGATCCTCTGCTCGGGTCCGTGTTCTGGTACAATCACTGCATGCAGAAGACTTACCAACAACGTTCGCCTGGGTCCTCTCGCGGAACCTCTGCAGGAACTTGTCATAGATACCCTCCTGGACGTAAATACGAGATCCAGCACAGCAGCATTGGCCGTGGTTGTAGAAGATTCCGAAATTGACCCACGAGATAGCGTCATCAATGTTGGCGTCGTCAAAGACAATGTTTGGCGACTTGCCACCAAGCTCAAGGGTGACCTTCTTGAGGTTGGATCCAGCAGCAGCCTTCATGATCTGGCGACCAACGACGGTAGAACCAGTGAAAGCGACCTTGTCAACGTCCATGTGCGACGCGATGGCAGCACCAGCGATCTTGCCGAAACCTGAGATACGTCACATGCATGGTCAGCTGATATATTTTTAACACATCTTGTTTGCAGGCTCAACTCACCGGAGATAACGTTAATCACACCAGCGGGGAAGCCAGCTTCCTGGACAAGCTTTGCGGCGTAGAGACCTGAGAGAGGGGTTTGCTCGGCGGTCTTCAGGACAACAACGTTACCGCAAGCGACAGCCGGGCCGATCTTCCATGCCCACATGAGAATAGGGAAGTTCCATGGGATGATCTGACCACAGACACCAATCTGACACCCCAGTCAGCATGTACTATTCTCTGCCAGTCTGGAGAGCACCGTAGCTTACAGGCTCCTTCCTAATGTAGTTGAATGTGTCGTCACCAGTGTCGACGGTCTTTCCCTCAATCTTGTCTGCCCAACCACCGTAGTACCTGATGCAGCCAGAGGCAGCACCAATGTCACCCTTGGCCATGGTGACAGACTTTCCGTTGTCGAGAGCCTCGATGGATGCAAGGATCTCGATGTCACGGTCGAGGAGGTCGGCAAGCTTTGTGAGCAGCTTGCCTCGGATCTGTGGTGTCACTGCGGGACAGTTAGCATATTGTGGTAGACGTGCTTCATGAGTGCGGCAACACGAACCTTTGCGCCATTCACCCTCGAAGGCCTTGCGGGCAGTTGAGCTTGTATGCATCAGCAAGGTAACACTGTCACATGCAATGGACTCGACTCACACTGCGATGTCGACATCCTTCTCTGACGCCTCTTGGACTGAACAGATGGGCTTCTCTGTGCTGGGGTTGATGGTCTCGAAGGTCTTGCCGTCAACAGACTTGACGAACTCGCCTCCAATGAATAGACCAGTCGGCTGCTCGTACTTGTTGCCATTAGGCAGGGAGATGGTTTCGGTGAGCGACATTTTGAAAAGGTAGTAATCAACGTTGAATCAATTATTGTCGGAGGACAGATGTAGGGAAGAGAAGAGTAAATAGCAGACGAGTTGATGTTAGGTGCTGAGAAGGCGGGGCTCCACAACCCCTCACTTGACCATTCGCCCGTTAGCCGAGGACGTGATTCTGGACAAAGGATACAGTTACTTCGTACTTCTGTATATTATTTGTACCTTTGTAAAGAGCTATGTGGCGTCTGGACATTTGGACCGAATGACCAATGATGCTGTGCTCCAATCTATGCTTATTATGCTTCACCTCCGCATTCCCCTCACCCCAAAAACCTTACCCCGGGTCTCGGTTGAGCCTCATATCAAGGTTCCAGACCCTTTGCCACCCATGTTCCATAGCGCTTCATACTGTACTATACTAGGACACAAGTCTGAGCAGAATCGAGAGACCTCTACGGCACTCTCCCCTAGGATACTTCGAAACTTTGATCCTACAACTGTACACCATCATCAGGTCATATGTACAATGCTGCAAACACCTCGGATTCCTCAACTCGTGGAGCACTTCATTCAAGCATCTTGGCGCTTGGCCGATCAGAAGTGCGGCTGCGATAAACCCAGTAGCGAGTCACCATGCTGTGCAATGGCGTCAAGATCGTAAAGCCCGTCCCCATCCTCCTCGGCCTGCGACTGGTCGACTGCTTGTGATGGCACTTCCGTGATATCGGCGAACCTGAATATGCTATCACCGCCAGCCGACTCTGGCATCACAGGACTGAACTTGCTACGCAGTGGCTGACCAGGCCGTTTGGCCAGCGAGAAGAAGCTAGCTGGCGTAACAACGTCGTTGTGTTTGAGTCGCGGGCTAAGCGGCGACTTCTCGAAAGCAGGGGACATGTGCAGGCTTGATCTTGATAGTGCGGAGTGCATGCTTTGAGGTGAACTGTCGTCCGTGAGACCACCAAACTCAGCAAACATTGCTTGTGTGTTCGCGGGTGCCGCATCTTCGCTTCGTACAGAATTTGAGGAACGTGGTATACTCGTAGGCGGGCCCATGGAGCCAGGTGTGACGCGTGGCAAAACGGTCTTTGCGGCGGATGTCGTCGACGCTGCGGGTGTGACCAATGCGGAACTGGGTGGAAGAGCTGGAGACTCCAGCAGACTTGAAGATAGGTCTACACCACCCTGCAAGAGTATCTGCGTCGAGACCACCTCGGCTGATGATGGCGCATTGATCTGGCTGGACTTTCTTTTGGAGCTAGATATCCATGTCTGTTGACCAGGAGCCTCCACATCGTCGGAAGTGTTCCCGGGCTCGATCAACTCAGCAGGACTGGTCAGTGCGGACACCATGATCTCTTCTTCCTCAGCAACGTCGGGTCGGACTGGAGACACTGATCGTACTTGCACAAGCTCTTGAGGCGGTGTAGTGAATGGCGCGTCCTGCTGAAGTAGCTGTTGTCTTTGTGCTGTGACTTCTCCAGCGTCACCGGCAGACAGCTTATTTCTCAGCTTACTGGGTGGTGCCTTGACCGTGGTCGGGCTGTCAAATGTCATGATCCGCTTTGCCTTTGGTTTCCTCAGCCTCTCTGTGGGCATTGCCAACGCAATCTCTGGAATATCGCTTTCCATCCCTCTTGATGTCCCTTGCGCACGTACACGAGTAGAGCTTAGCTCTAAACGATTCGTGACATGACTTGCAAATCCATCATCCAATAACGCTTTGAGTTTGTCGATATTGGCAAGGTTCATAGCAGTCCTGAGTACATTAGGACCATACATTCGGTCTAGGACATGCTGATGTGGGGACACGCCAAAAGCCAGACTCTTCTTTCTTGCGCTAGCTGGCACTGGTGTTTGGCTCGAGGGCCCGTTCTGCATTGTATCATAGTTGTCTGCCAGGAGCGGCGGAATCGCCAATGAGTATGTAGGTTTTGCCGCCCTCGTCAGCCGCTCTTTGCGCGGTGAAAGCACACCAAAGCTATGAGGAGTATCCTGAAGATGAGGTGCGAGGTCGAGCGTAGGCCCGTGTTTCTTTGTGGCGGTCTTTGTCTTCTTACTGGTCGCGTTAGTGGCCGTGGCGGTGGCCTGCTTCTTATTCTTATTGTACCACTTCGCTCCACACTTACTGCATAGAGTCGCACTACCGGCTGGACCTCTACGCCATCCCTTCTTTTGTGTGATACCACATTCAAGGCACGACTTTTGGGCTGCAATTCCGGACGCTTTCATAGCACGTTTGACAACCTTTGATTTCGGTGCTGCTATAGGTTGTGCTCTGGCTGGCACGGATGCTGCTGGCTCGGATCGTTGTTGTGGGACTGCAACAGGTATCACGGCCGCTTGAGCCATACTGCTGTTGACCGCTGTGAACCCAAAAACAGGAAGGTCCACAGCCAAAGGTGGTGGATTTGGGGTTGCGAGAGGAGAATCAGCCGCGCCATGACTTGGACTGCGGCTAGTGCTGACTTTGTTCACCACTGGTGTGAAGTCCTCGATATCCTCTATTTCGTTGTGACAAGGAGAGATTCGTGGACTGATAGGTTGTGCCTGAGGTGCTTCTGCTTCGATTGAAATGCCAGACGGACCAGTCTCGGCAAAGGTATCTTCGACGTATATGACCGGATCGGAACGGGCAGTCTCATCACTATCGTCTGGGGTGATCAGGCCGGACTGCGGATTTGTTTCAGCCGGTCGCTCACCATGATGTTCCGCCACTTCCTGCAGTAGATCAAGGTTGCTGGCTGGATCGTCACGAGTCTTTGACGGAGTTGGTAGTTGAACCTCATCATCAATCGATACCGCAGGATCTTTGCTTGCAATCTCCAGGATCTCGGCTGGAGGAGCCGCGACTGGCAGCTCTCCAATAACGACCGAGCCGTCCGCCAGCTGGAGGATTCCTTCAGCATCGGCATTCTCAGCAGATTGCGATGGGGATGACGCGGTGTCGAACTGTTTCGGCTGCAGTCCATCATGAGCTGTGGCTTCTTCTTCTTCAGGCAGATTTTCGATAGTCGGTGAGCGGGATGCAGCTCTTCCTGCTTCTACGTCTACTGGTTGCATCGCAGAGCGCAGAGACATGTGTGAAGTATCAATATGTAGTTGCACAGAGCTGTTATTTTCGGTGTCCTTTGCAACACGACGTATTCCACAAGTGGCATGTTGGACCTCCTGTCGGTAATCATCAACAGACTCTTCAGCTTCAAGACCTGGATGTGGAATATGCGCTTGAATACTATCTGTTCTCTGTGGTATCGAGATGAGTTCTGCGGTCCGATCATCTTCCTCTCCCGGTTCGGTGCCATCAGGTTCCCGTTCCTCTTGTGACAGTTTTCGTCTTTTTAATCTGGGCTGTGCTTTCTGGATTAGATGTGAGATAGCTTGGTATGAGCGCGCTTCCTGGATTTGACGTGAGGTAGCTGTGACTGGCTGCCTTTCCCGAGTTCGAGGTGCGATGACTGGGACTGGCAGCGGTATCTGCGTTCGACGTGAGATAGCTAGGACCAGTTCCGCTGCCTGGATTTGCTGTGTGGTAGTCGGGACTGGCTGATTGTGCGCACGACGGCCCGTCCTCCTCTCTGCTCTTGACTGTTCACCCAGCGGGACTTTTGACCATCCTTGCTCGAACGGGCCCTTCAGCAAGGCGGTGGAAATAAAAATTGGTCGTCCTAGTTTCATGTTGTCATAGGCTCTCTTGACATTCTCTCGTGCCTTTGGATCGTCATAGTCGGTGTCCCCAGGGTACGGTTCGAACACATAGTCGCTGACGTAAGAGCGCTTGAAGTCGACCATGATGGAATCTTTCCTCTTCCCAGCCGGTTGTGCCCAAGTAGCCAAGCATATGTCGCGGAACACTAGCAAGCAAGCAAATGGAACGTGGTGACTGTGTCTCGCATCTCGTCAGTGAAGCGCAGACACACTTTCGACAACTCGATGTAATCGCAACGACGGCAAGAAACTTGTGGAACGACTGTGAAATTGAAGATGATCGAGGTTGAACACTTACAAATTCACAACTCGGAGTGTGGGGTCAACTGTGAATCGAGCTCAAGCTTCGCGCATGACGCCACAGAAGTCTGCTAAAACGCGTCGAATATGATATTCTCTCGTGATCTCACGCGCATTGTGAGACACCTACGATCCAGATCCATCTCAGGGCATCATAAGCGCTCCTGATGGTCGTGGAAGGTGTTGAAGTAGTGTAGATGCAGTGTCTGCGGTCGATTAGGCAACCAGAAACCTGGGGAAGTTCATAACACCAGACACGTGGATAACACTCTTTAGTACTCCAGCTGTATTGCTTGGATGGCTCTGTCTCTATCTAGTTGTGCACCACCGACGTCCCCCTCATACTGGGTCCCATTCTTCTGCTATTTGTCCATACGTTCGCCTCATCTCAATAAATGTATCGCTCATGTTAATCATAATCACTGCTTGAGGCACGCGTCAGATCGCGAACTCACTGTCTGCCTTTTGTCAGGCTCAACGCAACCAGTACCTGTCGCAAAGCATCAGGACCCCCGGAGAATAGATGGCGACACCTTGGCTTGATGCATTATCCGAGGACTGGGAAGCAGAAGCGCGCTCATCTCCGGAGGGCTCGCTCCCTCGTGGCAGCCCTTCTGCTTCGGTTCGACGCTTGGCGCAAGATTCATCACTCGTCCAGCACCATGATAGTCCTTCAGAACCCGTCCGACAGCAAGAGAATACTACTAGCCCCCCAAGATATGTGCCGTCAATACCACGTAGTCATCGCAATACCTCCAGCAAATCACTGAAGCAGTCATTGAATGGGCATTCAACAATGTCCTCTAATGAATCTGTAGTGATTCACTTCGATAAAGTGGAACGAAAGTCAAGAAGTAGCTCTCCGCCGAAGAACAGAAATGGGCCCGAATCAAGTACACCAGACTGGAAGAAGCTATTGATGAAAGGTCCGGGCGCGTTGAACATCCAGCAAGATCTGTTCAGCCCGATCGGACTGGAAGGTATCTTCCAGCAACCAGAAGACGATGGAACTGGAACATTGGCAAGAAAGATCCCAAAACTCTCTTTCATGCAGAAATATGAGAACCTTTCCTCGAGTCCACCCTCAGGGCCGAAAATGGACAAGACAACCTCAGTTCGATTTGCAGACTTCCCTACCATCCGTGAGGCACCGAAGCCGCTATCAGACTGGGAAGAGGAGGATGAATCAGAGCAGCAGGAGTCTCAAGAAGGATATGATGACAGTCTCGAGGAGGACGGTATTCCTCGGAACGACAGCTCCATGGGATCTTCACCTAACAGAACACCAGCTTGTGACATGAGCTCGGCTTCGCCCAGCCTTAACGGATACGCAAGACCTGCCAACGACAAGTCATCTCAGTCTGAGCCAGTGTCCCCTACGGAAAGGACTACTGGAAAAACACAACCTGCAAGCACACAAGGGACCATGCGGTCGGTGATAAGTCATGATGGAACATCTGCCGCAAGTGCTTTCAGTCCCGTAATGATCTCGAAATACAACACAGCAGATGGCGAGACCGAATATGCTCCGCTGAGTATGGATAGTCGGCTAAATGCGCAATACGACCCTAAAGCTCAGGTTGAAGTTGACGGCAGTGTAATATCAAGTCCACAAGCTCAAGCTGAAGCTGACCATAGCATGGACCAGTCATCTCTCTTACCATCTGACTCCATGTCACAAATCTACGTCTTTCGCCACAACGAGACTGCTCCACAGCCACTCATGACAAGTACTGCCGCACAGATTGCAACAAACGGACGTGCGAAATCTGTTGGACTTAGCGATCAGTCCCCGCACACTCCAGAACAGGCTCAGAGTTCGCAAGCAAACCGGAAGACAGCGCCTGCCTCTGCAAGTCCTTTGAAGCTGTTTGCAAACAATGATACTTGGACAAACGGCAGACTGCTGGACCGCATGACCAAACTTCGTGGAGCACCCGAGGATCATAAAGAACAGGACCAGACTACAACCAAAAGCAGTCCATCACGCCGTACCAGGAAGGGAGATTTTAGCTTCAGGACTCCATTGCCTGAGACTCTTTCCACTCCACATCTACCAGAGGGTACTCTACGAAACTCGCCAGTTCGATCGAGATCGCCGTTAAAAACAGCGATGACACCCTCTGGCACAATACCACTTGACACTCGACCGACTACTCCTGAAGCGCATGACGACAACGACCCTTTCATCACAAAGCGTGGACCCTCTCCGCCATCCAAGCATCCCACACCGAAGCGACAGCGTACATTGCATCCAATGGAGATGGCAATTGGTGGGCAAAGCATGGCTGACGTTGTCGGAGATGAGCACCGTCGTATGCAAGCTACTACAGAGGCAGCGACTGTCGGCTCAGAGACGCCCCCTATGGCAACGGCAACGACGCACTTCGCAACAGATGGATTCGATGGCACACCAGTCGTTGAGTTCAACTACAACGCGGCAGAGGGAGAACAGTTCAGTGTGCTACAGAGTCGAATAGAGGAAGCCGAAGTGTCAGCTGAAGTGGAAGATCCAGGCACAGTGAAAGCCCTGGCTACAGGACTCGCTCGATTTCAACTGAAGTCCATTGCAAATCTCAAAGACAGTGCACGCAAACCGTCCGTATCGACGCAAGACTATCTCAACGAAGCCATGAAGATCATGGATATCATCAGAACAGCTCGGCCAGCACCACACAGTGAGCTTACAGGTCTAGAAGAGAAGGACTTCATACCAAGTGACGACAGCCAGGAGCACAGTACTCTTGCGCCTCAACAAGTCTCACGGCCGCCCAGTCGTGTTGGTATGGCAAGTGTTTGGCGTACTCGCAATGACAATGAACTCGATCCGAGAGTGGTCAGCAGGCTTGAAAAGTATGCCGAAAACGGGGACGACTCGCATATGATGTCCTCGCTCATGAAGTCAATGCGCATATCGCAACCTGAGAAAGTACCTGCCGAGCACGACAATGGTATCCGGACTGTCGAGACAGACCTTCCCAACATTCGAATCAGCGGACCGCGAGCAGCCGGTGGCCACAGGGTGACGAGCTCGGGAGCTCATTCGACAAGCCAGGGTCATTCGAGAGTACAGTCCTTGGAGGACTCAGCTGCGTCCACATCCAAGACTGTCACCACAGACACATCCGGACGAGCCAAGAGCGTTCCTACAATATCACCTGGCAAAGTTTCCCATCTCATCAGTAGTATCGAAGACGCAGCGGGTATGCGATATGATCGTGAACGACAAGCTTGGATCAAGGATAAAGCTGCCCGACGACGAGCCAAGTCTGGTGAACCAAGCAGCTCAACTGGGACGGAGGATCCATTTGAGCAGATCTCCGATTTGAGCACACACAGTGTAGAAGACCAGTCGAGTGGCGCAATCGTTCAAGACAGCCGGACTGGCAGCGCTAGTACGGCACCGAGCTTGTCGCAATTTCCTCTTCCTGGTCGACGCGGAATATCACAGCCAGATGCTGCGGCAAGCAGAGAGCCGACAGTGGAAGTGCACCCGGAAAGAAGAAGGGTACCGCCGCTCTCTAATCTCGATGTCCTGTATGAAGAAAGCGTACTAGTAGATGACAGCGAGCATCTTATCGAGGAAGCAGGACATGAGATGGACGAGCTGGACTATTCGACGGAAGTCGAGAATCTCCCACCCACACCAGATCGTTTCGCAAAGGTTCCAGATGGCACCATCAGAAGCAAACGTCGTGACGTGTCTGTCATGTTCTCATCACCTCCAGTATCGCGGCAGTGGGATCCTGCCGCCTATGAAAGAGCTAGCAGTGGCAGTCAGGTCGATATCGATGAGCCAATCGAAATCTCTGCCAGTACTCATGGTCGGGCACAGCAACCTCCAAGTGCTCCATCGAACGACCTCCGAAGACAAGCACTCAGGAATATATCAACCGCACAGGCTAATCGCATGCTATCCTTGGCGAAACGTGATGATTTTCGAGAGATGTCTATCGTTGAGCAACGACCAGACGGAAGAACTCTAAGCATGACCTTGAGTGTGGCAACCCCTCGCCAGCTGCAACGACAGGCAGTCTCGGCCGCATTGGACGCGCAGAACAAAGACAGCAGTGAGCTTCTGCAGTCACTTAGTCCCTTGTCGGAGTACACAATGCATCGCGACAACATACGACACTTGGAGAAACGCAGCTTGATGCCCAGCACAAATGCTACGCAATCATTACACCAGCAGAGTGGAACTGCAGTAGTGGTCACAAAGCTTGTGGAGAAGCTGACCGACATCGAGCCAGAGGAGCCCTACTGGGACGAAATGCAGAATCTGGACTTGAGTAACAAAAGCATCTCAGACCTTCATATGCTCGATCATTTCTGCCCTGAGATCGAAAGCCTGGACGTATCCAGCAATCAATTGCAGCAGCTCGGTGGCATTCCACAGTATGTCCGGCAGCTGAGTGTGAGAAATAACAGCTTGACTAATCTGACAACCTGGGTACAATTGCAACATCTGCAGTATCTCGATATTTCTGGCAATGGTCTGGATAGCCTCGATGGCTTATGTGATCTCCTGCACTTGCGAGAGCTCCGAGCTGACAACAATAGACTTGCAAGTCTCGATGGCGTCTTCGACTTGGACAGTCTGCTCGATCTTAGTGTCAAAAACAACAAGCTTGCCATGGTCGACTTCCAGACTGCAGACATGAAGCGCCTGGAGCGGCTCGATCTTTCTGGCAACGAGCTAGCTGATGTGCGCGGACTGGACTCGCTACCTGCTCTCACCCATCTGGATTTGAGTAACAACATACTGCAGAAATTCTCCCCATCAGATGCTCAGCCAGTCACAACGTTGATGTCCTTGGTGCTCAGCCACAATCATTTGGACGCTATTGACTTGACATCAGTGCCCAATTTGCAAGCAGTTCGTTTGGATGGTAACAAGCTGAGCCGTTTACCGATAGTCCACTCGCGGCACACCATCTCCACGCTGAGTATGCGCGATGAAGCACCCGCCAGCGCCTTTGACCTTGCCTCCTCCGATCTCAAGCTATTCTCCGACCTCGCCCATCTTGATCTGTCTGGAACATTACTCTCCGCCTTTCCCATCGATACACCATTCCTCAACCTCCACAGCCTCGGCCTTGCCCTCACCGGACTACAAACACTCCCCGGCACTTTCGGCAAGCTGGCCCCAAACATTCGCGACCTCAATCTCAATCTCAATGCCATCAAAGACCTTCGTCCACTCCGCGGCATCGCTAAACTCAAGAGGCTCTACGTCGCTGGAAATCGACTCAGTCGTCTCAGGAGGACAATGGACGTCGTCCACCTGCTTGCGGCTGGTGGCAACCTCACCAGCGTCGACCTGCGTGACAATCCAGTCAGCGTCGGGATATACGGTAGTGTCGCCACACCTGCATTTCAAGCGTCGATCACAACCATGCCACAGCCCCATTCCACCTCCGCTACCGCAACCATCGAGGAAAGGACAACATCCTATCTCCTCCCCAGCGGCAATGCCAAACTGGACCGGATGTACAATGATCGTCTAGACGAAGATACGAAGCTCCGCCGTCGCGTCTATGAGCTCCTGCTGGCGACGAAGTGTGCGCAATTGGAGCATGTGGATGGACTTGAGTGGAGTACTGGGCGAAAAGAGGAGGTGCTGAGAAAAGATGTCACGTGGCAGCGATTGAGGGAGATGGGTGTTGTGGCTGAGAAGTCGTAGTGTTCGTAATGTCGCGGTAAGAGTGAGGAGGGGTGGGTTCGAGCGTTACCGAGTTTCAGCAGGGAGGGGTTCCTTTTGCTTTCGTATCTCAGGCATGGGAGTAGGGAAGTGGGTTGCAGGAATGGGAGCAGGGGAGTGACTTGAAGGCCAACACGACCAGAGCGGTCAAGGCATGTACAATATGGTTGGATAGGATGGGCGAAAGCTGTTTTATGATGGGATCACTTGTTAGAAGACTACGTGCTGTACATGTAATATGCAGGAGTTTGTGATCGCTTCGCGGTCGCGGAATATCGAGATTTGAGATCTGAAAGGCAGACACCGCTCCTTCCTTTATACAAAGACAAGAAGCACGTCCACCTGCCTCGCTTCGTCCGCAAAGCCTATGACGAGGAGTACGACCTCGAGCATGTTGGAACGCACCCACCTCATCCATCTCCCCAAGTGCGTCGGCCCCTCTGTCTATTTTATTGTTGTGACAGCTACGGTACCCTCCAAATTCAGAGCAGGGTGGTCACAATGTTGTGAATTTCGTGCCTTTCTCTTAGCCCTCTCGTCCACTTCCTATTGATAGTTGCTCGCTCAATATTGCTCAACCCGCTATCGGCACTCTCCACACCTGTACAGTGTTTAATTAAGTTCTTTAATATAGTACGTTTTTGCTGATAGCCTCGTCGTGAAGAGGCTTCATATTTTGCACTTTCGTGGTTGATAATCTCTTCCGTACTCTCCACACAACATTTACCCTGACTTGGAATTTCCTTGAAATCGACTTCTCTTGCTGTCAAGCTTGCGATATAAACAATATGGAGACAGTGATTTTGAGGTGGCACTGCGCATACCTTTCGAGTCTCAAGTCAAATCGGCAATTTCTAGTCGGATCCATCCACGCATTATTCTTCATTACCTTTGGACTCCCAAGTCTTGGCTGGATTCGCAGCATGTCTGCGCCCGCCGCCGCCGCCTCGATAGACGACACTCAGTGCGGACTGGAAGGAGCGGTTGACGACCTTCGAAGACTTGTCTGTTCCGCTACTGTGAAGAGTGATCCAGGATCTTCGGCATGCTATCGGAAGCAGTTCCGTCCATCCGCATGCGGAAATTATCGACTTCATTCCTTGCCTCAATACGATTCCTCCGAAATCACCACCTCGTATTACCCAAAGCTTCGCCGAAAGCGGCCATTGGCGGGGCTCACCTTTATCCTCGTGGCGCTCTCGTGCTTGTACTATCGTTTGCAGATCGTCTGCGATTGCTTCTTTGTCTTGATTTCGCATCTATTTTGACTTGCATTTCTGGTCGAAATGCGTGTTTTCTGTGTGTCTTGCTTCGGGCAATGGATGATGTGAGGGATGGCAGAAAGAATAGTGCGAACTAGTGATGGATGTGCGGGCATAGAGACCAACAGGGCGATACCCTCTCCTGCTGTTGCCGTTCGCAGATCCTCGTTCCGATCGCTTGAGGCTGCCTCTTTGTTCTTGACTGGCATTCCTTCTCGATGCGCGATCTCGCGATGGCATTCTTCGCATGCACTTTATTGTCTTTTGTTTGACATTCCAGCAAGGCCAGGTTTATAGTCGCGTTGAGCCTCCATGGCTTTTCGTGGCTTGAGAGTCGGTGCTCGGCCAGCCAAATGCGGGGCATGTTTGTAATTTCGTCGTTTCAAACCTTGTCGCGTGTATAATGCTACGAGAACAATGAAACACTACCTCTGCATAAGATCAACAGCGTCCTCCCTCCCGTGCCTCGTGCCTTTTTTGTCGTAACAAGTAAGGCTAAATCATACTCTTACCTTAACATGAAGACAACAACATTACTTGCTGCCATTGCAGCATGCAGTCTTCCATCCACGAACGCCTTCTGGCGCATGCAATGCAGCACGTCCCAGACTGGCCGCATCGACCCCATCATCTCTCCCGGTCAAGTCTCTAGTCATGTTCACCGCATCTCTGGAGGCTCGAATATCAATGTCAACTCGACATATGAAAGTATGCAAGAATCCGCCTGCACCACTTGCGAGATTGGTGCGGACAAATCTGGCTACTGGACTCCGCTACTCTACTACGAACACGCGAATGGTACCTTTGAAGAAGTGCCAAATGGTGGTACCGTCGTCTACTACCTAGGCCGTGGGTCTGATATTGCCAATGCCGTCCCGTTCCCGAAAGGCTTCCAGATGGTGTCCGGTACTCCTCTAGCAAGATCCTACGACAACGAGACCATGACGTGGGGCAACTCGACGAACCCTGGCCGTCCAGTGTCTGACCGTGTGAGTTTCGTCTGTATCGGGGATTACTCGGCACCAGCCAAGGAGCAGCTCGTTTCCATGGACTTTGAAGCATGGGGTGGCAATCAGGAGTGTGTCAACGGTAAGCTTTTGTGATCTCACTTGTAAATACATTTTGAACTAACGTACGATAAAGGTATGCGCGCGCAGATCCAATTCCCGTCCTGCTGGGACGGTGTCAACCTCTACAAGGAGGATGGCAGCCACGTTGCCTACCTATCACAGATCGACAACGGAGTCTGTCCACCTGGCTACCCAGTCACTTTCATGCATCTCTTTTACGAGATGTACTACTCTGTCGCACTACCGCAATTTGTTGGAGGCCGCTTCGTCTTTGCTTTTGGTGATCCCACCGGATACGGATTCCATGGCGACTTCCTCAATGGATGGGACCTTGATGTCCTCGAAGCAGCGATCGATCAGTGTGCTGTTGGCAACCCCTTTGGAACCATTGGCACTTGTGCGCCTCTAGCTGCTTCGGACACTGCTGTTTATGCACAGATCTGTCCAGAAGATGCTCCGTATGGGTCCCCTGTCATCGACGAACCTGTCCACGGCCTAATCGACAAGCTCCCCGGCTGCATCAATATCGTCGACGGACCTGAGGACGCAACATTAGATGACTTTACATGCCCTGCCGATGCTCCTTCTCCAACCATCAACAGCACTCCCGAACAAACCCCCTACGTCTACCTCGAGCCCATTCCTGCCCAACCAATAGGAGTTCCTGGCTGGAGCTACGTTGACTGCATCAGCGACCTCGTCAACTGGACCCGCTCCCTTACACAGGACACCCTCCAAACCTCTAATATGACCATCGAAACCTGCCAATCTTTCTGCTCCTCAAAAGGCTGGCGCTTCGCCGGCCTCGAATACTCCACGCAATGCTACTGCGGTTCCGTATTCCCCTCCAACCTCGGCAACCAGAGCTGCACCATGCCCTGCGCCGGCAACACCGCCACAGGTCTACAAGAAATCTGCGGCGGTCCCAGTCTCCTCTCTGTCTACAATAACACTCTCTCCACCGCCGCATTCGCTGCACCAGGAGCTGGACCGACGCCCGCCGCCGCTGGTGTGTATGTGGGTTGTTACAGCGAGGGTACCAGCGGGCGCGCCCTCAGTGCCGCGTCTACCACATCTCCCAACATGACGCTGGAGTACTGTCGCAGCTTCTGTACCGCGAAGGGATATCTCTACGCTGGGACTGAGTATGCTGATGAATGCTACTGCGGAAACAGCTTCGTCAACGGCGGCGCGCTGCTCGCGAGCAATGCTAGCTGTGATATGATCTGCGCGGGGGACAATATGCAGACGTGTGGTGGGCCGAATCGCCTGAGCGTGTTCACAGTACCTGCTGCGCCGGCGCTCAAGTGCCCGTCTGACAACGGCACGCAGATCAGTGTGGGAAATGACACATTCCAGCTCAATTGCGCGACCGACTACGCTGGCGGAGATATGCAGATGTCTTACACGGCGAGCGTGAACGACTGTGCTGCGGCTTGCTCCAATACCACTGGCTGTATCGCTTCGAGCTGGGTCCCCGGCAATCCAACAGGTCCGTGCTACATGAAGGGCGCCCTCGGAGCAGCCGTGCAGAACAGCAACGTCTGGGCTGTCAAGAAACTGAATGCAGTTGCAACGCACACATGCCCTAGTGACAACGGCGCCAACATCACTGTTGGTGCTCAGGTCTTCAGCTTACAATGCAACACCGACCATGCTGGTGGCGACCTTGCTGCCACTTCCGCTATCTCAGTGGATGCATGTGCGGCGACCTGTGCAGCGACGAGCGGGTGTGTGGGCGCTAGCTTTGTGCCTGGGTTTCCTGGAAGCTGCTATATGAAGAGTGTGATTGGGCAGGCGATTGCGAATGGGAATGTCTGGGCTTTGGTGCCAGCGAATGGTGCTATTTCTGCTTCGAGCAGTACCACCAGCAGCAGCAGCAGCGTGACGACATCGACATCAGTCGTTCTGGCAACCAGCAGCGCACTCTTCGTCAATACCACTTCGACCGCCGCCACCTCTGTCACCACCACCAGCACCTCATCCTCCTCTTCAACCACATCCTCCGCCACCAGCGCACCGACACCAACAATCCTCTGCCCCTCCTCCTCCAACCTCACCTACACCCTCAACACGACCTCTCTCCTCCCCTCCAACTCCTCCGCTCTCACGAACCTCACCCTTCCTTCCTCCCTCAACACCTCCGCCCTCGTCAACACAACAACATCAACGACATTCCTCCTCCAATGCTCCACCGACCATCCCGGCAACGCGGGCATGCTGTATACACCGACCATGTACGCGTGCATGGCTGCGTGTGCGAACATGACGGGCTGTACGGATGTCAGTTATGTGGCGGCTGGGGGGATGGGAACGATGGCGCCGTGTTATTTGAAGACGGGAAGCGTGGATGGGGGAATACAGAATGGGGTTGGAGAGGCGAGTGGCGTTTGGGGGGCTGTGGTGGTGAATAGTACTGTGAGTTTGACGAATTGAGAAGGAAGAGGAACAGGAAGAATGTCGTGCTGGTCATGATGTCTATGAGAAAGTGAAGTTGAAGAGAGAGATTGAGAAGGAGAACAGCGGGCCTGTCCTGTCCTTAGAAGCAAGCGCTATGATGCGATGGTATGCGGAATAATAACATAATAGTAATGCTAATAATACTTGATACCCATACAACACCTTGCCCGTCCAAAATCTGGGAGACCCTCTGCACGAACATGAGACAACATCAGCCAGAATCAGCGAATGAGATTAGACAAGAGGTGAGTTGAAATGTTACCACTGTTCCCTTCCTACATACTCTGGCTCCTGCACATCACTCCACACACCCATCTCTCATGTTCTCCTTCCATGTGGCAGCCGTAGAGCTACAGTATATGCCTACTGGACGCCCGTGTCACCTCACCCTCATGCTGTCACTGTAGAACCACATGCTTTGCGGTTATCTTGATCGCTGGACATAGGTGTTTCACTGCCACGGTTTCACCAAGACTCATATGCAGACCTCAGGCTCGGGCTCGGAGCTGCTGAGTACATGTGCTGTTTGGCCTCCACTGCAGCACAATTACCGTGTCCACGCAACTACGAGTACTCCAGACCGGTAGAAGGAAGTTGATATCGAGATGATGATGTTCTTGATATTAGATCAAGGACACTTATTTCGGTCTGCCACTCTTCTGCTTCGTGCTCTGCTCTACTCTCCGCTCCTCTCCTCTCCTCTGCTCGCACACTATGCTGCACTCGTACTGCACTCCGCTCACCACCGCTTCACCACTCTCGCTATGCCATCCACCTCCACTCCAAAGACCAAACTTTTTGGCTACGACTAACATATATGATATCACAAAGGGCTGTAGGACACCCTGATGTTGATGATGTGCTCACGTAACCTGCAATGCTCGACGAACGACTGCTCTTGCTAAGACTCTCCATGATACCACCCATGCAATCATAACTGGACAGTCAAAAGCTCATTGCAATGGATTTGTATTTTCATCAAAGTTATCACTATCTACAAACTCTGCTCTCTTGTTGCATGATCTGTAAAAACATAGACAATAACAACCCGAATAATTCCTGCTCTTGTAATATGCACCCTTAAGTTTCCATCCTCCCAGTCATGAAGACGACATCAAGACACAAAAGACATCAAGCAAGGCTGCGAAAGCAACCATCACTCACGCAAATGTGCTTTCATGCATCCTTCGACTCCAAAAAGAGTCCATCCCAATCATGTGTACTCATACCAGAAAACTCAAAACTTCCTCTTCGCATCAGCAAGCTCAGCAGGTGGAGGAGATCTAGGAGTACCATCCAGCTTTTTCTGCAATCTAGAGCGGATGCCAGCCTTCTTCTCAGGACTTCCAGGAACCCTGATGCTGTAGGAACTGCTGCGAAGCATGTCCATGGCAGCAGATGCAACGTTTTTGATCGGAGAGTTGCGCGATCGAGGTGAAAGGCAGACTGCGGCGTCCAGAGAGCTGGCATGCTCGTCAGTGCTGGCAGTGGAAGCTTGAGCTTTGCCTTGAAAAGATGTCGTGCGAACTTGTGGACCGGTAAAAGTCACAGTCTTCTTGGCAGGGTGAGGAGTGCTGCGGCTGCTGCGAGTACGATTGGCAAGGGGTGAAGGTGGGTCCGGATTGCGGACAGTGAGGTTCTCAGTCTGGACGCGAAGCTCACGCCCAGCACTGCCAGTCGAGTTGATGTTGACATTCGGGCGTGACATGAAGTCGCCTGCTGCTTCGGGTGAATAGATAAAGCTTTGACCAGAAGATTTCTCAGAACGCTGCGGTGTGGTTGTCGTGGAATTTTGAGGTGCACCAGGGGGACTTGCGCCGCTGATGGAGGACTGGCTTGCGTTTTGTGAGATGGTCGGCTTGCTTTGTGAAATCACCGGCTTACGGGCAAAGGCGTCTGGTTGAAGGCCAGTATAAGATGGAACAGGGCCATCACGCACAACAGCAGAGACTGGCTGGTTGACGAGCGCGGCAACAGATTGGAGCATGCCATCGCGGTAGCCAACAAGGTAGTCTGGGTCACTGTTTGGAGCCATAACAGCCTGCTGTAGACCAGTCTTGAATCCCTCCCCGTAGGCAGCCGACTTTAAAGGTGACTGCAGAGCTGCAGTCTGCTCGCTGACTTTACCCAAGACGTAAGCAGTGGGGCTGTGCAGGCCTTCAGTGTCGGTGATGGCTGATTCGACAGACCCTGTTGAGACTCGCAAGTGAGCAGATTGCTGCAACTTGGTTGCTGGACTGATAGGTTGAAACGCCGTCTGAGAGATGAAGTCCAGATCGCTCTCTCGCTCAGTGGAGTGACGCGGAGACACAGTCTTCTGGTAGTTGATTGATGGAAGGCGACCAGGGACTGGCACATATGGTCGGCTTTCATGGCTGATAGATTCATGCTTGGGCTCAGGACTATCAGTGTAAGCATACTTGTCATGCACCATTGCACCGTTGACCATGTGTTGAGTGATTCCAGTAGCATTGTTGCTGGCCATCCAAGCAGGAAGATTGACTGCAGAGTCGTGCGAGTCGGCAACTAAGTATTTGTGCGACGAGTATTGCTGAGTGTCATGGGGAAAGAAGTCACCAGTCGTGGCACTTGATTCACTGATGTGTGCACCGTCATAACCATGAGGATCCTGGCGTGGGCTTGCGACGATGTTGTTCATTTCGGCAACGAGAGAAGGTGAGAAGTCTCCTGCTACAGAGTGTCCAGGCTCGTAACTTGGACTGGTTGGGTTGAGTCCGTGGTTGACAGAAGCGTCGATCGGCTTCTTGATGGCAATAGCGTGAGAGCGTCGTGGCTGCTGAGCACTGCTGCCGTCCAAGCCCATGGCACCGAGACTTTTAGACTCGATTGATGCCCGTGTGTTAATAGCATCATTGTGAGTTTTGACGGATGCGTTGAGTTGACGTTCTTCGAGTGCCATTGGCACACCCTCGTAGGACGAAGGAGCAGAGTAGTTAGGAAATCCTGGAGGCATCGAAGCTAGAGGCATAACAGGCATCGCATTGTACGGTGGAACAGGAGCGAAGTTTGCTGCCATGCGTGAACCCTCCATGTAGTACGGTGCCGTGGGAGCATTCGAGGGTGGAAGCCATGCTTGTGGGTTGTTGTAAATGCCGATGCCGACGTGAGTCTGTCCTGGAACAGTGGCAGACATTGCGTGCTGAGACTTCGATGCCTCCAGCAGGCGCTTAGCCTCCATGATTCCACGACGGCTGTCATCAATACGATTGACCAACTCGATGCGACGTCGCACAATGTCAGCTCTGCTGAGAGAGTTGAGCGAGCCTCGATTGAGCACCTCGTTGCGGTCAAGTTCTTTCAGCTCATGCTCAAGTTTGGCGTGCACTTGTTCCAAGACGCGGAGCTGGCGAGGGTTGGGACCATTGCCATACTCAGGACTGGCATTCTCCGAAGAAGGTGAAATGCCATTTTGAGGTGGCAAAGGAGCAGCCTCTGGAAGCGAGACACCTGCTTGCGCCTGGCCAGGCATGAAGTGCGATGGAACCGGTACCACTGAATGAAGCGGTGGAAGATTTGGCGCGGCCATGTACAGAACGGGGACGTTATTTTGCCAGTCGAGGGGACGAAGCTCGCCATCGACAATTTGACAGAGGTTGCCGTTGCGCATGTCGATGACATAGCCGTTGAGGCCTTTGAAGTTGCTCGACTGAGCTGCATAGCCTCCGTGGCGATTGACGCGGTTGTAGTTGGCGTTCTGCCAGTTGTTGTCAAAGTAGGGTGGGCTGACCATTGGACCATTCATCTGAGGGACAATACGACCGCCAGCAGTGACGCGAATGCCTGGTGGAGATCCATGTTCCTTGAGAAGTCTCTCAGCTTTGCCGCGCTTGATCGAGGGTGTCGGAGAGTACTTGTTGTAGCGAGTGGATCTGGCTGTGGTATTGGTGTTTTCGCGAAGCTTGTGGCCAAAGCTCTGATCTTCGACTTGAACTGGTTCTTCGTATGGATTGGTAACGACCGAAGACGAGCGGAACCTGGAGCGACGCGAGGTTGGGTCGGAGCCATTCGAAACGTCGCGAAGGACCAGTTCTGAATCGAGAGAAAGAGGTGAAATTAGCAACTTCATTCCATGTTCAGCAAGTTCTGGCAAATGTGTAGGTATAGGAGTCGACTGATAATACTGAAACTGCTGCTCTTGGTGGTGCGTTGAAAATGGATGCGTTGACGTGATGTTTTGGTATGGCAGAGCCATGATGGCAAATGGTGAGATGTGTGAGTTCGAGATGTGTAAATGCACAATGAGGCACCCAAGAGGAGGATGGAGAGGTAAAGCTAGGCAGCAACGAATGTATTGATGTAAGAAGTGGTAAGGAATAAGACCAATAATAGTGATCAGTCCAAAACCCAGGGGGCTGGGAGGGTGAGGGGCTGGGCTTGTGCAGGTGAGGCGACAGTCAAAAGGCGGTAAGGTGTAAATTGTGAACAGTGACAGTGATAGGACGGAGCGGAATGGGTGTCCGTGAGGTGGCGGGTCCGGAGGGTCATGGCGCGGAACGGTATGTGTTGTGGGCGGCGTGACATCACTGACATCACGCGAGCAGGTTTGAAACAAACGTCAAACACCAAACTCACTTCTTGTGCCGTCTTCGGATTGGCCAATGCGTTTGACAACCTCTGCTGCCACTGCCATCGGTGCAGACTCTTTGACCTTGAGGAGCTCGTCCATCTTGTATGTGGATCGCATCGTGATGGCTTGGAAGTGGAAACCGAAGCTGGGCGAGGGAAAGCGAAGAAGCACCTGGAAGGCTGAAGGACAGGATTGTTTGTCGAACAAAGGATGAGAGTGATCGAACAAAGGATGAGAAGACTAGTCGACTTCCAAAACCAAGACTGCTGCCAATTTGCAAGCCTTTCCTGTCAGTGCTATCAGCTTGCCGCCATTGCATCATGTCTAGTCTTGCGCGGTGATGATGGAGTAGTGCCTTTGTGATGTAGACATTGATGGCGGTGAGGTCGCCAGTGACATTGTACTTACAAATGACTGAGTGTACGCAACGAAGGACGAAATGAGAGTGAGCAAAAGCAGAAAATGACCGAAAGCAAGGTGTTGCTGATGCTGTCCGAAAAGCGCCTGAGAATGTGAGAGAGATGATGTGTTTGAGATTGAGTGAATCGGAGCGAGGGAAGAGAGGAAGAAGTTGTCGAATACGGAGAAGGTCGAGGCAGTGCTGACCAGAGCCCTGGTTCAGGCATGAAAATCACTGCTCAAGTGCCGCTTGCTCTGAAGAGAATGAGGAAGTGACTCCACGTGGTGTGACAAATAGATGATCTGTCATAGTTCTGGAGGATTTGCCACGCGCGGGAAAGTGACAGCGGGTCGAGATACTCGAGTCGCGCCTGCTCTTCGCAGCTGAAGTTCCATACTACCACCATCGGGTGAGTGGCTGTGAGGAGAAGTGCTGTTCCGTTCGAAGACATTATATACCATAGACACAGACACAATCTTGGATGAACAAAGCAGATTCTTTCCGCAAATCGGCCATGCCCGAAACCCTCCCTCTCATGCAGCCCATTGGGTATCAGCCTGTCTCCTTTGCGCCTTTGCTATGCTTTTCATTTCCATCATATGCCAGCATGTATCATTATGGGACATTATCTTTGCATCATCATTCTTGCATCATTTCAGCGTCTACCGCGAGTGCTGGACGCTGCAGGAGCAAACGCGTCGTCATCATCAGATATCTCATCGTCCGACTGAGAGTAGTGTTAGCAGTATTAAGTACTTGTCGAAAACAATTACTCACTATTTCCTGCACAGCCTTGGCGGCCACCCCTCTGGCAGCAGGTCTTTGACTCGACGCTTGTGATTGTGATCCGCCAAAACTGAGCTGTGTCTGGCGACCAAAGGTCGCGCGAGGTGCAGCCACCTTGCGCGGGGCAGCTTTCTTGGCCGGTGCTTTTGTCGTAGTCTTGGCCAGTTTTCGAGGTGGGAACACTTCATCCTCTTCATCATCATCGTCATCAAGCATGACTACGTCTTCCTCCTCTTCGGACTCCTCAGCCACAGCCTTTTTTTTGGTCTTCGTAGTCTTTGCGGCAGTCGCCCTGCTTGTCGTCGCTTTCTTCGCACCGCGTGTGCTTGCGGCAGCCTTGCCTCTTCCACGGGCAGAAGTCTTCGGAGGTGGCATCGACCCGCCCTCGTCATCGTCATCATCTTCGTCTTCACCTTCAGAACGAACAATGGCAGCTGCATTGTCTGCCCAATGCCCATCCATGTCACTGTCCCAGTGCGCTGGCTTTGGCTTGAGGTTCAAATTTGTTGTGCGTTTGTAGTGTCCCGCTTCAAAAAGCTCTTCAAGATGTGATTTACGTTCTTCCATTCGCTCCAGTAATGCATCTGAGTCATCGTCATCAACTGGAGCTATCTCACTGTCGTCTTCATTCTTCTTCTTCTTCTTCTTCTTATCGTTGAGCATGTCCTTGATACCGTCTGCAAGATTGGATTCAACGAACGCTTCCATAGCGTGCTTGTCGTCCTTGTCCACGAATTGACTCACTGCATCACCGAAAACATTTTGTGGCAGAACAGTCAATGTCTGGGCGGTCAGAAATTCTCGAACCAGCCGCTCAACCTTGACAGTGTCAAGCGTGATTTGTGCAATCACAGATTCTTCTGGCATTTCCGGTTCATCTTTCGATTTTCCTGCACGGTCTCAGTAAGTAGCATCGTAAGCGTGCTGGGATACTCACTTGTTGCAGCAGTTTTCTTGCGATGAAATTGGACGACATCATTGACGTTGGCCACACGCCCAACGAATCGATTGGAAAATCTCTGAGGATTTTCGAGGTCGTACTTGCCACCGTCTGGTGCTGAGTACTCAACCCTCAAGCGGACCAAAGGCAAAGGAATCTCCGCTTCCGAGTCACCTTCCTCTAGCCCTTGCGTTTCTAGCCACGAAGACTTCGCTTCTTCGATCAGTTCCTCCACAATGCCCTGTAAATGGTTTGTGATCTCGGTGCGGTTGTTTTCTTTCTTCGCGAGTGCTCTCATGCCACGTAGATCCTGCAAGACGACTTCCCGCATGACGAAGGGTCGGACAGTTTTGAGCCGGATATTCTTCTGTTCGTAGTCTCTGCCAGTAATGTCCAGGATAGCAACGTGCTTCGGGACAGCCTCGCCAGGCATGAGTGAGGTTGCTACGGAAGAGCCTGGCTGCATGACATTGAAGGACATCTCCGGGTTCCAGCGTGGGTCAATGAGGCACTCGTGTTCATGGCCCCAGACGATGAGATCGACAAAGTCAGGAAGGAAGTTTTCAGGAAGATAGCCAGATTCCGTATATGCATGACTATGACAGACATTAGCGCAGGACCCAGTTGGTGCTCCACAAGGAGGATGTCTCACTGATTCTGGTGGACGCTCAATAGGTTGAACCAGTTGTCTTTTTGTGTGCTCGGTTGGAAGAATTTGACCTTGTTGTCCCTAAATGTCCTGAATAGTCTTTCATCTCTTACATTACTCATGCCATAGAGTGCAAGCTTCGTGGTCCCCTTCTGCAACAGGACTGGCTTAATTTCGATGTTGTCCGATTCGGGTGTGCGTCCATAGTAGTTGACTAATCCAGAGACCTGGAGAATATCAAGCGCAGCAAGATGTCCTTCCTGGAGTGGTGTCAGCGTGCTTCCGTCTCGTTCCAGAACAAAGAAACTCACACCAGAGGGATCATCATGATTGCCATGAATTGAGAATACGGGAATCGCAACATTGATATCAGGATCTTCGTAGTTGACATGGCTGAAAGCGCTGGATCTGGTCAGCGAAGTCATCTCGTCGGTTCTCAAGCCTGTCACGTACCCAGCGAACGCTTCTGTCTCGTCACTGAGCATCTCCAGCTCACATGGTTTTGCTCCGTAACAGTTCTCTCTCAGAGACCGCATAACCTGAAACATGGATTTCCTGCTTGGTTTGTTCTCGTGGAAGAGGTCGCCGGCCAGCAATATCATGTCGACATCTTCAGTGACAGCCAGTGCCATGATCTCGTCGAAAGTCCTCCAGCTGTCGTCGCCACGGATGGCATCGCGTTCGTTATAGCCGACATGATTGTCCGTCGAGACGAGCACGCGGATGGTATTTGCTCCTGCGGATCGGACGCCATTCGTAGCCGAAACTGTAGCTTTGTCAGTTCTACGTTCTGCATGAGCTGACTATCACCTTCCTGACCTGTTCGACCTGGCATCGTGAATGTGCTTCCACGCTCAGGCTGCGGAAGGATGCACGACCTAGAGCTCAAAGCACGATCCTACCGTAGGCGTCATTATGAATCGTGCCGATCATGGAACACGTGCGGGACTCGTCGCGTCTTCCAACTTCATGCGCGTCGACCGACGCTTTATACAAGCCTGCCATGAAACACCGCCACTACCTAGAGTGTATATCTGGACTGCCGCCTTTCACCATTCGAGTCTCTCGCGCTTATTGAGCGCCAGCAAAACGCACGTCGCTCCTCCCACTGTCTCCCGATATTCATCTTCTTCCCCCCGGGAAAATCCAAGCCTCACTCAGCTTGCATCCGAGGTACCCAGGCAGCTCGAGCCTCACAGCATGGTCTCACAGAGCCTGTCCTGGACTACTGGAGATGCGCTGGCTGAGTGAGGTTGATGAGTTTCGGAACTTAACCCTAAGTGTTTGTCAGTTTCGTGTGAGCTTTCCGCAAACACGATCAGCCGCGCGGCTTACAGTCCGAATCCTTTGTTAGCAAAAGGTTGGCTTTGCAGGGTGTTTCATCTAAGCAGGGTTGATCGAGTAGTGAAGGTGGAAACAGACGTCCAGAGTCCGCACGGACAATGAAGAAGGGTTATCATGCGTCGGTTTGGTAAGATCCTCTAGAGGGCGCGCGTCGATTTCTCCGGCTGGACAACTTCTTCATGAACAGCTGGGCAGTCCTGTTGTGCTTGGGGTCGAGAGATCTGTGTAGATCGTGCCGGCTGTGTCTTGATGATGACAGCTTTAGGATCCTCAACGAGTTGTCTGACCTAGCTTAGGACGAGGTTCTGGGATTGGTTTACATTGGCTATTGTCTGCAACTGCAGTACGTCGGATCCGGCATGGCGACGAGTGTCATCGCATAGACTTGAGCACGATCTACCTTCAAGGTTCAGCCTACAAACAGACACCAGCGACATTGCAATTTCCCCCCCTCGCACCAACTTCTCTCGCCGGTCTAATGCCACAATGGCATTAGCGAAAGTTGGGTGGCTCAACATTAGAAATTGCTTTGTCATTGGTGTCGTTCGGCCGATCGTCACGCTCCAGTGTCTCAATGGTACTCCTCGTCCTTGCTCGCGATCGACGCACTCTCAGACCAAGCTGTTATTTGACCGCACAAGATCTCAGTCACCTCATCCTTATCGACTAGAGCAACATCTGACACTCAGAAGACGTCCTGCGCACGCTCGCGAGTGTTCTCCCAAGAACAATTACTCATCACATATCCACCTAAATTCCGACACTACACAGGACCCGCCCGCCTCTGTCAAGGCTCGCGTCACGCGACAGCAGTTGCATCACGCATTGTTCCCTCAACCGCGCAAATCATCTCCCTGCAAGCTCGTCCTGCAGGTCGACCGGTGAGCGCTGACTTTAGCCTGTGTTCCGACCCCAGGCCAAGTGCAGAGCAGCTGCCTCACCTCAGCCGTTCTGTTGCGGAAGTCTCGGCGAAGATGCAGGCCCCCCGCGTCTCGACTTCGCTCGATCGATGCACCGGCGGTTTTTCTAGATGTACTTTGTCCGCTTTTGCCCCCTCGGTGTTCTGCTTGCGGAGTGTCGAGGGAGGAAACAAAGACTGTCTCTGGGAGCAGTGCAACATCAAGCTGAGAGACTACATACCTCTTGCCTCCGCAGGGTTTGGTGGACGAATCGCGACTGCTCAGCGATATACATAACAAGGCATGGCGGCCGTTACTGGCCTCGCAACCGTGGCGACGCGTTCCAGTACGCTCCTCTGAATACTGGTGCGCCGTCCTGGAAAGAACACATATATACCATCAAAAGAGCCCGCGGTCATGTACAGCCGGAGCCGAAAGCGTGACTGGACTGCGTGGATGTGGCACTGAAGTCGTTCATGTTGCACATGCTGGATAACATTGGGCAGTCGCGCCGGGACCTCTCTCGAGTGAGGATCAAAGCTACGGCTTGTCTGTGCGCGATGCACCACCGGCTGTGCGATGTGGCCGGCGACAGTGTCGCTGAGTGCAGCCCAGCGTGCTGGAAGTGATGAAACGTGCTTGTACATGATGCCCTTGGCGACATATTAGATAGCTAGATAGCATACTGAGGATGTGACGAAGGCATTGGAGGGACACGAGATGGACGAAATAATTGGTTGGACAAGCTCTATCTTTCCACCTGTGCGAGAATTCGTTTGCAAGTATATACTCTGAGTCAGGCACGACACTTGTAGCTGACACGTTGCAGCACGATCTCGCCACACCAACTCCGAAGCTTTGCCCGGTTCGCCAACGACACACTGCTGACATGACTGAAGTGACGAATGACCTACAATTCATGTCCTGACCCGAAGCAATCTCATGGTGAATTCAAGAAGCTCAATACCCAGCGCTCGCCAACTTGCTCGCGGCACCCTTCATACGGGCTATCGGCACCAGATACTACCGTCAGCTTTATTATCTTTGGAAGGAGCCCGAAAGTATGGCCAGATCTCAGGCAGCAAACACCACAGACTGGTGGGATACCATCCAATCCCGAAATGTCGCCCGGCTAAGCCACACAATACCTCTATACAACTGCACCTCGGCCGCCTATTCCCGGCCTTTGTGCTGTACACGACACCATGGGCAGGGGCATTCAGCTTTAGGTTCCGTGCTTGTCCAGCCTCAGGAACGAGAAAGATTGGCTTGATGTGCGCAAAGAGGCGCTGGAAATGCGACCCAACAATTCAAGGATGATTTGGGAGGATTCAGGCAGATTGGAAGCAGCAGGAACGTTCTTTGCAATACCTTTGTGGTCTTTGAGCGAGGATCGCAGCACACAACACGGCAATGAGATATGGAAGTGTTGTCATCATGATTTTTTGATATGCAGATCATCATGTCTATGTATCTCATTCTCTCGTCGAGCCGCCATTTGTCGTCGAGCTTCATCAAACGTCGTTGCATACGGCGCCTTGATGCAATTGTCATTAATCATGTCATCATCACAAAACAGTCGTTGCTCACAAAGCCACTGCTTCAGCCTCGAGGCCGCTCATCATACTATCTTCCACGTGCCGCGATGACTGTACACTATCATGCCAGATACTCAGCTTATCAGGCAGATCATGACCTTTCTCCCGCGCACGTTTCTCCGCCCATGTCTTCAGCTTGACCAAGCTTTTCAACCTTGTCTGACTCGAATGACCTTGGCTGGTCAGAATGGCGACATTCACCCTGGCAGCGATACCTCTTCGCAGCTCAGGATCGAGGAGGTTGGCCATGGCAGGAGTGTGCTTGTCAGGAGTGTAGAGTAGCAAGGCCATTGTGCATTCGAGGTCGCGCACGAACTCGGGTGTGGAGGCACGGGGTGCTAGCTCGGTCTGCGCGAATGTGATGACGGGCATGAGGTCGCCATTCGGTAAGGCATTACACTTCCGAATGAGCTCGATGAGGTGCAGGCGTAGCAGAGCAAAGTGTAGTGACTCGTCTTGGTCGAGAAGCTATGACATTCATGTTAGTCTTAGGCTTGCAGGGTGTGGGTGAGAACAGTGCAAATATTTGGGAGGTGCTCATTCTGAGGACTGAAGGTGTTTTGTGTCTCATCTCGCGCCGAAGCATATGAGTGGTGCATGAAACAAAATCTAATCATTGCGAAGGTAGGGAAGTGTGATGGACTGGAATGCTTACGTTACAGTTCAGCTCGTTCAGTTTCTCAATTGCAACCTGGATATTTCCGGCAAGGATGGCGCTCTTGATCTCCATACGATCCTCGATGTCGCTGTGATTACCCATGGCTGGATATAAGCCAGCCTCCGTCGCGAACTTCCTTGCTGCAGCGGGATAACCTTCGTTGACGAGGTAGTCCATGACAACATAGTTGATATCACTGAAAAGATAAACAATCAGCCGTCAATCCTATACGAGAGTTCTCTTCATATGACTCCGTTGATGGTGGTCAGGAAAAGCGAACATGTCTCCACCTTCTACTTGTAACTTTTTCTCCTCACTTTGTTTAGGAGAGATTCCCATTTGTTGAATCATCATGTAGGTGTGTTTGTTCCAGCTTCACAAAGCCTCAGATGGCTTACCTCTTGGATGTCTTCGTGGATGCCGCTCGTTGCTCGAAGGTATGCCTGGCAGGTCGTTGGGCAGGAACGACACTCTGGAAGTGATCATCAGAAAGAGTGGTTTGGAAAAGTGATGTTGAGTGACTAACCATTCTGAAGAGAGGTGGGCTGGCCAGCAGCACGGACTAGGAAAGTGTAGGCTGGTACGAGTGAGCGCCAATAAGGCACCCAACTGGGCTGAAGCCAAAGTGCGCGGTCGACAGCTTTGGGATGTTAGTGAGATAGCTGAAACAAGCACGAAAAGAATCGAAGAAAGGATGTGAGGTCGTTAGTGCTGTAGTGGAGCTGGCTTAGGCAATCGCAATTGAGAGCCCCTGATCTAGTCCACATTGAGCCGGCTCGTTTCGATGCCCATTGTGCAAGGCGCATCACAGACAGGCAAGATCGTTCTTCGCAGATATCATCTTGTGAGCAGTCGCTATGACAGCGTAAGAGTCCAAGAGACCGTCTGTAGACGTGAACTGTTTGCTGTGTGTGAATGCCCTTTTAAATGGAGGAAAAAGTACAATATGAGCCGCCTTGGGCCAACACAAGCATTATCGGGATAGCAGGAAGTTCTGGTTCTGGGAAGACATCGCTTTCAGTAGCCATTGTCCAGTCTCTGAACCTACCTTGGGTGGTAGTTTTGTCTATGGTATGACATTGTGGGATTTCTCTCATTCGTGATTTCGTGATGTTCTGTGCTAAAGATCTGAAGGATTCATTCTACAAGGTCTTGTCACAGGAAGAGTCTCAGAGAGCTTTCAAGAACGAGTGCGTACCCGCAAGATATACCTATGGACGAACAATTAACGGCAGCTTGATAGATATGATTTCGACAGCCCGGAGGCAAGCACCACGACCCACGAGTAGCGCCAAGACACTCAACTAACGACGTCCAGGCAGTAGACTTTGACATCCTCTACGAGAAACTCAAGGATCTGAAGAACGGGTAAGTGAATCATCACGATCATGGCTAGCTTCTGCTGATCGGAATAGAAAGAAAACAGAGGTGCCGATATACAGCTTCGAGAAGCACTCAAGGCTGGACAAGACGCACACAATCTATGCTCCACATGTGCTCATTTTGGAGGGTATATTTGCTCTGCACGATCAAAGAGTCTTGGACATGCTAGATATGCGGGTATGTAACGACTTGCCAGAAATGCGTGGCCACTACTAAGGAACGCGCAGATATATGCCGATGCCGACGCAGATTTGTGCTTATCACGACGACGTGTGTACATATCGACCTGTTTGTACGCACTTGCTGACAAAGTTCATTCTTGCAGTGGTGCGAGATGTTCGTGAGCGAGGTAGAGACATTGAAGGCTGTATCAAGCAGTGGTTCAAGTTCGTGAAGCCAAACTTCCATCGCTATGTTGAACGACAACGAGATGTCGCAGGTAATGCTAAAATGCCCAAGGAATGGAACAGACTGACTCAGCACTTAGACATTATCGTACCAAGGGGTATCGAGAATCAAGTGGCCATTGGTATGCCGTGTTCCTTGGATGTATAATGCATAACTGATACAACGTAGGCATGGTCGTGGACCACGTACGGAAAGTCCTGAAGCAGAAATCGAAAGACCACCAGGAAGCATTGCGGCTCCTAGGAGAAAGCGCAGAGGACGGACCACTTGGGCACAATGTCGTTCTCCTTGAGGAATCAGCACAACTAAGCGCTATCAACACAGTGATACTGGATCCGCAGACTGATCGAGAGGACTTTATCTTCAACCTCGACAGGATCACTACGATACTGATAGAAAAGGCTACAGAGTCCCTGACGTTCCTTCCCAAAGAAGTGACTACTCCGAATGGAAATCGCTATCAAGGATTGTCACCCAAGGGTGTCACCAGCGCAGTGATCATTCTTCGAGGTGGAAGTATCATGGAGAATGGGTTACACCTTGTCATACCCGATTGCCAGACTGGCAGGATGTTGATGCAGACGAGTACACATACTGGTGAACCGGAGCTGCACTTCCTCACGCTCTCCGATGACATTTCCAGCCATTCGCGTGTATTGCTCCTCGACCCGCAGATGTCGTCTGGATCAGCTGCTTTGATGGCGGTGAGGATATTGCGCGATCACGGAGTAGAAGAAGAGCGGATCGTATTTGTCACATACTTTGCCGGACGGAAAGGGCTTGCAAGGTACGTGAGTAGTCGTGCTTGTAGCGTCACAAATGCTTACAGGTTTCAGATTGACGTCTGTGTTCCCCGACATCACAGTCGTCGTGTGCAGGATAGGGCCAGATCTGGAGGAGAGGTGGATCGAGGAGAAGTACATGGGTTGTTAGATATGAGATGCAATGGAAGAGCATACTGTCGCCCACAACAACTTGGGCGTAAGGTAGAATCCAAAGTGGTCCGTGCTGTGCTTTCTCCGCAATAATTCTATAATTTGATCTTCGATCACCTCGTGAGTCTCACGACACCCACTCGCGAAGTGCCCAAGTCAACCTCAACCCCAACTCTTCATCTGTGCTCGCGTACCCGTACATTGTGCAGTCGCTTCTGTATTCACCCACTATCCACCCTGCCGCCACCGCCGAAAGTCTCCCACTGTTTTTATCACAACAACAACCACCACAATGAGGTTGACAGCCGACCTGATCAACTCCTCCCTATCCTACCTAAACCCTCTCAAAGAGCGCGAGCTCGACCTCCGAGGTGCGTTTGCGAGAAGAGCAGATACTACACTTTACGAGCGACAGTAATTTACAGCAGATGACACAAAGGCCACAAAATACCTGCCATTGAGAACTTGGGTGTCGCAAAGGTATGCTCATCCATCTCCCTCCCACATCTCTGTTGCGCAGCGTGCTCTCGGCAGTCGTGTACAAGATCGGGATCACTGACGGCCGCGACTGTTGCAGGACCACGACGCAATCGACTTCACCGACAACGACATCGCCGCGCTCACAAACTTCCCCTACTTCCCCCGCCTCAACACTCTCCTCCTAGCGCGCAATCGCGTCGCTTCCCTCCAGCCAGCCCTCCACAAGCAGATACCATGTCTAACGACACTGATCCTCTCCGAGAACAAGATGCGCGAGCTAGCGGACCTGGATCCCCTGGCTGGATTTACACAATTGACGCATTTGGTACTTGTGGGTAATCCGGTGTGCACGAAAGAGGTGAGTTTGGAGCATGGAGGCGTCTGACATGGGAGCGTAGTGCGGTTGGTGATGGGTAAGATGGGACAAGGGCTGATACCAAGGACAGCATTATCGACATTGGATACTCTGGCGGTGTCCGAGCGTGCGCTTCCTGGACTACCAAAAAGTGAAGCAAGCGGAGCGCGAACAAGCCGCGGAACTTTTCGGCACGACCGAGGCACCGACTACGCTCGCTTCAAAGGTATGTATCCTTCCCTGCCTTCCCCTTCCCCTGCCTCGTCTTGCCATCGTCGCATTCTACCCAGTCTTATCCCAACTAAATAACCCTTTCTACCACACAGATCCTCAACATCAAATCCCGCACCTTCGACGCCCCCTCCTCCGACTCCACATCCGGCCCCAACAAGGCCTCCTCCACCTCCTCCGGAAACGGCATTCGCGTGCAGTTGACAGCGAAAGAGCGCGAGCGGGTCACGCAATTACTGAAGAATGCGACGAGTTATGCGGAGATGACGAGGATTGAGAAGGACTTGAATGAGGGGAGGGTCCCGGCCGGGGTGGGCGATGAGATGGACGTGGAGGGCTGAGGGTGGGGAGAGGAAGGCTGAGGTATAGGGTCACAAGGGCGAGATGTATCATGGGAACAGGTCAAGGTGGCATAGACATTAGGGATCGCGGACTGCGGGAACCGCCGGGCGAGCGAGGTGGGCGTCTCTCGTGCACAGCATACGTGTATGGCTCAAGAGGGGCGTCGCGGCTCACATGTCAGTGATGGCGAGGTTAGGCTAGGTGTTCGCGCTGCCGCTCCGAAACAGAATATCCTACTTCAGGAATGGGATGAATGTATGCGGGCAGATACACCACTATTGCGGAGGATTGTCAGGCAAGCCAGCTATTGCCGTCTCGGTGCGAGGCACTCTGTCTGACTGAACCAACAGGTCAGAGTTGAAGCAAAAGTCAGGATGGACTGTTGCACTCATCATTGCATATACGAAGAGATGCGTTCATAGCTGCCGGACGAATCCAGATGGCTGACGGAAGTAAACTATGATCATGCACCGAGTTCTTGAATGTGCTCATGTTGTCTTAATATGCATGATGATAAATGATTATATTGGAAGGAAAACCTCGAATGTAGACGTCTGACGTATATATAGATGAATCTCCACTGATAGTCTTGCTTTCTCCCAGATATGATGCCACTGAACTCAGCAAGTATAAGTCGTGACATGATGCTCTACTGTTCTGTCAATACGCCGCCGTTTGGTGCGTAGCATGACATCTATTACATCTGCGACTCCGCGTAACCTTTTGCTCAACCCAGCTCCCACCTAAGCAAACATGTCCCAGCTCCTCACCTAAGCAAATATGTCGTTATATGGTGTTCTTTCGCTGCGTAGGGCTCTTGGTGATGATGCTGCAAAAAAGCTCATCCTTCTTCGGTCGCGAGCAAACAAGCAAGCAAGTAAGCGTCATGTAGCAAGTGAACTACAGCATTTCATTTCATCTCTTCTCTCTCATCATCGGCTCATGGTCGCCGGTCCGTTGCGGCTTGAAAGGCGCCTTGAATGTCGACAAAACCGACGTACGACGCTGCATTCCTTTCTCTGGCGATAGCGTCCCGGACTTGCGACTCACAGTCCTGGTGAGGTGCTTCAGCTTGACAACCTGAGGAGCGACTTTGACCATTGCGGTGGCCGGGGCTTTGGAAATAGTGCCACCTGCAACAGGTTTGCGTGGCCTGGCACGAGGGATGTTGCTGCTAAAGGTACTCGATCGCATGGAGCCATCCCAGAGGACTTCTGAGTTGTCATCAAAAGCCATGCCGTAGCGTGCGACCTGTGTGCTCTGCGTATTGTTGACGCCACTGGCCTTTCCAGCAGTATGAGGGCGGGTGTAGCCTGAGATGTTGTTAGTAATGTATGCCCACTCCGTGTGGTCCAAACTGACCATCATCGTCCTCGGCAGCATTTTCTCCTGCATCACCTCGAACCATATCATCGGCCAGATCATTGTACTGGCCTCGGCTTACTATGATCTATTAGCACAAACTCGAGATGCTATCAGGGACAGGACTTCCTACCTCGTAAATTGAAAGGCTTCACAGGACTACCATGCTGAGTTCTTCCTCCCGGGAGTACTCGTGCAGTCGTTTGTGGTGTCGGATATGCCGCCTCTGGACGAGAATTATTCAAAGCGTGACGAGGAGTGATGTTCAAAATGGACTTGGACGGGAAGAGCGGACGAAGACCAGTTATTGTTCTCGATGGTGCGTAGTATGAAGGTCGAGGTCCTGGTGGGTTGTCGTCTTCAATGGGCTCTTCTTCTTCGTCGTAGTGCAGGTTCGTCATCATACTGAGATTGCCAGGTCGAGACAGGGCAGGAGTCGGGCTGTGAGACACGGCAAAGCCGTCTCCTCTGCTTGCCGCGGTTGATAAGTGTGCCATGTTACTGCGTGACGCCTTGCACGTTCTTTTTGCTCTCTTGGTAATGTGCCGAGAGATGTCGCCTTGTTGAGCATCATCTTGGTAGGTTCTCGAGGAGATACTTATCGCCAGCGGCATTTGCAGTGCCTGTCGATCGTTGCGTCGAGCTATTGGTGTTCGGGAAACAGCTTTCAAGTGTTTCGATGTCTGCAATAACCCATTGCTGCGCAATGTGGCTGCCATCTTTACTATATGTCCGATCTGGTCTGGCTCGTGGTCGTCCTCAATCACATCTTGTGTGATGTCCGCAGTCTCAATACTGGGCATTGTATCAGGTTGATCACGCAGCTCTGATGAGCTGGTCACTTGATTCGAGGCATGGCCCACTTCAAGCGAGGGTACAGTGATTGCATGTGTACGCGGACGAGGACGAGACTTCGGCAGCCGATGGCTTCGGGAGACTGATATCACCATGGTACGCTCGTCTACTTCAAAGCCATCTCCAACGTCTTGATACAGGCCATGACCACGTTTCCGAACTGGCGTTGTGAGCTGCTCCCTGGGCAAAGTCGCGAACTTTCGACTATACTTCCGTCGTAGTTGGGTGCCGGAGACAGTCTTTTGTGCCTCATAGACTGCACGAGGCTTCTTGATTGCTGGACCATACAGCTGAGAATCCTCGATGTCATCGTCGATCGATGACGTGGGCTCATCCTGCGAATTGTAAGCCTAGCATCATGTAGGTCCTCCCATCCACAATACATTGACAGAGACTGTGTGCTCGGGTTCACCAGCGACCATCACCAGCTGATTCCCGAGCAAGTTCAAGTCGCTCAGCTTGTTCTTTCTCTTCTTCGTTGCCTTCTTGGTAGGTCGTCTTGGTCGCTCGTCTTGGCACGAACTGTCAACGGATCCCCTCGTGGGCGTAGCTGATCCCGGTGTCAGTGCTCTAATCTCAGACCTCGATCCCCTTGACTTGTCAGCATCACGCAAAGGCACATCAGAGTCACATGGACTTGCAAGCCGCAACAGCTCGCGGTCGTCGTCGTTCATTTGCATTTGCATTGGCATTGGCAAAGGTGAAGTAGAAGCAAGCGGTATTGCATCCACATGCGGGTACAATTGTGATTCATTGGCTATGTTTGGTATTGATGAGCTATGGAAGTGTTGTTGTGCTGAGACCTTGTTGGGTTGTGGTGAGTGTTGTCTCCGTTCATTCGACTCGAGACTTTGCACATTTAGGAGCTGTGATGTATCAGCATCGTCAGCGGTCGTCTCCGAGCTCGGCACCACAAGCAGATCTGCTTCGCTTTCAGTAACAAGCTGACGTTGCACTGAGCTAATGCTGTTGAGTGATTGCCGATGTCGACGACGGCGTGTATAGTCCCTTTTGGGTAGTCTGACTACACGATACTCGTATTGAGAGAGGGTGATTTGAGATGTTGGTGTGTTGTCATTATGCGGGACCATGCTGCTGCGAAGGACCATGAGCTTCAGAAGCGGGATGTGAAGACAAAGAGATGATTTCGAACTTGACGCGAATTGGAAAAAAAAAAGAACGACAGAGGAGAAGAGAAGAAGTGATGTGAAAGCATGGACGAACGGAGGGCGCGATTGAGAAGAAGATCGAGGTGATGAAACAGAAAGGAAGGAGTAATGTCGTGGGAAGGTGAGGTGGATGATGACAACAAAGGCAAGAATAGCCGGCGGCTGACCCATCGACACTCGGACTCGAGCTCCGCTGGCCTTTTTTTTGATTGATTCGACTTTTTACTTCAGACGCCACCGGGATCTGCATCGTGAAGAATGCCGCCAATCTCTTGCGTCACTGGGTCACTGGGTCACTGCGGTGCTGGATCTGCTGGTGAAAATGGCCATGCCGACATGGCCGTATTTTTGGTGTTACTCTCGCGCGTGAGGAATCATTGTTGATCCAAAAGGTCGGCCTCGCCACGATGTGCGCCCTACATTACCACCATGTCAATGTGCTGCCATCCTCCTCCAGCTGTCTGCTGTGATGTAACTAGTCGTGCCTCCAATGTTAAAGCACGAGCCTGAGATCGTGATGCCTGCTCCTGCTCAAAACATTGTGCGACGAGCCTCTGATGTGATACAAGCTCCGTTCGGCGCGGATCTTGGCTCGCCTCCGTCACCAATACCCGATGTGCCTGTCACGGCAGTGTTCCTAGTGCTCTTTTTCGTCGGGTTCGCGGTCAATTTGCTGCTCTTCCGGAGGAATCGTAAAAAAGAACACCACTTCCTGATCAGCCTCGCACTCTCGAGTATGTCGTCTTAAGGAAATCCAAGTTGCTCAGCTGCTGACAATTTCCAGCTTTCTGCATCTGCAGAGTGATATCGACAGCCCTCCATATTGCTTGGTCATATGATCAGCAAAATGCAAAAATTGGAGTCGCAGAGAATGCCTTCCTGGATGCTGGTGCCGCAGTTCTCTACATTGTCAATCTCTTTTTGGGCATGAGAATAATGCGAGCTCGACAGGCTTGGCTGGGCTGGTCAAAGATCTTCACAGCATTCATATGGCTGCTCGTACTTCTGACTGTCGCTACCACTATCATGCTTGTAGTGGTCGTCGCGCAGTCATTCTTCGCAGTACGATCGAAGATCCTGAGAACAGACCGCGATATCGAGCTCTTTGTGTTGACCTGGCTGGTCTGGGTGGCTTTCGTACCACTTTTGCTCACCATATCTGCACTAATACTACCACGAAGAACCTACATCGACAAGTTCGGAACAGGCCGCTTCAGGTGGAAGCCTATCATCTTGATAACATCTTCGACTATACTAACGCTGGGAGCTGGCTGGAGATGTGGCGCGACATTTGCTTCGCCACTGCAACAATCCGGACATCGGCCCTGGTACTTCACCAGTGCCTGTTACTACGTCTTCACACTCATGCCTGAAATCATTGTAGTCATACTTTATCTTGCGATGCGCATTGACCTACGCTTCCATGTGCCTGATGGTGCTGATGGACCTGGTAGCTATTCAGGCGTCACCATTGACGAAAAAGGACCCCAATGGCCAGAGACAGTCTACCTGCCAGTCGCAGTACAAGATAATGACGGTCTTGGTGCGCCTGTCATTCGACAGGACTTTCTTCAGGTCGACCCCAGAACTGGCCAATATCAACTGAGTCGTCCCCAAGACTCTCGGCACTCCACAACAAGTAGCTTGGATTCCAGACGAGGTATGCAGCGTTACACGACATAGGAAGAAGTATTGGCTAACGCGGTACAGGTCGCTGGTCGAGATCGATAAGGAGGAGCCACTCACGCACACCATACAGATCACAAACTTCGCTGAGGACACCTATTTCGGAGGATGCTCCACCATCGACAAGAACACCAACAAGAGAAGCAACACCAAGGACCTCGGGCTCTACACCTCCATCCACACGGACGCCACCGAGAGGTCGTCACCGTACTTATACATGACGAAGACAAGAATTCGACCAGTTCATTATGGAATGGCATCCCACAGGCTGTCTACCCTTGTCATCAAGGTGTACTACAGACCACAACACACCCAAGCAAACAGAGACTTGCTCTCGCCCATCCCCGGCCACGGCCACGGCCTCGCCCAGCCTCAAGGGTCACAATCCGCACCAACAGCCGAACCATCGCGCGTGATGATCGTGCACGGCTGGTTCGGGAGGCCGCACTGTCCGCCCGCGTCAGCCACACAAAGTCGTTGTCCCAATCCTGACACCATCGCCAGCCGAGTCGACTTACCGTACTGCTAGTGCACGCGTGCGTGAAGACGCCGTTGTTTGACTTGCACGCACCGTCGCCGGTGAATAGGTAGCATTTCTTGTGGGGCGAATGAGTCAGCTTTTGATTCGAGCGGAGCGAACACGTAGGAGGCACGGCGCTAACGTACGCCTGCAACTTTGCCTTCGTTGGGGCCGGAAGGACCGCCCAGGGTGTCTGGGGAGAGTGTGGCGTCAGTCTGAGGAGGGGCCCCGGCTGGTGTAGGAATGGCGATGCCTAGGGTGGTGAGTAAGGAGAGCAGGATCGTGAATTTCATGGTCGATGGCTCCGGAGTGGATGGATGGGAGCTCTAGTGAGGTGCCAAGGTGTGTGAAGATGGGAAGATGAGAGCAGACTGTAGACTGTGCAGAAGCGAGGATGTGATGGCTTTTATAGAGGAGCCATTGCTGCTACCTGTCGCTAGAATTGTATTCGCAAGGCTGTAGAGTGCTGCCACCTGATGAGCTTCAGGCTGCAGCCTGCAGACCACCCAGGCTGAGACACAGTGGCAATGAGGCTACCTTGTCTGTTTTCAAAGTAACGACAAGGCTCTGCACACCGACTATAGGCTATCGTAGACATGATCCACAATCCTCGACGTACTCTCGTATCTGCTTGCGTCTCTCAGCAAAAGCCTCGGCGAGCTTCTCGCTACGTTTGCACTCGTGAAATACCAGCCCAGTCACGTATCTGTATTTGTGGCAATTCGCCGCGTCGGGTCCAGGCAACAAATCAGCTGGTTCGGACGAGGCTGCAACATCGTCAAGGCTCTACTCAGCTGAACTGTGTATAGGACTTCAGCCTGTGTCAATGTGTTAGCTCTATGCAGGCTCACTAAGCTGGTTCGGACAACAAGGCTTCTTCTGCTGGCGTCGAGGCTTTGCTTTAGGCGGCTACAGCCTGCTGGTACCATACTTTAAACTGTCGTCGGAATCAAGGTCTGCTCCGCAAGCAGTCATAACCAGCTTTTACTTCCAGGTTCCAGGTCGTTCATAACTTGGTAGTCACACAAGCGGTTCCATACCTCACCGCAGCTATTGTCAAATCGAGTACGCCATCATCAATTTCCTCTAGATGACTTGACAGTCTATCAGGTAATCTTACTCATTCTTGTCAGGTGACACGTTGCGTTGCTCATCCTTTGTAGCAGCTCTCTGTCAGATTGAAGCAGACGCAATGTCGACCATCACCGAGACTGTCTCGTCTTCGACCAAGAAAGGGTCTCCAGTGATTTCTTCTATACCTTATACAGCCAACACAACAGCCCCAAGCGCTATCCTGATCATCTTGGCGGCGAACCTGAAATGCGGGTATTTCTATGGCGGGACTCTCGAGAACACTGTCGTAAAGAGAATCCTCTCCGACTCACACTCCAACAAGTCATCACAATGCTGGATGAGTTCATTTCTGCCGGCAAATTGGTCCGCTTCACTGCATTGCTTGTTAAGCAGGCCAACGAGGTGACTGTTACTTTTGATGACACGCTTGAAGAACATCAGAAGGATGGATAGATGGTCTACACAATCTGGATTGAGTCGAGCAAAGGACAGCGAGAGATCGGCTTCCGTGGCCAAGGAAGCAGCTGTCCAGCGGAAGGGATGAAAAGCTGCGGGAAGGGTTCGATCGTTAACTGAGCAGGACAGAATAGCATAGGAGTGTTGTACAGAGAGGGAACTGATAAATAACGGGTTATGCCATGGTAGATTATGGGGCGTGGTATAGTAGATTCATACATGATGTGGTCAAAGCTCCCAAGCCACTCCAGATCATGTTCACGTGATCACGCGCGGAATCGTCGCGGTGCAGCCGCGAACCTCCTCTAATCTTGACTTGGAGGAAACAGCACACGATTACACCTTCTGTGTTCGTGGACTTGATGCGGCACAATGGCAAGAGTTATCCAAGACTCGGACGATGAAGGCGACCTCGGCGATCCTTCGCCACGGCGCCTCACAGCAAATGCCCCACCTGCTATCATCGAGGGTCTTGCAACATCCACGAGCGGTTCTGCGCCTAGCATGAACGGCACAAGCTCTTCCGGTGTGCAATACTCCGCTCCATAGGCGCTGCTCAGACTAACGTTACCGATCAGAATCGAAACTGCTGCGAGAAATGCGTAATGCGCACGACGACATGTTCGAGCCATCACCGTCGACCAGCGGCAAACGAGCTCGCGGCCACGATGGCGCTGAAACAGTCTTCGCCACAAACGGAAGCTCACCTTCTCGGCTGAAACGTACGAAGACTACTCAGGCTACCACGTTCCCATCAGGACTGTCACTGGACCCCAATCTCACTGCTGGCGAGAAGTCTTCAGGATTGAAGCGGAGCAGGACTGCAGGAACTACACGTTCGCCCACGAAGATGTTCGAGTCTCCTCCCTTGGGCAAGAAGAAAAAGCTGCAAAGAACGTACTCGAGGAAGCCGGCGGCTTATGCTCTGGAAGATGGACATCTGGCAGAACAGCTTTCAGACCAGGCTGAAGAGGATCTACCCGTGAAAGACGTGGCATACAAGAAAGTACCAGCAACAATTGTCTCTGATCCTCTGGGGCAAAGTCAGGAGATTGAGATCCAGCAAACCGTGGCACCTCTTGACACTCTCCACCACAAGCCTCAACCAAGCCCGATCAACAGTAGTGCTTTTCTGTCTCCGACAAGCGTGAGTGACCATTTCACGCAGCCGATCTTGAACACTCAGCCCGGACCATCACTTCATCAGGATCATATGGCAGAGGGATTCGATGGTGTCAACCCAAACTTGCTGTTTCCTGAGATGTCGAGCACAATTGCGGCAAGCTCGTCAAGCATCGAGAAAAGACTAGCAGGCCCACTCAAAGTAGACCTCGAGCAGAACTTGCAGATAGACCATGAGTCACCACGCAGTCGCGATCGTTCTCCTATACATGACAAGCCAAGCCACGTCGAAGACAATGTTTTCACTGCATCTTCGAGCGGCAAGACTGGAGATATACCTGACCAATCTGTGACAGAGAAGGCAGACAACCCTATTGATAAGAGGCAAAATAAGTACAAGTCTATTGCCAGCAGTGATGCTGTGCTACCTCCATCAGACGACCTTATAGGTCTGCCAAAAGAGATGTACAAACCACGACCAAGCCGTTCGCGATCTGCTCGCTCGACACAAGCAAATACTCCTGCATCCGGCGAAGCTGGAGCTGGTCGACTAAATAAGCCCCGACGTAGCAGGACTGCCGACGGCACGTCTGCTAACACTATCCAGATGCTTGTCGACATGGGATTTACTGCCTCAGACTCCGAGGCCGCACTGATTGCGACTGGCTGGGTTATGGATAAAACGCTTGATATTCTGACTCGAGCCAGAAGCAAAAGTCAATCTCCTTTGCTGGAAAAATCGCATCCAGCAGCTGTTGACGACGCGAACAAAATTACCCAACCATCCTTCTTAAAGGGAACTGGAGATCATGCATCAACGAAAGACGCGGAATGGAATGGCGAGGTTGCACACGACACACCTGACATCGACAAAGTAGAGCAGGTTCACGACGAAGGAGACGCCCAGGGCAAGCCTGGCGTGGAATCTCCTCATGTGACTGACGGGGTCAGGGATACAGATACTGCTCAGACTCAAGGCAGATCTCAAGATCTCGTGGAATTTGTTGCAAAATCAGGTGGTCCTGACACAGGAGACAGTCCAAGCTCAAACACGAAGCTCAAACGCACTAAAAGCACGAAGAACCGTGGCCGACCCAGAAAGTCGGAAGATAAGGTTGTCGAGGACGAGCAGCTAGACGTGGATGAACTATCTGCTCCTCCGCCAGCGACTCCTGCGACAGCAAATCCTGCGGCAGCAGAAGTGCGCGTTCAAGAAGCTTCAGATACTAAGCCTCCAGAAGTCGTTGTGAAGACTGACAGCAAGCCAAGCAAGCGCTCACGGGACGACAAAGAGATCAATCGCAAGCTGTCGTCCGCCTGTGTTCCGGATGTGGAGGCCGAGGTCATCGAGATTGATGACGACTCGGATGGTCCACCAAAGGCCACGAAGTTGAGAAGAATGATGACAGCACCTGCATCAGTCCTGAAGAAGGAAAAGAAGAAACGTGGTCGACCGGGAAAGAAGACCAAGACCGAAGCGACGGAAGCAAAGCATGGTGAGGCTGGGAGTACATCCTTGACAAAGGGAGATCTTGGTGCACCTGGACCAAGTCAAGTCAGCGAAGAGGAGAAGCGTGAGGTACTCAAAGATCTGGACAAGAATGCAGCCCCGACCGACCAAGCCACGCAAGAGTCCATCAAGCACACCTTCGAGCCAGAAGAGGCCGGTAAGAAGACCAAGAAAGTCAAGGCCAGCAGCAAGAACGTCGATACGTCTCGTGAGACGCCACAAGCTTCTGTTGATGCGGAAGAGGACTCTGTTGAGCAGGCTGGCGCAGGTCCCAAAGAAGCGAGCAAGAAGAGTAAGAAGGCCAAGGCCAACAGTAAGAGTCTTGATACTGCTCGGGAGACTCCCTCTCGTGAGACACCACAGGCATCAGTGAATGAGGAACATGACCCCGTCGAGAAGCCCTCTACACCAAAGACTTCCGACAAGGGCAAGTCTGCAATTCAGACTACTGCGAAAACGGCCGATGAAACAGATACGAGCAAGAAGGCCACCACTGAGAAGAAGAAAGGCGGTCACTCACCAATCAAGAACGTTATCAGGACTGTGAACTACAGAGTGGGATTGAGTAAAAGGACGAAAATTGAGCCTTTGCTGAAGATCAAAAGAAGATGATGATATGGCTAGGGCTTCACGACATGGCATAGACAAATGCCGCCAGGATTCGGCTGTTTGACATTGTACAGAAATAGGGATTGGTGTTGCTTGGCTGGGCTGCATGAGATACCCCTGAATCGCTTTTGGAGCTGTCTTTGCTTGTATATATTTAGGCTTCTGGTCACATATTGTAGCTGCAGCTATTGTTTTCTACTGTCGATTCGTAACTAATATATGTTGTGCTCCTGACCTTCTCAGTCTTGAAACTCGTCTCGAACCTCGTGGTGATACCCGGCTTAGAACCCATTTTGTTTCACGTTGAAAGCAGGAGCCAATGGAGATGCTTCATTCCTCCACGACGAGCCAGCATTATTGTGATACAACTGTCCCCCGATGATGGAAGGCATGCTACACGGGCGCCAATGTATTGCCTCAATCTTCGACCACCCCTTTGCCTTCAAGACATTCCCTGAGGCAATAACTCATCGCTGGAACTACAGAAGTCGAGAAAGCACGAAGTAAACAAATCAAAGACGATCTTTGAGTCCCCCAGCGACCAAAGTCGTGCAAGATGAAGTTCGGCAGGAATCTTACACGCAATCAAGTGCCTGAATGGTCGGCAGAGTACATCAACTACAAAGGGCTCAAGAAGCTGATCAAGTCTGCCTCGGACGGCACGAAGCAAGATGAAGAGATCGATCTGGCTGGTACAGTGCTGTGCACTCTCCGCAGGTCATGTTACCACTGACACACGTCAGCCTTCTACTATAGCCTCGATCGCAATCTAGAGACCGTCGACGGGTTCTACAAGAAGAAGTATGCCGAGTCCTCACGCCGCCTTCGTTTGCTCTACGACCGCTACGGCAGTAATCCGAACCCAGACGAGCTCGATCAGCACGATCTCGACGACCTCATCGCTGCGCTACTAGAGTTGCGCGGTCAACTGCGCAAGCTACAATGGTACGGCGAAGTCAATCGTCGTGGATTCATCAAGATTACGAAGAAGCTGGACAAGAAAGTCACGACAGCATGTGCGCAACAAAGATACCTGGTTTCAAGAGTCGATCCCAAGCCTTTTGCTACGAACGCAGCGCTGCAGCAGGATATGAATGCGGTCAACAGCTGTTTGTCAAGACTTGGGGATGTGAGGCCGCAAGACGATGCAGGGTCGGCAAGGTCATCCATGTCGACATTGGCAAGACCTCTGGCGCTGATGAAGTTGAACCTGCCTCTTGAGTTGCTACAATCGATTGATCTGGCCATCGGCAAGGACGACCTGGGCAAACTTGGCACGGCGCTCGAGGAAGCACAAGAGTTTGGACGTGAGGACGGCGAGCCATTCCAAAGACTATTGTTGAACTACTTCCAGCGTGCCATCGCAGCCCGTGCAAAGAAGTGTATGGTGATACTCCTCGGCAAGCTGAGCTCGTTGGACGAACCTGACGATATCAATAAACGCAACTTTTTACATCGGATCATCATAGCTGTGGGACGCACACGATCGACGAAAGCAAACATACCCATGGACGGAACATCACCAGAGCTCGAGGCAATGAACACAATCGCACCAGCAGAGGCACCCATGCTTGAATTGCCGTCATACGCGCTGAAAGAGATCGACTCGAGCCGGCTGGCAGGAGGCAGTGATGATACTGCAGAGATCATTGAGTTCCTTCTAGGCAAGCTGAGAGAGACTCAAAGACCAGCCATCAGAAGTCAAGATGCTTTTGGTCGAATGCCTCTCCACTATGCTGCAAAGTATGGATTCGTCAGAGTTTGCGAACTTCTCATGCAGAAAATGAAGGAGTGGAAGATGATAGCATTGACAGATGATGTCGATTCTCGGCTATGGCTCGACACTGAAGGCAACAGCCCGCTCGGCCTTGCAGTCCTTGGCGGCTGGCGAACGACTGTCGAGACATTGCTCGAGACGTACAGATCGAACGACACTCCTAGCTCCTCGACAGAATTGTGGTCGAAAACAAGTGCTCTTCTTGCTCTGGCTGCTAAGGCAAACTTCTTCAATATAGTCCGTTTGTTGCTGAAACATGGCGCAGATCCTGTTTACCAGGACGAGACGGGTGATACTGCTCTGCATATTGCTGCACGCTTCGGACACGTTGAATGTGCCCAGACATTGATAGAGTGCTCGCACGATCTCAATCTAGAAATAAAAGAGGCTACATATGGCTGGACGCCATTACTACTTGCGAGTGTTGAGGGACAGCTTCCCGTCGTGGAGTTGCTCGTCGAAGCTGGTGCTGATGTCGAGGCTGTGGACAGTTCAGGCTGGTCAGCGAAAGAACATGCAGCACTCCGTGGGCATATGGACGTTGCTGCGATACTTGCAAAGCACGCCAACGATTCTTTGTCTCAGACTCTGAGTAGCGGAGACCTGTCAAGCTCTCTTGACCGTACAGCATCGCTGGATGATCGATACTCCAAAAGCACAAACAAGGAGAACATCCCAAGCAAAATGCCTGCCCCGATCAAATCTTTTGGACATCGTTACCTCACAAACGAGAGTATGGTGCTTGTGAGTCTCGGCTCGATGGACACCAAGAAAATGTTCAAGCCTGTCGATCTGGACAACATTCCCTATGCTGAAGCGCATGCAACACAGCTTGACACAGCACTCTCGGTGGTGATCTCAGCACAAGGAGCAACTGGAGAGCCTACGACTATCGATCTACCTGTGCAAGAGACCATTTGCACTGAACCAATAGTGTTCATGACAAAGGACATCAGCAAGGTGAAGATTTTCTTCGACATTGTGCCAACATATGCTGGGGACGATCAGCCTATAGGCCGTGGTGTAGCAATGCTTGCTGCCGTCAAAGCTTCACTCGGATTCAAAAAGACGAGCTTACAGGGTGATCTCAGTGTGCCTATTGTTGCTGCAAAAACGCTCGACTTTATAGGTACTGTCAACTTCAACTTCCTTGTTGCCACACCTTTCTCCAATCCAAACATGTCGATCTCGGAGAACAAGATGTACTGGAAGAGGGTTTCAGGTCCGATGGTAATCGGACATCGCGGAATGGGCAAGAACATAGCTGCGAAGAAGTCGTTGCAGCTCGGCGAAAACACGATGCAATCTTTCATCACTGCGGCAAACTTGGGAGCATCTTATGTTGAGTTTGATGTACAGCTAACCAAGGATCACGTCCCGGTCATCTACCATGACTTTCTTGTCAGCGAAACTGGTATCGATGCGCCAGTTCATGCATTGACTCTTGAGCAATTCCTCCACGTCAACGAATCAGCCACTCCACGCCCCTCACGCCCAGGTTCACCCAGCCGGAGCCATGTACGTGGCCCTTTGAACTCCGTCCACGACGCTCGCGTTCATCGCAGCCGAGCCAATTCGCTTGGTGCCTCCAGCGAACACCCAGCTTCTGGAGCATCCGAACGCATGAAACATACCCGCGACATGAAGACCAAAGGCTTCAAGGGCAACTCCCGCGGCGCCTTCATCCAAGAGCCCTTCACTACTCTCGAAGAAATGCTGCGCAAACTCCCCTCCCATATCAGCTTCAACATCGAAATGAAATACCCCATGCTCTTTGAAACCGAGCTCGAAGATATGGATGCTTATGCAGTAGAACTCAACAGCTTCGTCGATACGGTGCTGACTATGGTGTTTGACCTTGGCGGTAAGCGCGACATCATCTTCAGCAGTTTCCATCCGGACATCTGCCTCCTGCTTTCGCTCAAACAGCCGAGTATCCCTGTTCTCTTCCTCACGGACGCCGGCGTTGCGACAGTCGGGGATATCCGCGCAAGCAGTCTGCAAGAAGCGATTCGTTTCGCGAGTCGTTGGAATCTACTCGGGATTGTCAGCGCTGCGGAGCCATTTGTCATGTGTCCACGACTGGTGCGTGTGGTCAAGGAGAGCGGGCTGGTGTGCGTCAGTTATGGGACGTTGAATAACGAGCCGGAGAATGTGCAGAAGCAGGTTGAGCAGGGCATTGATGCGGTTATTGTGGATAGTGTTTTGGCGATTCGGAAGGGGTTGACAGAGGGTGGGAAGGATGGTGCAAAGGGGGTGGAGAAGGAGAAGGAGAATGGTACTGGCAATGGTGTCCCCAAAGGTGGCGAGATGGTGGTGGCGCCCGGGGAAGAGCAGAGTACAGTCAATGGCAAGGCTGCGCATGCTGACGAGAAGGCAGAGCCTTGAGGTTGAGCCATGCACTTCCGAGACTTCGCGGCACACCGAATTCACCAAACATGACGACGACATGAGTGACGTGGAATGGGTCTCTGAGCAATGCCGGGAAGAAAGCAGGCTTCCCTCCCGCACGCAAGACATATCAGCGGCGAGCAGCACTGGCATTCATTGTCACTGCTAGACACACTCGGAGTAGATTGAAGATTACTGCGACAAGAATACAACGAGTAAAGTAGACTAGACATAATACAGTAGATAACACGGATGCATGCACCGACTTGTGAACATGCCTCGTTATTGCGCGAACATGAACTAGTGGAAGTGCAGGGGATGCATAAGTGTCCCACACATCGCCTCGCGTGCTCAAGTAGTGCTCCTGCGACGGCGCGAAAAAGCCCTGCAAAGATCGCTGACAAGAAAAAAAGAACAGTAAAACGTCATGGTATGCAACGCCAAAGAAGGTGACCATCTCCCACTCTGCTCCGTCACATCCCCAAACCCCCATCTATAAGTGCACCCTCAAAAACAGCAAAAAGTCAACCACCTCATCACTCAAACTTTCACACCCGCCCACACACTAAATGCCATCCGCACAAGCCACGCCACGGCGAGGGAAATGTACAGCCGCTGCGGAATTGCTCCCCTGACGAGTCTGCCTCAGTGCTTAGGGCCGGGCATCGTCGCGCGTTACCGTCGCGAGTGCCCGTGCCGCCGTGGTGTTCTTCACGGACACCGCGTGTGGTCCCGACATGAAGACGGGAAATGGGGTAAGAAAGTTTGGAGGCGGTTTCCTTAAGACCGTTACAGTGCTTAGTAAGCACGTTTTGCCAATTTATATAGGTAGGATGTTGAGAGGGCAGGGGTTCGAGTGACGGTGGAGATGTGTTGTTGATGTCGGATGTCGGCTCATGGACTCTCGCACAGCCACACCAGTGTCTGCGCGCTTGCCGACGAGCAGTGAGCGGCCGATGAATGACTCTGATTGGTCCTAGCGTCCAGGTTGAAATCCACGCGGCCGGTGGCTCAAGGCAGAGTTACGGTCTACACAACCCGCGCACTCTCCCACCCGTGCCAGCAGTCTTCACTTCTACAGCACTTCGAAACATAGATCTTCAATTAAACGTTTAAGGTATGTACAGTACATACAGTCTATGTTGTTGATACATTACTCTGCTGCTAGTGGTACATTGCAAGTTTTGTGATTCGTAATCTCTCATGCGCCATGCGCAACACTGGCCAGACCGGCTGGCAATCTTGACAGTCGCTCCACCCGCTTGCAAGGAATAAATCATTTGAGCTTCTTCCCGATCTACTGTTGCGCTGTTCTCCTTCACACTGTTCTCCTTCGCTCTGTTCCAATCGCTTCTGGCCTCGCTTTGGATCTTGCTGCCGCATTTGCTTCCGCATTTGCTTCTGCCTTCTTCTTCGACTTTTTATTCGTCTGCAGTGCTGAGTCTTTGTGCAAAAGTGTGGCCTCGTCACTAATCGTTGACGCGAAGCTTCCTTTCATTCCACGCTGCTGCTACCAATGCTGCTGCTTCATTTCGTGCCCATGGCCGGCGGACCTTCCTGATACTGACTGAGCTAGCTGCTGCCATTGGTGCCTCTGTTTCATCACGTGACCGTGTGTTTAGGGGCTTCTTGTTTTTGACTGGCCTTGCTGCTTCTACTAATGCTGCTGTTTGATCTCGCGACCATGGCTGTCGGGGCAATTTGTTGTTTGATGGGCTCGCTGCTGCCGTTGATGCTTCTGGTTCATCTTGCGACCATGACCAGGGAGAGTTACTCTTGTCGACCGGCAGCGCAGGACGCCGATTTGAAAGTGTGGTTCTTTTCCACTCGATTGCTGCTACTGCTTCGCTGCGCTCTTGTGATCTTTTGCGCGAGAATCCCTTATCGGGCTTCAGCAGGAACCTCTTGATCAATGCCCGTCGCGTCGGCACAACTTGCCCCTCAGCATTCCCTCCATCAGCATCCTCCTCGGTCTTAATTGCCGCCTCTTCTTCGGCTGTCTCACTGCTGTCCAGCCGCCCATACTCAGCTCTAAGCCATGGTCGTTCCTGCTTCCAGCTATGGTATGTAGCCGGCTCTGCATGGCTCTCGAAAAGAGCGTATACTTGCTGAACAGGTAACCCAGCGAGAATGATCCGGGCGGCCATGGTGTAAGTCTTGAATGTGCTGAAGTCCGTCATCAGAGTGTCGAGACGGTGCTCGAGAATTTTGCGGCCGAGACGGAGCTTAGTTACGATGTCGTCTTCTGCTGTGGGCTCGTCGGAGCGATGTGAAGCATCAGACGGCGCGGATAGGATGTCTAGCATCGAGAATCCTCGAGAAAGGGCTGTGTAATACACTTGATGCCACATCTGCAAGTGACCCCGTTCTTTCAGCCCGCCGAGCATGATGCGGAACGCCTCTCTGGCGTGGCTGTATTCCAAGGGATCGAGCTTAAGCAGAGCCTCGGGGGTAAACCACCTCCTACGCATACGACGCCAGATAAACAAGAAACGCTTCAATCGCCTCCCATATTGACTCTCATGGCGAAGCAAAGCGACCATGGCAGCGAGATCTGGTCCCCTACGCTGTTCTAGCATCGCGTCGCAGATTGCCAATGCTGGAGGGAGATCATTAAAGTGTAGATGTGCCATAATGATTGCAGAATAGATAGGCGGATCTAGAGTCATAAGTTGGATGATCTTATCTCCTCGCGGGTTGATCCGTCCTGCTTTCGCGGCAACACCATCAAGAGGTGTGGTAGGCTTGGAAAGCATGAGACCACCATAATAACCATCCAGCATCCGGAGAAATTTGGTGAACCCACCATGATCATCACTCCGAGTATAGTGCGTAAGAATGGAAGGGACTATCAACTCGTTCGGTCGAATGTGACTTTCCAGGAATGACTCAATGACAATGTCAGCAATATTGTGGTGTCCAAGCATGGAGAGACGACTGAGGAGGATCTCGTATGTTCGCACTTCCGGCGCGACTGGCGCGGACATCAAGTTGTAGGATATCCGATTGAGAGTTTCTTGTAGAGAAAGCTCACGATTTGAATGGCGCCGGAGAACAGATAGCAATGCATTGTCCAGCTCCCAAGCCTGACCTTCCTCAATACCAGAATCTAGGTCGTAACGAGGATGCCGGACATGCTCGAAGCTGCTAAGGTCAAAGGGATCGCACGCCTTCAGCTGTTCTTGCTTCCACTGCAACTCCCTCAATGTGTCTTGATATCCCCGTCGTACCGAAGCATCCATATGGCTCGCCAGATCCAAGAAGGAGAACATACTTCGAGGGGCCTCATCTTCCTTGTAGCTTTCCAATGCAAACCGTACTGTCATCTTCGCCACCGACAACTCGACAGTTGCCAACTTCTTCGGTGTCCATGCCGATTTCAGCTCGCTTCGCCGTCTGTGTTCACTTGCGTATATGGATGTTCGGCTTCCTCGATTTGTCTCACTGATCTGTGGCGCCTTGCGCATCGGCCGTCCGTCCATTCTTGGTTGCAGCACAATACTTTCGGCGTAGATGCGTTTCAAATCTTCTATCGTATTGGGATCATCTCGATTGTGTAACTGGAACCTGCTTTCGCCACTTTCTTCGTCCAATGTCCTGTCCCACTCAGGTGTGTCTTCTTCTTGTGAATGAGTCCTGTCCGCGAGATCTCCATCCTGTCGATTCAAAGTCTCCTCTTCAGCATCCTCGGAGTGTTGCGAGATCTTTCCATCAGGACCTGTATGTAGCGCTCGTTGCGCCTGCGCTATTGCCACGTCCCATTGTGCTCGTCTTCTCCGCTTAGCCTGGACATCAGCGGCCGCAGCAGTCGCTATTATCGTGGCATAGCAAAGTGTAGTGAGGTGTTTATATTGAAGCTGGAAGGCCTTGGGGCGTAGTAGTGCCCCATTGGGAGGCGCGGAGAGGCACGAGATGCAGTGACAGCTTGATCTGGTGCCGCGCAAGAACGTCGTGAGCATTATCTACTCATCATGCGAGTGTATGGGAGTTACGTTGGGAGGAGCCAGTGGGTATCCTTTAGCAATGGTACGAAGATGCCTGTATTGTCGAGTTGTCACGCATGTTTGAGAAAATGGCAATCGTGAAGCGCATGTGCAATGACTCGAACGACAATTGGGCCGAGTCTCGGTTCTGTTTCATCGTCCAGCGCTGACCAGGCATTTGGGCACAAAAGGACGGACAGCAAACCTTACAAGGTGAAACCCCTGGAGAGATATCGAGAACTTTATGTGTCGAGAACTTGTCGTTGTTTCCTGGAACACTATACTATACTGTCATGGCTGGTAGATTGAGCGCTCAGATTGTAAAAGCTTCAACCAACATTATAAATAGCTAGAAGACGTGATTCCCACTTCCCGTCAGACACCGAAGAAGACAGGCCTGCAAAACGGCAAAAACACGAGCATCGCAGCCCAGCAATCCCAGAGCCAGTAACGGACATCACAGAGTCAGCATCAGAGCCACCCGCACCAGCCCTAGCACCCACTGCGACCTCGGCTCCAATGCCATGTCCAGCCGACTCGAGCTTTTCTGTACGCCGAATCATGTCCGAAGACGAAGACAGCTCGCTCCTCCTGAAGACCGTTTGTACGGATAGAGTGCCCGACTATGCAGCTGTCGGCTCCGAAGAGTTTGAGGCTGAAGCAGCGAGGTGGTATGGTAAAGACTGGAGGAATGAACCAGAATATCGAAGCGCGCAAGGACTACGATCTGCGACGCATATGATACAGTGGCAGCTTATATTGAAGCGAATCGAGATGATGTCAGAAGATGATCAACGAGTGCAGTATGCTGCTGTAGGTATCAACTGTACGTTTCCAGAGGCACTGTCGATACTGCATATACTAATGAGCAGCGTAGACGAGACACAAACAGCGAAGCATGGGGGAGATCAAATCCAATATGAGATGCAGGAAGAGGATTTCTTTTGACAGATTGAGAGTCTGGGTCTGTCTACATGAACACTAATGCAGAATATACCAATATGAAAAGACTGTATACATTCCCCCACTATCACTATGCGCCATCGCCTTGCCCTTTTATCTTCACCGTTCTTCATTACTGTTAAATGTCATACTCAATGTCCATCCATCTAGTTTTTGCGGGAGTTGGCGTGGGTATTGGTGTGGGAGTCGAAGTAGTAGTTACTCCAGCACGACTTTGTCAATGAAGAGGAAAGAGCGGCGAGGGAAGGAGCGAAGCAGGCCTCAGAGTTTGACGTCGAGGTTGTTTCCGACTTCATGTCTTCCGTAGACATTCAAAACTGGAGGCACTCGAAATCTACAAGAGAGAGTGGCAGGACACGCTGTACACACGCGCGTTTGTCGTCGAGCTGGTGCTGGAAAAGCACAAAATCAGCATTTCGCAATGGCTAGACAGTGTCATCAAGAGTGCCAAGAAGGGAAAGTTTAGGATGTTACCACAGTTCAGCGACTACGACTCGTTGAAACTAGACGAGGATGATCTGAAGATACTAGCAGACAAGCTAGGAGGGGGATGCCTTGAATTCGCCCAACGATGTATGCGAGCTATGAAAGATGATTGCCGGCTCGAGACATCATTCTCGATCTATGGCGTGCCCCTCAAGGCGTCACACTATGGGGCTTGGGACAGTCACCATAAGATGCTCATTGATAGCTCAGCAGGAGAGCTTGTTGTCCTCGCCCCCGAAACAACCGTTGTCAGTAAAAACGGAGTTGAATACCGCCTTAGTGGCGAAGACCTTTCGCAGTCTAGGAAGACCAAGGATGGTGCTATGAAGACCGAGCCCTGGACCAGGCAAGAGTCTCTTGCAGTAGCCATAAGGGCTAGCACAACCAAGATGATGGAGGCAACGGGTAGTCTCGTTATCTTTACCCGCGCGGTGCGATATGATGGGCTCGGCATCTTCGTCGGCAGGATCTTCTGGAACTTTGCTACGTGTGCGTTGACCTGGATAACGGGAGTAGATGGAGAAGACAAGGAATACTGTATCAAATTCTCCGAGTCACATAGCGCAGAAGACAATGTGCTTGCAAGAAACTATTTCAATAATGTTTTGAAGCATATGGATCCTCATGGCGTCTTCATCTCATCAGGGATGGCGCGACTTCATTTTAAGATCTGGACTGCAATGGAGCAACGCGGGCTTTGCGGAAAGAATGACTGAAAGTCCTCGCTTCTGCCCTCGCAAGTGCCGCCCTACTGCCAATAATTACCAAGATGGAGAATCCGAGCAATGGATCTGTGAATAGACGAAGGCGCGGAACAACCGAGACAATGTGGTCATTGCCAGTATGTCAGCAGAGTTTCTGATGATGCAATATCACTAACTTGATGCAAGCCAAATTCACCACACCGTATACCTTCCACGACACAGGCAAGTATCCTCATGTTGCCAACACATGTGGTAACCACAGGAAGAGTATCCATATTTCTGTTCGCGATTCGTTGAAGAAGCTGCAGACTGATTACATTGGTGAGTACTTCCTGACACTGGTTGCACAACTGTAGCTTACGAACAATGCCAGATATCTTGTACCTCCATTGGTGGTGAATCTGAATTTTTTTCCTTACGCAGCCACACTGATCATGAGAAGGGACTGGACCACCAGCGTAGAGGAGGTGATGGACTCTCTACACGTTCTGGTAGAGCAAGGCAAAGTTCTGTATCTTCGCATCTCGGACACACCGGCCTGGGTCGTCTCAGCCATGCAGACCTATGCCATCAGGGCGAACAAGACACCAATCGCAATCTACCAAGGTCGTTGGGTATGTCCTTCTCTTTCCTTCTCCAGTGCATCTGCTTGTATCTCGACATGCACTGACTCCAGCCAGAACGTCATGACCCGCGACTTCGAACGCGAGATCATCCCCATGGCCCGCTACTTCGGCATGGCTCTCGCTCCCTGGGACGTCCTCGGCGGCGGCAAGTTCCAGAGTAAGAAAGCAATGGAAGCACGCAAGAAGGCGGGCGAGGGCCTACGCGCATTCGGCCCTGCCGAACAGACGCCCGAGCAGGTTGAGGTCAGTGAGGCACTCACCAAAGTGGCTGTAGAGCACAGCATCGAATCAGTCACAACCATTGCGCTTGCGTACGTCAGAGCCAAGGTGCCGAATGTGTTCCCCATCATTGGTGGGCGCAAAGTCGAGCATCTTCATGACAATATCAAGGCGCTGAGTATCAAGTTGACAAAGGAGCAAGTTGAGTTCCTGGAGAGTCATACAAAGTTTGATGTTGGCTTCCCGATGAACTTTGTGGGCAATGATGCAGGTATTACAGGACAATCTGGGCCAATCACAGCAGGACTTGCGAAGATTGAGTACATCACTGATAATAAGCCGTTTGGACTTGCTTGAAGTGCGGCATGACCAGCTCTGCTGTGAAAGGATGGGTCATTCTGAACATGGGGCGGACGAAGTGCTGGAATCCAATGCTATATGGCTCCTTCAGACGGAAGGACAATAGTTCAAAGTTCGACAGACTTAGTATAATGACTTTAGATCAGGCTATTCTGCGCGAGAAGTATCATGTATGCCCGTGTGGTTGTTGCTCGTCGGAGTCGCTGAGTGGCGACTCACGTGCGACCGGACCACGAACGCCGACAACAACGTCTTGGTCATCACAGTCTCTCTCGGATAAAGTCCTGGTGAAGCACGCTTCCATCATCTCTGAACCGACGCCCCTATGCGAGTGATGCCGAAAAGAGCAAGGAGTCTTATGCCTTTCGATTATTGATGACCGGGATGCCGTGATGCCTGGTGTGTGAATACGAGCAGCGGCAGGTTCCACCTCGTGCTTCCCTCGTGAAGATCACCTCTGGACTTCCAATGGTCGTCCCATTAGCCTGCTCCGAGTACTTCCAGGTCGACTTTGCCGCGCGTAACCGAGTGGCAAACGACAGTTCCACGCGAGCTTTCGTGAATAGTTCTCGTATAGTATACTATATCGCATTGTCATGCCTTTCTGAAAGACGAGATGCACGTAATACTTTGCTGCAGCGCGTCTTTGACAAGCCGAGAGTGTGCTTTTTATCTGATGTGATTGCCTATATAACACAGAAGTGCTCAGCTCAGGTTTGTGGCTGTAGAGCGATAGTAGCATCTACAAAGCACGAACAATGCGGACCACTCTTCTCGCTTCTGCTTTGGCAAGTGCCGCCCTAGTGCAAGCAGCTCCGAAAGTACACACATCCTCGACCTCCTCTGCATGTGTCTGCACAGAGTCAAGTACGAGGACCACCACTGTCTACGCCAAGACTGTTACAGCAAAAGTGACCACACACATTTCTACCACAGTACCTGGCGAAACAGTAACCTCGAAAGTCACAGCGAGTGTTGAGGACGACGTTACTCGGACCGTCACACTTCCCACAACCGTGACTACCACCGCTGCTGCTGGCGTAACCGACTCTCCAAACGTACTGGCAAGAGATCTCTTCGCGGCCAATAAGAAGCAATGCTCTTGCGCATCGACCACTACTATCGTCAAGGTCGCGACGGCGAAAGCTACTGCAACCAAGACGAGCACAGTCACACAGACGAAACAAATCGCGCTTCCGAACACCACTGTCACATCTGCAGTTCACACCAAGACGCTCGTGTCCACAGTGTCAACAGAGACCGATTATAGCACCTTCTACGACGTGCTCTACCCTTCGTCTTCTACCTCTGTGCTCTTCACATCTTCATCGGTGATGCCACTTCTCACATCCTCATCGGTCATGCCAACGTCATCCTTTACGCCAGTCCTCTCAGAAGCTAGCTCGACAGCAGTATCAAACCCGACCTCGACTCCTGCCGGCAATGCCGGTTCAGCACCTAGGACCTCACCATCTGGCTCCAACTCCAGCTCCACCTGCGGTACTTCCACCACCGCCTTCCTCGTTCAAGTCCTCGGTGATCCCTCAAGCTACCTCTCCGTCGACGAATACGGCGACACCACCATTGCCAACCTCTCCTCCGCCAGCACATTCGCTCTCGACCCTTCCACCTCTGCCTTGACCATCCCATCCGATGCAAACGACTACTACACTCCCGGTGTTACTGTCTATTCTTCTGCTAGCACAATCGGGTACTATAAAGATGGCATCTCTTTTCAGGACTTGGCCGATGCACAGGCTTCAGGTTTGCTAACCTGGGCACTGAATGGAGACTGCTCGTTCGCTGTGCAGGATGCGCAGGGATGGACGACCTTTGAGAGTGACGCTAACGGTGATCTATACTTGGTCGAGCCGGCGAAGGTTGATTACTACGAGGAGGATGCTGGAATGTTCAATGTCACATTGGTCGCGGTTCCGCTTTCATCTTGAGATGAGACATGGAAAAGCCTTCTGGACGGATTGTAATATGTAGGACTAGCGTAAATATTGTAAGATTAGTGTATGATAGTGTAAGATATAGCATTTCAGCGTATTATGAGCATTACTATCGGCAGTAGCGACATTACTCTTTTTCGCGTCACGTGACTCTGAAACGCGTCCGAAATGGATTTGCCACAGACGCGCCTTGGCAAACGCCAAACTCCTGTGAAACATCTCTCTTTTACACTCTTTCATAATCTCGTTATCTCTCTCCTTTCGTTTCACAGAGTCTGATAATTTAGGGCTGCCTCCAAAATCTTTCCATGAAACAGTGATCTTGCAATTTTTGGTCAAAAGAGAGATCCATCCACCAACGTTTGCTCACTTCTTCACTTCTGTAACCTCGATCAAGCACGTGCCAGGCTTCAGATCTGGTCAAAGATCTCTTAAATCTCTTAACTTCACATCATGGACTCTGCCATTGCCATTTCTGCCACAGACTCCGAGGACGAACTCATCATCTTCGACGGAGCTGCATCCAAAGCAGCAGAGCCTCAGACCGCACTGAAGGGTGGCCGAGCGCCAAGGCGATCTTTGCGTCAGTCGCTGCCGGCAAAGAAGGCTGCCCCAATGGCGACGCCGGTGAAGACACGCCCACAAAGGGCATCTCGCAGAGAAGCCACGCCTCCCTGGCTCACAAGCAGGCAATCAAAGAAGTTGAAGCAGTCAATTGCGACAAAAGCCAAAGTCACTACGAAGCCACCACCAAAAACCAAGGTCGAGAGCGCTCGTTCTCGGGTGAGACGAGAGATACAGGAGCATACTAAGCCAAGACGAGACGCATTCCTGCTCCATCATAGACTGAAGTTTGAACCACTTCTGCCAGCCAACAACTACGTCGCCAAGCTCGGTCCGACCACCAGAGCCATTGTACGACCAAAGACGATTGAAGAACAACCTGTTGGCATCAAAGCTGACCTTCGACCACACCAGCGTGCATGCCTCGAGTTTCTGGTGAGCATGTACCACAACGGGATGTCAGCTGTTCTTGGTGACGAGATGGGTTTGGGGAAGACATGTTCGTGACTACATTCTCCTAATGACCGTGCTTCTTGTCTGACCGATCTATAGTGCAAACACTGTCTCTCATCCAGTATCTTAAGGAGAATCACCCCACAACATCCGGCATCGCGAGGCCATACCTCGTTGTCTGTCCACTCAGTGTGCTGGAGACCTGGTCTGATGAAGCACGAAAGTGGACGCCCGGCCTCCGAGTCGTCCGCCTTCATGGCTCTGCTACTGAGCGTGCGCTCATCAAGGCCAGCGCCAATCCTAAGGCTGACACAGCAAACTTCGATATCATGGTCACGACGTATGAGGTCTTCACCGCTGAGGCGACGTGGTTTCAACAAACATTTGTATGGAGGTATTGCATTCTGGATGAGGGACACAAGATCAAGAACAACGAGACCTTGCATGCTCGTGCGTTGCAAGGCCTTTCGTGCGAGCACAGGTTACTGCTAACTGGGTACGTTACCGAGAATTACTGTGACAATCACCGCTGACTACTCTTAGCACACCTCTCCAGAATGACATGAGAGAGCTGTGGTCACTGCTACACTGGCTCTATCCAGACGTGTTCGGCAAGAACACCTCCTTGCTCTTCGAAGAAGCTTTCAACCTCTCGCAAGGTAAAGTCAATGCGGACTTCATGGATGCTGCTCGTGGACTCCTCGAGATTATCATGATTCGACGACTGAAGAGCGATCCTGGTATCAATCTTGGCTTACCGCCAAAGACTGAAGTACTGCTCTACCTTCCACTCACCCAATTCCAGCGATTCTGGTACACTCGGCTGCTTACACGGCTGCCAAACCCGATGCTGAAAGATTTGTTCGGAAATAGCAAGCAGAAAGAGGAAGCTGTGAGCAAGGCCAAGCTCAATGACGACACTCAAATGAGCTCTATGGGGGAGGAGAGCTTTGCCATGCAAAGTCAAGCTATGATCAAACAAGCAATCACGAGTGAAGATCCTGCTGACAAGGACACTACCGCATACAAGAAGCTGATGAACCTGCTGATGCAACTTCGCAAATGCTGCAGTCATCCATATCAGGTCAAAGGTGCTGCTCCGGACCCATACCTCCTTGGTGACCACATCATGCATGCTTCTAGCAAGTTCATCGTGCTCGGAAAGATGATTGATGAGCTCGTAATCAAGCAGGGCAAGAAGATCATCATCTTCTCCGGCTTTACACACACACTGGACTACTGTGAAGATTTACTCACGATCAAAGGAAGCAATCAGTACGACAAGACATTCAGGCATACTCGCTTTGATGGCGGTACCAGCAGGGCAAGGCGGAACCTGCAAGTTCGGCTCTTCAACGATCCTGCCTCGGAGTATAAGGTTATGCTTTTGACCACCAGAGCTGGTGGGCTTGGCCTTAACCTCGCCGCTGCTTGTTCTGACGTCATTTTTTTGGACGAGGACTGGAACGTGCAGGTGACGGTCCAAGCGGAGAGTAGAGCTCACCGCATCGGCCAACAAAAGCCCGTCACAGTCTACAAACTTGCTACGCAGGGGACTGTCGAAGAGCAAATGATGGGCCGGATCCGCAAGAAGCTCTATCTGGCTGCGCGCATTACCGACTCTATGCAGGACCTCCACTCGAGTTCATCTCGCAAGCGCAAGCGACAGTCTGATGTGGGTGAGGATGGCTCCGCTGTGCAAGAACAAGAAGAAACGCCGCAAGTTGCAATGTCACAACTGAAGGCCTTGCTGAGAAGAGGTGCAGCCACGTTGTCACATCCTCAGATTGAGATTAATGATTTCAGTCGCTGGAACCTCGACACCATCATCGACAAATGTAAGGACAAGCCTCTCGATCATCGCATCAAACAAGATACCTCCGAAGGCACCCTCGACGACGGCCAAAAAGAGATGACAGAAGAGGCATGGCTTGCCACGATGGAACGTGTGGAGACAGCAGTGTTCGATGGTGTCAAGTATGAGAAAGCCGCTGAGGCAGCCGCGAAGATTCCCACCGAACTGAGCCGAGAAGACCGCCGTGTTGGCAAGGAAACACGCTTCCTCGTCGGATCGAATTGGATCTCAAAGGAATCAGTGGGATGCGCGCAGTGGGAAGCCGTCGCCACGCTCGCAGGCAAGGATCCAAGACTCGCCGAACCGAAGCGCGAGAAGGCCCCTCCCATTGTCAATCAGGACTATTGTCAGGTGTGCTGTGATGAAGGAGAACTGGTCGTCTGCTCCAGATGTCCTCGCTCGTTTCATGTCGCGTGCTTGACGCCAGCGTACAAAGCAAAGGCAGGCAGCGGCCGCAACGCTTTCGGAGGCGCATTCATTTGTCCGCAACACCACTGTACAGTTTGCTCACGGTCGACAAGCGATGCGGGAAATCTCCTCTACAGATGTCGAAATTGTAGCGAGGCGCGTTGTGAAGACGATATGGTTTGGGACAAGGCAGTCTTGATTGGAGAGACACTGCCGGAATATGAGGTGCTTGGGCACAAGACTATGTCAAACGCGTGGTACATTGAATGTGAGGGATGCGTCGAGGAGAAAAGAGTCAATGTACCATGGGCAAATATGATCGCAGGGATGAACCTCGAGGCGGAGCAACAGTATCAGAAGCTGTTCGCTGACAGTCCGGAGGACGAGATAATCGATGCAGCGCCAGCGTCAGCACCAGCACCAGCACCAATCGAAAAGCCAACAACAAAGCCAGCACCCAAACCCAAGGCCAAGCAGCCGAAAGGTCCAAAACCCACCACGTCGCCATTAACAGCAGCCAAACCCACCAAAATCCCCAAAGCACTTCCCACCTCCTACGCATACCCATATGCAGATCCATTTGTGCCTCTTCCCACATTCCGTCACCCCACTGCCAGCACATCCACATTCAACACGACATTCAACACTATTAACACTCTCGACTTCACGGCCACATACAACATCGAACCAGCAACGCGTCCTGTCTATGCTAGCAGGCCGGCGGCACCGTTGGCACTTTGGGCTGCGCCTGCGTCCGTGGCTATGGGCATGTCAGGTAGTACCTTGATGAGGGGATCGAGCGCGGCGGATGCGATTGAGTTGGATTGAGGGAGGATGTTAGGGGGGATGTGATGGATGCGGTATGGTATGAGGGAGAAGCACGTTGTGATGGAGTAGCAGTTCTGGCAGCCAGCCAGCAAGTAAGGATTCCTTTGTGCACGCAGTGGGCATGATGTGGCGATGCGAAGACGATGTAGAGACACGACGAACTCATGCTTCCCGACGAGATAGCAGGATTAAGCGAATGAGTCTACTGATGACTCTCATGACCGTCCCAGTAGCCTATCGACTTCTAGTCTTGTGAACAATGTCCTGGCCTGAATCGAGCATGCACCTCACTGCAAGTATGGCGAACTGTTGTCAAGGATGCTGTTGATAGTCCCAGTATAACCTTTGGCTATTCCGGAATTGACCCTCTCCACAATCCCACTCCGGGCCAACTCCATCTCCACGACCACCTCCACGACCACCTCCACATCCCCTCACCTTCCCCTCACCTTCCCCTCACCTTCTCCGCACGAAACCGACATCGCTCATTGTTCGTCAATGTGGGACAGCTCTCTATATATGTACAGGATGAAGTCCACAAGTGCCATGGTGACTTCAGCTCCCAGTAGAGTGCGCACACAACCATGAAGTCTTCAAGTTTCACTTTGCTGTCCCTCCTCAGCCTCATTCACACTTCCCACGCTACGCTACAATGCACTATCCCAGCCATCCAATCTCTACTCCCCTCTAATGCTACCGTGATCTTCGCGGCTGCTCAAGATGGTGGCTCAACCTTCGGCAATCAAGCTGATATCGCCTACCCTACAAATGCCACAGACCTCCCAGCTTTCTGTGCCGTTGTTGTCAATGTCACCAGCTCCCCGACTTCAAGCTTCACTTTCGGCCTCGGTTTGCCTGTGGAGTGGAATTCACGCTATCTAGCTGTTGGGTAAGTAGCCGTCGGCGTTGTCCTACTGCAGAGTGTTGTATTGATAAGAGTCCAGAAACGGCGGTTTCGCAGGCGGCATAAACTGGCTCGATCTCGGCGCCGGCCTCCAATACGGCTTCAGCGTCATGAGCACCGATACGGGCCACAACTCAACCACTGGTGACGGCACTTGGGCTGCCAACAAGGAGTCGCTGACCGACTGGGGTTATCGAGCTATGCACGGCTCCATTGTTTTGAGCAAACAGATTGTCACCGGCTATTATGCTGAGGCTATTCAGTACGCTTATTACTCGGGATGCTCGACTGGAGGGAGGCAGGGGTTGAAGGAGATTGAGTTGTATCCGGACAGCTTTGATGGTGTGTTGGCTGGGTCGCCGGCGTGGTGGACCAATCACTTACAGAGTACGTAGACAGCTGTT
>Ga0058698_10000060_pt1 | contig 63616 bp, 55 predicted proteins | sample AgamicAsSfe_FD_67288 | JGI IMG/M metagenome (GOLD analysis project Ga0058698, IMG submission 67288) | Agave microbial communities from Guanajuato, Mexico - As.Sf.e | ecosystem: Host-associated > Plants > Phyllosphere > Phylloplane/Leaf | place: Guanajuato, Mexico | collected 2012-05-30
CACCAAAGGAGCTGAGGCCAGGCAGCGCTGGGGGCGGCGGACCCTTCGGCTTGGGTGCCTGCGCGGCGGGTACGGACGGTTGAGAGACGGTGCGGCCATTCGAGTAGGTTGTCGGGTCGGCGTGTCCCTCTGGCACTGACCCGACGGCGAACGTCTTTCTCTTGCCGAACCAGCTGCCGCTCTTCCGCCTGTTCAGACTCGGTGCCTGGCTGTTTATTGTGGCTGGCGAGCCTGGCCTCTCCGACTTCAGACTGTCGTTTGACGATAGCGTGCGAATGCCGAGGAACTTGCGGACGGATGCAGGCCGCTTGTTCGAAGGGCTCGTGGGCGACATGGTGCTGGTCGCATCGCTAGTGCGGGTCTGCTGCAGTTGTGGGCTGGCCGTCGAGTCCTCGGACGCTTTGCCTGGGGGCGGCGACTCTGTTTGCGGCGGCGAGCCGGGTGACTTTGGGGTGGGGTGCGACGACAGCGGACCTTTGCCGGGCGTGGGAGGACGGGGTGAGTCGGGCGGGCTGTCGAGCGGCGCAGGTATCGAAGTGCCCTCGGTCAGAGAGAAGTTGATGGGCGCAAGCGTCAGTGGCTTGAAAGAGAACTTGTTGGAGCCCATTGCGATGTCTTGTTTACACGCTCGTATGGCAGATTGCGATGTGTGGCAGACCGACGCGGGTTGAGCTGGAGTGGAGGCAATTGAGGGCTGGGAGCGACGCGGCAATAGATGAGAGAGGGTCGCAGAAGCCGCAGGCGGGTGGAAGCTCAGGAGGTGCTTTCGTGAAGCGGAGTACGGGCCAGGGATTACACGACGGTTAGCAGGGATCAGCGCCTTGCACGACACGAGAGGCGCAGCGGATGCGGCGGGTCAGCCTCGAACCTTCCCCAGAACCCCAGCCCGTCCTGGCCCTCAAACACACGGAAAAAACAAGACGCTCACGAAACACACGCGCGTCAAAAAACCGTCGTGCAGCTGCGAGTGAAGGCGTGCCTTTTCCGCGTCACCGACGGCCTTCTAGCGCGACTGTGTACCAGAGAATGCTGTGGGTCGCCCGCCCGAGTCAGGGTCAGGGTCAGGGCATACTGCAGAAGAGCCGTTCCGAGCGCACATCGTGTATGTCGCCATCTGCCTCCGCATATCTATTTATTGGCACCCTTTATCAATCCTCTTCAACGGCTATCTAGGCGCCGGTCGCTTCCTCGCCGACACGCATCAAACACATGCTGTAGCCATATGCCCTGCAAAAGTCAACCTGCCGCGCAACCTGCCTGCCCCTATTGCCGTAGCTTCCGGAGCATTCTGATGTCATTGCCATGCACAACCTGATCATGCACGCCTTCATCTTGTCTTGCGCTGGTGCACCTCGTCCAACTCGGTAATCTCATCGAGCAGCTGGCACGTCTCTTGCGGATTCGCGATCCACGCCGTCGTACACGCCAATCGCGCCTTGAAGTCGTTTGCTCCAGCACTCAAGAACTGGTCTCCTACATGCAGCGTTTTGCTCCCTTCAATCCCCCCAAAGATTCGCTGGCAGGCTAGAACACCCCATGACTTGTCTCCAATGTCGACAAACACGTCGTTGCCACCGTTGAAGGCGCAGAATGGGAGGCGCTGGCCGACTTCAGATATTTCCTAGCAAAGTTAGTATCGTAAACATTGCGCATCTACTCAAGACCTACAAGTATCTTCTGCACGATCAAAACCGTCTCTTCGAGCGTCTCGCGGCAGAACTTGTGCCCGCCCTTGGGTACAATGCCTACTGCTCTTTCCTTCCGGACGATATCTGCCTCCATACGGAAGTTCCTAACCGTGTCCCTTAGAGACGCTTCTGCCAGATCAAGCAAGTCTTTGATGTCCGATTCGTGCCACGAGAGCATCTCCTTGAGCAGCCATTCCTCCCTGGGAATCAGGCGCAGCAGGACTGGACTGTTCTCGTCGAATTTGAAGCAAAAGTTGCTCTCGCCGCCCATGATGATGAGATTCTGCCGAGCTTCCAGAGGCAGGTCAGAAGCCTGAATAGCGTCCAGGAGTCCATACAGTCTGCCGTAGTAAGGTTTTGCCTCTGTATACCCCGCAGCTGTAACGATGCCGATCTTTGATCCGCGGCGCATGAGATCCAGTATCTTCGGAATGATGGGATTGTCTTCTGTCAAGTCCTTGCCATCGTCATACAACGTGACATCTCCGTCAAAGGTCACGAGTTCAAGTGGGCCATTACGGATGAGACTCATCACTTGAGCTGTATTGAGAACTAGACGCACGTCGTTGAAAGAAGGGGGGACGAATCGTCGGTGGCTGATGAAACGCCTTTGATCTTGCCAGATGAAAGCGTCGTGCAGCGCTAGGGACGTGAAGAAATTCGCTACTGTTGGAACGAGAAGCTTCAGCTTTGATCTGTCAGGTTTGCCGTCCTTCTGGTGCTGAACTGCATTGGATTAGCCCCGAAAGTCTGTCGCAGGCCGTATGAGCCCGCCTGAGGTCGCAGCATACTGTGGTCGTTGATGATCTCCTCAACGTCTCGTAAGATCTCTGCATACCGCCGTTGGGCAATGCTCGCTTGGTGCTCGACTGACTCGTCATTGGGCTCGAATACCGCCGTGGGATGCGAGTGCAAGACAAAAGGTACAGCTAGAAGGCCCTGGAATGGCATTAGACGTCGTCCAGCATCGTCTTTCAAGTTGATAGAGCAATACCTTAATCCACTCTATCTGTATCATGCATTAGCCGGACATGTCAGTCATGCAACACGAGGTACTCACGAGTTGATCTCTCCTGTGGGTCTTCAAAACGTGTCAGTCTCTTGAAAATGGAAGTTGAGTCACTGTGTTTTATACACACTTTCAGGGCATCTGCCACACGGGAAGCCATCAAGTTAGCGTGCTTATCTCTATGCCGACCTCTTGGGCACAATGCAGTGTTTCTGACTTACATTCCACGCGGTATCGTGTAGTCATGTTGAAGATGTCTCGATTGATGAAAGGGAATGGAGAAGAGTGAAGGGAACAGTGAGCCGTGAGTTGTCAGTGTACAAGCTGCTTGTCCAAGCTTCTAAGGTTATCGGAGACGGCCGTTAGTGGCTGGAGTGGGAAGGGGCCATGCACATGTGACACCGTGTCGTCCCCGCACAAGGGCAGACTAACGCCCGAGAGCTGCTTGTAAGCCGCCGTACGATTTGACGGATACTTTGCTTTTGCCTGCCGATTGCGTGTGCAACGCGCGAGATTCGTGGGTTGTAGGGTGAAGCTACAATCGATAAGCGGGGATCTACAACGGCCGCTACTGAGAGCTACGCCTTTTATGCAAGGGCCCACCGCGTCGGACAAACCACAGCAACGCAACTTCAACCCAGCTATCCCGCCGTGTTTACCTCGTCGCAACCGCCATGGACTCACTCAACAACGTGGCCCTGCGCCCATGGCCAGCCCCAAAGAAGGAGGAGCTGACGCAGGACGATTTGCTGTTCAAGATCGAGCAGCTAGCCAGTGAACGGGGACATTTGCGCAACATCACGGAACAGTCGCTCCAAGAAGACATCGACGCGGGCAAACATGTACCAGCCGATGCTGAGGAAGGAGCAAAGGACGAGAAGAAGGACAAGGAAGTGCCATCTCGACAGGAACAGCTGGAGAAGGTCTTCAAGGCAGGACAGGAAATGTACAGCCATCTGGAGTACGTCTCGATGCGAATGCTTCATACCGAATGCAACGACTGACCAAAGATAGATGGGCCAAGTTCGCTGCTACCAACGCGCTCGATCTCGTCTCGCTCGTACTCTCTCAAGACCCCAACAAGCGCAGCCTGAACTTTTTCAGCCCTACTTTTCGCGATCAAGGCCTGAACCAGGGCATACCACTCGGCTCCTTCGGCATCAGCAAGGAGAACCATGAACACCGTACTCGTAAAGTGGAAGAACAGCACCGTCTCCAAGACCTGGCATCCAAGCAAGAGGCAGCGGCTCAAGGCGCACGCATGGGAGCACTGGATTCGTCGGTAGACGAGATACTAAAGGCCGCAAAACACCTGGAGAAAGAGATACGCCGCGAGACAAAATACTGGCATGAGATTGTGTCCGTCTCTGACAAAGGGTGGCCCATTCAGCGACTACGCCAGAACGTGCGCCATGCGCCTTTTGCTGTGCGATATGGACTTCCCGAAGGTATGGACTGCTTATTAACTCGCATGCTGAATTTGAGCTGACGACATTCTAGCTAGCGACCATTTCAAGGCCCGTGGATTCGCACCTCTCCAGATGGACAAAGATGGAAGTATCATACTAGATCCAGCTCTTGCGTTGAAGCCTAAAACATTTCGCGTGCGAGTCAGCATCGACGGCAAGATTACAGGTACATCACAAATCCCTGTCGACGGCGATTTTGCAACCCGGTCTCTCGAGAAGTCAATTCAACTTGCGCGTGACTCCCTACTCGAGGAAGAACTGTATTATGAAATGAGCTTGGAGACGAGGCAGCTCTTGGCGTATGGTGTCGCATTTCGGGACTCAGTCATCCACATAGATGCGCCCCAAATGGGTAGTGCATTCCAGGACCGAAAGTTGCTCATTGATTGCATACCTCGAGACGATCCTATAGCGAGCAACGAAGGTCATGAGCACGACTGGCTCGCTCGCAATATCGCTGAAGCGCTTCGCTTGCTCCTCGCTCATGAGCACAGCATGCGTCTACACCGGAGATCGCAGCTTCCACCTCCATTGACCGGCCAGACACGGGAGAAGCTACCACCGCCTCTACTGCGTACGCTTCTCGCAATACTTAACCACATCGCTGGTGTTGACTCACTCTATGCTTACCTCGATTTGGTCACAAAGACTCTGAAGGGTGCAGGCCTTGATGCGACACTGGAGACCACGCGTGAGACATCCTGGGCGAACCTCGTAGAGAGCCTAAAAACGACGTCAAGAAAGGGTCTGTCTGCAACCGACCAGCTGCTCGAAATTTTCATGAAGCCTTTCGATGGGAAAGCTACATTGACCCTCCCCACCTCCAACAGTGCACAGCCGGAAAATCTCATCGTTGTCACACGCACGATCATCGGTCAACCGACTTTTGGCACAGAGCACAAGCTTACACTTCCATCCACTTTGACTTCCGATATCGGATTGTTCCAGCAACACAAGTTTGATAGTGTTACAGAGTTGAAGTCATATCTCGACTGGATTCTCTCCCTGCATATTGCGCATAGACTTCTGAAGGGTGAGTATGCTTCACGCGCGCAAACGAGAACCCAGGATCCACGGCTCTCGATTCGAACTAAGGACAGTAAGAAAGGCACGAAGCTCACCAAGGATATCAAAGTCGATTTCAATGATGGGGAATTGAAGGTTACTGCTCTGGCTGTCGATACCATAGCAGAATCAGGAGACAGTGAGCAATCGCATGTTTGGAGCGGAGCTGCTGGTAGTACATCTTTGAAAGAAGTTGTGCAAGAGTGGGTTGGCTAAACATTATCGTGGAAAGGATCGTGAAATAGAGAGAATTAAAGACCTTTCCAATCCGCAAGGATCCATGTCAACCACGGCACTCTTTCCGCTCACGAAGTGCTGGTGCGCCAAATGGTATTGCATCACAAAAGCGGGGAAATGCACCGTCGATCCTGAGCCGTAAGCGGGTAGCTTCCCTATATGCAGCCTCAAAGATCATCCATACCTAGGTAGTTGCTCGATTTTATCCTGGTACCTGACATGTACATGACGTGAAGACTAGCAATGCCCAGATGTCCAGGTACCGTCTGAGGTAATGTTTGCAGTTCGCGCTTGGATGCTCCGAGGCTATATATACTGCCTGTCAGGCGTTGTGCCGTGGTCGTTACATGTCAACAGAATCTTGTCGCGTCCATGATGTTGTCCCCTCTTGTATTGACGTTGAGCACTTTGCTTCCTGCACTATCCGGTGCACAGCGCATTCGCTCTGATCCCGGTGTCGCTGGCCCAGCTCTTGAGATTGTGCATCTGTACAACGACCAATGGCCTACCGGTACCAATGCACTCTGGCAGCGTTGCAAATTTATGGCCACTAACACAAAGCAAAGGAATCACCGTATCGAAAGGCGGCCGCAAGTTCTCGAACTATCCGGCAGGCCTAGATGCTAATAACACAAATACGGGTACCAATAACAAGTATGCCGTGGCAGAGCTCACGACTAACGGCACCGAGACACCCTATCCTAGCGTGGAGATTAACAACCCGCCAAATGGAGCTATCAACTACACAACAACTCCGCCGACTGGTGCAAACTACCAGAATTACCTCATCGGCGTACAGAGCGTAGTCTTGGATCCCCAAGATCGCCTATGGATCTTAGATACGGGACGCGCATTGACTGAAGATGGTACATTAGTCAATGCGTCTCCTGGCGGTCCCAAGCTTGTTGGAGTAGACATTGAGTCTGACACAGTGATTCAGACTATAGTCTTCCCACCCACGGTAGCATTCCCAGACTCGTACCTAAATGATGTCCGCTTCGACTTGCGACCTTCCGTCTCTGCTTCTGGCAAAGGAGTAGCCTACATCACCGACTCATCGTCTGAAGGCCGCAATGGAATCATCATCGTAGATCTAGGCACAGGCGAGAGCTGGCGCCACCTCGATGGTGCAAAGGAGACGAGGGCTGAGAGGGGGTTCGTTCCATATGTCTGGGGTCAACCGCTTTACTACATTCCCGGTCCTGGTCAACCGCTTACCACTGTACCGTTGGGTAGCGATGGTATCGCCTTGTCAGCTGATGGTGAATACTTGTACTTTGGCCCCGTTGGTGGACGCACATTGTACAGTATCCCTACTGAGCGCCTACGGGACCGCAGTCAAGCTTCTGAGCTCTTGGCGCTGGGTGCCGTGAACAACAAGGGAGAAAGGGGTGTTAGTGATGGATTTGAGACGGACACCAATGGCTTCATCTATGCGGGTAGTAAGTATCCCTGTAAAAACTGCATGTGAGATATACACTGACTTTGTTCACTCGTAATAGATATGGAGCAAAATGAAATCGGGTTTCACAACCCGATGAACGCGTCTATGACGCTGTTTGTGAGGGACCCAAGGATTAGTTGGGTGGATACCAGTGAGTCCTTCTTGATACTGCTCATACTGAACGAGGTTAATTTATACAGTGTCTGTCGGAAGCGATGGTTACCTTTACTTTACCGACAACCAGCTTGCCTTCAGCTCGGCCTTTTACCCTGGCACGGATCGGAGGGAACGACCATTTGTGCTATTCAGGGCGCCTTTGCCTAATAACGGTTCGAGGGTTTTCTTGCAGTAAGAACATCTAAAATAGATCATAACTTCACAGTTTTCAATAGCTAGACGTATATACGCCGTGAAATGTATGCCTCTTATTTGGAAGGGTATATAATTTACGTCTTACCGAACACAAAAATGCCCTTGCCGTCCCTGTACCCCTCCAGTGTATCCTTCACCTTTCCTATCAATTCTTCGCCCTTGGTATCCCATTCCCACTTGATCTCATCAACAGGCGTATCCTTGAACTCGCCCTTTCTTGTCATATCCAGCACGTCAGCAACAGTCTTCTGTTTCTCCTCTGGATGTTTCTCTGCCCATCTGCTCACCCAAAAGCCGTGGAAATGGATGTCCTTGAAGATGAGCATGGAAGCAGGAATGGTCAAGGGTTGCTTAGACATGGCGCCATAGGTAACGAAGTGTGAGGACGAGGAAAGCAGCTTAGCCATGGCGGTGGCTGCCTTGCCGTTCACGCAGTTGAGAGCCAGGCGTATAGGCGCGCGGCCGCCGTTGGTCCATTCCTTGGCCTGGTCTTTTATGCCCTGAGACTGCAATTCTGCATCTGTGATTACGACGTCTGCACCTAGATCTTGCAGTTCTTTCTTCATGGCTTCTTCTTTGCTCTTGTCTTCCCGGCTACGAATCACATTGATGCTCTTGTGACCCCATTTCTTGCCTAGCTGGATAGCTGCGCGGCCGACACCCGAATTTGCACCATTCTGTATGAACCAGTCGCCTTCGGAGAGGGTTGTGAAGTCGCGCAGCATGCGGTATGCTGTGCATGGGTTTATGGATACGGTGCCGGCCTGAATAGCGGTAATTCCTTCACGCATCTGGTCATCGAGTTTGACGACATCGTTGGTCGTGGCGCTTGCATGTGTTCGCCATGTACCGAAGCCAGGACCTTTCATAAAGACCCAGTCGCCCTTTTTGAAGCCTTCTTTCTTGACACCCTCGCCAAGTGCTATGATTTCTGCCACACCTTCGTTTCCAGCGACAGCAATTGGGTTGGGGGTGCCCAAGTTTGTTGTGAAGGTTGGCTTGGAAGGGTATACACCTTGGATCTGGTTGATGTCGGCGGGATTGATGGGCGAAGCGAGGAAGCGCAGCGTCATGTAGTTGCTATGTGGTGGCGAGATGGAATGACCGTGAAGAGAGAGCACTGCTGGAGGCTCGCCATAGTCTGAGAAAGTGAGGGCTTTGGCTTGTTCGTAGCCGTATGCGGAGATGTAGCGGCGCTGTGGGAGTCGAGATACGGTCGGTGCTAGATGTCGCGTGCGACGCAGACATGACTGCGCTAATCGTGGCGACGCCGGAAGCAGTCTGGAAGCCATTGTGAATGATGCAGGCGCTATGCGACTGTTGTGTGAGTTGGCAGCTGGTGGAGCTCATGGAAGATGTTTTGAGAAGACGGAGCTATGACGTTGCTAAAGCCGAGGTTTGGTGGAGCAATGGAGCGTCACGGTAGGCATCACGTCCCCATCAGGTTCATATCTACATAGGGTCCTGACGTGCGAGTGCATACCAATGCTGGATTTATGCTCTCTATACGCTCGAGTAGTGCAGTGCCTCACATCCCACCCCTAATTGCGTCTCTAAACCCAAGGATTTACTTCTTAATGGACTGTTAGAGACAGGTGCCCGTGAGAGTACTCGTGTATAGATGGCATGTAGCCACGACATGCGCAGTCAGTTGTGTGTGTGAAGAAGCAACCAGTGGTGGTAGGCATTCACATGCAAGACAGCCCAAGCAGCGCTTCGTGAAGCTTCCCGCCAGCCCTAGAGCGTGGGCATCTAGACGCCACTAGCACCGCCCCGCGCGACGTCATCAGCCCATGCGTTGCCAGGCTGCGCCCCTCCCTGAACTGGCTTCTTACACCCCTCGACCACTACAAATAGACCCTGTCTCCAACACGTAGTCTACTACATCACTCATAGAATCATTGCACTCTTCTCAACTACTATACCCTTACCACCCAATTCTCTCAAACCACCCCACCCTACATATACGTCAACATGGCTGCCACCGTCAACGTCGAGAACATCTCCACCAAGACCAGCGAGGATGAGATCAAGAGCTTCTTTTCCTTCTGCGGAAAGATTCAGTCGCTCAGCGTGAAGCCTTCGGGCGACGACACACAGTCAGCCTCCGTCACGTTTGAGAAGGCCGCTGCCGCCAAGACCGCCCTTCTCCTCGACAACACCCAGCTTGGACACAACTCGGTCCAGGTCACATCAGCTAAGAGCCTCGACGAGATTGCCGGCGAGAAGTCTGCCGCCGCCGAAGACGCCAAGGACGGCGACCACCACATCGAGCAGGAGCAGAAGCCCCGCGCACGCATCATCGCCGAGTACCTCGCCCACGGCTATGCCATCTCCGACAAGGCCATCGAGAAGGCTCTTGCAGCAGACAAGCAAAACGGCTACAGCACCAAGTTCATGAACATCCTCAACAACTTCGACCAAAAGACCCAGGCTACACAGAAGGCGCAAGTCGTCGACCAGAAGCTGGGCGTAACAAACAAGGGCTACGCTGCCTTCAACATGATGACCAGCTACTTTGACAAGGCCGCATCTACACCCACTGGACAGAAGCTTCGTGCTTTCTACGACCAGGGAAACAAGACTGTCATGGACGTCCACAACGAGGCCAGGCATTTGGCAGACCTTAAAAAGCAGAAGCCTGCTGGTGAGGAGGGTGCTGCCGCTACCGCCGAGAGCAGCGAGAAGCCCGCCCAGGGTCAGAGCGAGAAGAGCGCAGACTCCTACGCTGCTGCTGCCGCTCCTACTTCCTAGATGCAAACACTATTGTGCTGACAGCGGAGAGCTGCAATGGCTTTTCTTTCGGTTTTACGATTCCCACTTGGTTTACAGTCTGTATGAATACTTGCGCATGATACCGATGACGGCACGAGCATGGAGTTGGAAGGAGATGGTTTATTCAGCCTACGAGAAAAGAATTCTATCTAGTAACCATTGAAAGTGACTTGTGTGCTGTTGTGTAGTGATGACATACTCATCGAATGAAACATGACGAAGCAATAACCCTCTATTACACTCTTTCTCTCCAACAATGTAAACAACATGCAAAACCCAAATACACAACACGGTGAAACAATGCAACTGGACAAACCTCTGCATCCAGTTAGTATCCCCACTCTCCACTATCCAACAGACTCTGGCTAGCCACAAAGCTGAATCCACCAAAAGGATTGCTAGAAGCCTGGCTCTGACTTTCGAACATCAAGTCATCAAACTTCTTTGTCAGAACAGGGCTCAGCGGAAGATCGGTGAAGTCCTGAGCAAAGTTCTCTGCCAACTCCGGGTCTGTGATAAGTGGTTGAATCGGCGGTGTCAACTCCCTCGCCTCCAACTTCTTCCAATCGATTTTGCGGAAAAATCTATGTTTCTTAATGTTGGGCAGGTCCTTGGCCATGTTGAATCCTAGGCGTTTCTTCGGGTCTTTACGGAGAAGGCGGGTGAGAAGGTCTTTGGCTTCGGCGCTAAGGTAATAAGGCAATGAAAGTTTCTGTTTTACGATTTTTTCCTGGATCTTTGCGTTGTTGTTACCAGTGAAGGGAGGAGCACCGGTGAGGAGGTCGAAACCAAGCGCACCTAGGGACCACCAGTCGACTGCCGCGCCGTACTCGAGGCCTTGGACTACTTCCGGGGCCATGTACTCTACGGTGCCGAGGAAGGAGCGGCAGGGGTTGTCTTCATCAAGACTGACTTTGCTTAGGCCGAAGTCGGTGAGGAGCAGGTGGCCCTCGGAATCTAGAAGGCAATTCTCTGGCTTTAAATCACGGTAGATGACGCCGACTGTGCGGTGAAGGTGGTCGAGCGCAAGCACCATTTCGGCCATGTAGAAGGCTGCTGCATCTTCAGAAAACATGCGCTCGGCTTCGAGGTGGTGGAACAGCTCGCCTCCCTGGGCATACTCGAGGATGAGGTACAGCTTCTCCTGGTCTTGGAAAGCATAGTAAAAGTTGACGATGAATGGGTGGCGGTTCACACTCTCGAGAACATTGCGCTCCGTCTTGGTCTGCTCTATGAGCTTCTTATGCACAGTGATGGAGGCCTTCTTGAACTGCTTCTGCGCGAAAAGACGGCCTGTGGCGCGCTGCCTGACCAACAAGACGGTGCCATAGCTGCCCTTGCCCAGACACATCAACGGCTCGAAGTCTTCTGCCGTCATCTTACGCGCCATGCCATTGTTCAACATGGTCGAGGTTTTGGAGAGCGTATCAACGCTGAAGTCTTCGGCGTTGAGGTCGATTTCATAGCTCTCCATCTCGGTACGATCACTGTCGCTTTCCCGGCCTGACATGCTGGTGTTGCTCGACAACTGCGACGTGACTCTGCTCATAGGCACGCCCTTTCCTGGGTAATCCTTCATGGGGGAGTCGCTCCTCGGACCTAGATTGAGCGCCTCGAGTTGGGCTTTGAGGTTGCTGATGCCTCCTGCCGTGGACTGGGGGCGGAGCGCTGGGCTGCTGGTCACGCTTGGGAGTCCGGAGCGAACAGGGCCAAAACGTGGTGTAGTCGCCAGAGAATAATCCGACTCTTCCCCACCAGACGTGACTGGAGTGTGGAAACCCCGGGTGACACTCGTAGCCTGTAAGCCTGCCTTCAGACCCTTCTTCTTCTTTTTCTTGTTCTTCTGGGCCTTCCTCATGACAGCGTCGAAATCCAACTTGTCCGGACCCTGCTGCTTGCATTCGGGATCGGGCTGCACTGCGCGCTTGGGCATAGGGCTGACGATGTTGATCGGCGGAGTGCCCACATGGAGGGGCACGTTCGGGGGGCTCATGTCCATGTTCCCAGGTGCGAACATGTCGGCATCGTCAGGCACGGCAGGCTCGGGATTTGGCAGCGCATTGGCTGGAAGGTGCGCATCGTTCTGGTCGAATGCGAAAACCATGACAGCGGTAGTGGTGGGGTAATACGATATAAATTCGTCAGTCTTCAGGCTGCGCGCGAATTCTGCTCATGATTAGCATTTGCGCCCCTGTCAGAGGGAACTGCGCGCACATCCAATGCCCGTCTTGGGCAGACCAATACTACAGTCCGCCGCGAATATTCACGGCGGAACTCCTACCCCTAGCCGAACCAGCGATGCGAAAGAGGCGTCCGTCCTGTTCAGACCCGAGCTCAGTGCGCTGTACGGAAAGAGGGTGCCAACTGCGGTAAGCTGAACGGTGGGGAGGAAAGTGGTTACGGCGAAGGAAGCAGAGCCCATAGATGGTCGTGTTGGAATATCGGGAATGGTGATAATCGAGGCCAGGATTCGGAGCCTGGCAGTAAATCTGTCTTGTTGGTGTGTCGCGGTGTAGTGAAAAGGCGTGTTTGAAGGGGTGCTGGAAGAAAGGACCGCGATCAGCGGGAGAGGCTCAAATCGCTCGCTTTCTTAATTTGGTGCCTTGGCGACCTGGCTGCGGTGGCATGTGAAATGAGCTTGCGCTTAACTCGTCACCCGCCCCAGACTCCGTCTGCTTCTCCACAAAACACTCGGAGCCCTACCCCGTGCTTCGTTTACATCATGTTCCAGGCTTGGTGCGTCTTACCAAAGTCATGCGCTGGCAACTGTAATGCGACCATCATCGACCTTGTTCGATACAATACGCCTTGAAATTGAAACCGCCAGCGCGTCTCAAGGCGCCAAACAGACTGTGCGACGCTCGTCGAGCGCGTTTTTTGCTCGCAAACAATTCGACGCGGCAAGGCTATACAGTTGCTGCCGTGAACCGACTTGAACCATTGCTATGGCCAAACGAAGCCACAAGCAATAGTCCTCAACGATAGCTAGCGGCCCCCTGTCTTGAATGACATGCCTAACAAACAGCAAGGCAGGCACGGTGCATGACGGCATAGGGGGCGCCACAAGACAAGTACACTCTTCGTCCATCACACTACGCTCCCTGCGACTCCTCTGCATTTTTTAAGAGCGACTGCGCAACTGAGTCACTAGCAGGAAGGTGCGCGATGCTGCTATCCGAAGCTAAGCGGGTCCTGCTATTGCATCAGGTGAGGTTCTGCCACCCCGATGCAGCACCAACCAGCGGCAAGCCTACGACGCGATATATTAATGTTTCAAATGCTTGACTCTTCATCAAAGCCTTCCTAGCTCAGTGGTAGAGCGCGTCACTAGTAATGACGAGGTCGTCAGTTCAATTCTGGCGGAAGGCAATTGAAACGATTTTTTTGGGATGGTCATTTCCGGGTAATGGCCGATAGGAGCGCCTTTCTTTTTGTTTTTGCCATCACAGGGAACCCTTCCTCTATCGAGCTTCAAGACCTCTCAGAAAGATGTTCTTCTATTTCAGACTTGCGCCCAAATCTTTCGCGTTGTTCTGCAGCCATCGAGATCCAAATTTCAAGGGAGGACTAGGACAAGTCTCTACGCTTCACCAATATCAAGTTTGTGCAGAACAGCTTTTGTTCACATGCCTCAACTTGACCGCCGATAGTCCCTCGTATGGCAACTCGAGAGATTGGTTTAGTTGGAACTATATCAAATTCTCCAACGGGTATGCCTCATCAAGTCCATTGGTATGCATAGCCCTAGTCCCAAGAGGCTTTGTATGTACTTGCAACAATAACGTTCAAAACAGCACAACCTGAAAGGTGCGCATACAAAATTTGATTTATGTCGCACGTGCAGTTCGTGAAAAGACATATCTTGCCAACTTTGAAAGTAGGGGGTCGGTTTCATATACAACTTGTATAATCACAACCCATCTCTCCGTCATTGTTTGCTCAACTATGATTCCAGTTAGAAAACGAAAAAAGGAGTTGTATGACCACATCATAGAGGTCCGGCATAACGATGATGCCAATTGGCTGAGTTGAACGGCCATGTCTAGCAAATCGTCAGGGGTGTCCATTCCTGTGGTCGTCTCTGTTTGGCTTCATCAAGCGCACTCTGACTGGAGTCAAGACATGTGTTTCGGCTCTTCGCATGCAACCTGCTTAGTCTTCGGTGAACTGAGCGTGGTATGCCAGCTTGTCTTATGTTTTAATATTGTTTACTCTGCTGAGCAGGACGCAGAGCCCAACGGACCATACGACGTGCGCGACATTCCGAACACGTGGGGCTATTGAATCAACAGATGCAGCAGCAATGACTCCTCGACCGGATCACGTTAGCATTTGCTTACACCTCGTACCCGGCAAAGTAGATATGGACGGCTCTTCCCTTTGCATACTGACGAAAGTCTGGGCGACTAGTGAGATTCATGTTTGTCATTACCTTAGCCTGCTGTATATTGTGCCGATAATAGAACTTATAGTCTCATCGACCTACAATCAGACAAAGCACGTAACAGCAAAATTGCATCCGGTACGAATGTATGAGAGACAAGAGTGTCGAACAGGCCAGTAACCGAACCAGAGCAAGGTCAAGGCTGGAGAGTTTGTACGTAATGACCGCCCCTCTGGAAGCCAAGATAAAGTAAGCAGCTCATCTTCATTGACCGCCTAATGCTAGCAACAATTTGAACCAGTGGTCAGTCAGCGTATGCGATCAACCTCGCTGTATCCCATTCCCTAACCACAGCCGCTTCGGGGCGAGGAGTGCCTCTCCTGCAGGCCGAAGTAAGACACAGGATGTACAGAAGAAGGTTTTGCTACCAGTCTGACCGGATCGCATCAATATAACCATATTAACTGTTGTGTAACCTCAGCAGATCATGTCTGCATTCACTATGCCAAGGTTCTTGGGGTCATGAAAACGACGAATCATCACAGCAGACTTTGCCCTTGAGATTCATATGCTAGCTACTACGCCCACAAAGGTATTGTTCGGAACATCGCCTTCGTGTCTCGACGCCTCGAACCTCCGCCTGTTATGCGATCAGCTTACCCCCACCGTCATTGCTATTCGAGAAAGATCGTATAGGCATCATTAGTGCTATTCAATCAGCGCGGTGAGTGAATGAAGGACGTTGAGTGGGCACGACGACGAACGAAGATGTGGTAGTAGCCTCATGCTAGACCTCGAACCCCGAGACAGTGACCCAAGTTAGGACTTTGTTAACCACACATCCACCTGGAAAGACTGGAAGAGCTTACCGATCAAATAAGGCGGTGACGGGGAAACAGAAATATAGAGAGAGAGGCGAGGAAGAACAAGTATAAAGGATGTCCAGAATTCGACTTGAAAGGACTCATCAAGCTCCATCATCATAACATCAAACTACTTCACCAGCCTTTCGCTAAACACACCACTCTTACAAATCAGTCAATATGCGTTTCTCAACCATCACCGTCTCTGTACTCGCCGCCGGCCTGGCCGTCGCCTCCCCGAACTCCATCGCCAAGCGCGAAAGCCAGGAGATGACCAACGTCATTGCGTTCGCTGCCCAGCAAGCCGACTGCAGTCTCTTTGACTGCGCTGCTGTAGTCGCTGCTGGCGCCTGTATTGCTGGAGCACTCGCAGTTCCAGGTGCCGTTCCCGCAGTTCTGGCTTGTGTTGGTGGTGGTGCTCCTTCGGTACGTGATTTACCATCTTTACAGATCCTCTTGTACATAAGGCAATCTACTAATCATCTCAGATCTGCCCCTGCGCCGGATGCATTGACGCCCTCAATAACTTCCTGGTCGAAAACAACGTCTGCCCCGAATAAAAACAGTAGTGGACAATCTGAGAATCATTCTATGATCGAGGAGTGCGAGAAGTAAGGGGCTCAGACGGACAGTGGTCCATCGACATTAGACCTGCAGTGTTTAATGTAGGCTGAGACAAAAGGCTTTCACGGGCATCTTACATGTATCTCATTGGTGCTTGTCTATGTACACTCGCTTTTCAATGAAATCGCTGGCCGGCACAACCAATTTCCGCTTGCATTTCTTCATTACAAAACGCTGCCATGACACAATGGGTGATAGCGTACCCTACATGTTAACATTTCGGTCGGCACAAACGCTTCCATGAGACGACGTGATGATCAAGTTGAGAGCTAGATACCTTGAGTGAATAATCATGGCACACTTCTAAACATAAACTGGCAGTCGATAAAAGTGTCACTGTACGGAACAAAAGAGTGGAAAGGTAATGCGATTGATAGTGAATGATGGGTATTGTGTATCGATGGTTGTCATGATCTATTACGCGATTTGCTACTTCTTTTCGTCGTCCTCAGCCAACCTGCGACATCTGACACAGGAATTGTACGGTAGTAATCAATTCAGCAGAGTACAAAAGAGTAATGTACAAGAATATAGTTGAGAACTATCGTTCCTTTTTTTATATAAACCTCGTCGCGTCGTTCACGGGGCTAGCCCCGTCATGTCTCGATGACGATAGATTAATCGACCCCTGATACAGAATTCTTGCTTCCAACTAAATGAGGAAACGCAAAAGTGGGGTTGACTTAGTTGCAGGTACCAAAGCCAGATTGGCAGCCAGTACCGCAGTGACCGGTGGTGGTTCCGCACCAACCGTACTGGGAGCAGCAGTTTCCGAAAGAAGATCCAGCACATGTGAAGCCAGAGGTTCCGGCACAAGATCCGTCAGTGGATGCCTTCTTGGTTGGGGCAGCAGCAGCCTTGGTGGTAGTGGTAGCAGCCGCCTTGGTAGCAGACGCTCCAGTGCCAGAGCACGTACCGAAAGCAGAGTTGCAGCCAGTAGAGCAGTGGTCGGTGGTGCTTCCACACCAGCCGTACTGGGAGCAGCAGTTACCGAAGGTTGAGCCGGCGCAGGTGAAGCCAGAAGCACCGCCACATGAGCCATCGGTGGAAACCTTGCCTGCAGCAGAGGCGACAGGGGCCTTGGAACTGGTGGTAGCAGCATTGGTCGTCGACGTAGCCTTGGTGGTGGTAGGAGCGACGCCGTTGCTGCCGCAGTTACCGAAGCCAGACTGGCAACCAGTTCCGCAGTAGGCTGAGGTGGTACCGCAGTAACCGGAAGAACTGCAGCAGTTACCGAACGAAGATCCCAGGCATGTGTATCCCTTGGTTCCACCGCAAGTAGCATCGGTGGTGACTTGCTTGGTTCCAGTGGCAGCGGGGGCAGTAGCAGAAGTGGTAGGGTTGGCAGAGCCAGCACCACCAGCAGTGCGGTACCAGTTTTCCTTGGGGTCACCGAGGCAGTCACCAACGGTAACAGCCTTGTAGCCGAGCTGGGTAAGGGTGGAGAGCATGTACTCAGTAAGGTTCATGGCAGTCTGCTCGTGGATGTCATGTCCAATCTCGAGCCATTGGTTGCTGGCAGCGGGGCCGCTGGTGACGTTGCCCAGGAAAACGTCCTTGGAGTACTGGATCAGAGTGGTGCTGTCGTGTTCATAGTCATCAGTGTCAAGGTTGAAGTATGTGACGTGGTAGCCAAGATCAGCCATGTCCTTCTCGCAGCCTGACTCAGCAGTGCAGCTGGAGTATGGGGGGCGCATGTAGGTGGGGATCTTGCCGACAATGTTGCGGAGAGCCATCTCGTTCTTGATCATCTGGTTGTAACGGTCTTGCTGGGAGATGGCGCTCAAGTCCAAATGAGTCCAGGTGTGGGAAGCAAGCTGGTGACCTTCAGAGTCCATGCGCTTGAGGACATCGCTGAACTCAGGGGTGATGTCAATCTGTCCCTTGTTGATGTTGTTTCCAGTGATGAAGAAAGTAGCCTTTGCGTTGTACGAAGCCATGACATCAAGAATGTGGCTGGTGAAGACCTTTTGTGGGCCATCGTCGTAGGTAATAGCAACCGTACCTGGTGTGGTACAACCGTAGATACCAGCACCACCGTACTGGACGTTACCGAGCTTGGGACGAGCGATAGAAGAGGTGTTGGTACCACCTGGAGTTGCGTTCTCAGGGCAGCCAGGGCCGTGCGCGTAGTCGCATCCGGGAGAGTAACAGTAGTCGTCCTCAGTACCACAGTAGCCAGCCTCTGAGCAGCACTGGCCAGCGGGACAGTTGCCGACACCTGCACCGCACTGGCGGTCATCCTGACGGGCAACGACGGCAGTCTTGACCTGGGTCTTGGGCTTGAGAAGTTCGTTGACTCCAGTAAAACGTGCTCCGGTGCGAGAAAGCAAATCCCGAGCGCGGAGATCCCTGGGGTTCAGTCCAATGATGTTGGGTAGGGCAGCTCCATGAGCGTTGACCAAAGGAGTAATAGCTGCAACGGCAGCAAGAGCGGTAGAGTAGTGCATGTTGTAAGAATAAGGTCGGTTCGAATTACGGAATTAAGTGTTGATCTGGTAGGTCGGATCAAGAGAGGTGAGCGAGTGGATAGTGGTGGTCAATATCGACGACACACTGGGGAATCTTGGACCGAAAAGAAGGAATGGTCAAGATGAAGGTAAGGTAGAATTAGAACTTCGAACAGAAGGTACCAAGAAAGCTCATCAAGGCGTGCGGGCAGAATCATCTTATGAAGGACGAAGATGATCGACAGCCAGCCAGCAACCCCCGTAAGGCATGGTGCTAATGTTGACTCGCGTTACGGCTAGCGCTCTCGACACTTGCCTGCAGGTGCCGGTCAGCCTGGGAAAAGGAAGCTTGGTGCCGCGGGCCCCTGGGGCTGGCAGATTTCAAGCTGTCGACCCGCGGCGCCGGCTTCGCTTCGGGCGGACATGATGCGCGATTGGGACGTTTCGTCATGGGTGGTAAGTAGCACGGACTCCTTTGCCATGCAGGAACCATCAACTCTATCACGTTGTCGAGCGAAAAATAGATCATGATGGTTGATCCAAGCCGTTTGAAACGTGTTTTGGCATCTGTGCCATCCGAAATGTTATTACCACACGCCTCTGACGTCTGTAGGCCGGCAATCGCTCGAAACAATGAGTGATTCATCGCACACGTTCTCCACCATTGTCCCTCACTTAACGGTTGCTTGGCATACATGGTCGTCGCGCGGTCGCTGTTCAACATGTTGCGATGATGGTATTGTGCCTATACGCTAGAAAATTATCATTTAGCTGTTGTAAGATGCTAAGCGCGTGGCGATGTGACGTCTTCCATGATCGGTCTGATGGTGCAGCACCTAACAGATGGCCCTTCGGGCGTCAGCCATGGCGTTGAGCCATGAAAGCACCGACATACGCTGGCGCATTGGCAACAGCTGCCGAGGACGCCCAACTGACGGGTGCAGCTCTTGGAGGAGCTTGTTAGGGATAAGAGATCCGCCCCGCATCACCACCAAAGTCTTCGTGTAGGCAGTCGTACGAGTCTTTCAAGCCAAGCCATGCAATTGCATTAAGTTTCTTCCGCGAAAGGTAGCATGTTGCGCGAATCCACTACCTTGAACGTCTCCTCTCCCCCTGTGGTCCAGACGCCTGCAGCTTCCGAGGAAAATTGGAGTCAAGTGGGCTTTCCGATGATACGAGATGAGCCAATCACGTGCCCTGCCAAGCGAGACTCAATACTAATCGCTCCCACCCTCCAACAGGACGGCATACTTGCTTCCGCCAAACGCCTCGCTCTGTCGGTATACCGTCGCGAATCGTCACTCTTTGCCCACGTGGATGACTCGACGCCAAAGGGCAATGGCGCATTGTAACACGCAACCACGAAAGCAAGCCGCTCAATAATCAATACTTTTTGCATCGAGACGATTGGAATCAAGGGGGACGGGAAGACCTCGTATCCCCTCTCTGTCTCCATGCAGCTAACCACTCGTACATCTGATTCAGGCAGCCTCTCCAAAACCTCCACCACTCCATAGTCTCATAGAACAGCTCTACTGTATGCACTTCGGGAATACCGCAAGGAATAAAGCCCGAGTCTATTTTGAGCATATTGCTTTTCTGTTGCGAGACAAGCTTTTGCTCAAGTGACTAGGTTCTTCAGCCTCGTGCCGGCGGCTTGACTCGCCAAAACAAAATTGCGATAGACAAACTCTTCTCGTGCGCAAGGTACAGCACGACCATTTCTTAGCAACTCTTAGGCTTACGGAGTCCAACGGTGGAGAAGGATCGTTTGCGGCCTGTATCGCGACTGGTAGAATTCCCGATCGCATATCTCAACCTCCGCCTCCCGGTGCCGCGTGAGCTGGGATGGCAGGCATCACCACTGACCCTTGTGCCACTCATACATCCTACTCATGGGCTAATAATTTACCCTGACACATAAGGCCAGAACCGGATAGGACGGCCCTGCAGCCTCCACATTATCGATATCCAGCTGCGGTCATATATTCTTTTTCTTCCCTTACGATGGATATAGCGTCTCCAAGGGGCGATTGAGCCAAGGAAATCATGTGGAGAAACAAGGCGTCCCCTACCCGTATCGCTTCTTCTGCTAAGCAAGAACAAGCACTTGCTCTGCCGTTGCATCTCGTGGCACTTGGCGCATGCCGTATACCCGCAAATACTCGTATTGCATGATGAGCACGTCGGCTGCAGCCTGAGAAGTTAATGTACATGAATGCCTCAGGGGTCGTAGTCTGTCTGGGCGTGTTGCACCGTGAGGACGTCTACTTTTTCCTCCACTAACATTTGTTTCCTTGTCCGCCAGACGTACTTTGTTATACAATGAGTGAACTGTAAGGCGATAGGTCGAACCTAACATCGAAGATCAGCATCGGTTACATGCACGAGCGGCACACAACGTTGTCGCACAGAGGATTGTCGTCCCGCCGCTGATCAGTCGTAGATCACCGACATCAGGGACCTGCACGGAATTATGAAGAACAACATGACAAATGTAGATCATCGCAACGTCTATCGATATCGAGATGCGATGTGGATGTAGAGTCGGATATGTTCGTCAAGATCTACTATTGGCCCTATGCCTGACATCCGTGTTTGTAAACAAAGATTTCGTGAGGCTTCCTGTCCGGAATGGAGTCAGACCGAAGAAATAAGGAAGGTCTAGCAAGAAGCACTGCAGACGGACAAACGCGATCCATGAACCACGAATATCTCGCGCCAGTGGCATACTTTCGTGTGCATATTCTGCGTCATAGATCAACCACAGTCACACTTGACACTCTGCACCGATAGCTCGACTCGATTGGGCAAAAGGATCATCACCACGGAGAGGTATCGGCCAAAAACTTCAAGATGCTGTGCGGGGTGCTGAATGCCTTGTCTGACTACAACGTTCCTACAAACATTCACGTAAGTTTAATACTTCGCTTCGGATCTTGTGTAAGACTGAGGAGGAAGTCTGTTCTCAAATTATCAAAAGCAATTCAACATACTTAGCTATTCCAGACGTTACGTCCCCCTTTTCAGTTGTCTCCCAGTGACAATCCCGTTCTTCCCCGCGATCCCGTTGTTTACTGCAACAGCAAATGCAGCAATATCTGAGTTGGGCTGTAACCCCTGCTTTGGTCTGTCAAACGGGAAAACCACACTCTTATCCCTGACTCCAAGACTATCTACGAACAATACGTTTGGGAAGCTTTGCGGCGTAAAAGCGTTCCAGGCTTCGCTTATTAGATCATCGAAGGCTGACGCGGCCATATTCCTATGTGTCATGTTAGTCCAGGGAAGAAATTGTAGGCAGGGAAGACGGATTACGAACATGATGGCTTTGTCAAAATTCAGTACGTCTTCAGGTTGTTGCGTCAGCGTCCAGGAGAAGATGTGGAAAGCATCCTTCTTCTCATTTTCTTCCCCCACGATGTTTCGATTCTGCTTTAGTTTGGCTAACTGATCGCTCTTCATGTTGGCAAGGTTGTTGCTATTGCTGTATTCGTCGTAGAACGGAAAATTACGACCGGAGTAAAAACCCTGGCTTGCAAAGTCGCCCAGTGTTATACCTTCAGGTATCTGGGCGACCACGAGGACTGAAGCACGGTCGGTGATGAATTCTCCTAAGCGTTTATCAGAGAGATCAGTGGTGCCTGGGTTTTCGAGAATATAGCGGTCGTTGATGCTCTTTAGTGTGGTGAAGAGATCGTTCCATTGCGTTTGGGTAAGGTCTTTGTACTTGTTGTCTGTGTCGAGCGTGTGGCTTAAATTTATGATGACGAGCTCTTGGTAATCTGCTGTAAAGTCGTTGATCTGACGTATGATCTCTTCAAGCGTCTGCCCATTACCACCAAGCCAGATGTCGCCAACTTGGCCATAGTGACCGGCTACCCATTCCCCTCGAGAGAGCACTGGACGAAGGTCAAAATACCGCGATCCGGCCATTAGTTGTTGATAGAAATCTAGGTATTGTGTCTGGGTGTTCGCAAAGTGCGCACCGATGGTACCAGGTTTGAAGGTACCCATGCCTGCATCGTGAGAGCCCGGCATGCAGATGTGCTTCAAGGTTCTATTCGCCAACGAGCCCAGGCTCTGCTGCATCCAATCCGAATACGTACCGCTGTTCGACCACCAATTACCTGCTTCGTCCACAGACATGATCCAGTTGACTGCAGCGTTGTGCCGAAAGCCCAGGTCGATCTTTGCTCCTTGCGAACTCTGCTTCGTCGACATACCGTCCAAAGATATGGTGAGCTTGTAGTCTGAAGGCTTTCGACTCAATACTGTGAACTTGTCCGATGTTTCATCGATACTGTAGTAGGCCTCACCCGCATCGTCACGGGTGCTTCCTCTGGTCCCGAATTCCACATAGACTCTGGATGCTTGGCCTTTTTTAGTCAGTGGCGGTGTCGTTTCTAGTTCAGAATTGTTCATACCAGCGTTGATTGTTGGCCATATCCATGTGTCCATTTGATATGAGTGTTGGCTGTTTAAAATCCACCTGAACGGCGAACCGTTCACTAGAGTCAAATCTCCGCCTGTTGACACATAATCAGTTTCGTCACCTCTCACCACTCTCTATAGACCATTAGATCATGACTCACCCCAACCCATAATTGATGACCCTTCCAAGTCTTTTTCACTCGTCGACTTGTTGTAAGAGACTGACTGTAGTCTTTGCTGGTGTATGTGCTCTCCAGGCGCAGCGTAACCAGTACGATCGTCCTGAAATCCAGATCCTCGCACAACGCCATGCTGGGGAAGCAGCAGAATTAAAGCCAATCCTCCCCAGAGCCCAGAAAGCAGGCGCATAATGCCCAAAATTCCCAGGTTCTGCATTGTATTCTAGCGGCACCCTACTGGGTCGGCCCTCTCCGTCATTCCCGTGCTCGCGCCGCTGTCAGCCACTCAATCGAAGCTCGTGTTTATCCAGATGCACCCCGAATCCTTGCAGGGCTATCTGAGTTGTTGTAGACGGGTAGTCGCTTTATAGATACAGCCGAGGATTGGTCGTGTTTTGCCGTCACTTTCCTGATTGGGCGAGCTTTGTTGTTTCACCTTTACACCCACTCCGCCAATAAAGACTCCGATAGCCTCAAAGAGTAGATACCAAGGTGTTGATTGCGCTTAGCGGCATCCAATACCTATGCGCAAGAGTATAAAGACAACGTAAAGCGTAGCGCAGCGCAGATCCAGATGGCTAGGGGGTCTTGAGGCTTGGTGCTGTTTGCCGCATCGTTACGCCGGTAATTGCCCCGAGCGTCGCGTCACGTCGCGTCTACAACGTTATTAGGAACAAGAAAATTAAGGAAATATGAGCTTCTCCCTATAAGATCACGCATACACCAGGAAAAAGCCGGAAAATCCTAAGAACTCTTTCTTAAAGATAGAACAGGAAGGAGCATCGGAGATCCACAAATTGACCACATTCTAGGCGGTCAAACATTATTTGCCGTAGATGCATGTTTGAAGTGCATGTTCCATCTATATTCACGAAAGCACGACATGACAGCTCACCTGTCAACAGTAATCATCCAACCATCGCCTAGTACACTACCGTTCATGTCAACACCACCCCACACTACACATGTCGCTCCATCAACCTCTGTACCCTTGGCGATACCGAAATGTCCTCTTGCCCCGAGACCCCTCTTTGGTTTTCCTGGTATCTCCTTCTCTTCTTCGCCCTTTGTGTCTACGTACCGGTATACTACCTCGGCCCACTGCGACTCATGCGTGTCCCTCTTCATACCGGAGCGGATAGCGTCCTTGGTGGCTGCAGCCGTGTATCGCTCAGGTGCAAGTTGCAACGCCCATATATCGTCAAGATAGCTCCCATCCTCAGTTTCTCCGCCGACAGCTAGCAGGTAGTGTCGCCCTTGGCCTGTCGTGACGCCTACAAGTCCTGCGTCCGCCCGCGCCTGTGGTGCTGTAGCAGTACTACCTTGGCTGTCCGTGTGCTTCACTTCTTCCCAGCTCCAGCCACTCGCGACCGGTGTAGTTCCGCGTTCTGCATGCGTCCATACATGTGATGCGTCCACGTACTCAGTCGCACCTGAGGCAAACGTCTCGATGCCCTTGCCACCAAATCGATATAGGCGACTGCCAACGAGTGCTAAGCCTGCGCCTTCTCGGGGCTGCCCTGTTGGAGAAGGTATATTGGTCCATGTTCTCGTCTTGACGTCAAATGCAAGCGCATCATTTGCAAGGTCATTGCTCGAAGTATCGCGACCTCCGACTACGAAGATGGTCCCGTATGAATTAGCTTCCGGCGGCTCAGGAACATTCTTTGCGGGGTCAGCAGGTGCTTGTGGTGCCTTCTCGACATATGTCGTTGTCTTCGGGCCTGGCAGATCTGAACTCGCCGAAGCATGACCAGCTCGCTGGCTGGGATAGAGCGTGCCTTCCGCTGGATCAAGGTAAGACCAGGTGTTCGATACTGTATCATAAACCCAAACCCGCCCCTTCTCGTTTGCTACACTTTCTCCTTCGCCGCCAAACACGTATATGCTATCTCCTATCACCGTAGCCGTATGTCCTTTTCTCGAGTTCGGTACGTCGTCCAGACCGTTTGTCGCGCGAGCGGGATACTTGGTGTAGTCAGCATCGAGAACGCCGCTCGACGGTAGAATGACAATGTGCATGTCATTGTCTGCGAGCTTGCCAGCCTCGGTCTCTCCTCCAAAGATATATGCGCGACCTTTGACTACTGAGACAGTGTGGTGCGAGCGAGCGAGGGGAACCGAAGATATACGCGTAAGATTTGCCTTGATGGGCAGTGTCGGATGAGTAATGCCCTTTACGAGGGCGACGGCACCCTCGAGTAGATTCTCGGCTGCGTAGAGCACACCAGCGGCTCCGGCCTCCATTGTTGCTGGCAAGAGTGTCGTATGTGTTAAGGCAAGAAATGCAGGGTTTCGGTCAAAAGGTTACGAGGCAACTCTATTAATCGTTTAAATGAATTGGGTGTAAGACGTATTGTACATGAGAAGAGTGATGTTGTATGGCATAGCTGCGAAGCTTACCCCAGGCGTGACGTCATGGCACAAGACCCCTGCCGCCTTGACGCGTCCCTCCACGGTAAGCGGGTGTTTAAAACCGTGGAATGACAGTGCAGCGCCTCGGCTTCCAAACGCATAGCAAGACAGATGGCTTGTGATATACATGTTTCTATACGGACGTGACGGTGCCTTTAATGTGTAAAGACTTCCACAAGGTAGTGTTTCTGCCTGTGAGCTGGATGTATGAGACGGCTTGCGTCTTTCAGAGAAACCAATTATGGTCTCTTTCACAATAGCTGAAAGTTTGAATAACACAGAGTATCTCATGCGGTAGTATGCATGAGTCAATTATATATTCGGGGAAAGCTGGTCGGACTTGACACATCGTTCGACCTGAGTGTTTGTTAGTATCGCAGTGCAACACGAGTGTAGTTTGCCATACCGTATCAATCGAGGCTTGCAAGAAGCTGCGTGCCTCAAGACCGACCCAGACCTTGAGCATCGAAAAGTCGCCTCCACGAATCATCGAAGAGCCACTTTGCGTGCCGAGTTGTCGAAGTATTGGCAGAGCACTGACGATGTTAGTAGATGACCCTCTGTACTATGCTGTATGACCTACCCTGCAAAGAGATCCAGGTTTGGGTTCAAACTCCTTCCAATACCCTCTAGGAGGAGGATACTAAGAACAACGTTTACAAAGTCGCCTTCAAGCCGTACATGATGCGTTCGCACCATAGAGAGAACCTCGTTAAGGATATCTCCAATCTTGATGTTGCCAAGAGCAAAAGTACGGCTCTTGACTCCCAAGACCAAATGTTGCATGCGCAAAGCAAAGACTTCTCCGTCGAGTACTGCATCTGGTTGTCTGCATCTCTCTACCATCAGATGTCCTGCCTTGTAACCATCAAACTCGGCAACAGCCTTGAAGAGATCCAGAAAATTGGCGCGATTCTTTCCATTGAGTTCCGTTACCAAACCCGTATCGATGAAGATGAGCTGTGGTCGATATCCTTCGTTATCGATCTCCTGTAGCTTCGCTTTCCACTGCTGGGGATCTTTCTTGTGTGGTCGCAGACGCTCAAGTACCTCTTCGGTAACATCGAGCGACTCTTTGGGGCCGGTCCTTCGATCTTCCTTTCTGGCGAAGATTGAGACGTCTAGCTGCTCGGGCTTGTAAAACCGCACCATTATGTTTCCCGGATGTAGGTCGGCATGGATAAAGTTGTCGATAAGGACCATGGTAAGAAAGGCATCCAAGCCTTCATCTGCAATGTCCTTTTGAAATACTCCACCTCCATTTTGTAGAAAGTCTTCCATAGGAATACCCTGGGCGAATTCCTCGATCAACACGTTGCGCGTAGTGTATTCCGTGTAAGGATAAGGGAACCAGGCTGTGGTTCGATCTTTGAAGTTTCGTCGGAAGAGGGTGAGGTTCGCGGCTTCGATGCGTAGATCTAATTGCAGTCTCATCATCTCACCAAACTGTTCCACTTCATCGGGAAACGACAACCACTCCATGGTGGGTATGGCGTTGATAACAGCCGCGAAGAAACCCATTATACGCAAGTCTCTCCGGACTATCTTCTCGATGTTGGGATGGAGAACCTTGATGGCAACATGACTAGATGGCACTCTCGAGGGTGAGCTCTTCAGCGTCACGTCGACGTTCTTCTTGATCCGACGCGCTAGATTGGCTTCTTTTCGATCGATCGAGTTGTCCTCTAGCGTGGCAAGGTGTGGCTTCAGCTTTGCCTTGTACACCTGCGCGATGGCGCCCACACCCAGTGGTTTCTCGTCAAACTCCTCGAAAATATCGTCGAAGCTCTGTCCGTCAAATGCCGCCTCGATTGTTCGCTTCGAGGTTTGCAGTGTGTGCGCCGGGGCGTTGGAGTGGAGGGTTGACATAATGAGACACATCTCGGTCGGAAAGACGTCTGTTCGGGAGGCTGCCCATTGCCCAAGCTGGTAAGAGGATTAGTCTGCAGTCGATGGGCCATGTTCTGGTGTAGCAATACGCACCTTGATGAAGGCAGCACCAGCCCTCTCCATGGATCCGACCAGGAAGCCATACCACCACAGTGTCCCGCTCCGCTCGTTGTCCCTATCCGGCTGCCGTGATCCAAGCCATATCGCAGGTATCGTCACTATGACTGGCACGAAGATGATGATGAGATGGAGAAAGCGGAATCCGGTAGCTATGGGCTCGATGATGTAGTCGTCGATGAGGAAGTATATGCCTCGCCTGTACTTGGAAGAGTTCCTCAGCGCATGGGGCACCTGCTCATTCAGTTCCTTCCGCGACGCCTCCAGCATGGCCTCCTCGTGCGTCTTCTCTCCATGATCCGACTCGTCGTTGGCGACCTGGACAAATGCGAGTGGGCTGAGTATCGCGCCCCCCGCAGCCCCCGTTGCTGCGCCTGACCATAGCAGCGTTCGGCCCTTGAACTTTGGAGTCGCGAATTGTCGGCCGAGGCGAGATGCCTTGCTGGTCCATGGACGCGTGCATGCGCGGGCGGCGAGTTTAGGGAGGCCTGGGCGGAAGCATTGGCGACCAAAAAGGAACGCTGTCCTCATGGTACCGGGTGTTTGGTGGATACAACGCGTCTGACTTCCATGGAGCAATGTAGCGAGCGATGCTCGACCTCAGCCAGGTTGCAAGCGTGGGTCGTGACGTCGGTCGGCGCAAATTCCATGTGACACCGATCGTCATCCGCCCACCACCGCTCCTCCGCGGCCACCAACAAGCCTACCCCTCTCCTCCCACTACGCCGGACATGACCTCGCATACCCCCACGCGCGGACCATCCTCCTCATGCAAGCTATACCCAGACGGAACCATGGTCTCCAACGAGAAGGACTACAATTGTATAATCTCAGCTTCTTCTTCTTGCACACTGGAACAAGAGATTGTAGAGCTGCATAACAGAAAGATGAATATAGTTAATTACAACAGATAATAGCCCTATTCCTCGGCAATGGATATCTACGCAGTAACGAAACCCTCAAAGCCCTTATCCAGCACACTCCGCGTCATCTCACTGTACAATGGGAACCCGCCCGCAAAGTTCAACTGCTCTCGAAGCTTGCCAGGAATGTTGTCGCCCATGTACCACGACTTGGTCTGCGGGAATAGTGTCTTATCGGAAAGCTCGGTGATTTTCTCTCGCCATTCCTTCTCTGCTTCGTGTGTGGCGTCGCAGTAGTTGATACCTTGCTCTCGGAGCTTAACCATGGCATCCACGATCCAGTCTCCCTGGACCTCAACGCACGTGGGTCCGTTGGAAAACGCCGTCGGACCCTGGGCGCCATAGAGGAAGAAGCAGTTGCTACGATCCAGTCAGTATCTCCAATAAGCTGGCTGTGTTTGGCAACTTACGGGAACCCGCTCAAACTCATACCCAGGTACGAGTAAGTACCGTTTTTCCATTTTTCAGACAGTTCAACACCGTCAACATCCTTAAGTCCCATGTTCTTCATTCCACCAGTCACTGAGTCGAAGCCGGTTGCGAGGGCGATGACATCAAACTCGTGAAGCGTACCGTCGGATAGCACAATGCCCTTCTCTGTAACTTCCTTGATCGGATTCTTGTTCACATCGACAACCTTGTTCCCGGGCTTGTCGAGCATCTCATAATAGTTTTGTTCCAGACTTGGTCGCTTGGTGCCAAATGCGTGCGGGGGCTCCAGAGGCGCAAGAATCTCACGCTTCTCTGGATCTGTTATCCGGGCACGCGTCTTTTTGGCCCAGAAGTTGTAGGCTTCGCGATTGGCCTTGTTATCAAATAACAAGTCCTTGTAGTTTGCCTGCAGATATGTAAGTTTCTACCGACATCCGAGCTTGACGTGTGTATCTTACCAGCCAGAACTCAAAACCACCGTTCTCCCACATCTTCTCGTAGAACGCTTCGCGCTCCTCAGGCGAGTCGTCAAATGTGTTCTTCTCAATGTAATCGTACTGGAAGCCAGCGAACGTTGTCAGCCTTCTCTTGAAGATCTCCTGATATTCTCCTTGTTTCCGCTTGTCCTGCTCCTCTTTGGTCAGAGGCTTTTGCTGCATAGGCAGGCAAAGGTTCGGCGTTCGAACGAATTGCGTTATACTTGCGGCCGTTTTCGAAGTCTCTTGGGCGATTTGGACACCGGTCGACCCAGTTCCAATGACGGCAACACGCTTGCCCGTGACATCTACTCCAGATGCAGGCCAGAATGAGCTGTGATGGATCTCTCCCTCGAATTTGTCCATACCTGGCCAATCGGGAAAGTGGCGCTTTGCCGCGAAACCTAGGGCCAAGAGGAAATATTTGCAGCGCGCTGTGCGACCGTCTTCTGTCTTCACCACCCACTTCGACGAAGGCTTGTCGAATTGTGCGCCGACAACCCTGGTGTTGAATGCGCAATCCTTCTTAATATCCAACTTTCTCTCGACGTGGTCAAAGTACTTTTGGAGCTCTTCCGTACCGGGATATCTGCACGACCAGTTCCAATCCTAACAAACAAATGTCAGTCTTGACAAAAGGAGATTGGTCAAATATCCGGCTTACCTGCCAGATCTCAGGCATGCTGTACTCATAGATAGGAACCTGAGAATCGACTCGAGCTCCAGGATAGCAGTTCCAATGCCATATACCACCAATGTTGGTACCAGCCTCCATAATCTTGCATTTGAAACCCTGTTGGCGAAGCTTGTGCATTAGGTAGATGCCGCCGAAGCCAGCACCTACGATCAACACATCAGTCTCGAGCTCTTTTGCATAGTTCTCGTTATTTGGATCCGCCGCTTCATTCGTCGCGCCAATATCTGTCCGGAAGTGGACCATCGTGAAGATAGAGTTTTTGAAAAGAGGGAAGATTGAGAAATCAAAGGGTGCTGTCGATCTCACTGATGGGCACGGTATGGGCGACGCGCTATCTTTATATACGTTGACCTACAAGATACCCCTCCCACGCGAATCCTGCATGATCGTCACGCTACTCGCGATCCTGCAACGATTTTGTGCCCGACAACCAGGGCGAATTGTGTTTCGTCCATGGATGCCGCTATACTCGAATCATCTTTCGAGACTCTGTCGATCTTCTCTAGTATCCCATCTGGCCGGACGTGTAAAGGGGTCGGATATGTCACGGGTTAGGACATGAGACTGACAATCTGGATGTGCCTGGATGCGGAAACACTCCGTGGTTACGCCACGCACACACATGCGACCGTGACGGTTGCTCTCCGAACGTCTAGTTTGCGGGGTAGCTGGATCTACCCCGGTACCCCGCATAACACCGTTCTATCGAGGCGAAGATGGTGCCGAGCGACACTCCGGCTTGCCGTTTCCAGCATTTCCGATACAACGACTGTCAACCTGCTCGAGATTCTTTCCTATCAAGAGACACAATGACGATCTTGTCGCTCATACGGATGCGTTTGCAACAGCAATGCTTCCCCAGATCATTCTCAACGGGCACTATCTAATATACAAATACCCGCTGCGTCAATAACTCGTGTTCAAAATCGTATGCATGCAGGCTTCTAGGACGATTGCTATGTACTACTTCGTGTCACATGAGACAAACTAAGTTTGACGATCCGATCGCCGCCTAGCCATTTTAGTAGTCGATGGGAATTTGGCTGTCTCCAGCATGCGCATCTACGGAGCATACACACGCTGCCATCCGGCCCGAAGGATCATCTTTGCGGAACCGCATTCTACAATGGTCGAACAAGGATACTTATGCGGCTTTCCCTAGCTGTCTGGGGAGCTTATAGGACTGGATGAAAGGAGGCCCAGCCCTTCTGAAAATGGCATCCCTTTCCACTCGTACGAATTTAGCAGAGTTGGTGGCAGTCATGAAGCATCGACGAGCTGGATGGAGCATCTGGAAACTGGCTTACCACAACTCACAACAAAATGGCAAGAGCTTGGTCAGACCTAGCATGGTCATGTGGCTGATACGCGAAGGAACGACTCTAATCGACTCGGTCAAGAGATGACGTGGACTAAGATCTCCACTTCGCTAATAACTTGCCGTGCTATCTTCGCTACGATTCGAGCGGACAGCGATTGACCGATCCGTCCGTTGTTCGCGTAAACGCAACGTCGGTACACGTAGTCACAGCCCTGCTCCCGCGATGCTTCTCCGATGTGGTGGATAGTACCGATCGGAATGGCAGAATACTTCGAGTGGATTTGCATGGCCATTATGCATCCTGTGGCAAATCCCCCAAAGTCCCTCCAAATACCTTTACGTCTATGATGTCGAAACACCTTTTTGAACATTCCAGCTTTTGGGGCGTCTAATTCGTTATATTTTGGCAGAGTATCTCTACAGACCCAAGCCCGCCCAGAACTATACTGACTGTCTTAGCCCGAACTCGAAGGACCTTTTATTACCAAAACACTGGATCGATCTCATGTCCCTCTACTCTCACCATCTAACTCCTGGGGATCCGGGTTCGGCATCTCTGCTGCGATTTGCCCTTTGTCGCTGACCTCATGACATGTGCCTGCCTTTGATGCGTCCACCGTGGAGGCGTCTACTTCGTAAACATCGAATCTACTGTGCTGCTTCTTGTTCTTATGACGACGGAACAAAAAGAAGGCCACAGAAGCTGAGGCTAGGACGACGACCGGAACGGCAACGCCTGCGGCTATGGCAACCGTGCGGTTGTTCTTAGGAGTAGAAGCCTGCTCGGTCGCTTCCGTTGGCTGAGGTGATGATACCGGTGTTGTGGGGGTAGATGTTGCTGACCGTGGCGTCGATGCTGGAGAAGCAAACGTAGATGACAGTAATGATGTTGTCGATGGTATGGATGTTGTAGCAGCTCATCATCATGTTAGTTCGTCACCCTCCAAGTCAGAAACACCTCATTACTCACCAGTAATCTCGGCCAATTTAGACCCTCCAATCTCGCAATAACTACTGAAAACACCTAATGCAGTCGTGTTCTGTGAAGGATCGTCAGGACACTCGGTGGCGACATGAACACCAATCATGCTGGAGAACTTGGCAGAGCTCTCATAACAGACTAAAAAGGGGATAGATACAAGGTTAGACCATGTCTCACACGCATGTCGTATCCTATGATGGGAACTCACAACAAGTAAACGACTGGAACGCACCGTCGCCACCATCTCCACATCCGTACTTCATATCCCGCACAATGGTCGATAACTCGAGCTCTGCACATGTTGCCAGGAGAGCATATTCGTCAATTTGATCGATAAAGATACTCGTCGGTCCGCTGGTAGCCACGATGTTGGCCAAGGCTAGAACAAGAGCAAGAGCGAAAACGATTCTTATTCCGAACATTATATTGTCTGTTAGCGTATCTTTTCTTTTGCCGAGTAAAAAGATGAGAACCTTCTTCGCACCGGAGAGGCTATCGAAAGAGATGCGGAAAATGCTAAGTCGGAATCGAGCCGATGCGTTTTGTAGGCAGGGCAGACTCGAACAATGTGCGTCAAACCCTCCCGTTCTTCATTCTTCAGAAGCGGATTTGTTGCTGTGATAGCAAGCACACCTGCATGCGCATACCTGAATCGGCAGAGCTGAACTCCTATTGGCCCCCATGCGCAGATAAATGGGATTTGGCCTCAACATATGGGCAAGGCTGAGAAAATGTGCTGCATGTACAACGCCGGGCGAGGGACGCTGGTGGTCTGATAGTGACGGATAAGGCTCTGGCGTTCTTATTAATGTCCAGCGTTTACCAGGTTTGGCGAGTTCAAAGCCATCGATATTTGGGCTGCTTGTTGAGCCAATTGAGGTGAGTGGGATGGTGCGGAGGCGCCTGCAAGGCTGCATGCACGGTACTGCGGAATATCTAAACAAGTGCTTTCGCACCACTCTATCACAAGCAGCTGACAGAATCAGACTGGGCTACCCGGAGATTCTCGGTGATACATAAATAGTCGATCGATGATTTAAGTGGCTTGAGAGCCAATATGGCTAGGAAGGCTAGCCCCATACTTCTTACCATAGGTACAGACGTATTAGGTTATCTGCGACACCAGCAAGGTTGACTTGAATGGCCTTTATGGCGTATAAAAGCCTTCTCATGGTGACTGCGAGTGCCGTTATTGAGCACTGCTGTAAATAGCATCTGTTTCTTCTTTTTATAACCCTACTCGGGTGAACTGACCAACACCTGCAATATGCGCGGCCGTACGGTCTTTGCCGTCCTTGTCGGGTTAGTGGTAACAGCAGTCGAGGGTTTCGTACCAACGCGGAGACAAACATCGACATCCTTTGCAGGAAGTAACGAGTACTTTCTTCATGCGCTGTCTGCTTCCGAGCAAAAGACATACATCGAGACACTTGCTGGATGGGGGGCGAAGGTCATAAGGCTATGGGGTGAGCAAAGTCCTGATGATTTATCCCACAATGATACGACGTCTATGTACAACCAAAACCTCCTTCAAAGCCTTGATGAATATCTGCATAGGCAGACTGGAGGAAATAGTGAATCGGATGCTAACGATCGGTGTATAGTAACAAACATTGATGAAGGGTGCTTGAAAGGAAGCACGATCACCAATTCCATGCCGCCGCTCGAAACCTCCGTTGGCGTATTTGATACCACTGTGTTAGCTGCATTGGACGCTACGCTGAAGCTTCTCCACGACAACGGGATGAAAGCTATCATATCTCCTCATAACGCCAACTCACTAACTGGTGATGTAGCCTGTGATGCGTACTGCCAAAAATATACCGATGCATCTACCTTCTATTCATCGACCGAAGCCAAAGCAGACTACGACAAGCGACTAGAAAAGATCCTCAACTACCAGTCGCCAAACTTTGGCGAAGCCTGGAAAAGCCTGAATCAGGTGATTATGGCTTTCGACCTCCAGAACGAGCCTCTGATCAAACAGCTCGACAAGTTGAACAACAATGACCCGGATGACTGGCTATGTGGTCGTGCTGGAGTGATGCGTAATGCACTTGGATCGTCTAATATCAAGATCGCCACAGGCGGTATTGGCGGATCTCACTATTGCTGTGACCACGAGTTCAATACGCTGGAGAAGGCCATGCAATGCGATGCAATCGACATCATCAGTATGCATGGATACATGAGTAAGGCATCCGACTGGGCCTACTACATTACCGGCGACAAGGAAGTTTTGAGCGGAGCAAGAGCTGCAGGAAAGAACATCATGATGGAAGAGTGGGGCGTTTCGACTGACTTCCAGGATTCTTTCGACACTCAGGCCCAAATATTCAATGATGCTGGAGTTCCTTGGGTAAGCATGAGAGCTGTACATATTCGGAAAAAGGCATGCTAATGTACAATGAAGCTTTATTGGCAGTTCGTCCCTGGCTTAGACGGTTCTGAGCCAGGAGCGCCGACCGGTTGCGGTTACGATGGTTTTGAGATTGGATTGGACAGCCCTAAGGGTGATGCTGCTGGCGCAATTGCTGCAGCAAACGCGGCTACAGCGGCACAAAGTTGGGCAAATTATCTGAGATAAGCCAATCGGGCCAATATTTGCCTTCTGTGTCTTTGCAGTCGCAATTTCTCGTATCGCAAGTGCGATTTCCGATATGTCATGAAGGATTCAGCAATAAATCAGGCAGAAAAGAGCAACTTACTCCAGCCATCTCGATACTGTACTAACTGCCTCACAAACAAAAAAAAGATTCATGAAACTGCTTAGAGTGTGAGGACTAGGCGCCTTGGACAATGAGGAGCTTGGAGTGGTTTTGGTAAACGGTAATAGGCTGCCTCGCCAGATCCCGACCAATTAATAAGAATTTGTTGATACTAGAAGACTCGCCCAACCTATCAATAATGCCTCATCTTCTTCTTACTCCTTCTCTACGTCTAGCGCCGGCGGCGGTAAGCCCGTTGGACTGATTTCCTTATCAAGCGCCAAGCGTTCCGGACTTACAATCTCTCCTGGGCTTATTATTTCGCCCTTCTCATTTGCAATAGGTATGTGTGACGCGTCTTCATCTCGCTCGTCTGATCGACCTCGCTCTTCACTCTCGGTCATGTTGTGCTCTTTCCCATTCCCGTTGGTGCTACGCTCGAAAGCCTCAGGAACCTTTTCGCTGAGGTCGATGGCGACGAAGGATTTCGGGAGTTTGACGCTGGAAATCGTTAGTGCAAGCTTCTGAAGCATTTGATAGCTATGAGAGACACTTACGTATGGAACTTTGCGCGAAGAGTCTCGAGGACTTCTTTCCAATCTTGGTGGAGAGTGAGGCTGCGACGAGGCGCGAAGCCAATCATATGGCGTGAGTCCAATTGTCTATTCACGTTAGTAGCTACCGAGGTATATAAGGCAGAAAGCGTGACTTACACATCAAGTGGAGCGAAGGCATGACAGCCTGGCGATAACGTGATGCGAATACTATAGTTGAAGGTGTGCGGCTTATCATCGATACTAGCATTCTCCGACTCGTAGAGCTCGAAGTTTATCTGCGACAAGTAATCGAGCTCTGGAATAGCATTGCGTTCGATCTTGGTCTTGATACCGCCCTCCAGAATGCAGTTGAGCAATGTGTAGATGTGTGATTCCTTGGTGAAGTAGAAGAAGCTCTTCGGCATGTCGGACGCCTGGAGCTCTTCCAGGTCTCCAACAATCTCTTTGAGTAGTGGAAGCGATGTAAGTAGGCCAATCTCTAGCTTCTCCTCGCTCTCGATGCCGTATTCCTGTGGTCCGATGTAGTCGAACAAGACCTTGCAGAGGTGGTACATCTCACGTAACTTGACAAGTCGCGCATCAGTCTGTGCCTTGGACGTCGCGGTCCCGAGACCAGAATACAGCTTGAAGTACGACTCGTGTACATACGATGGGGGCGCAGGAGCTTTGACGGTAAGCTCAGACTTGCGCCTGAAACCCATGCGATGGGACAGGCTACCGCGCTCATGGGTCTTTTCCGTGCTCTGTTCTTTCTCCTTCGCCTCCGCCTTCAACTGAGCTTCTGATGGACTCGGGCCAACTGGTATCGACTTCCCGGAACTGTTGTCAGGCGTAGTCTGCTTTGACCCGTCCGCAACTGAGTCTTCATCGACAAAGCTGGCATCGGGCGTAAACACCCATTCAAGGAAGGCGCGGTTGTGTAGGGCGTCGAACTTCATCGTGTCGTAAAGCTCAGATATTTTGCTTGGGTCGACTTTATCAGCGTCTCCAAACTCCTTGAACAACTTCTCCCACCGTTCTTTGAAAAGTTCAGGGCCTTCATTACAGCACCAGCGCGATTGAATGTGGTTAACATTGGTGTACTGGGATTGCCCTGACGATTGTGCCCCGCCTGGTGGAGATGCTAGTGCAGCTAGCGACGAGATCGCTTCGGATTCGATCTTCTTGAAGTTGTGGTTCATAACGCGCTGATGGAACTTCATCAGATCCACCACTTGCCGAACGACAATGTAGGGCTCTGGTACATCTTTCGGCCACGCGAACTGAGGTGGAGCTTTGTCGCCCGCGCGTAGCAAAGTCTTGAGCTTCTTCTTGACCTTGTCCATGACATCCTTTGCCGCGTTCGAGTCGTCTAGAAGATCCTTGCGAACTGAGATGTGCTCAGATTGGTATTGTTCCTTTTCCAGGAATGACGCTCCAAATATCTGTGCACTGGTGGTCACTCGTCGCTCCGAGCTGCTGAAGATATGAACATCGTCTAATACATCGCGATTCATCAACAAGAGGTCGTTGCGGAAGTTCGCACCCATGTCCTGTGTTTGGTGTCGAGCGGAGTGAGTAGGTTCACCTCCCCACTTAATAATCAGTTGTAGTTTGTCCAGTACCATGTTGTTATCTTGCGCGGTGATACGAGACAAGGTAACACCAGACATGGAGTCACTCCTGTTCTTAAGTGGCTCGGGTCCGCCTTCTTCGCCAGTAGCCTCGGTCGTCTCCTTGGCATCAGCAGTTGGCTCAGGCTTTTGTGCCTCAGGAGTTTCTTCGGGTAAAGTCTCTCCTGGTAGCAGCTCTTCCTTTCTTCGCTTCCGGAACATAGGCTTGATCTGCACTTTTGTTCCAGGCCAAGCGCCCTTCTTATTCAGATACAATTGCAGCTCACGCAGCTTCTTGGAGTCTTCCAGGCCTTCGTCCATAGCCAACTTGACGGCATCGCTCACACTTTGCAATGCTACCTCTCCAATCAGTAGCACTTCTGCCTGGTGACCTTTGAGTAGATCGACGAATGGCTTGGAATGGAAAGTGTACTTGAACTTCTGCTTCGGAGTGCGATCCGCATGTCGAATGACAGACACAACACCTTTGAGCTTCCACTGCGCCGCCGTTGCTGGAGGGGGTACCTCTAGATGATCTTCTGACATTGACCTTTCTGGTTCGAGTTCCAGATCGTCTTCTTCGAACGCAGACGGAAGTGTGATATCAGGCTCGGACGCCGGGCCATCTGGTGTTGAAGTAGAAGTAAAGGCTGTTGGGCTCAGAACTGTAGCAGGATTGGGTTTTTCGAAACTAGGTGAGGATGCGATAGGGGTAGAACTGAGTGATGTGTCGGGTGACGAGGGCATAGTGTTGGATTGCCGCATATGATGGAGGTTGTGCGCATGATTTCCCATTCTCGACATGCTGGGACTCTTGAAAAGTTTCCCAAGAGTCTTACGATGGTTTGAAGCACCCTTTCCAGGAATGTCTGTACCAGCTTGTGCGTCCGCAGCAGCATGTTGAGCGGCATCTTTGCGTTGTTTCCGCGCGATCTCTTTCAGGAACATGTCTTTTAGGATGTTGGCCGCCTTGTCGTAATAATCGCCGTTGTCCTTCACAAAGCTCCACCCATTGACATCGATAACGTAGCTCTGGTCTCCAGTGCGGAGCAGATCAAATCCGCACACCCGCTGGCCAAATCCTTCTGAAATCTTTGCTGCAATAGCGGCCTCTGACTCGCTCAGTTTCGTGACATATCGGACTTCCTTGCCGCTAGGGTTGCGCTTAACAAGACCATCAACTACTGGTGACTTTCTTGTCTCGGCATGGCAGAAGTTTGGTCCAACGGTATAGGCTTTGACGTCTTCAGAATTCTCCACTTGCAGAAATTGCTCGTAAATGTAACTGCCTGTTGGTTCGAGTATGGCCCTCGGTACGTCGAGAGTTTCATCCTTTTCCGAGCTCTTGTTGTTGATCTTCCTGAACAATCTGCGGCCCCCGCCGCCATCCTTCTTGTGGAAGTAGATGTGGATGTTGTGGTCTTCACCACTCACTGGCTTCTCTACGAATGGCTTTGTGAGGGTAACGCCATCAACGCGGATGGTGTTGTTATCGTCGATGAGTTCAATGTTCTTCGGAGCCTGGAAGCCTCCACCAGTGCCGTCTTCAGGTCCTTCCAGCTTCAGACCTGTCCTCTCGTACAAGGCTTTGGCGAATTCAGCCGACGGTAGCTTCGGTCCGCCATCTCGACTGACGTCGATGCGCTTTGGCGTAGGAACGCTGAGCTTGTCCAGTATACCAAGACACAGGCGGCGATCCCACAGCACCTGTTGCATGGGCAGGTCGTTTACGCAGAAGGGCTTGCGCAGTCGGGTGTAGGCAATGGCCTTGTCCAGGGGGAAGCCATCGGAGAAGAAGGAGATGAGGAAGTCGCACACTGGCCAGTTCTCCACGGCTTCGTCGAGGATGATCTTGTCGCCAAAGATCTTGACCTCAAACTCGTCGACCAACTTGCCAAAGATGTTGCGCGCAGGCTTACTGCGAGCTTTGGACTCGAGTGCGCATACGCCAATGATGCCTTTTGTCGGCTTCTTCTCCCTCATTTCTCGACTAGCCGGGCTGCTGCTCGTAGCCGTGCTTCCGCTGATGCGCCTCTGGGCCGTCCGGCTGCGTGAGCGACGGGGCTGGGTTGACAGAGGCGGCTGGCTGGTGTGGGGAGACGCGGGGTGGACTGGGGCGGCGCTGGGGCTCGCGGACTGATTGCTGGCGGCTTGGTCTTGGGGAAACAGCAATTGCGTAGGCGAGGCTTTTGTGCCGAGACTGCCATTCTGGCTCGAGGTAGTGACGGACAGCGACGAGGTGGCCGTCGTGGTGCCGTGTGGGTTCTCCATCCTTGCTGTGCAGAGTGGGTGGGTCAGTCAATGGCCGCCATGTGCATGTGAAAAAGCTACGAGGCCGTGTCGGCCCATGACGTACGTACCTTCCGGTTCAGAGCCCGCTACCGAACTTTTTCCACTCCAACTGTAGCCCCGATTGGAGATGGCAGACACAAACGAGGAGATGGACAGTCGCTTCGACTCTGTCGCTGCTGCAGTGCCGACGTCAGCTCGCGCATGTCGGAAGGAATCCGGCAGCAGCAGAGGATTTACTGGGGCGCTTGCAAGACTTCCCCGGGTGCTCTCTAGCGTTGGCGTCGCTTGATCCGAGTCGTCGACAGCAGAGCCAGACCAGGCATGTCCAAAATACTCAAAGAGACTGCTATCCGATGCCTTGGAGGGGCGGCGCGCGGGCAGGCTCTGTCGAATCGCCGCGCGACCAAGCGAAGGGACTGACACACTGGGACGCTCTACGTTGTCTCCGCCAGTCTCGGGTTCGCTCGATCTTGCCTTGCGACCTGCTGCTGATGCGCCGCTCGCACTCGAGAGTTGTTGCCATGACCGTGTGCTCTCAGAACTCACTGTACGGGAGAGTGACTGCTCCATGCTACCACGCCTTGGACCCGTGCGTCGCGGGGTTAATTGGACAGGGTCGCGAGATGGCTGGCACAATCGACGTTCGGCGACAGTATCCTCACGGCTTCCTCATGTCTTCGGGTGCGCAGTAGAAGATGATTCTCTAGGCAAGAAGGAATTCGAAACAGCAATTCACAGACGGTACGTCACTCAGCGCAACTTGGCAGCATGGTCCAACCCCATGATCTCAATGGACAGACTTGTGCGCCGCATGCATATGCTGTGCCGTTTCGAGCTCTAGATGTCCACTCTCGGGCTGCAGCGAGTCTACATGTGCGCCACGTGTTGCACATCACATCGGAACGGGTCCCGCCCGGCGTGACTTGTAGCTAGGCTTCTGGCATGCTTGGAGAGCACGTACTGATGCCTTGAGACATTGTAGATACAGGTCGAAATGTTTCCCACAAGTGTTCAATGGTCAAGGGCACGTTGCTACAGATGCATACGTGCGCTGTACATTGGAAGAAGGATGGCGAGGTTGCGTCGAAGCCTACTACTGCCATTTGTGCTATGCATAGCGGGAAACGGACCCTGACGCTGGGTCGATCACTTGGCGTCGATCTTATCTAATCTAATCTCAATCTGATCTAATCTCATTTCCCAAATTTTTGGTCGCGCCGTCCGAGGTTGCGAGAACACCAGTCCATGCATGCGCTCTAGTCCTTCTTCCCCAAAACACACATAACATGGCAGGTCCAAAGGTACAGGAAAGTACCGGCAGTGGTCCCGTGACTAAACGCCAGAAGACACAGAGCAATGGCGAAACGAGCTCTGCGTCGCTGGTCCGCCAGTCTAAGATATTTGCGCCGTTCCGAGTAAGCTCCAACGACGCCATCACATACTTGCGCACCGCTGACTCCATGGCAGACTGTTGGTCTAGTGTCGCCTACAGGCGTTCCCTTTACTACACTTCCCCTCGGCAAGACTACCTTCCAAATCACAACCTCCGTCGGCCGCTCTCTCCAAACCTACGATCTCAAGCGCGGACTCAACCTTGTCTTTATAACTCGACCGCAGACACCCGAGGATATCACTGCGACTGTGGCATGGAAGAAGGTCGTATTTGCAGCCTGGTCAAGTCCCAAGTCGAAAACCCAGGCTGGCGTGTGGGTGTTTCAGCGCGGAAAAAAGACTGCAGAGTTGGAGCTACCACGCGGCGGCATACAGCGCATCACAAGGCTAGTAGTCCTGGGAGAATGGATTGTAGGATGTGGCAAGACCGAAATCGAGATCTGGAGGACAGCTACCTTGGAGCACTACACGACCCTACAGGGCGCCTCTTCCAGTGCGCTCTCTGGCTGCATCTGCAACATGCCTACCTACTTGAACAAGATATTCGTGGGCCGAGCCGATGGGTCTGTTGAGATTTGGAACATCAGCACCGGAAAGCTGCTTTACACACTCCTCCCACCAGCAGCAGACTTTGGCGCTGTAACTGCACTACAGCCGACGCCCGCTTTGTCGCTCCTCGCTATCGCATACCAATCAGGTCCAATCACGATACACGATATCCGTGCAGACAAAGAGATCATGCGCCTGAACACGGGTGGCTCGCGGAAACCCTCAGTGACTTCCATCTCCTTCAGGACCGACGGACTGGGTGCCGGCGACGATGGTCGCGAAGACGGTGTCATGGCAACAGCTAGTCATGAAAGCGGCGACATCACCTTCTGGGACCTCAACAAAGGTGGTCGTAAAACTGGTACCCTCCGAGGGGCTCATGGGCCGCCTCCATCTGCGAGCGGAGGTGTCGGTGGTGGTATCAGTAAGATTGAATTCCTCGCGGGGCAGGCGGTCATTGTATCGAGTGGCTTGGACAACTCGTTGAAGAGCTGGATTTTTGACGAAACACCCTTCTCACCCCTACCGCGCATTCTGCATTCTCGCGGCGGTCATGCTGCACCAGTCTCAACTCTCCGCTTCCTTCCTTCCAACTCGGACGGCTCTGATGATGTCGGCAAATGGCTTCTCAGCGCTAGCAAAGACCGAAGTCTCTGGGGCTGGAGCTTGCGACGAGATGGACAAAGCACAGAGCTTAGCCAGGGTGCTATCCAGAGGAAAGCAAAGAAGATGGGGCTGCTCAATGGAAATTCCGAGGCGTCCAAACATCATGTCAAGTTGGAAGATTTGAAAGCTCCAGCAATCACCTGCATGGCTTGTTCTCTCAATCGCGACGGTGGCATGGGTGCGATGCCTGGCGTAGCGGGTATATGGAATAACTCATCCAAGGTCAAGGGGCAGGATAAGAAAGCTATAGAAGTTAACATGACTGGATGGGAGAGCATCGTCACAGGGCACGCTGGTGACAAGACTGCAAGAACCTGGTTCTGGGGCCGTAAACGGGCCGGCCGATGGGCTTTCGACACAGGCGATGGTACAGAAGTCAAGAGTGTTGCAATCTCGTCTTGCGGCACGTTTGCCGTGATCGGATCTGCAGGTGGCTCCATTGATATGTACAACCTTCAATCTGGCCAATTCCGACGCAGGTTCCCAGCTCGACTCACTCCAGTGGAAGCAAAACAGCACAAACTTCGACAATTACAGGCCGAAGAGGCTCTAGAGTTTGCGGATGATGCACCTCGGAAGTTTGCAAAGGGAGAAGGCAAGCACAAAGGAGCCATCACTGGTCTCGCTGTAGACGCTCTCAATCGCACGCTTTTAAGTTGTTCCGACGATGGCAAAGTCAAGGTAAGTCAAACGTCCGTCTTTCTCATCCACCAGCGACTGACGCATATTGTAGTTCTGGGATTTTGCTACGGGCATCCTACTTCACGAGATTGATTGGTACCCTATGACGAAGATCAATGGTCTGCGCTACCACCGGAACAGTGATCTGATAGCACTAAGCTGTGACGATGGCTCGATCCGCGTATTGGACATCACAACCAAGAAACTCATTCGAGAATTATGGGCATCCCAATCCCATGTTGCACTGCAAACCCTCGATTACACCTTTTCGAGTGACGGCCGATGGATCATTTCTGCTGCCTCAGACTCCACCGTCAGAGTTTGGGACTTACCAACCGGCCATCTCATTGATGCTATGAAGCTGCCCAAAAAGTGCAACACCGTGGCATTCTCACCTTCGGGTGAGTTCCTTGCCACCGGCCTAGACGGCGAAGTAGGTGTGCATATCTGGACAAACCGAACACTCTTCACGCATGTATCAACCCGTCAAATAACAGAGGACGACATTGCCGAGGTCAGCGCGCCAACAGCATCTGGCGAAGGCGGTGTCGCTATCATTGAAGCTGCCACCGAAGAGCAGGCGGAGGATGAGGATCAGGATGAAGTTACCGTTCCGGTCATGGACCAACTCAGCGACAAGATCACAACACTGAGCTTGGTTCCAAAGTCCCGCTGGCAAACCCTCTTACACCTTGACGTTATCCGTGCCCGCAACAAGCCCAAAGAGGCTCCGAAAGCGCCAGAAAAGGCCCCCTTCTTCCTCCCGTCACTTGGTCAAAACCAGGTTTCGGGAGCAGAAGACAATGCTCTCGCGCCACTCGATCAAGATCCGAAGTCTCGCATCTCCAGCTCTGCGCTTGCTTCGCGCTCTAGCGCCGCCACATCTACTGATGTCTTCAGCCGTCACCTTGTACATGCGACCGAAACCGCTGACTACACTCCTCTCCTAACTCACCTCTCTTCACTCCCGCCTTCGGCAGCGGATATTGCAATTCGCACTCTTGATACAACGGAGCCATACACAGAGCTGCGAACGTTTATCGAAGCGTTGACCGCGAGACTCCAAGAAGGCCGAGACTACGAGCTTGTACAAGCTTGGATGAGCGTATTTCTGCGACTCCATGGAGATATTGTTGTCAAAGACTCTGACCTAGTAGGCGAGCTAAGGAAGTGGCAGGAGGAGGCGAAGAGAGGACGCGAAAGGGTGGGCGGATTAGTGGGATACAGTGTCGGTGTAGTAGGATGGGTTCGAAGTGCGCGATGAGTCTTTCACATGTGCACTTAGTTTAGCATGATGTATATACTCTTGTTCACAGCTGACGCTGGGACTCAACAAAAGCGGCATGCAGATTGAATTTTCAGGTTGTCTTTTCACTGCCATTGCATATCCTCGGTCATGATTGATAGTCAATGATACCAAAAGGGATTGGAAAGCCCCAGATGGATATTATGTATATCTTTCTCCATCGCATCGTCGAATTAAAAGCTTCTCAGGATGCCACGACACGCCTCCTCGATTCGCCAACTTGTAATTGACCAAAGATCACAGCACAAGAAAGACTAGAAGAAGTCAGGCGCTCGACTGAATTACATAAGTATGAAATAAGATAGAATTCGTGATGATCGTTAGTAACAGTGTTGTACGTGAGCATGACCCGCTCTGCAGGTACCCCTTCTCCACCATGACATCACAGCAAAATACATCATCGAGATGATAGAAATTGAACACGACAGGAACTTCTACCCCTCATATCAACACATCTTCCACTCCTCTTCCCTAAAATCCCATCAGACTATCACACCACCCAATTCATACTTACATTTCATCATGCCTCGCAACGGAGACGGATCTTCAGACAACGGCCCCATTGAGGCCGGCCAGGACGCAGTTCACGGTGCTTCTGGAGACGTAAGTACCCTCGTCTGCTACAACTTCTTACGAAAAGCTCGGCTCTGACCATATGGCAGGCAACTCTCCAGCACACAAAGAACAATGTCGCTCCCATGCCAGAGATTGAGAAGGGCGAAGGTACGACTCGTTTGCCCCACCTACCCCTCTTCGTTGCTCCTGCTCCTCAAATGACAGCAAAGAAGGAAAAGGAATGTTTTGAGAGGAAAGCAAATACTAACATGAGATAGCTATCGAAGGCATGAACGCCTCTGGCGCCGGCGACGCACCAAAGGCAGGCCACACCGGCCAAGGCAAAGCAGCTGCCGACTCAAACAAGCCTGCCCCCGTCGACCAGGCCACCAAATAAGCAGGTCACCAAATAAGCTATCAGGGTAGTGCAAAGCTCGGAATCTAGGAAGAAATTCCGATGCATGCAAGGGCATGTTGCCACAGCCGATAGATATGGCTGGCTAGCAGGCAAAGGAGTAACATCTACAGTACGACGGACTCCGAGTGACATCGGTAGTTGCGTTGCATTGCATTGCGCATGCAAGGGCCCAGATAGCTACGACTGTAACGAATGAAAGCAACAAATGTAAAATGCCATCCTAAAGCAATATGTTCTAGATCCGGTGTTTGTGGGGCAAAGCGGTGTACATGTCGTGCGGTGTACTGTTGTTTTGCATGCAATGCCCTGCGACGCCAAAATGGTGTTGAGCAATTCAGGCCGGTCTTTTCATGTGGTTAAGCGAAAACTGATAAGCCCCGCGCACATTGCAAAGACCGATTCCCTTGTATGGGTCCCGACACGGATGAGCTGAGCAGTACAAGTTTACGACTGCTTCGTATTGCGGATGTTTGAATTCCGCAGCAGCCTATGAATAGACTTTCACGAGTGCCTGGTCACGTCATCAGACGACCTAGAATAAGTTGGTGTCAACTGGGCTGGTAGTTTGAGTGGAGGTTGTTGGCGTCAGCCTGCATGCGAAGTGTGTCTCGCCTCAGCTGAGCCGGAGTCCGAAGTGGAGGTGGGATGGTTAGCGTTGGAAGGGGGGAGAATCGTGGAGAATCGGTGACACACTGGAGTGGCAGTGGGTACTCAACAAAAAGCACATGGAGAAGGTCGAGCATCCAAGTCAATGAGAAGACATCACGATGCAAAGGAAGAAGGGTAAATGAATAGTAGATCATGGTATTTGGCCAGATAAAGGCACCAGCCCTTGGTGTATCTTGTCCGCCATATGTCCCATCAAGGAAACAATATCCAGAAAGGTTACCAAGTCTAAACGAAACTGTTGCTACAAGAGTGTACACGCTCAGAACGCCGTCCCACGCCCGGTAGTGATGCCACACCCCATGTTTTCCCAACCCAGTGCCCCCGTTAACCTCAATGATCGCACCTTACGCCTACCCAATTGCTTAGGCCTAGAAGACCTCATCAGTCGTGAACCACAGCCACCATCCACCAACTCAGCTTGCTTCTTCGCCCCCTTGGTGGATTTCGCGACAGCGATAGTGCTAAAGTTGTCCCGCTGCGAGGGCCTCGTCGCTAACCGAAGTTGCGCCAGAGGCACTCTGCAAGTCGTTGAACTTTGCATCAAAGCCGTCAAGAAAGGCATAAGAGTTTGAGAAAGAGCTGTGGTCGAAGGGTGTTGGACCGAAGACATCGCCTGAAGAAGAGTCGACCATGCTAAAAGCGGGCTCCATTGGTGCAGTCGTTGTTGGACTGCACTTTGGGAAGGGCTCGAAGTCGAAGAAGTTTTCCATGACGACAGACTTCTCATCGACTGGAGCGTAAGGTTGAACAGAGAAAGGTAGGCCCAGATCGCCCGTAGAGAGGTTCCCGAAGTCGACTGACACGGCAGGTCGCACAATATCGCGGCAGGATATTGTGTCGAGTCGAATTCGGGAGAAGCCTCAAAGCTTGACGGGGGTGTCTCGGGTTGACAGGATGAGTCACGGGGTGAGTCCATCGAGTCCATGGACTCGGGAGGGCTGGGGAAGGATGTTGGGATCTGCGCGGGGCAGATGGTGTCGAAGGTGTCGCTGGGTGGTGTAGCTAGGTCGAAGACCTGTTGGGGTGCTTCGCCAGGGTACTTGGAGCGGTAATATCTAAGCTCGGCCTCCATCTCGGCCATCTTTTGTTTGTAGGCCTGCATGTTGGCCTCGAGCTCGTCCTTCTCGGTCTGTAGAACCTCGTATTCTTGTCGTTTGCGTTCGCGCGAGTTGTGGGCGGCGAGGCGGTTGCGCTTTACGCGTTCTATCCGCCGTTGCTCCTTCTCGTCCTCGGTCTTGGCCCGCTTCCGTGGGGGTAGGCTGGTTTTGGGTTCGGGGAGCACCTGGCCCCACGACTTGCGCTTCTTCACGGGCTTGGAGCCATTGCTCTCGGGTGCAGGTGTGTGTGATGCTTCCGACGAGTTGGACGAGTGATGTGCGGGTGAGGGTGAGTGGTCGTAGTTCTCAATCATCTCCATCTTGATGGTAGTAGGCATGGCCTCAACGGATGGTGGGGGGAGAGGCGTGGAAGTCATGGCCGAATTGTTCATGGTCTGGGAAAATAGACTAGAATCGAAGGTGTACTGAGCCATGGTGAAGTCGACAGTTGACGGGGCTATGAGTGGGCATAGTGGGTGATTATCACTAGGACCCGGGCTGTGCGGCGAAGAGGACAGGTGGCATTCACGGACACTTTAATAGGCAGCTGCCAAGCGCAGCCATGGACCCCTAGTGCGCTTGCCCGCATCGGGGCTACGCTAATTGAGCCCACCCTCCGATACACGCCCCCCTACGCTAGGAACTCAGGAACTCAGCCGCCCGCCCCGTCGTTTCACTACCCAAGTCAGGGGACCGCCGTTGCAGTCTTCGTCCTACAACCTGCCGGACTTGATTCCTGCTTGCATGTGCCGCTTCTACCACCACCAGACGACGGGGCCGCTGTCCCAGGCTTCCGTCTCTCTTGCTTCTGAGGGAGGCGTAAACGGGCTTATCCAACTCCGACGTGCAATCGAGGCGTAGCACGAGCTGGTATTAGCCTTCTCGTGCTCGACCCACCTGTATCACTCGGTGCACCTCAGTGGCGACACGAAACAAGTTCAATGTAGCATGTCGTAAGATGCCGTCAGCCAAACCCAATACGCCCCAACGCCGCGCTGCATCCAGTCCCCTCCGGATCAACTTCACAGTCACGCACACCCCCCAATTATTGCCCTCAATATGCTCGTATACTTCAGGCACGGCTGGCGTAGATGAAGGTCCGAAGCCGTTCCTTCTCGAAGCATCTGCACCCCATAGTTCCAATCTATTTTGCCGGGTCGCTAACTATTCCACCCACACATCTTCATATCCCCACACAACCTTGCAATCTATCGTGACTTCCATAGTGCGGCCTATTGCCGGAAGATTTGCGCAACCTGGGGTAAACTTCCTTTGTTCGTGGAAACACCAGGGAAGCCGCATAGAAGCTTAGCCTTAGCTTCCTTCCTTTATTGCTGCTCAAAACCGAAGCGTCACACGAGTCCCTTTGCCTCCGGCTCTTTTGGAGCAAAGGGTCCCTGGTGAGTTTCTGCGAGTTTCCACTCAAGCTTTACGAGCATGTGAGACGGGGGCTCTCCGGTAGTAAGAAAATAACAAGCCGGTGGTTCATTGATCAGCTCTCATAATCCTGCGGTACCGAAATTACTTTTGCCTTATCGTTCTCTTGTCATCCTATCTTCCGCAGCCGCCACGCAATGGACTGATTGCGCACGAATTTGGTCTTGAATAAAGATGGCGTGCGTAACAGTGGGCTAGCGTCTCATGCGTTCTTTGTCGTGGGCATCGCACTCTGCTCCACCAACCGACTCGTCACCGTTTCAGGCACCAGAATTCGGACCTATCGCATCGGAGCCGCCTACAATACAGCGATCTAGATCTTACCACCGAAATTCTTGACTCAGTACACAAGATCTACATCAGTAATACTGCCGCCTACCGGCTATCCTCTAACGGGCTTCTCAGGAGAGCATGTGGCTCTTACCAATACTCCAGCGGACCAGATGTGCCCTCTTCTTCGCAGAACAACATGTCAGTGCGGGCCGATGCTGGTAGAGCTGGTGCGTGGTGATCCAATAAAGGATAGGGGAACGTTACGACGACGTCTACGAAGCAATCGTTGCCGCTTACGCAGCAGTCTTAAGACCACATCACCATCGTGACGAGAATGCTGCCGCCTGTTCAAACGTCGTGCAATGGCAGTGCCCGAACGACTTTGTGAGAAAACGAGCATCTTTGTTGAAATGGTGTTATGAGCCGAAGCAAAGCCAAATTTGGTGCCAGACTCGTAGCAATAAGATCGCTGCTGGACGTGCGCTGCCACTCACTATTCAAGGCACTCATGTAGAAAGTGGGCTATCAAAAGCGTCTCTAAGACTAGTGATACCACAAGGTATCAGCACAACTCAACATGCGTCCACTCTGAGCATCATCACCAGAGCTTCGTTTACTAATTGAACTTCACATTGCGATTACAGATGATCCATCTCCGACATCTTGTTACAGGAATTTAGCACTTAGAAAGGTGTTAGATGTAACAAGCAGCATAGAGGTTCATATCCGTTCTCAACCAGTAGTCGGACGCAATGCATTGCAGTCCAGGGGAAAGAACATCGACAATATCAAGAATGGGGTTGTAGTTTGGAATGCTGGTGCGATATCTACACGTCAGACGCAGACACCGAGAGAGCATTTGTATGCTGCTGAAGGAGACTCAGCAGCCCTGATGTGGCGACCAGAATGCAGTATTGCGTTGGTCATGAAGAAAAAAGGCAGTATCTTGTGTCAATGACGTTTTGAGATAATTCCAGTGCGCGGCAGGGACCCGCTTATTGAGATGTTTTATCTCAGAATATGTTTTCTGGTCCGTACATTCGTCCATGCACTCTTTCTCCCTGTGCAGAGGCGATGCATTATTCAGAGGAAGCGTTGTAATCAAGGCATTAAACGATCCTATACTAAGCTATCATCGTGCCAGTGTGTATGTTGCGACCAAGGAGCACGTGGCGCTCGGCCTTGTCGCCATTCATCAACGACATGTACGTAGCGCGCCAAACGAACAGCGGATAGACGTGAATTGTCAAGGCACGGGATGCAAAGGGTCGTAAGATCATGGCCAAGACATTAATGTAAAAGAGCAGTAAACTGTGTATTATGAATGACTTGGAGCCGTGTCCGTGCGGCGCTTCATTCAGATATCGCAATATGGCGAGATGTACCTAGTTGGATCCTCTTTCTTGAATACGGGACCTGTTGATATATCGTACGCCAAATCGCGCCGTGCTGGAAACAGTACCGGTATCTAAGACAACATATGAGTAAATAGGTTCCTGGACTCCAGTCTGGTTTGGATGTCTCAAACCGGGACGCCCACAAAGCCTATCTTCGGTCTCACTCTTGCACCATCAGTGGTCTCCCCACCCCATTGACTACGCCACTCTTGTTCCTCAGCCTTGACCTGCTCAAGAGCTTCAAGTTCTTCGGGCTTCATTTTTAGCCTGTCTTCGTCGTCCAAGACTGGTAGGCCATTGGTGCCAACATCAACGAAGTCACCGTCGGGTCCGGGTATACCTAGCCCGGCGAAAGGGGGCTGTTGGAAAACAGAGTCGACCACGAGGTATTTGCGACGGACCAGCGGAGGCACGTCGGTTTCTTCGGCTGAGACCTCTTCCCATCGTGCATGTGTAGGTTGTGTGACCTTTGGATAGCACATCAGGTTGGTGTGTGGATCGTAGACACCAGTGAGGTTTGCTTTCCGTAGCTTAGAGAGGTTTGAGTTGAATCGACTGGGATAAGTTAGCTTTGCTGATTATAGGTTAGTAAAAGGGAAGTTTTGCTTACCTTGCAGCTCGTCCATGCTCGAACTGCCAGTTAGCAGAGGTTATGTTGACCTTCCGCTTCCCAGGCACAGGCTTGCCATTAGCGGTTGGCACACTAGGCACACCAGTATGGTACACACTACTGGCACCATGCCAAGCGACGTATTGGTTCTTGTTGTATGGCTCCCCAGGAGGCGGTAGCCTGTCGTTGGGGTCTGCAATTTCCCCTTCGACTGCGCCGCTTTCCTTTGCTGCAGTAACATAGTAATCGTCGATGATCCTCTTACCTCCGATGATGATGCGTGCGCCAAACTCACGGAAGACGGATCTGGCTGTGACGACACCAATGGCACGACCCTTGTATGAGTGTGGGATGATGTCGCGGTCGATCAAGTCCCTCTTCTCGGTATCGTCGATGATGATTTTGTAGAGCTTCATATGTTTTGTGAAGAACAGATAACTATCCCTGAATCCACAACAACGGGCTGGTTCTGTCGACAGCATGTACTGTCTGTCGCCTCTGCCCTTGATAGTGAATATGCGCACACGGTAGTCTCGTCCGCCCATAAGGTTGCCGAGTTTGTCGACCTTCTGCTCGCCTTCCTCGTCTTCCGGTAAGTCGACCTCATCATTGACTACATCCATCATGTTGCCCTCCTTGTCAATTGGGACGCGCGTCGTATGCGATGGCCCTCCTTTTGGTGGCCGTCCTCGACCTCCGCCTGACGGCCGTCCCCGCTTGCGCTTAACGGGTGTACCGCCTTCGGAGTTGTCGGGTTCGACAACGTTCCAGTCTGGTGGCCTGTTCTTAGGAGGGCGACCAAGACGCTTCTTGCGGGGAAATGGCTGGATGACTGCTGGAGAGGGCGAGCGCTCAGAGGGTGCCGCTTCCTCGTCGCTTCCTTGAACTGCTGAGTCGGCATCTTCTTCCTCTTCCTTGGGTGTGTCGGCGCGCGATTCTGGTGCATCTACCATTTCCTCGTCACTGTCCTGCTGAGGTGTTGCGCTGCGAACAGGCGTACTGCGACGCGCTGCAGCTCGAGAAGGGCGACCACGCGCCATTGTGGCTAGTCGAGAACGATGCCGGTGTGGCGCGTCTGAAGCTGGCGACGATGAGTGTGGCGTACGTATGGGCGACTCCTACTCGGATACTCGAATATAAATTGGGTGAAGGGCGGCGTTGAAAGTTGATGATGCGCTTGCACTCCACGACTGCTAACGTTCGCGACGTGAAGGAGCTAAGCAAGGGTCTGGTGCACGGGCTGGTCCAATCACGTGCACCGCTTGAGCCAAGCGTTGTCCATTCACGCCTTCTCAGATCCAGCGGCATGTATTCTTGCACGCCTCACTAAAGACATGCGTTCATCATCAGCGAGATTGGGTGAGCGTTCCGATACATACATACGCCATACGTCAATACACAATGATTATCTCTGGATATGCGATCAAACTCAGCATGTTACATCGCCATCCTATGTATCCCTAGATTCGGTTCTTACTTCCTCAATCTGCTGACGAGTTGATCCTGCCGAACACATCACAATGCTCTTGCAAACTACCAGCCAATGTCACTTAAAGTCAGCTTGGCAGGAGCTGACCTATATATCAACAAACATAGCTTAAGGTCAAGAGCCTCGGATTCAAGTGCCATACGCTTGTACTTGCTCGTGGCGTCAACCGTTCAATCCATTTCGTAGTCTTCAGCACACTCTCGAGCCTACAGTGTATAACCAAGGTAGCAACGAAAAGCCATCATGCCTCTCGATCGCCTCATCCAGGCCAAGAAGAGCGTTTCGGATATATTCACTCGGATGAGCGGTGCACCGTGAGCGACGGTCTTTCCTACCCTGTTTCTGCCATGCTAATTATCTCAAGGATTCATTCACGTTCTCCTAAGCGAAATGAAAACGATGAACCAATTTATGAGACTCCGAATCCATATTCACCAGGAGCAAACTCCACCGTACCCGATGCAAGTGACGAATCACCTGTACGAAAAGGTCTAATGGGGTCGTTGAGAAAGCAAAAGCTGCGCAGCATTAGCTCATTACGAAGTCTGCGGTCGCCTACCAAGACCAAGCAGCTTGACACACCTGCATCACCGCCGGCCGACGTAAGTGTCCCTTCAAATTGTGGCGAAACATCTACTGAAGTTGTGTTTTACAGGGTCCTTATACCCCAAAACACCGCCTTAATTCATCCCTCGTACTCGACTTCGAGGAATCACCCTCTGACAAACCAATATTCGATCTCGACCGCAAAGACTCTATCACCTCAAGCTTGAGGGTTCACCACTCCTCGCCCGTGCCTGTTCCGACATCTGAGAAACGGAATCAGCAATCATCTGTCGATTTATCGCTCATTCCTTTTGGGACTGTACCGCTTTCACCAGCTCCCATCCAGAGAATCTTGGAGTTGGACCAGACTGGGAGCCCCCCTTCGCCAACGTCCATCCTAGCATATAACCAGGATCAAGAAACGATGAAGAGTACGGCGTCAACAAAGAGTGCTGTCTCTGATAGTCTTCATGGTGCTGGAATCTACCTCGATGAACCCGTTGTCAGTCACGACAATTTAGAGCTCAACCATCTGCTTCCAGACGAGTCCCTCACGAAAATCAATAACACTGAAGAACCACGACAATCACCAGCCTGTGAAGAACCGTCTGGTGTACATCGTATGGAAGATTCATCGACCCACAAGACAGACGACGAGCAAGTTTGTACACGAGGCAGTGCCACCAACAAAGCACTGAATCCACCAGATGTAAACAAGATGGTAGAAAAGCAGGCAAAAGTCATACTCGATAAAGGTTATCATGCAAGGACCTATCGTCGAGCAGATGGGAGATGTCGACTCAAGATCAAGCTGCTCGCTTCCGACTCGGAGGGTGGCGACGACAACGCTCAATGTGATAATGAGATACCGTTCAAGCTTGTTGGTCCTCAAGCAGACATATTAGTGTCGGAACTTGGCTCCATCGTTCGGGAAAATGGGTACGAAATGTTCCTGAATGAATTGCATCTGAGAAACACACTGACTTCGTATATGCACCTTGTAGGATGGTTTTTATATCTGATGATAAGCTTGACAAAGCGTTTGCAGCGGGAAAACTTCCAGCATATCTAGACATTGCTCTGGACGAGGGCAACGCCATGGTTGTGCAGAGCCACCTCCACAGCCCGACAGAGGTGGGGAAGCACGATAGCACCTGGGGCCAGCATACAGGACTCTACGATGGCTCGGGCTACGGAGCGGGATCCAGCTTACAGCCTATGACGGGTGTGACTGAGATGGCAGACGTGTCTTCCACAAGCATCCCTGGAGCATTCTCAGACCATGAGAATGAAGCTCCCACAATCATTCGCAGGCTGTGGGAGAAAACCTATCGTCACGGTCTTGATACAGACTTTCTTGGACAGGCTATCGTGGGTGACGCAGCAATCTCCGAGGCGCATGAGCAACCCGAAAGCCATTTCAAGGACTACAAGCCTGTCCAGGGTATGCTCAATCCTCGTGGCAATGCATAGATCACCAAGTACGCGGGTCAATATGCAAGGTCGGTCAGGATCGCTGGGTCGGGCCGTAAAAAGTGTGAGGATGACAGAACAGGAAGGATACATGCGGCATCATTCGTAGAAAACAGCATCATTCCATCAATAGAGTCTCTGTAGCTAGCAATGCACCACACAAGCTCTTCAATGTACGCGTCTTCTTGCTTGTCCCATATATGCGATGCAGGGGTTTCGCGTTCCTTAACTCTCGTGATGATACGATGGCATCCAATAGCCGGACGTACAATGGACGTCAAAGTGTGCAGATGATCCGAGTCTTGCATCAGTTAGTCGGACCAGCGGTAATCTAAAGCGGCGGAAGGCCGGGCTCCAGAGGGTGTTCTGGAGAAAATCAGGCCATGTCGGTCATGCTACTTACCCGAGTTTGGGACGTCGACTAGGGTGCGGAGTGGATCAGCAAAGGTATGCGGAACAGCTCGTACGATGTTTTGCGTCGGAGGTGGATAGGAACATGATCCAACACATGATGATTATGCTGTGATGTGAGACGGCGTTTGTGCGCCAGCCTAGACGAAGAGGAGTTATTGGCACCTTTAAAGGTCTGGCGGCGGGCGGCTCGGGCATGGAGGCGTCGACTTGTTCGTTTCGCTGTTACGTTGTCCCTCGATTTGCCAGGCGTGAAGTTCAGTATGCCAGGTGTAGATTATAGTTCCTGCGGGGAAAACACCAACGACATTGCCATCTTGGGCTGCGGTATCATCGGCTTGTGTACCGCGTACTACCTCACAGAGAGTGGAGCGACAGACCCAAAGACAATTCACCTGATTGATTCAAGTCCGGAGTTGTTCCAATGCGCGTCTGGCCTTGCTGCGGGGTTCCTCAGTGCTGACTGTACGTATGGGAAGCTTCCGTCGCGTCTGGGATGGGCGCGGCGCGTCATCTATACCCTGATCGCATTATCTGACTACAAATCAGGGTTCGCCCCGTCGGTATCTTCGCTTGGCGCGTTGTCCTTCAAGCTTCACGCCGACCTTGCCAATGCGCACTCTGGACGCTCAACATGGGGTTACTCGCAGTCGACTGGCATCTCCCTCTCGCAAGACAGCGAGTCAGCCATCGGCGGCAGCGGCGAGGACTGGCTTGAGAATGGGACGAGCAGAGCACAGCTAGCGAACCACAACAAGCCCTGGGAAGAGCAGGCTGCCGGCCCGGAATGGCTTCGGCGTACACAGGAAGGCATCATGGAGGTCATCAGTCGGGATGGTACTACGGCACAGATCGATCCCTTGAGATTCTGCCAATGGCTGCTTAAAGAGGTCAAAGAAAGGGGAGTACGGATATACCAGCCTGCGAGGGCGACAGCAATCATCAAAGACGCCGACGACGTCTTATGCGGCTTGAGGATCTCAACGAGCGATGACGCTGAGTCGGACACAGAGTGTAAGATCCCAGTCGACAACTTCGACTTTCACATAGCGACTGACAATCTGTAACAGTGTCGTGTACTCGCCTCGTCATCACTTCTGGCGCCTGGTCTCCTCGTGTTTTCAGCACCCTCTTTCCGTCGTCCAAAGCACGCATCCCTGTTTCCTCGTTAGCTGGCCACTCGCTGCTCGTCCGAAATCCACACCACAAACCCGAAGAGCTCGATAAGGAAGTCTGCCACGCAGTCTTCGCAACAGATACACTTGGCTTCTCGCCAGAATGGTTTGCGAGACTGGGTGGAGAACTGTACCTGGCAGGACTGAATAGCACAAGCATACCACTACCAGATGTTGCGACGGATGTCAAGGCTAACGACAAGGCCATTGCCCAGTTGAGACAGTGCGCAAAAGCTATGATGATGAATGTTCCGGGAAAGGACATGGAGGTCTTGAGAGAAGGCTTGGTACGTCACTATCCTAGGGGTAGGATTCTGGACATATACTAACTTTCGAGGTAGTGCTTCCGTCCAGTCACGTCCAGCGGTCGACCTATCGTATCGCGAATACCAGACGACAAGCTTGGAGGCACCAAGACCAAAGACGGAGAGAATGGAGGTGTCTATATAGCGGCGGGCCATGGTGCTTGGGGTATATCACATGCGCCCGGCACTGGGCTTGTTCTGTCTGAACTGATAGAAGGACGGGGATCTAGTGCAAAGATTGAGGCACTACAATTACCATCGTGACGTTTTGATATTCGATGAGAAATTGAATGGAGTACCGCGCTTCTCAAGTGTTTGTGGTCTGCTTATTTGGCAACGTATGGCAATGAACGTGCTTTGACACTAACAGCAGCAAGATATTATGTATACATAGAGGACTTCGCATGCATTGTCACGATCTAACGAGTAGAGTATATGTCTGATGCATCAAATACCTCGAGAGTTGTTATTCGTAGACACTTCGCTGACTTCGGGCTAGCTATGCTTTGCCCAAAGCAGTTAGCGCAAGCACCTTGGTAACCCAGCCCATCAACGTCGCTTGGTCTCACGTCGTCCTGTCTCGCTATCCTGTAGTACCATCTGGCTCGGTGTCATCTCCTTGTATCACCCGAGTGTTTCCTCTGTACCCTTATTGACGGCATATCGAAGATGAGCTCTGATCACCACGCTGCGTTTTTGTATAATGAAACCATGTTTGATCTGTTCACAGAGGTCCAGGATGGCTGTAAGGTTCCTCGACTTACCATCGTCGATGATAATGTTGCCGGTACGATTGATCTGGTCAATTTTGTTGCAATCGCCACTGATGCCTGTGATGCTAAGCTTTTCCAGTCTGCCCAAACCAAGGATGGCATCCAGTTCGAAACCACATAGATAGTTATCCACTGCAAGTGAATATATAGGTGTAATTTGGAAACCGTTCCAGAGTGTGTCCCCAAACAGTAATGGCGCGTACAGTTTGAGATTGAGCTCGCGAAGTTCTGGCAAGTATGGCATCGTAGAACACAAGAGGTTGTTACATTCTTGCGCAAGTTTACGAGCATCAGTTTGGCTTTCTCTGTTTTCAGATCCGAAAAGAAGGCGCTTCCGTTGTCCATTAACGTTTCCTATTGTAGCCTTTCGGACTGTAAGATGGAGTCGCAAGGAACAGTCGGCCAACAAGACCAGGATACGACCAAGGACTACACCATCGTCAAATTCGAAATGAGCTGCCTCCAACAGACAATGGAGAAGTTCACTTTGCAGCTTCTTGTTGACAAGGCAAAGAGAGGGAAGAAACGGAGCAGTCCTCCTTTTGAGTCGGATCGAACGCTCGTACTCTTGAGAGAATTGCAAGTGAGGCCAGTTCCGACAGGCTATCGAACTCTTTTCTTCTAAGAAGTACTGATCGTAAACCAAGCAACGCAGTTCCTAGCGATACACAAGAGTTAGTGTATGAACACCAAACCATGAGCGCGATAATATTCGTACGATGGGTAGTTCCATGAAGAGGTGGAATGTCGGTTGACAAAGCATGTCGTCCATGTATGGATTCAGTGCCATGGGGAGTCCTTCGAAACTACCCGCATGGTCAGGTTCCGTGCTGTGAGCACCAGCATTTGCCGCTGGGACCATGTCGTAGCTGGAGGCGGTTGTGATCACGTTGGCACCCGATGCAGAACACGCGCAATCTGTCGAAGGAGTGGCCGGCGGAGACAATACCTGTCTAGATTGTGTATCCATCTCACAAGTCGCTGTAGTGTAGTGACCTCGGGAGCGCAACGCGCAGTAGGTACCGAGACAGCAGGGTCCGTGGCGATGCGCTAAGAACAGTCTTCCAAGGTTCGCTTGAATCCCCGCCCATCATACCTGGCCCCGAGCTCAACAGCCGCCGAATCTGCCATCTGCCATCTGCAAGACGTTTTTCGAACTGTACATCACATAACTGCACTATCTTCAAGCTCGGTTCTCGTGCTCGGCCTCTCGGCCTGGATCGACTTCCAACTCCACTGGCGTCCGGTTTGCTACCGCCAGCCGTCTTTTAGACAAGATTCTCCTCCTTCAAGACCACAACAAGAGTAAAGTGGCTCTTGGCATCCTTGGCACGACACCATTTTCAAGCCTACCAAGGCCTCTTATCACGTCTTGACATGGCTCGTGTGCTTCTTCGCTCGGCTCCACTCCGTTATTGGCGGGTACAGCGTAAGCTTCGTATATTACCGGCTCAACTTGTCCGTATGCAGCAGGTCGAAAGAGCACAGTATGCAAAGACGTCAGCAGGATCTATGTTCCTGGTCGCTGGGCCGGACACAGCGATGGAGAGATGGTAACAAGCATAAATTGCGCAACGTACCCGGCAAGTTGCGAAAAACCACTGCCTTTCATTGCTCACTGTTCAACTACAATGGCTGTCTTGAAGTCAATCGCCGTGGCTGCTGCATGCGCTGCAGCAGTAGATGCCGCAGCTATCCAGCCTCGTCAGTACAAGACGCTTGTCGATTCGGTATGCGATTTATGACAACATGCTCTTCTCTCCACTAATTCGCGCAATAGCAATCTCTGCGTAACGCTCTTCACATCGACAACTTGTACGCAAGAGCAGAGAAGCTCCAAGAGATTGCATACAGTACCCCCGGCAAGAATCGCGTCATTGGCAGCCAGGGCCACGAAGACACGGTCGAATACATCAAAGGGGAACTTGAAGCGTTCTCAGACTATTACGACGTATATACCCAAGATGTGCCACTCTCCATTGGGTATAATGCCACCCTCAGCGCCAACAACAAGACTATCGAGGCTTTCGCTGTGACGCTTGCTCCAGGTGGTAATGTGACCGGCCCGCTTGTTGCTATCCCTAGTCTTGGATGTAATGAGGTAAGACAAATTACTGCATCTTCACGAGCAACATTAACACTACCTAGGAGGACTTCCCTGAAACCCTCGAGGGCTCCCTCGCTTTGATCCAGCGTGGTAACTGCTCATATGGTGAGAAGGTGCAACTCGCAGCTGCTAAAGGTGCTCTCGGCGTCGTGGCATGGAATAACGCTGAGGGTACTCTTGAAGGATATTCATTGCAAGTCTTGTACCCTGAGGGCGATTTCGTCCCTGTTGCTGGCATCACCCTTGGCCAAGGAGAGTCCCTTCTCGCCCAACTTGAAGCTGGTGTGGACATCACCGTGGATATGTGGACAAACGCTACCGTCTACAACACTCGCAACCTTATTGCTGAGACTAAGGCTGGTGACCACGACAATGTCATCCATGTTAGCGGTCACTCCGACTCAGTTACAGCCGGTCCAGGTATCAACGACAACGGTTCAGGTTCTATGTCTATTCTGGAGATTGCTCTCCAACTTACCAACTATACTGTTAACAACGCCGTGCGATTCAGTTGGTGGACTGCGGAAGAGGCTGGTCTGCTAGGCGCCGAATACTACGTGCATGAGCTGCCTCAAGACGAGAGGGACAAGATTCGTCTCATGCTTGATTTTGATATGATGGCATCTCCCAACTTTGCCTATCAGATCTACGATGGCGATGGTTCCGCTTACAACCTCAGCGGTCCTACTGGATCCGCCGAGGCTGAGCACGAGTTTGCTGCGTACTTTGACAGCATCGGTCTCAACCACACTGAGATAGAATTCGATGGTCGTTCGGATTATGGTCCCTTCCTTGAAGCTGGCATCGCAGCTGGTGGAATCGCAGGCGGAGCTGAAGGCATCAAGACTGAAGAAGAAGCCGAAATGTTTGGTGGCGGTGCTGGCGTACCTTACGATGTGAACTACCACGAGGACGGTGATACAGTCAACAACCTGAACCTGGATGCTTGGATTGAGTTCACCAAGGCTATTGCGCACATGACGGCTACGTACGCTGTTTCGTGGGATAGTATCCCTCCAAGAAACGCGACGGCTGCGCAAAAGAGGTCTGAACGTTACACACAGTGGAAGCAGGAGTTCCGCCAGACAAAGAGGTATCAAAGATGGGTGTAGAAAGTCAGCACTTTCAACAGGAAATTATTACGTAGTATGAATTTAGATGTGAATTGAACAAAGTTCTCAGTCGAAGCCCATTACATTCTATCTCGCCAGCCAGGGTTGCTATATGGCTACTACGCATGTTGGCATTACATCTCTACTCGTCGTCGTCATCATCGTCGACCACAGGTACGGGATCAGCCTTGCCTGTCGTCTTGACTTTCCGATCTTTCTCTGCGCCAGCTGGTTTCTTGGCTTTGGGATTGGCGTCCTCATCGTCATCGTCATCTTCCTCAGGCACCGCGGCATCGTCATCATCATCGTCGCTTACATCGTCTTCCTCCTCCTCGTCTTCGTCATCCTCATCGTCTTTGGGCTTGGTGCGCTTGGTCTTCTTCTTGGGTGCTGTGGCCATGTCAGATGAAATGAGATACAAGGATGTTGAAGGATGGAAATGACTTACGGGGCTCTTCGGCGTCAGAGTCGTCGGAATTGAAGTTTGAGCCTTCAGATTCGGCGTATCTATGAGGCGGAATGTTAATCTTGTTTCATAGATGAGGACGTTCATTGGCTTGCGATCACAAGCATTCACATTGTGACCGACGTGGGCATCGAAGGGGAACGCCAAATTGGGGCTATCCGGAGCGTTGTTGCGGAGCGCGATCATGTCAATTGTTCCGGTCACTCAGCAAGCTCGCAACGTCGCTTCGATGTATGCAAAACTTGGGTAGAGCTTGGAAGCGTGACCAAAGGCATGAATTCGCTCAAATGATAAAGAGCGGTTCAATGCCAGCAAGAAAGGTGCATGCGACGGGAGGTACAGAGCCATGACGTCAAGGAAGTGCTCACTTACTCTTCTTCCTCATCACTCTCGTCACTTGGGAGGGCGACAAGCTCCTCCTCTTCGTTCTTCCTCTTTCTTGTAGACATGGTATTGTTCTGGGGCAAATTGGCAAAAGTTGGTAGGTCAAAGTAGTGTTTTGGGGTAGGGCGAGAGCTGGAAGCTATGGAGAAGCTTGCGAGCGGGGGCCCAGAGACGGGGGCCCGGATGAAATACACACAACCTACGCAAGCCCTATCAAGGAGGCTGGGAAACCAGGGCTTTTGCGGGCTTTTGCTCAATGGCTTAGTTCGGGCTGTTCGGGTGTGTTGTGGTTAGCCAATCATTGGCCATGTGGTCATCACCCGCATTGGAGCCCCGGGATGAGGGCACACAAGCGTTGCACTGCTATTGCTTTGCTGCAGGTACCGCGCAAGGAGGTATCGGTTGACTTGGACGATTTGTCAGGAGTACTCAAAGGTTACATGTCGATGGCATCCTGCTAGATTGGCCTATATCTGAAAGCTATGTACCTAAACATGCCCGAGTATGTGGACACGCTGGCGGTGCATTGCAATCGAAGAAATGGTATGCAGGCGCAGAAGAACGTCATATCGGTTCGCTTCCATCGTGAAGCTGCATTGCGATGCACATGAAACCGTCCCTACGACCGAGAGCCCGATGTGTACATCTGTGACTAGGGTGAAAGTCGCCGTGTTGGCTGGGTGTTCGCAGCTCAAGGTGCAGAGCTCAAGGCCGTAACAGGGAAAGCGTACCCCACTTGGCGCCAGTCATGGCTAGTGCTGCCCCTCCCGCGGTACCGCGTCTTATTCGTGCTGGCTCGACTCTATTTCTTACCCTCAATAGTTTCTTGTCCGAGTCGACTCAACACTCGTTTGCACCCACGCCACATATCCGAGTACACGCAAAATGTCGGCACCCCAGGTCGCAAGGGCGCCGGTCCAGCGGCTTCGGGGCCTCAACGATTCCTATCACTACCAGTCCAAAGCAACGCAACGAAGACAGGCGCCTCAGGTCGCTGCGCCCCAAGCCGCCAAACGCACATACACTTGCTGTTCCGACCCCCAAATCGACACTTCAGACAATGAAGTCATGTGCTACAACTGCGGTCATGTCCACAACGAAAGCAACATCGTCTCCGAGGTTACTTTTGGCGAAACTTCGGGCGGAGCAGCCATTGTCGAGGGTGGCTTCATCCACGCGAACCAGCGACATGCAAACTCCATGGGCGGGACTATGCGAGGCTTGGGCGGCATGGAGAGCAGGGAACAGGCTGCGATGAGTGGCAAAAATTCTATCCAAGCTCTCGGCGCATCTCTCAATCAGCGCGAGGCCGTCATAGAGCAAGCCTTCATGTGGTACAAGCTCGCCATGAACCATAGATTCATTCAAGGTCGCCGCATGAGGAACGTCGCTGCTGTCTCCATCTACATGGCTGCGCGGAGACAACCCGAGAATACGCTTATGCTTATCGACTTGGCCGAGAAGATTCAAACAAACGTCTGGGCTTTGGGAGATACGTACAAACAATTTCTGGAGATGCTAAAAGAGGAGGATCCAGCACAGCTTGTGGGCACCAAGGCCGTCCAGGAGATCGAGCCTTTGATGCTAAAGTACTGTCGAAAACTGGAGTTTGGAGATGACTCTCACAGAGTTGCCGACGACGCCTGTAAGGTCCTCAAGCGAATGAATCGAGATTGGATGGTACAAGGTCGTCAGCCGGCTGGGCTTTGCGGTGCTTGTATCATCATAGCCGCCCGTATGAACAACTTCCGTCGAACCATTCGAGAGGTCGTCTACGTAGTCAAGGTCGCCGATTCTACCATCACATCCCGCTTATACGAATACAAGAGAACACAGAGCGCGGCTCTGACGGTCAATCAGTTCCGAGAGTTTGGACCCCGCCTCAAGGTTAAGGCTCAGCCTCCTGCCATCTGGAGGCGCGCAGAGAAGGAAGAGCGCAAGGAGAAAAAGAAGCAACGGGCCCGTGAAGGAAGTGATGTTGCACCCCCACAGAACGAGTCAGCCGGTAGCGAAGTTGAACCAGGCGAGGATACAGCACCAAAACGCACAAGCAAGAGGCGCAAGTCGAATGATGGTTCGTCTCAGCCGGCCGGAACACAAACTGAAACCCTTGACACACAGGACAGCGATCCGTCCGCTGAAATAGAAGCGTTCGATGGTAACAACGAGGCGGTCGTGGAGTCGGTTGCTTCTGCAGTTGAAGAACTTGAGGCTGGTGAGACCACCGATCCAGACTTTGTCATGCCCAAGAAGCGTGGCCGACCACCAAAGAAACGGGTACCCGTCGTCATCGACGAAGAAGATCTTGAAATTGAGCAGGATCTGGAGGATGAAGTCACAAGCACCATCAAGGATTGGGAGGGTATCTTCAAGGAGATCGCCAACAGCGAAGACCACGAGCTTCTTAGGCGCTCTGGTTGGACAGCAGCAGAGATGGCCCGCGTTGCTGCTGACACCCGCGATGTCGTCCCCGTGAGTTTGGATCCTGAAGTCGGTGAAGACGAATTCAATGATGACCCAGACGTTGCGACCTGCATCCTTGCCCCGGAAGAAGTCCGCCGCAAGGAAGCTATCTGGATCACGGAAAACGAAGATTGGCTGCGCGCCCAACAGACGAAGATGTTGGAAGCCGAACTTGAAGCCGCGGAAGACAAGCCCAAGAAACCCAAGCAGAAGCGCAAACACCACCAAATGGGTGACGGTAATGTTCTTGAAGGCCAGCCGGCAACTAGTGCAGCGGACGCTGCTCACAAGATGCTTAAGAAGCGCGCCAAAGCTTTCAGTAATCACATCAACTACGATCGGCTCAAGGAGCTATTCCCCGGTGGCCAAACTTCAGCGAGTCCATCTGGTAGTGGACAGGGTGCCAGTCCGTCTTCCAACGCACCAGGTGCTGTACAGCAGGCTACAAACGTTGATGCGGAGGGTGA
>Ga0058698_10000064_pt1 | contig 61516 bp, 49 predicted proteins | sample AgamicAsSfe_FD_67288 | JGI IMG/M metagenome (GOLD analysis project Ga0058698, IMG submission 67288) | Agave microbial communities from Guanajuato, Mexico - As.Sf.e | ecosystem: Host-associated > Plants > Phyllosphere > Phylloplane/Leaf | place: Guanajuato, Mexico | collected 2012-05-30
GGGGAGGGTCGACGCTGGCGGGCGGGGTGAAAGCTGCTGGGTAGGCGGCAAGGAAAGTCGAAATGGAAAGCGCGACTAATGCTACCAATAGAGAGCGGACTGCACTAGGAAAGGCAAGGGAAAACAAGAGGAAGAGAGATAGGAGAGACGAACGCTGCGCCGAGCTGTGACGGCAAAGCTATAATCTCCACTGTGGGGTGAAGAAGGAGAGGTGTGAGAGGTGAGCGGGCGAGGGTCGAAGAATTAGCGCGGCAGGCCACAAGGCACCCGAAAGAGCGGGAGCTATGAACGTAGTACCGTACCGCTAGCCTGAGAAGCTAGCGGACCCTCCTGCACCTGCAGTCCCGCTGCCAGCTCCGGCCATCACATTGACGCGCCTCGTACCTTGTCGCGCTCCGCACCTCATCACAGCATACCCCATCATGGCCAGCGTCATGGCTGCCAATCAGCATATGGAGACACTCCAGACCATGCTCAACCTCGTCTACCTCAATTCTGGTCGCTTTCTGAAAGAACAACAGGCCGGCGGCGGCACTGGTCGCATGAAGCAACAACTGCAGCACCTCGTGCCATCCGCTACTGAGCGCTTCCACGATGCGCTCGACGAGCTCGAGAACGAGGTCCGTCTAGCGCAAACCGTCCTGCGCAGGGACATGGCGCTGCTCAAGCAAGATCGCAAGAAGAAGGAGGCCGCAGCGAAACAGCACGAGGTGGAGAAGGCGCGACTTGCCGCAGAGTCAAAGAGTGCGCCGGTCCCAGTTGAGGAAGCGCCTGTGAAGGTTGAAAAAGCCGCGACGCCAGCACCGCCCGAGCCACCAGCAGAGCCAGCGCAGGACGCGCCTGAGCTAGCGAGCGCAAAGGAGCCTGGGCCTGAGGCGGACGAGGCTCCTAAGAAGGAAGAAGACACAAAGGCGCCACTACCCCCGCCCATTGAGACCGACATGGAGCCGCAAAGAGATCCGCTCTTCGACGGCACGCCCACCACCGGCAATGCTCAGGAATCCGAGTTTGACTTCGATGCCATGTTCGGCGACGCCATGGACACGACTGGCGACAACACCCACAACGATATGATGGACACTTCGGGCGACATGGACTTTACCCTCGACGACGGGAACGACGGGCCTTCGCTACTACGCGGTCTCGAGGACTTCGCCAAGGATAATGATGACGACAACCCGAACCAGACTTCGAATATGGACATTGATTTCACCATGCCAGACCTGCCAGGCTTAGACATGAACACCGAGGCGAATACGAACACAAACGACAACGCGACTGCTGCGAAGCCTGCAGAACCAGAGCCAGCACCAAAGGTGGAGGAGTCCAAGCCTGCCGCGGAGCCACCTGCTGAAGAGAAGAAGGAAGAATCGATTACGACTACAAATGACGAGATGATGGGCACCATGGCTACAGACGACCTCGAAGATCTTTTCAATATGGACGAGTACGAGAACCCTGAGCAGTCGCAATTCGATGATGCGTTCTTCAATTTTGAGTAGCTTGTTCTTTATGCGTATGGCGTTATTTACGGCTTTGAAGCGCTGGACAGCGCCTTTGGGTAACATAAGGATATGGGTGGCGTACTACGTTGAGACGGCGTACTGGAATCATTTTGATACCCCAGCATATCCAGGAAGTGTTTGTAAAAGACTACAACTAGACATAATACTAACCTGATATAACGACCAATATGGCACTCTGCCTATTCCAAATGGCACTGCCCGAGTTTGGTCAGATATTACTTCTTGCAAGTGAAGTGTTAACTTGTTTTCCACATTCACAAAACAACCCCTATTCAAAGTATAACTGGTTTGTGGACTCAGTCGCCGTGGATTCGAAGGATAGTTTGAAAGCTCAAGACATTCACTTGGCCATAATGGTTTATCGTCTTGTCCGAGATTCAAATCTACGAAGCCCCCGCACCCAGCTTGATTTCTCCCTCAAACCCATTCACATGCATAAAGTTTGCCCGTAGTGGAGTCACACTGGTAAAGCCCTGCGCGACCGCCCATCCATCATTGCCGGGCTCACTGGCCTCAACACTCTCATACACATCTTTGAAAGTCGGTGCCCATTTGAAGTGCTTGTGTGTATACCGCATATGGGCCTGACCTGAAGGCGTTTCTCGCCCACTGTCTGTGCCCGACACTCCACCTTGTATTTCAGAGTTCGCCTTCAGCTCCTTCTTCCCAAACTTCTCCTCTTGTTTGCGTATCTGACCCTCAATGTCTGACGGTGTGTCGTCAGCTTCGGACGGTACTTCGACGACTTGGAAACAGCTTCCGCTCTTCCACGAGTTCTGCAGCATGTTCGTCCATAGGATCTTGCGCTCTCCAACGTTCTCAACCAGCGGTACGTTGACGGTGTAAAGGTGGGTATTTGCATCCCAGTGATCCCACAGATGTTTTATGAGTTTAGCGCTGAGCTCGCTGGCATCGCTGATGATCTTGGCGTCGTGGTTGCGGTCGAAGAATGCGTACGAGAGGGCGATGGACTTCATGCCGCATACTGCTGCCTCCATTGCGCCACCAATTGTGCCCGACGATAAGGAAAAGATGGCAGTGCTGTTGCGACCGTAGTTAGGGCCACTGACTACGAGGTCAATCGGGCCGCGGTCTGAAAAGTAGTGGTAGAGACCGATCTGTACGCAGGAAGCAGGCGTCGAGTCGACGAGCACCCATTCTTCTTCGTTCGACGAGGATGGCAGAGGGGAGTTGTGCGTTGTGCCATGGTTCGTGAGACGCCCTTCAGCGTTTGTTTGGAGGGGCGCGGGGCGGTAGTATGTCGGTTGTATCTGGGGCAGTGAGAATAATGATCGATAGTAGAGGTGGCCTCGTATCACATACGGATTTGCCCACAAGGTGTGCTTTGCCTATCCATGACCTCTGTGTATGCGGGAGAACGACTGACACGGTATGCCCATGCTTCTGTAGTGTTGACACCAGCGAATGTACGTAGGGCGAGGACTGATCTGATGGTGGACCATCATCGTTGGTGACCTATGGCTATCAGCGTCTGCCATTGGCTCAGTCAGATATGGTATTCTCACAAGAATATGCATGATGACTTATGAGGGACGATGATGCAGAGTTTGGTAACAACGTGTTGTAGATTGGAGATCGAGAGATGCAGAGGGGCAGACAGTGATGCGCGCTACCAATAAGTCCGAATCCCGCAGCAGGCAGTCACCGCCTCATTCTTTGCATCAACACCTCTGCGCTCTTAGATTTGTTTTCGCATGGCCGTTCCTCCAACGGCCTCCAACGTCGTTGACGAACGCTGCAGGTTGATGGCAATGTCCGTGTCCCATCGACAACGGTACCTGCGCCATGGGTAGATCCGCTGGCGCTCCCTGCATCGTGCCGACGATCAGGGCTCGACCAGCGGAACCTGAGATACCCAAGTCGTACATGTCAGGAACACAGGAAGTTCTGAAATGTGCTGCTGGTACAGTTTGAAGTATTTGCCATGTCGGACTTCTTCTCGCATCTCCGTTGCAGGTCTCAACACCCTCACTCGGGGGACAACCGTGGCCCCTCCTCCTTCCGACGTCCGTACAACAGCCGGCACTTCGTCAACGACATTTGAAACGGGACTGCAGAGTCTACCGGGAGGTTTAGCTGTGTGTAGCTAAAACGACCAGAGCTTCGGGCGCGAAGGTGTAGAGCCGCAGGTCCCTGAAGCAGCTATTTTCGGTGTTCGTTTCTTCGGATCCCCGCCCGCGGCCGCCTACCGTGAAGACCATCGTTTGAGACCGAATAGCAAAGACGGTTATAAAGAGGTGGTATAACATGAGAAACATAATCAATATACCCAATTCATTCTCACGTTAGCATTTCAACAGCTTTAAGTTTCATACCTTGAAGTCTCCAATCTCGTTACACACTCATCTACACCCACCTAAATACCTACAGACTATCAAAATGGTCATCAACGTGCCCACTGCCTCTCTTGAGGGACAAGTCGCTCTCATCACTGGTGCCGGTCGCGGTATTGGAAGGGGCTGCGCCATCGAGCTCGGCAAGCGCGGTGCTTCCGTCATCGTCAACTACGTCTCATCCGAAGGCCCAGCAAACGAGGTCTGCGAAATCATCAAGGGCTTCAACAACGGAGCCAAAGCCATAGCCATCAAGGCCGATGTCAGCAAAGTCAGCGAGATCAACAGATTATTTGAGGAGGCGAAGAAGGCGTTCGGCAAGATCAACATCGTCATGAGCAACTCAGGAACTGAGAGTTGGGACGTAACGGAGGAGATCAGTGAGGAGAAGTACGATCACGTATTCAACCTGAACACACGAGCACAGTTCTTCGTCGGCCAAACCGCGTACAAGCACATTGAGGACAACGGCCGCATCATTCTGATGAGCTCCATCGCAGCTGGTCTCCTCGGTGTAAAGGACCACGCCCTTTACAATGCCTCTAAGATGGCTGTTATCGGTTTCATCAAGGCGTTTGCGACCGACTTCGGAAAGCGCGGTATCACCGTCAACGGTGTCGCACCTGGTGGAATCAAGTCAGACATGTTCACACAGAATGCATGGCATTACATCCCTGGCGGTTCGCCTGACTGGCCAGCGGAGAAGATCGAGACCCTTATGGCAAACCACTGCCCACTCGGACGGTGTGCGGTACCTGAGGATGTTGCCAGGGTCGTTGCGTTCCTCGCTTCAGAGGACGGCGGTTGGGTTAACGGCCAGGTCCTGACCATCTCTGGTGGCTCGTCGCAGTAAGCTGTTGAAAGCAGTGATGATTGGACGATGGTAGCATATGTTTTCTTGCAGCGTATCTTATAGAGACACTAGTTCAGAGCCAACGCTCGAACAAAACGAATAAATCATACTGAACTGCATTCCCGTGTGTCCCTTCTTGCGTATATGTATTACTTCGTAGGTGTCGATGTGTAGTTGTCGATGGCGAATGAGCGTATATGCGCGATCGATGGTAAGAGCACAATCTGCCAGGACTCTGACGTCATCAAACGCGACTGCGCAACGCTATCACGTGGCTCAACCTTCACATACCAACGACTTATACGATATTTATCAGTAAGACCCCTTGTCATCGTCTGACTGCAAATTGTGCGTCTGTCCGGGATGGTTCTTGCTTGAAACATATTTGAAGCCGACCATAATGACCTCCACCCCGCCTTGTTTTCGTTTCCCGTCGAACCTTGGTTTCATTACCTCAACCTAGTTGGAGCCATCATATTGTATGCCCGACTTCCAGAGAAACTCACGGTTCACAACAATTTGTCAATCGTGTCAAAACTGTACTTTGTAGCCATGTCAAGGTGTCTATAGTTACGCCAGCTAAACAACCTTCCATACATCAGTGCCGACGTGTGAGTATTACATCACGGCGAAACGACGAACATAAAGCAATTGTACGAGCTTCTCGAAACGCTACCCCAATGTCCAATATCTCAACCTCGTGAGCAAGCTGTCAAGACGCGGAGGTCTACTGTCATATTCTCTGAACCTTACGTGAGATTGACGTGACTGTAAAGGGGTCGTCTATTACTAGATGAATGTTGCTCCGCAAAGACGTCCTACACTGAATTTTAGTAGGTTTCACCCCAAGCTGTTCTTCACATCCTCAACGCTTTATCAAGACTCTGCGGCTACCCATTTCACAAAAATACCGATACTTACCTACCACAAACTCTGTAACCCAAGTACAGTCTATCAGAAGATCGAACGGCTTCGTTTACAACCTCACATTCTCGGCCCCCACACGGCGTAATGTACAACTTCTACAACGCCACATATACTCTCTGCGGACATACACTAATCGAACAAACACAACAGTTCGGGAGACATGTTCAGTCTGCAATGGTGGGTAGAGCCAGAAGATTGGATGACAAGGAGAGCGGAATGAAGGAAGAACAGGTATAGTCTAAGCTGTTTATTGGGTATATAAAGACGTGAATCGCGCTTATTTGCGAACAGCCTGCTGAGCATAAGCTCTGAGCAGATGTGTAAGAACTAGTATACAAAATTGATCATCCCTCGTTTGTTCATGCCATGAATACGCAGATCGCTAAACGCCTTGGTAATCAGAGTGATGGGTATGTAGAATCGTAACGCCGTGATAAGTCCTAAGCCTCAAACCGTAGGCTCGTCGGGTGTCTTGCCCGCGCCTTCACTCTCAGCCTCTGGACTCTCAGGCTCCAGCTTAATATCCTTTTCTGAGTATTTACTCGTGGCTTTGGTCGGGTCTGCCTCTTTGTTGGCAGCACCAACAACTTCCTCAATCATGGCGGCAAAGTCAACAGTCATACCGCCGACGTTCATCTTGAGCAACGTAGCGGCATCTGGTCCGTCATCTCCATCTACACTACCGCGCCTGGAGCCATTCTTCATGTCCAACATCATGGTTTCGTTGTCGAAGATGTTATCTCCACTCCATAATCCCACAGTAGACGTGTTTGGATCTTCGTAGAGGTCAAAACCAAGCCCCAGCGAGCCGTTCTTCGATGGCGAGCTGCTCGCAGGCATATCACTGGAAAGAAAGTCGTCAGGCAAAAACTCGCTAAATTGAGCATCAGTGCGACCGGGCGTGGTGAATGTAGGGAAGGCTGAAAAATCAATAGCCTGGGAAGGTGACGAGATTGGGTGGTCAGATAACAGCGCGTTGAGTTGACGGGTGAACGGTGTGTCGGGTGCAGCTGTTGCCGCACGTGTGGTACGAGGAGTCAGGATATTACGGGATGGCGTCGAAGGCGCATCTCCGTTCCCTGCACCTCGCCTCGGTGTCAGGGCAATGCGTTTGCGCGTGCTTGGAGTAGGGGTCTTCAAGGGGTCTTGGGCTATTTGGTCCTTCTTAGGTGTGCTCTTCGGCGTAGTCTTTGGCGGGGCAGAATCCTCGAAAAGATGGGCCAGGTCATCTGCCTCTGCAGTAGGAGGCGGGCAGTTCTCCTTGTCAGGGTTTTCTTGATCAACGGTAGCCACTTGCACCACAGGTTGCTCGAACCAATACGTTTGCTTTGTCACACATGGAATGCAGCCGTCGTGACCTATACCAGCGTTTTCGCAACGGCCACATGGTCGCTCACGGTCACAGCCTCTCTTGAGCTCCTTGCATCGTTGACAACGGGGCTTCTTAGGTGCGTCATCGTCAGGGAGGTACATTGGAGTGGCGATTGGCTCAGTGACAGGGGCAGGTGGTGGTTCAGCCAGAGTCTTGCGCCGACCTTGCTTCCTAGGTGAAGGAAAAAGCAGTCGCCTTGTAGGCTTCGGCGTAAGATCTTGGTCGATTTCGATGGGAGATGCCTTGCTTCCTCTTACTCCGACAGGGCTGGACTCAAGGGCTCGTTCCAGAGCAGCCTGTGCAGCTTCAGAATCAAGTCCACGCGCGCTAGGCGCAACAACTGGTGGTGCCATCGTCCCGTCATGAGTCCTATCGATAGATGAAGCACTCTGCTCTTGTTCAGCAGGCATGGCAGGTTCAGACTCAGGCAAGACAGCGTCAGACATGAGATCGTCACCACCGCTCATAGACTTAGAGCGTGCTACCTTCTGCTGCTTCTTTCGGTTTGCGAGGCGCGCAGCTCTATCCCACACCTTCTGCGGTCTCATCGAAAACTTCTTGATAAGCCAGAGTCCACATGGGTTGCACAAATTGAGCTCCTCGAACGCATCAGAGGACTTTGCAGCTACTATGTCCTTGTCTTCGCGCGTCAGGTTGTTCTTGAAGATGCGGTATTTTAGTTCGCCATCCTCAGATGTCGGTTCGATTACTTCATATGCGATAATGTCGGTGCCAGCTGAGTCAGTGGATAGCTCGATGTCTTTGGGCGAGCCTTTCTCCACACGTGTATAAGCTTTCCTCCATGTGACTGTGTCGATCTCTCCGCAGTTTACACAATGGGTTGGCATTTCGCCTTTCCGGATAGCCGCATCGAGTTTGTTCTTGATGATTCTTTTCCTCTTCGCACCTGATCCACTTCGGGGATACCCGTATTCTGACGGTGTAGGTGCATCAGACATGGGCTCAGCTCCAGACCATGTATGAGACCTGGGAAGTCCTCTTGGCTTGGACGACTTTGTTTGCTTCGGGGGAGGATTCGGGGTAGCGGAGCGACTGTAGACTGGTGCTTCGCTTTCCGCTGTGGGTGAAACCTGCGACACCATACCATCAGGCGAGCCAGCTGTCGACACTGTAGCTCGTGACTTTTGGAATGCGTCGGTAGTCTGATTGTCAAGATTGTTACTCTGTTGTGCCATCGAAAGCCTTGCGGTCAGATCGTTATCGTCATTCGTGTCTTGACCCTGGAAATATACCGAGCTGAAGATATCCTGGTCCATGGTATCAAAATCGAAGGCATGAGCAGTCCCCATGTCCATCTCGATGCTCTCAGTGACTGGCTGTGTAATAGACTTGCGGCATTGCTCTTGTAATGTTCCATCATGCCAAAGCTTGTCAAGCTCCATACTATTACCATCTCGGCTTGTTGGCATATCGCTAACGAAACCGGAGTCATTCGGGGGCAGTGTTGGGAGATTCGGGCTTGAACCATCGGGTGACGCGGTTCGATTCGGTCCAATAGGAGGCGACGAAGGCATTGGGGTATCTCCAGGGCTTCCATCTCTCTCGTCCGCCGACTCCAGTGCATTATCCGAGAAGGCACTAGACTCGTAAGGAGACATATACGGTCGTCCTCCATCCATAGATGCATGTCTTAAAGTGCTTGGGGCTGGAGGGCGGCGTGATCCTCGTTGACCGAACTTCTCGCCAGGGCGAGGGGTTGGCGCACGGGGCACCATGTCTGAAGCAGCTCCTGAGGTGCTAAGAGCAGGTTTGAGGAGACGTACAGATGCTGCTGTGCTGGCCGTCACTCGCAGTGAATCGTTATGGGCGTTCAGCGGCGTGTTCCGAGGCCTCGTGGTTTGCGTGATTCGAGCCCTCTTCTTTGGGGGTCCGTCCTCCTGCTGCTCGATTACATAAGGATCGCTGAAGTGCAGTTGCTGAGGCGGCGGGGCGGCTTCACTCCGCACGGAGGCCCGTGACGTTGGTCGTGACGGAGGGTTGTACTGATAGTGGTGGAATGAGAGAGTACTCATAGCAGGGCTGGATGCCCTAGTCGGCTGAGACATGAAAGACATGTTGGACTGATCATAAAAGGAGTCATTCCGGGGTGGCTCCTGGGACGGGCTATGGCGTGTGAGCATCTGGTGGAATGGCTCAACACCACCAATGGAAGGTCGTGGCGAAGGCTGTGCAGGGTATGGGCTTGGTTGGGCCAAATGACCTAATGTTGGATTCTCTCTTAGAAAGTCGGACCAGGCGTTGTAGTCGAAACCTTCAGGCATCAGCTGACTGAGACTGTGATACCGCTCCATGTTCTCCACGTATTCCTTTTGCATGCATGTCGGAACAGGCACCAGCTTCAGTTTGACCTCTAGAGTCTCTTTGACCCCATTCGAAAAGATGCCAAGAATATTTTTGCACACGCGACCTGTGACCATGGTTTGGGAATCTTTGGCAGGGGCATTAGGAGTGGACGATGCTGAGGCAAGAATCCATGACAGCATGCCTTGGCCTACCAGCGGCGTTTCGTACTCGGAAAAATCGTAAGCGTATACGGTGAAATCATGACCTAGTTTGGCCACGAGCTCAGGACTGCAGTAGTGAGCACTGTTTCTTGCAACCAATAAGCAAGGGAGTCGACCCACCTTGCAGCTACAATAGCCTGAATGCAGGTCTTGAGTTCGATGACTCCCACTTCGGTAGTTTCGTCCAGCGATACGACAGGCACATTCAGCACGCTTGGCAGACGGGCCAGACAATTCGACTTGTTCTGATCGTCGAACGTGTAGAGTACCTTGACTGTAGTGCAGCTGTGTTAGAAGGAAACGTGATGAATGAGCAGATATGCTTGCCTCGCATTTGCCTGCGCGGGATTTCGTCCATGGTGCTATCCTCGGTGACGGACGGTGTGTGGGCGTGCTGTGAAGCACCGAGATCCGGCGTAGTACCAGATGGTGTCGACATGGCTACCTATTGAGTTGACAAAGGATAGGCTGGCCGTGTTGGAGAGGGGATGGGAAGGTTGTCGTGGATAGAAGGGTGGTGGTCAGTGTTATATCGCGATCGGTGGCTGGCGTGCGATCATCGCGAACGCGTTGCAGGTGAACTAAGAAGCGAGACTAAAAGCGACTGGAAGACGAATTGGCGGGGTAAATGGGTCGTTAAGTACTTTCGCATGCAGATACTTTCGAAACAGGCAGCAGCACGCGTAGAAGAAGGGAAGAAAAGGAACGTGGATGGCGTCGTTAATGATGTCGTGAGGTGAAAGTGAAGATGGACGCACGAGCTCGGAGGTTTGACGCTACCCGCGCCGCGCTAACGCGGGGAGGACAAAGACGCGTGACGCACCTTCCATGCCAAAGTTCCAGCCCCACAGACGACGCGTTGATTGGCTCGGCAACGGAAAAAGTGCAGCTCCAGCTCCCAGTTCTGCCAAGCTCGCTCACTTCATCGCCCTGCTTCATACCATCGCCGACCGATCCACCTCATCAAAGCGCGTTGCCGTGGTGTCCTCCTTTCTCACACTAGGTCAGTCAACCCGCCCTTGGTCTGTGCATATCTTTTGCCGGACCTCATCCTTGCGCGCTATTCCTCCGCGCAGTATATCAAAATTCGCAGGCAGAAGCTTGAGAGCTGCAAGTTGACTGTGATAGTTTCAAGCTTATTCCTCTTTGCCCTATATCCAAGCCGACAAAATGGTGGACGCAAAGATTCAGTACGTATCATTGCCAGACAGTTCACCGCTATATGAGCTAACATTGCGCAGAGAGCTTCTTTCCAAGCCCCGTTCTGAGTTGACGTATGTACGCCCTTGCACGTTCAGTTCCTATACATACTGACATTGCTGCCTAGCGAGTACGAAGTTGCCCAGGTCGAAGAACATGAGCTCACCACCGGTCCCCTCTCTATCCTCCAGACCGCCGTCCGCTCGCGCACACAAGTCCTAATCTCGTGCCGAAACAACCGCAAGATTCTCGCACGTGTGAAGGCTTTCGACCGTCATTGCAATATGGTTCTCGAGAACGCGAAAGAGATGTGGACTGAGACTCCCCGGTTAGCCAACGGCAGCTACGGAAGGAAGGTTAACAAGGATCGCTTCATCTCTAAGCTGTGCGTTCACATACCAATCATATATGCGCATTCGCTGATCCATCTAGGTTCCTACGAGGCGACTCGGTCATTCTTGTTTTGCTATCATAAGAGCTCGGATGTAGTGGGCATTTGGGACGGTAGCGCCAGATCGAGGCACGCGAAATGGAGTTTGGATGAATTAAAAGTTACATAACCGTCGCAACGGCGATGAACACCGAACGAATCAAACAACGATACCCAACTTCTACTTCTTCAATCCATCACTCAGGCCCAACAGAAGCTCCGCAAGGCCATGCGCGCCAGGGTCTGGCACCTCCTGGAATCCCTCGCCTCCAACATACACCGTTCGCCCCAAGCTCGCTTTCATACCTTTCGTCCCTTGAGCACCACCTTGTGCCGCTGCAGCCGCTTTTTCGATACTTTCCGTCTTGGATAATGTCTCAACGAACGGATAGAGCGCATCCATCAGTGTTCGGTCTCCTGGTTTGGCAGGAGTGTATTTGCCAAGTGCCTTGAGAGACGAGTCCAGGGCTTTGGCCCAGATTGCGGGTGTGACAGGCTGTGGTGACGAAGGCGCATTTTGTCGCAACCCATGGGCCAGCGCATTCAGGAAGATGGCATAGATTGCGCCTGACGTGCCGTCCATAGCCAGTTCCACCACTTGAATGATGTGATTCATGAGGATCAACAGATCATCCGTCTTATCTGCCGTTTCGAGCATCTTCAGAATTGCTGCTGGGTGTCAGCGCTAGGTAACAATGCACACGTGACGATAACTTACCTTCTGCGCCGCGCTTGAGTCCGATGCCGCAATCGCCGTCCCCCACTATAGTATCGTATCTGGTCACATCTGGTTCAGCCTCGATGAGCCTGTTCAATGCGACTGCCAATGTTGATTTGGCCTGAGCAAAGTTGACTGTCCAAGTTAGCACATACCCTGTGCAACGCGGCAGGTACTTACCCCTCAGGTCACTTGGCTGGACCTCTTCTTCGTCTACCTGCTCCTCGCTCTTTTTCGCTTCTTCTCGTCGTGCCCATGTGCTGCTACTAATTGCCGCTGACCAGCCACTCGCCTCTGCGGGTGCATCGAGCAGTTCAAGCATAGAAGCGTCAGCGACTCTTAGCAAGCTGACGCTGAAGCCCAGTCCGTTCAGACTGGTCATAAAGGTACCAGCCAGAATTCGCACTGGTTTGATCTTAAAGTTGTCCGCTAGTTGGTCGACGACTTCGTTCGTGATCCCACTGAGCTCGAGTGGACTGACACCTCCTAGGTTGTTGACTAGCAGCACCACATCGTCCTTGTCGGTGATCTTAGAGAAACTGCGATCCTGGTCCGCGACGTCCAAACAGTGCGATAACATCGTCTTCACAAGGCCAGGGAGATCGGTCGACTTGCGCTCAGAGCCGGCTTCGTTGTGAATGCCCATTCCAATCTCAACTAAGCCTTCCGCAAGCTCGTCTTCCTCTGCCTCTCGCCGACCTGGAACATGTACATGCGCCAAGGAAGATCCAATCGAGACGGTGTTGTCTGCGACGAGTTGTGCCATGTGCGTTACATCCTTGAGACTCGCTCTACAGTCATATTAGCGATCGTCAACCTGTAAGCCATAGAACTGGTATGGTTGCGCACCCTTTCGCAGCGAGCGCACCAGCAGTCTTCTGTACAAGTACTGTTCCCGCAATACCTCTTCGTCCAACCTTTCCTCCCTTTGCGCGCCCTACACCTGCATCGTCGCCGACCACCACCATGTCGACTTCAATACCTGCAGCGCGCGCCTTCTCGACTGCCATGCCGAAGTTCAACACATCGCCGGTGTAGTTCATTACTATCACGAGTACACCCTTGTCTTTCTGAATGCGATGCAAGATACATCTTCGCACCTGCTCTGCACTTGGAGATGCGAAGATTGTGCCTGCGACTGCTCCAGATAGTAGGCCAGCACCGACGAAAGACGCGAATGAGGGCTCATGACCGCTGCCGCCTCCAGAAACTATACTGACTTGTGATGCGCCATTCTTACGGTAGATGATTTTGTTGTTTATATCGCATTGCACCGAAGGGTTTGTTTGTGGGATGCTAAGAAGGGCAGTTTCGACGAGGTGTGTCGGGTCGTGAATGAAGTGTCTCGCTGCGTGTGTTAGGCTGATAATTCGTGTGTATGCAAGACAAGGATACTAACACGACATTGTGGCTGTTGTATGTTCAATTCAATGGAATGTGCCGAAAGTATGGAGAGATTGCACAAAGGGCAGATGGAAATTGAAGAGCATGACGAGGAACTAATCAATCCCTCAATACCCGACCCGACGACACGTAAATCATTTCGCCCAATCCTTCATGTCATTTGACATATGCCGTGTTGCTGTGGCCACACGGAAACGCGTCCGTGTTCCGTCTTGTTTCCAGGCATTTGGAGAGCCCCAGAGCTCTAAGTGGGGTTACGCATATGGCTGTGAGGGGTAGCTTGCGTCCAGTGGGGTCGCACCTTCCCCCGAACCCCGAGATGTCAGCAGAGGTGCCGGCTTCCTCTTCTGGGTGATGCCGGAACAGCTGCTCGATTTCCAACCGCTCCTTCAGCACGCATAATGACTACGAGAAGCCTCACTTGGTGCAAGATGGATTATGTTAAGGTTGTTGTATGGGAACATGCTTGCTTATTTCGCTATTGCTATCGGATGACCGGAGCGCTTACAGCACGTAGCCCGATCAACAACCTTGGGCACAAACAGCTTTCTCTGCCACTGCAAAGGTCGTGTCCTTGCAAAGACGTTTTCGTCAAAAGAAGATGTAAATGATGCAGCTTCGACTAACAATGGACATCATCTGTACCCTAGTCAAGCTGACGAGCGAGGACGCCTGCTCATCTTCGGGAACCATAATCGGAACTCACACAGAGTTCAGTCGATATGGCTTAGCTCTAGATGCTCTGGCATCACAAACCCCATCCGGGAGAAACTTGGAATAGGTGCATATCTAATAAACTCTGTCTTGCTGCCAACATCAAATTATAATCAGCAAACCCACAAACACGAACAGTGTCACAAGTCTTTAGATCCTTTAATTGTATCCAGACTAATTTTGAAACGCTTGGTTGTAGCGGTGAAGAGTGCATTTATGTGAAAGCTGAGAGGAGTTGGAGAGAGCTCAGATGGCAGCAAAGAAGCTACCCCGCCATCTGATTAGATTTTGATCTGCGCCCCCACCAAACGTCGCGTCGAGCTTCATCGACGCGATTGTTGTTTGCTCGTGCTTATTATCTACTCTCATCAAATCATTGTCTGAACCCACTAAAAGAGCTTCTTTTGCCAAAGAATATTGACTGAACTTGTGTCTGATTCGTCTTCCCGTCCCTAATTGAATATTGCAACAATGGCATATAACGGCATCGCTCATAAGTACTCCAAACGCCTCATCGCATTCGAGCACAACCCTCGCCCACTATCCAGCGCAGCGCCAAACACTTTGCTCTGGGTCGGAGGCCTAACAGATGGCCTCCTCACCGTTCCGTACCCCTCCGCCATCGCCAGTAAACTTCCATCTGACTGGGTCATATCCGAAGTCCTCATCTCCTCGTCCTACAAAGGCTGGGGTACTGGTAGCCTCGCTCGCGATGCGCGTGAGCTCGGCGAATGCGTGTCCTACTTTAGGAAGCTACGGCCAGAGACGAAGGTTGTAATCATGGGCCACTCAACGGGATGTCAAGATATCATGGAATATCTGCTTGGGAAGGGACACGAGGGGAGGGAGCCATTGGACGGGGTCATACTGCAGGGCGGTGTCAGTGATCGAGAGGCATGGGAGGACTACTATAAAGAAGGGGAGAAAAGGAAAGAGCTGGAAGAAGCGATTAGGAAATCTAAGGAGTTGATCGATATGGGCAAAGCCAAGGAGATCTTGTCGCCCGAGAGCAACGCTGTATTCAAGGATATGGGGGGACCACTCAACGCATACCGGGCATACTCCCTCCTCGCAAAGGGTGGAGATGACGACTACTTCTCGAGCGACCTTTCCGACGAACACTTTGCGACAACGTTTGGCAAAATCCCGAAGAGCACGCCGGTATGCTTCCTGCTAGGATCCAAAGACCCGTATGTGCCTGCAAAAATCGACAGAGCAGCATTGCTTCAGCGCTGGACAAGGATAATTCGCGAAGGCGGCGGGGTTGTAGATGACGAAGATGGTGGCGTGATTCCAGGGGCACACCACAATCTTGACGATGACCCTGAAGAAGTAGTCCAGGATCTTGTCAAAAGGGTATGCGGTTTTGTTACCGGGCTGGACAAGGACACAAGCCCCAAGTGGAAGAAGGCTGGGTCTCACCTTTGATTCCACTGCGATCACTGCATGGTAATATAGTATTGAACAATGCTTCAATGCGCATCCATCCTTGGATTTGTGATCTGGTACCGCAATCACGCTCCTGTCACAACCATAGGACGATAGAGTGCGCAACGCGCCATCGCAACAGATGACAACCCTCCACGTGTGGTGCGGTCCTGTCATCGAGACTCGTGTTGAGCTGACATGCGATCCGGAGAGTGGACATTGTCTAACTCAGACTGTGTGAATGTTTGTTGGCCAGGATAAAGACATATACAGACGACGAATATAGGGCTATAGACTTCTTCAGTACGATGTATTATCGCGTGCTCTAAGCATCGCCATGCCCCTCGGCTACTCAATACTCAACGATAGCTTTTGGTGTCCCATAATGCCGTTAATCATCCTACAACCCAGAGTGGAAGCCAATGCTCAACACGTACGTACGACAAACGCCCACGCAATGCATGTAAAATCACAGATCCGCTGACTTAGACAACAGTATCCATCCTCCAACTCCTTGCCGAAAAGCTCGTTGTTCGCCAAGCTGTAGTCATGCCTGAAGAGGTATCCTCGAATACAATCAGGATGCACACTGAGTATTAGCTGAGACTCGGCAAAACCGAGCTCCTCTGTACTGCACCTCGCTGGCGCCGCTGGCGCAAACGCTTGACGATGTAATCTTCTCCCGAGTCCTCTTCAGCTTCTGACATAAAGGCATCCTAAGCCCGTGCGCCGTCCACTGTAGCTGGTTCCTCGAACTGCGCCTGTACGACCCATTGCTCGCCAAACTTTATGCCTTTGCCACCGCTGATGCCAGCATTGCGCCAGGGTCTGTTGACACCAATATCGACGATCCAGATAAGCCACTGTGGATCGCGTCCAGCACCGTTCTGGAGCGCTTTTACAAGACCTGTTCGTGGTGCACCGAGACATACGATGTACTTCGCGCGAACTTCCAGTGGCTCGCCTTCTAAGATAGAGACTTCACCCGTAGAGCCGCCCACACCCGACGGCGTTTCGACAGCGAGACAGGCTGCTCTTGACTTATTTGCCCAACCTACAATGTTGAGGACCACTCGTTGATCTTCATCGCCAAGCGCCTCAAACTCCTTGTGACGGCCAAGCAGGGCGTCTATGATGAGCTCGGGTGGTGCTTGTAGACGCTTCAGAGCTTCTTCCGTATCTCTCCATGCACGAACGGAGCCGCCAAACTTCCGGAAAAGTTCGACCTGGCGTCGGATATCCTTGTCCCAGTCTGCATTGCGTTCGAAACCAAGTAGTGCAACCATGACTTTCGGTCCACGTTGAGCAAGGTGCCGTGCTGCTGCTACGGCGCGTGCACCTCCACGGTGATTGCCAGCTAAGACGACAATGACAGGGTTGGCATTGGGATTGTCGCGTGCGAGACGTCTGCCGCCTGGATTTATCGCGGTCAAAGCAACTTCTGCGATGCCTCGTCCTGAACTCTCTGCCATGATATCCTCGTTTAGACCAAACTCCACTTCAGCAGTCTCCTCGACCGCCAGCATGGCACCAGGAGTGATAGCGAAGCACTTGCGGTTGTTTGATGTGAGACGTAAGCAGCCCTTCGCGCTCGAGTCAAGAGGTGACTCTGGTGGTGAAGCAACGCGACCCGGCCTGGGGCTACCGGTAGCGTGTGAGGATGCATAAGGTCGATTCAAGACGAACGAACGGTTGGTGCGCGGCAATACACCTGAGCCCATCATATCCAAGTCAGCCTGGACACCGCTGCCTTGCCGTGTTGGCGCCCTTTTGACTGAGGCTCTGGACATTGCACGTCTAGAGTTGCGCCCGCTGCCGAACTCATCTTCCTCTTCCTCAGAGCTTGTGTTTGTGGTACTTTTCAGCTTCCGATCTAGCACATTCTCTGTAGGATGCAGGTTCTTTCCACCGTGTGTTCCAGGCCTTGCCAGGCGATTAAAGCTGACCAGACGATCCTCATCTGCGGTTGTGTCCTCGTTCCTGATTTGATTGAACACCGTGCGCTTGTCAAATTTCGAGAGGTTGCTCTGAAAGTCGAACTCGGGCATGTCCTGGATATCTGTCGCGTCTTCTGTAGCCCAACCGTTTGTGGCTTCGAGCGCCTGCTGCCGTTTTGTCTTACGATTCGAAGCGTTTGCCGCTGCAAGACCGACTCTGCCGCCTATAACCCCGGGAGTTCTTGTCTGTGGCTGTTCGGCGGCTTGTAGCATTGGAGTGTTCCTCCAACCATTGCCTTTGCTAGTAGAAGTTAGTTTCTGTACATGGGACTAGTGGCCTCTGAATCTGAATATCACATACCCTTTCTTGACAGTCTCGACGTCGCCATTCTTCTTCTCTTGAGCAGCAAGCTCCTTCTTACGAGACTTGCCTCCTCTTCGAGTCTTTTTGCCATTGTCGTCGTTCTTCTGCGGACTGGGATCATCCATTGGCTTGCCGGTCCTGGTCTTGGTAATGCTTGCCCTTCGCGCAGCTAGCTGTCCTGTACGCGCCTCACTATCTGCCTCTTCAGCATCCGCGATGTCCAGCGACGAAAATGGGCCCTCTAGAGTGGCTGCACTCGGCTTTCGAACGTTTGTCTTCTTTGCATGGCCCACGAACGGAGACGTGTTTTTCGGTAAAGCCGCAGCGCTTGCAGCAGCTATGGGCTTGATGGGCGTGGCAGGAGCTTCCTGCGGAGGCGCAGCAACGGCAGAGCTCAACGAAGGAACTGTCGAGGTGCGCTTCCCCATGCTAAGAATCGCGGGGTCGACGAACGGCGCAGCTGGAGTTGGCTGAGGAGCGACTTGGCGGGGCGCTTGACGAGCGTTCTGGTAGACAGGTGCGCCTGTAGGCGGGCCCGACGACGGTTGGCTGATGAGATGCGGAATCTGTTGTCCGCTATGCGGTGGCGGGTGCTGAACATGGTTCTGGGGATATCGCGGGTATGCAGGAGGCTCGGATCGCGATGGAAGAGGTTGAGGAGCGGGCGCAGAGGGGGTGACTTTGATATCGGCGATCATATGTCCTTCGACGTTATACGAAGGCACACGGTGACCAGAGTTTGGGAAGAAGACTGTAACCATCAGCGCATGCCCACAAATAAACAATGCCTCCGACCAGAACGTACCATCTTGAAGCGTCAGAGTAGCCGTGTGTTGATCAACACCACTAACCACACCCAGCACGACAGCACCTGGAGGGCTCTGTAGTGTCACCGCGACCGATAAGCCAACAAAAGTGGAAGCCATATTGGCGGTGGAGGGCGCGGGCGAGGGAGGTTCTCCAAAGCCTTAGGACGAAGCGAAAGTTCCTCGGGGAGCAATATTTCCTGAAAGCCGGGCGGAAGGCAAAAATTGTTCACAGGCGACTTCGCGGGCTATCGTGAAGAATGTTGACGAAGATGCGACCCCCAGGTCAGGCGAGTTGAGGGTGGAGAGCACTCAGGTAGGAGCCCATACCCCAGGTGCACTATTTCGCGGATCGTGCTAAGGCGCTAGCGGTCAGCCACAGACCAGCCGCCAACGGCTGTTGATCTAGGGCTGCATCTTCACATGCAGGTGCTTGAACACGAAACGAGATCGCTCTTCACCAAACTGTACCGTAAACACCAAAACCTACCCCAGAGCTGTACATGAACCTCTTCCTTTCACTTTATCCAGAACGTGACCACGCATATAGCGTTAGGGTATATTACCTGGAATAGGTGTAATTCATCGAAAAGGAGTTTCTTCGCATACACTGCTGAAGCACATGAATAGGAGACAGAAGGAAGAATAATTATTGTTCATTACGCGTGTTTGTCTAAAGAAGCTTGCATCATCGCCCAAAAGCAAAGCGCATCAAATCCAGGGTATCCATACAATAATTCCATCATCACGAGTGACTTCTACGTCGTGTCAATCGCGATGTTCCAGTGTCCCATCAAACAAGCTCCCATTGGGCTACGCCCCCAAACTTGCACGAGTACGCCGTCTTGTTATTCCAAGCAGCAACGCTCATGCCACGCGCATCCTTGTCGTTGAAGACCGTAACTGCATTAAGGGAAATCTTCTGGCCCGGTGCACCGAGGTCGATGCGAGGTACGTCGAGCCACCAAGTGCGCCCGTCCGTGTTGAACGTCTTGTAGTCCGGTTTCCGCCCGTCTCTACCGGCAACGCTCAGAAGCATAACGTAGGGCGCACCCTTGCCATGGCGCGCATTGTCCCAGTGCGGACAGACCGAAGACATTTGGAATCGAACAACCGCCGGGGCGTATGGATCGTTTACTTTGATCTGTGCCTGTGATGGTTCGAATGTTCGCTCGCCAAGGCCATGTTCCTTGGAGGCGTCACCGAATATAAGAACGCGTCCACCTTGATCGTCTCGCATAAACTCTTCGTATGACATAATGCGTCCATCAGTACGGAATTGGTGAGAAGCCTCCCCCGGGTAATGCTTTAACCCAAACTCGTTGTTGTCCATGGTGAATTGGCGAGGGTTGAAGGACCGTATGTATCTGGTGGGTGTTAGTCATTAATGCAGCATCGACGAATAGTGAAATATATTTTCAAACGTACCCTTCACCACGGTTCTGACACCCAAGCGCTCCAGCTCCCCAACAGGAATCGATGAGCTTCCATTCTCCGTTGTCGATTTTGACAGCATTCCAAGCATGTGTTGATTTGTAGGGTGGCACAGCTTGTCCAGGCTCCAGAGGTGAATGGCCGTAGCCTTTCGATGCACCGGAACATACCATAGCCTCGAGACCTGCTTTCAGAGCTAGAGCAGCGAAGAGACCGGCGTACCCCTCGCATACTGCCAGGCCTGATGCGATAGTTTTTTCGGGGGTAGAAGGCGAAATGGTACCGTTGAAGAACGAATGAGCATCGTAGTCAACGTTGTGATGCAGCCAAGTGAATATAGCTCGCGCTTTATCAGTAGGTGAGGAGAATTGAGAGCACAGTTGATGAGCAAGCCAACCCACATCGGAAGAGGGGAGTTGAGCACGAGGAAACTGCGCAGCATGGTTGTCTGGTCCTGAAAAGTCCCGACACACAAGGCAACTTGCAACTGCACCTGGTTTCGGCTTGGAAGCCATGATTGCGCTGAGGTTTGGTCTTGATGACATTGGGACGGGTGGCGGTGCTCCAAGATTCGGTGCTGAGTCAGAAGAAACAGCTGCTGGCCGAGTTGAAGGCACAGGAGGAGGCGATGGAGCCTTATTGTTGAACCCCATCTCCAACGCCGATCGTCGTGGTGGCGGTGGTGCGATCGCTCTGTTGGTGCGGGAGGTGTCGTTTGAAGATTGCCTCTGTGGCAACGCTGGCACAGGCCGAGGCGATTGCTCGCGAGTGATGGACTGTCTAGGAGGGAGGGAGGGTCTTGCTGGAAGATCTTTGCGTTTTCGTTAGCCATGTTCTAGCAGACTGTCTTTGTCTGTACTCACTAGGGGTCTTCAGCTTGGGTGGCAGCGCCTGAGCTGGCACATAATCTCTTTTACTCTTCATTGCGTTAAGCGTCGCCTTGCTCTGTTTGGGGTCTTCGGGTGCTTTCTTGGCTGGCAGTGGTGGCAGCTTTGACGGATCGTAGGCTGGAGCCCTGACCTGGTAAAGTGTGCCAGTACTTCCATTGCTATGACTTGTCCCGTTTGTCTTGACAGAGCCCAGTGACAGTGTCGATATGCCCGAAGCGATGGTAGAAATCGACTCAGACGACTCGCGCTTCCTCACGCTTGGCTCGGACGCCTTGCGCGGTGCCAGTGCTGGTGATGGCCGAGGCGTACTGGCGTTGCGCGGAGGTGGGCGAGGAGGTAGCGCGGGCGAGACTTTGGGTTTTTCGGATTCGTGCACTACCATGGGCTGGTTGCCGAGTTGTCGCGCCGACGTGGGCGCATTGCTGAGGACTGGTGGGTTGTTGACTGTCTGGCGCGAGTAGGCGGGCGGGCGCGAGCTGGGCGGAGGCGGAGGCGGCTTCCTCTTAGCAGTGGAGGCATCATAAGAATACGTCGGTTTGGCTCCCGGTACAGGAGTATGCACTTCTTCGAGGTTCAATGCCGCAATCCGCGACTTGATTGACCCTTCAGCCATCGCGGTCGCGTTCTGTGGGGTGATCGACGGTCGGAGCGTCAGCTGTGGCTGGTGACGAGTCAACAGGAGCAGCGATTGATGGCGTCCGTCGACGTGCAACCTCTCCTTGCCGGGTAATGGAGAGGCTGGAAACACGGCGCTGGGGGCGGGAGGTGAGGAGAAGAAGTAAGTATGACGAGACAAGGCTTGTCCTCCCAACGGAGGCACGCCTTATGCCGGGGATAATCGCAGGCAGACGAGCACAGCCTCTGCCTTTTGGTTCGCCCTGACCCCTGTAAAGCCACATGACCCCACTTAAACCCGTTCCTGCCGATTTAAGCTTTCGCCCTCGTCTCAAAATAGTCCGGTCCGATCCAGTGGTAGACGGCTCGTGGCACTCTCACACTATGGCATGACATCAGTGTACCTTGGTCGTCGGGACTGTCATCTGTCGTCCACGGATTGGCATGTACTCACACTGGGCATGACGTCTCCGACTGCACCACATGCAATGCTGTGCACCCGTTACCCAATCCTCACCCGTGCAAGGGTTCGTGCCGTACATGTACATGCAGATGACATAAGTAGCATCAACGACATGTCTTTGAATTTTTATCATTGAATATCTCGCACTAAATTCGCTACTGTATCAAACAAGCTAGAAGTAGAACATATGGAGTCGCCAAAGCGTGCAACATGGACAGCCTACACTCCGTTCCCAACCTCTACCCAGCCGTGCCTCCCATACCCCTGTCCAGCCCATCTCTAACCTATAACACCATAGCAATTTCAACTTCTGCTCGCTCATCGCTGCACAACTGTAAGAATGACTGCGAAAAGACACTTTTACTCTTGCTGAAAGGAGAGGACGGGCAGCCGCTAAAGATACCACCCAATGATGCAATGCGAGGGCTTGCTATCCAAAACGCCAGAGAAGAGTGTGAGTGAGTTGATGTTGGAGACAACAGTAGACGAAGTGACAATCGCTACCTCTTGCGCTTCTTGCTCTTGTCAAGCGCCGTGCTCATTGAGTAACCTTCCATCGACATGTGATAGTCATGCATCGGGGGAGGCGCCATCGACGTTGCTGACGAGACTGAGTTCTTCTTAACAGAGACCCCCATGTGACGTCCGTAGCGTCCCTTCCTGCCGTTGCCTTCGTCTTCGCTGACGCATCCCTCGGCACCGATACCAGCATCTTTGCAGCGCTGGCATGGTCGTTGGCGGTCACAGCCCTTCTTGCTCTTGCGGCAGCGCTGGCAGCGTGGCTTGCTCGAGAGATCCTCCTCGTCGACGCCAAGCTGATGCTGGAAGTTCAAAGACGCATTAGAAGCCTTGCGTGACTGTGAGGGGAGAGAGGACGGAGACAATGGAGTCTTGCTAGTGCCATTGACCTTGGACTTGCTCTTAGAGACGGCACGAGGCTTGCTGGGCTTGCCGGACTTGCTTGACACGGAATGGGCCTTGATGATACCAGAGTGCACACGATGGCCGTGTTCTCCTGACATCATCTCATCACTGTGACCCTTGAAAGACTCATCTCGGTCGTCTTCGTAGTCCTCACCGCTACTCTCAGCCTCATCGTAAACACGAGTGTGGTCGTTCATTGCCCGAGCCATGTTGTACGCGAGAGGAGGAAGCTCACTCTCGTCCTCGCTACCGTCAGCGCTCTCGTCGCTTGAAGATGCTGCGGCTTTTCCGCTAAAGGCATCATCGAGCGTGGAAGTGGAAGTACGACCATGGGTGGAGAAGTTGGACGCATCACCCAAGCGCATGAGCTGACGGGCGACATCCTCATCAGAGATGACACTGATACTCGCAAGAGTGGTGTCAGGGGTAGGGAGCGCTCCACCGCTGCCAGAGTAGCGATAGTGGGAATGCTGCGCTGAGCCGCGCGCCCGAGACTTGTACCCCTGAGCTTGATTGCTCGATGTAGAGTAGGGTGTGACCAGTCCTTGAAGGTATGAACTGTCACCCTGACCATAACTCTGCGGCGAGGGCAGCGGATGCGAGTATGAGAATGTCTGCTGATTGACAGAGTATGGCGAGCCAGCAGTGTTTCCGCTGATACGTCGCTGAGGGGATACGGACGACTGTGAAGCAGTCATGGGGACTTGAGGCGGTACGAACAGAGGCAGCTCCTATGGAAGGAACGAGTGTCAGACTAATGCACGATACATGCCCACTGTAGGTACTTACCGAGCTGTCGAATTTTGCACGCTTGCGGCGGCCACCTTCAACAATGTTATCAACGCTGATCTCAGCGCTCGCCAGTGGCTCTTTCCTCGAGCGTCGCGAGCTGCTGACAGAGCCATGCTCCTCGTCGCTGTCACTGTAGCCGTCGCCATTGGCGTCAGCGAAGCTCCCATGCGAACTGTTGCCGCGACTCTTTATGGACGGTCGCATGCGCTTGCTGACTGAAGCGCTCCTCCGCCCACGTCCTGGGTGTGGGGAGTGGCTCTGGCGTGCATGGCGGGACCCCGCTCTCGAGCCCTGGTGGTGCTGGATGGGTGGGAGCATTTGGAAGGCTTCGTCGAGGTGGGGTCGCGCGCGACGAGGCGAGATGGTCTGCTGATGGGGGTCGGGAGAGTATTCATCAGCATCGAGAGTCTCTGGTGAGACTCGGACGTAGACGGTCATGCCGTGTTCGAAGTTCTCGAAGCGCGCAATCAGCGTGTTGCCGTGACGGTCCTCAAAGATGACGCCTCGACGCTCATACAGACCATAGAAGTTCTTAACTGTGGTGATGATGGAGTCTGTTGTATCGTGAGGGTATATGTCTACTCGCATGGGTAGTCGGGCCTTGTGGGCTGGAGACTGGGGGAGCAGCAGCTCGAAGCTGACGTGCTTCTTGGGCGTCTGCTTGGAGGGCGACATGGACTCATGCGCAGAGCCCGTCTCGGTGCTTGGGTAGACGTCCATGATGCCAGAGTCTTCCCTCTGGGGCATCATGTCGTAGCCAGATACGGGATGCATGGTGTCGTGGTGTCGGCCCGCTAGGAGCTCTTCCACCTCAGGGCAGCGCTGTGCGCCAGCAACCCGCGGTTCCGCAAGCATATTGGAAACTTGCATACCAATGTCTCGGATGCTGAGAGTGTGTTCCAAAGCCCCTAAAACGAGCTTCTGTATGTGTAGGTGGCTGAGGGGCGCACCGATGCTGCCGGTGTCGCAAGGGCTTGGGACGAGAGGCGGTCGGGGAAGGATAAACGGGCGTCGAGCCTGGAAGGCGACATGTTAGCAGATGGTCGCTGATGAGGCTCGATGGCATGTCGGGTGCTCCTTGTCCTGTTCCACGGCGCCTGTGCTGGGCTGGAGGCGGTTGGACGACTCGTCACCGCTGGCCCTTTGCGGACTACAGGGAGGATGTGACGACAGCGCGGAAGACCCAGGGGCGGCGTCGCAACCAAGTGTAGAGCCCAACTCGGTCGCAAGCGCCTATGGAGACATGTACATACCAACAGTGATGTCTACAAAGCCAGATGGGCAGTAGATGCTTCGATCCGGTTCCGTGAGTCTACCGCCGCTGGCTGCGGATGGCAGGTTAGCGACCCGAATGCGCAGAGCAGGATTGACTCTATCTGAGCGCCAGAGTGCGATCTCAGAGGGATCGGGAGCTTGATGGGAAGGTTGGAGGCTTACAAGGAGGAGGTGGTGTGGGACTGAGGAGAATGGTGTGGAGGGTGGGTTGCAGATGAGAGATGTCGCAAGCGAACTACAGAGACACCGACTAGGACCACGCAAGGTCACGACGCACTTTCCAGATGCGCTTCGAACCACGAAATGGCGGTCGCCTTTGCATTCACAGTCTCTTGGGATCAAATTTGTATCGTCGAGTGCGTCTAAACAGTACAGCGCATCCTCCCTGCTGCATATATGCGATTGCGCCTCCATTGGTAGCTAGCATATACACTACCGCAAAGAACAGCCCACCCTCACTCACGCAAAAGGGCTGCAACGGTACTGCAGCTGGGAGATGCCCTAGTCTTCATCCCATCTTGTGTGCTTGTCTGCGAAGTCGAAACATGGGACAACTCGGCGGCAGCCATGCGCCCAATGGTTGAATCAGACTAGAATGCATGCCACAGGACAACTCAATCGCTTGTCGACTACACATGCGCAAGAGAGCCGATCTCAACAACGTCAGACATGGCCAATGGGCGGGTACGCTGCTTGTCGTCGAGACCATGCGTACCCTCCATGTGAACAGGAACAGGACGAGCTTTAGCACCCTGATACCCCGTCTACCCTTCTCGAGCACGTAAGGGTCCTCGAATACCGCATTCCGGGTCGCCTTCACACACAATTCTAGTCAGAATGCTAAGGAAGCTTCCGGTCCCGAAAGTGGGTGAAGCGCTGTGGATTCGTTGGCAAGTGGTGCCGGGCGTCTATTGGAGAGATCTCCGTGCGACAATCAATGCCACACACCTGCTTCCGTAGTTCCCCTTTGCAGACAACCGTCCCTGAATGAATCGCCACAAGATTTCCTAGAGGCTCGTGCTACTTATGAATTACGCGACCAAGGAATTATGTCTACATGTGCTCCCGCAATCGTCTGATGATCTCGGACCCACACTATCATGACGATGGTAGCGCGAAGCCCAGAAATCAGTCCGCGGATAGTCTACACACCCGCTCTGGTGTGGAAGCCATGTTTCGACCGGATTATGGCCGTCTGTTATCTTGCTTCCAAAATTCCGACCCTGCATGTGCACCAGCGATCATGGCAAAGGTACATACGTAGCGCGGCATGCGACTTCGCGAATCCGTGGCTTAACGCTCGGACAACCACTTTAACTGATGAGGGGTCGATCAAGAACTGTATGTCTCCCGCACTTTGCGCAAAGACGTTTCAGTAGGGATCCTGGTCGCGGACCTTTTCGAAAGACGTTGTGCGCATTTTTGGCTCCATGCGATCTCGCTACGGATGTCATCGGTCCACACAGTTAGTCGGTGAGGCTCTCGGCCTATACAGCGCCGCGGGGACAAAGCAAAGGAAAGACGCGATAACAGCGCCGGTTTCAGGGCATCCAACGTTCCCCAGACGCAGTACATCTCTCCATACTGCCTGGGACAACGGCAGCGCAACAAAGACAAGCGTAGGCTGCCGTTTGATATCTGGCGGCAGTGCACTGATCGACAGGCTGTGGGCGCCCGACAGCGGATCGTGTCTGCGAGTTCCAGACCACCTTTGTGATCGCGACCACATTTGAGGCCATCCAAAGCAATTGGAGGATGACTCTACATGTTGTTATGGCAATAGAACAGGTAAACAAGATGTTTAGAACAACTCGCTGTCGGGATATCGCCACGTGAGCTCGCGTGGTGTAGCTGACTCATCTTCAAATTGACGCGTCGAACCCAAGGCTTTGGCGGGGTACGTGTATCTATCGATGCAGGTGTTCAAAATGGCTGAAATTGCTCCAAGGTCCTCCAAAATAAGTATTGATACTTTCGACCAGTTCTTGATGCATCATCTCTAACAAGTACGTGGGCGCATTGCAAGGTCGTCTTTGTGATGGGATTTGGGATACGCGTTTCGGCTATGACGTGAGCCCCGGAAGCGTCTTCGGGAAAGAGCGAACCGTGCACCATCACTAGGCATGTCGGGTTAGCGGCCAGCATCCCTGTCCCAGAGCTACAGTAAATAAACATTGGATCTGAACGCGCAGAAGCTCCAAGCTCCCATATAAGTTTACAAGCTCTTGTTGTCGTCAACACCACTCCTCGTGCCATCCGACATCGTCGACCCGCCTATCTCATCGCCGCCAACTTAGATGGAGAGTTTCTTTATATCGACCACTGTTTTGTAGCGCTCGACTTCCGCTGCCCCTATCGTCCACTTCGCAACCGTCGCTGTCATCAAAACATACATTCCGAGACTATTGTCATAACCGACACACTGAGAACATAATGGACGCAAAGGTAAGCTCTCTCCCTCTCTGCTTGCCTTTGATTAGGCGCGCAACCCTGCCTGACGCGTTGCGAGGTCGGCGATGCCACTTCATCTTCGTGCATATCCGGGGTCACCCAGACTGTCTTCCCTCGACATCCGCTGACAGATTTTTCTACAGCCACAACGCCCTGCAAGGGCTCTCCGTGTACGCGACGAGAACGCGCTACCCCAATTACCAGCTGGAAAGGCTCTGCACTCGCGCGGAAAGTCAACACCAGCACTATCTACACTGATGCAGGTCGGAGGCATCAAGGCGGCCGCAGCCAAGCGGACCGTGTTTGGCGATGTCAGCAATACTACACGGCAGCCTGTAGCAAAGGATGACATGCAGGTCACCGGAAAGAAGAAGGGCCTCGAGGTGCTCAAGGAAACCTCTGCCGTCACAGTCAAGGAAATCACGAAGCCTGGTGCATTAGCACGACCGGCGCAACGCCCTCTAGCAAACGTCATAACAAAGACCAACGCGTCAATCGAGACAAGTGAAGTCGCGTCTGCTGTTCCCAAGCATGTCAACGCCAACCAACCGACGGCCGACGCCCGCAAAGTCCTGTCCAAGAAGTCCTCCACAGCTGTTTTCAAGGAGCCGCAGCCAGAACCCCTTAGCGACACAACTCTTGTAAATGTACCTGCTCGCCAACCTCTCCTTACCCAGCCATCTTCATTTCCCAACGTGGACCGTGCCCCAGCACAGTCCCAGCAGGCAGCGACCATCCCTGAAGAGGAAGAGAAGACCGAGTCAAAAAATGGGGCGGACGACAGGTACGAATACCTGGATGCGTTAGAGGAGCAGGCGCGCGTCCTGGAACAAGAACGCAACGAAGAGCTTGCCAAGGTCAACGACCTCGACCAAGAAGAGTACTGGGACGAGGAGGAAGATGAGGAGTACTATGATGCCGACGGCTACACTACTGCTCGTTCTCTTCGATCGCGTGGCGACAACACGACTGGTGGTGTTACCCTGGTCCTTGCGCCTAGGATCACTGCAAAGACAAAACGCGAGCTAGAGGCTGCTAAGATATTCGTCGAGGCAAATCGGAGTGACGAAGATGTGGAAGACGAGCAGTGGGACACCTCCATGGTCGCTGAGTACGGTGATGAGATCTTTGAATACATGCACTCTCTTGAGGAGCGCATGAAGCCAAACGCTTCTTACATGGATCACCAGGCCGAGATACAATGGTCGATGCGATCAGTATTGATGGACTGGCTTGTCCAGGTCCACAACCGCTTCACCCTTCTTCCGGAAACACTTTTCCTCGCTGTCAACTATGTCGACCGTTTCCTCTCATGTAAGGTGGTCTCACTCGGCAAGCTGCAGCTGGTCGGCGCCACTGCTCTCTTCGTCGCTGCCAAATATGAGGAGATCAACTGTCCTTCAGTGCAGGAGATCGTATACATGGTCGACGGTGCTTACACTGCCGACGAGGTTCTGAAAGCTGAGCGCTTCATGCTTAGCATGCTTCAGTTTGAGCTGGGTTGGCCCGGCCCAATGAGCTTTCTCCGCCGCATCAGCAAGGCAGATGACTACGACCTGGAGACTCGTACTCTATCAAAGTACTTTTTGGAGATCACCGTTATGGATGAGCGCTTTGTCGGTTGCGCTCCCAGCTTTCTGTCCGCTGGTGCTCACTGTCTCGCTCGCTTCATGCTGAAGAAGGGTGACTGGGTAAGTTCATATCGTCTGTACACGTCACCAAGCCATGCTAATATTCTCCTAGTCGCAAGCACACGTACATTATTCTGGATACACATTGACCCAACTTCGCCAACTCATAACGGTAATCCTTGAGTGCTGCGACAATCCCCAGAAGCACCACGCTGCTGTGTACGAGAAGTACACTGACAAGCGCTATAAGCGTGCTTCCATCTTCGTAGAGGCGGAGGTCTCAAAGGGCTTCTCTCTGCCCTTTGTGTCTAGGGACAGCCTGGCGAGCCAAACATGGAGGCGAAAGTGAATACACTTGTCTCCATATGGCTCTGACTTGACTGTGTTCTAACGTGGCTCAGGGTTCGTGCGACAGCGCAACTCCCAGAGGTCACCCACCAGCACCCACCAGTCAAGAGTCCGGCAGTACAAGTCAACCGGTTTGCCGCGACTCACCATCAGCATCAACATGGTCACCATCGAAATCTTCTCCATTCTTGCTTATTGTTCACGGATACACGGCGCTTTGGCGGCTTCTTGGAACAGGGTCAACATCAGCAATCTTCCCAGTCTACATCAGTCCAACCTTCGTTCGGACACCCGGCGCATGGAGTTTACGGTTATCCGGCCTAGGTCTTTTCATTCTCCGTCAATGCTCTTTCCCGTCACTGGTCCTCTACTCTCGTCACTGTTCTCATGCAGTTGGTAAACTTCCCTTCGACTGTATTTACTTCCATTGGAAAGCGTTTCCGGATCCCCATCACGATGAAACGAGGTCATGACCCGCTCATATTAGTTTAATTCTCTCACTTCCGCGGTATCGCGCTTATGGTGGCGGTTCTTTTTCCCTTTCCGTTTTTGTCGCTCCTCTTTGGCCGGGTCTCAGCGGTCAACCTTCGACGCACAGGAGTTTACATGGGCATCGCACTATGTGCGTATGGGTTTTTCTATTTGCGTTTTGCCTGGCACAATGAAGTTCTTAGTTTGAACTTTCCTGTAGAGTCAAGAAAAGCGTTTAATACTTGCAGCTTCAAACAGTGCCTATTTAAATGATGAGTGTGAGACCCTACGGTGAAGAGATATGAGGCTTAGGGCTTGTGATCAATCGTCAATCTTGATGATTGTATTTGTTTGGCGGGCACCTCCTCAGCTGGGCTTGAGAGAGCTTCGGAGGATATGTCTAAGCCTGCGCTGAATGTCTTGATAGCTCCACATACACATCCTACTATCCTCCATCATTGAGTCTGCGCCAGCGAATGCGCCCTACAACTCAGCATTCGGGTATCTCAAACGTGACTGCATCATTCTTATCCCGCTGTCGCTTTTCCAACCCCCAACCAGCCAATTGCGCCCTTGCTTATGCCGAATTCTGTTTGTTCGAGAAACTGTGGTATACTGATCATTGCGATGCTCCTTCCGCTGGTGCGATCAAGACTACTGAGTCACCTGGTCTGCCGTCAGCCTCGATCCAATTGCAGACACCGTGTACATCTCCTACCTCTTACGAACAGCATCTCGCTCTGCTTCTTGACCGTCCGTACGCGGGGCTCCTGCTCGTCATCCTCTTCCTCTGCAATATATATGGTTTCTTCTACGTCTCCGAGAACGAGGTTGCAATGCGAGTCGTATGCCTGAACACCGTGTCAGCTTGGCCGTCTAGGTATACGAGCTACAGCTTTGCGACTTACATGTAGTCTGCCCTTTAGCTCGCGGTCGCCGCGCAGTTTTACAATGACAACTTCGTCAATGCAGAGGCGCACAAGGTCGAGGGGCTCGTTGGTCTCTTCTTTTTCGTCCATGGCGGGCAGCGTGTCGTGGAAGCGATTCGTGGTGTCGAAGCTACGAGCGCCTCCGCAGTGAACTTTGGCAAGAGCGATCGTCTTGGCGGAAGCGGGGACTAGCGTGCACGCGAATCTAGTGGTGGGCTGGTAGGCATTGCGTCAGGGCCCAGCCCCATCCAACATTTCTGGGTTGTCCTCAACACCACAGTTTCCGCCGCTCAACCATCAATACTAATCCGTTCGTTTCAACTTTACCGGACAGGTAACACACACGGCTCGAACGTACTACCAAAACCACGAGTCATGGCCGAAAGCCAAGTTCCCGTCCAGAAGGACGAACATCCACTTCTGGCCTCACGCCCGCCAGTCACCGATCCCATCACCTACCTTACTATTATTGAATACAACCTGACAGAGGAGAATCTGCCTGTTCTGCATGAAGTTCTTCAAGATGCCGAACTCACTGCGACTATCGGTTGGGATCTGATCCATTTACTCCTGCCGTTGTTGCCGCTCTCGGAAGACTGTTTGCAAGATATCGCTGCAAAGGGCAATCCTAGAGAGTGTGTCTTGAAGGTGACAGAAGCACTGCGGCTCCTGGAATTCGAAGAGCCACACGACCACACGGATGGAGAAGAGGACGATGCAGAAGCGAGCGAACGCACAAAAGCGGCGGAGGTCGGAATGGGCGAGTCGAGCACAAGTCCAGCCTTCCAACCAGCCGTAGTGCCACCGCTCCCAGTACTGAAGTTTGAGGTCCTCTTGACTATACTAGCAACATTACACCGGAGGGTCAAGACGAAGTATCCAAGCCGATTCCTCTCAACTAGCCTCCAGGCCGCGCTGCTCGCATACAACAGGGCAAACACACATATTGAAGACCTTACCCTATCCGCTGTCAAATTCGTCAAGACACTTTCCGGCACTAAGCGGCCGCATCTGCCCTCAAGACGGAGCAGCGGGAACCTGCTACGTGTGAACACCAATCAATCGGAGCCAGATCCGGAGGCGCAGAGCGACGCGCCAACCAATGAGGAGAATGACCTTGTTAATCGCCTACTTCAGTCGTTCCTTACGCACATCCTAGAGGAGTATGTTTTGTCGTTGACATCGGACGACGATGTTCCAGGTCTGGCATGGGCAAGCAGGCTGATGGAGCGGTACGAACCCCAGCGGATACCTAATAAGCCCAACTACCAAAAATACGCAGATCGATTTGCAGATGATGAGGATCTGACCTCTAGAGTTGCAATTCTTGGGCAAATTGTAGCCTTGAGCCAGGATCTTGGATTGAAGTACGAGGAGCTGCTGCGGACTGTGATGGACACAGAGGACGAGAAAAGAGGCATTCCAGGGACAGAAGACGAGCCGCCAGCCGCAGCCGCTGATATACCACTTTCACGAACAGGAGCCTTGATTCTTGTTGCCGCGCAAAGCGTCAAACAAGAATTATATGCACCAGCCACACAAAATCAGTCTTTATCTATTGACATCTTCCCCGGACACGCCACCATCCTTGGTAACTTTATCGGCACTCTTGGTCAGCAAACTGTCGGCATGGAACCTGAGGCACTACTTGATACAGTTCTTACGTTTGGCCTCATAGCGCTCCAGCATAACAACATTGGCGAGCCAAAAGATGACGAGTCATTTGCCCAGTACCTACAGACGATATCGCTCATCTCTGCAAACTCGCCGTCGCCCAGCTTACGTGGCCATGCACACTACCTCACCACTACTGTGCTGCGCTCCCATCCCCATGATCTGGTTCGCCTAACGTTCATCCGCGACACATTAGAACACTGTCCGTACGAGAACCTCAAAGCAAGCGCGGTGTCATGGTTGAAGGGCGAGACTCTCGAAGCCAACGCCCCACGTCCAGAGTCAGCAGATGATGACCACGAAGAGACGAATATTTTCGCCACACCTGTCGCGCTATCTACTGTCGCGCCGTTCTTATGGCCGGACCTTACAAAACAATATGCCGGTGACACTAGTCTAGAAGACTCATGGATGCAATTCCGTCAGGAACTCGGTTTCTATGTCGCAGCGCTCAACTTCTACTACCTTCTGTTGCAAGCGAAACACTTGCATGACACTCTTGGTATCAAAGAACTAAACAATAGTCACAGCATCCAGTCACGCTATTTGGATGTGCTAAAGCAAACAGCTGCGCGGTTCCAGAAAGAGTTGACATCGGGCGGCGGTGCACTTGTAGTTGAAGGAGAAGAGGCGCTGGAACAGGCCAAGGCTGATGTTGGGTTGCTCGAAAAGGTAGTCGAGTGGGTAGAGGGTGGGCTGAAGAAAATGTAGATAATGGATTTATGTATATGATGGATGATGCTTTCCCACAAGCATTCACAAGTTTGGTAGCATTCGCAGTAAAATTCTCGATGTTTATGCTATTCTTCAACATGATATGGACTCGTCTTTGCAAAGTCAAAACCCACTGTTCATTCCTCCAAACCCCGCATGACCATAGGATCCACCCTGCGGAACCCAACCGCCAAAATTGTCTGCCGTCATATCATTCCACAAATACAAATCTCCATTCTGAAACGCCGCTGAGAAGTCGCCCATGTCGGTTGAGAAGGTTGTTTGATCGTTCATGGGCTGAGCCTGTGTGCTTGCATCAAGGCCTAGTTCGTTCGCAGTCCATGGTGCCGGCGTGGGATAAGCGTTGCCCAAAGGAAAATTTGACATGGGTATTGGGTGTGCTTGGTGTTGTGCAGCAACCTGTGACGGATCTATAGCGGAAGTCGCAACTTGCGAGGTCGGTTCCGCAAACGTCGGCGTCTGATTCCCCGTCGCAGTATTGCTATCATCACCATTGCCCGTCTTTCTCCTCTTCAAATGTCTCCCCTCTTTTCTCCATTCCTGGTACTCATCCCACCAACTCTTCAGTTTCTCGTGGAGCAAAAAGTTCCAATGGCTCGGAACTCTGACCCTACACTCCGGCGGCCCCCCGGCCTCGTTCGTCTTTTCTAATACAGTGTCAAGGTAAAAGCTCACTTTTAGACTCTGACTTTCGAGAAGTTCGCCCATCTCGGCATCTGTCCCGACTGCGTATTCGGCTTTCATCAGAGTCACCAGAGAGTAGACAGCACGGACAAAGAGGGCGTTGGGTGATTTCCGTAGTTTGTCGACAGGAACGGCAATGAAGAAGTCTAATATGGTGTGTGCTGCGCTTATGCATTTCGTCGTCGCGTTGATCTGTAATGCTGAGCGCGAGAGGAGGGACTCGGGTTGTACACAGTCGTCATCTAGCGCGGGCAAAGTGATGTGGCGATTGCGAAACTCGATGACTGAACGACGTTAGCTAAGCTATATGCAATCTATCAAAGTCAACTTACCGTCGTAGCGACCTCCGTCCATCCCGAACTCCCACATAGATAGCATGTCCGCGTAGTACTCCAGCTGGAGATTCAACGTCATTACATCATCTGGGATTGCTTTCCTCCAGTCTTGCATTCGCCGATCGAAGATTCGCAGTATGATTTGCATGCGCAATTCCGAAAGACTGAAGCTGGTACTTGCATCGTCAAACCCGAAGGCAGTGTTCGCCTCATCAGCTATCCGCTGAAGTTTCAACCATGCAACTATTCTCTTGTCATCCAAGAGCTTTGACTTTTCCAGGATGTTGAAGCACTCTTCCATCCAACTGTTGAAAAGCAGTATGTTGGGTCGTTTTAGTCTCATCGAGAAGCCTGCACTTATGATGTAGAGCAGCAGGATAGTACGACAGTGCTCAAGTAGTTCCTCCGGCGAAGATATCTTCTGAAGTGATCGGATTGCACGCTTGGGCAGTTGCTCGTGCGTTCTGGGTTTCGATGTCAAGCCTAGTTCCAAAGCCATTGATGCGGCCATGTTAACCCACTGATAGATTTGTAGCTGTCCTGGTGTCTTGGAAGGTGAATAGTACGTGACAGTAACGATGAGCGCTTGTATAGCCTGAACTGATTTCTCGCCCTGGATGAATGCGGATCGTGCATAGAGAAGGACAGTTTCTTCATGCAGTCTGTCCGACAAGGCAGAGCCTTTGGAGTGGGCAGCTGCAGCCATGATCGCATGGAAGAGTGCGGGTTTGTTCGCTCGTAGATCGAAAACGTCCCAATGCTTAGGAATCGTGATACCTGGGCATGCAGCGACGAGCTCAGTGCGCCATATGCTCAAGAGCTCCCGAGCCATGTCTTCTGAGATAACACCACGGTCTATGATATCATTGTCAGAAGACCCCGGAAAGTTTATAGGTGCGCCAGTGATAACGGGGTCGACTGGAGGTGGTTTGCTGATAGGTGCTGTCAGCTTTGATGTCGCTGTTATACTACTCAGGCGACTCGGGACTCTAGGGGACGTCTCCTTTCCTCCTGCATGTCCTTGGTCGTCTGAGTCATCGTCTCCCGATTCTTGCTCGCTGACATCGTTGGATGATCGTGTGTTGGTTTTCAAAAGGCTACGCATCTGCTGGATCTCCTTTTCCAACTCTGTAACTCGCACATCTGTTCTCTTTCGTTGCCTTCTCTTAGCTGGCGGCGCAAACACACATGTTCTATTCGCCTTCGCGCATCGCTGGCACTGCGTAGAGCTTGCATCCGGATTCATAAGACATCGGACCTTGGATATGCGACATGCTTCGCAGGCGCGGTTTAGTGGTTGATCTTGAGGCTTTTTGGGCTCCGAGTCTGGGCTATTGACGAGTTGGTTCGTCATCGTCCAGGGATTCTGCGACTTGCCATCATCTCCTCGGCTCGTCATCCTGCTTCCGTGTACGTGTCGGCAAAGTTGCCGCTTGTTGTAGGATAGTATACTCGTTCGATTATGGGTCTCGTAGATGCTCACGCATAATGTTTCTGATTCGCTCTTGCTAGCTGCGCAATTCCATGTTTGTAATCACTTGGAGATCGACTAGCGCAAACGATAGCCGGTGGATGTTTGAGATGTTGTGTAGGAATTGTGCAACAAAGTCTGATGGTCGCAGATTTTGAGCGACGATTTTCTTAACCGTTAGACCGATTGAAGCGCTGGAGTTAGCAATGGTGTTGAATGACGAACGTTGATGCCTTGGAAGCCGTTGATTGAAAGTCGCCGGCCTGACAGGGTCTGACACGCAGCATTACTAATTAGGAAGATATGTGGGTCTAGCGGCAACCCCCGTGGCTAAACATTGAACCTGCAAGGCGCAACACACGACACGACCTAGTCAAGCGTTCATCTCAAGACTTAAAGGATGCTCGTGGATTTTCTGGTTCCAAGAAAACGGCTTTGAGTGATGGAAATACATACTGGCCTCGCCTGCGATTTGTCGCGATGTACTCAAGCATCTCAGTCATTTACGGGGTTGGAAAAATAGCCAGGAGTACGTACGCGTCAGGCACCCAATACTACTCACATGCGCGACTCGTATTGAGGTCCAGAAGAAGCAATATGATAAGACGGAAGTGTTGCGGTAGGGCCGCCATAAGTGTTGATTCATTGGCAGTGTGCGCATCATTGTCAGCATGTTTCATTAAAATCACGGCGAGCGCTACGTCGGTTCAGGGTTGATGTACTGGATGAAGAGTATCGCGCCTGCGTGGCTGGTAAGGCGTCCATGCTTTACCCGACGGCAAACCTTCGTGACCGTAGGGCGCGACTAGCGCGACTGGAAATATAAGACTTAATATCACCAAGCTAGTGGTGGAATGTCATCTACAGCCAAAACCTTCTGTCACTTTCAAACTCTTTGAAGCTAACTAAATGATTCATTCAACATATCATGCAGTGTTCGTTGCTGCAACATCTCCCGTTTAGCCATGGACCTCTACCAGTCAAAGACACCACTGATGCGCATATCGCCAATCAACATAACCAGAACCAAAATCTCTCAAGTGCGTTACGCGGGATCTGCTCAGGCCAAACCTCCGCATCAAGTGCCGCTTTACCGCTCCAAATATCTGCCTCCGCTGGGTTGACCATCTTGGTCCTTTTGAAGACTTTCCAGAACGCAAACAAGAGACCGAAGATCGCAACACCAATGTATGCTGTGAAGAAGTCGGTCAACTCATCGGGTCCCCAAGGTGTGGTGGTGAAAACCTTGAAGCCATTGAAGAGAATGATGAGAGCGAAGTAGGTAAAGGCAGTCCATGCGACGTAAGGTTGCCATTTGCTCGCGAAGACCATGGTGCTGCGATCAACGTTCTGGGCAATGCATGCTTTCCGGAACCGAGTGTATGTGTACGTGACAGTGCACCAGGTGAAGAGCGATGCGATTGTGGTTAAGTTTTGGAACCACCCGAACACCTTGTTGGCACCAGCGCTGACACTCATGTATGTGAGTAGGGAGATGGAGGCAGTAACTGCGACAGCGTAGATTGGTACACCCTTCTTGTTGCACCTGAGAAGGAACTGGGGAGCCTGGCCGTTTTGGGCAATACTGAAGAGATAACGGGAACCGGTGTACAGGAAAGCATTGCCGGAAGAGGTAGCGGAAGTCAAGATGACAGCGTTGACGATATGGGGAAGAACTGGAATACCAGCATTCTTCATCGCAATGACCCAAGGCGATGACTGGGCACCTTTGGCGTTGTCATCGGTAAGTTGAGGGTCGTTCGAGCTGATGGTGGTACCGATGATGAACGATCCTAGAACATAGAAGAACAGGATGCGCCAGAAGACACGTCGAACGGCCTTGGGAACTAGTGGAAGTACAAGGTCAGTGGCTGTCGTATGCAGTTGATACAAGGGGATTGCTTACTGTTCTTGCGAGGGTTGGCGGCTTCACCAGCAGCAACTGCAACCATTTCAACACCACCGTAAGAGAACGCAGCGTTGACAAGGGTAGACCAAAGACCGGTGAAGCGACCAGTACTACCAGTACCAACGTATTCCTTCATAGCGCCCTCTTTCCAATAGCGGAACCCTCGCCTGTCATGGTCTGGTCCTCCACCAAGCATGATGACCAGACCAGCAATGAGCAGTCCCAGGATCGTTATAATCTTTATGGACGCGAATATGAATTCAGCTTCTCCGTAAATCGAAACAGCGAAGATGTTAAGAAAGACGATGATGACAATGATGATGGAGATCCATATGGCAGGGTTGTACCTAGTGGCATGTTAGTTGTTGTCGCATTCGGAGTAGTGGCGGTACATACTTCTCTTCTTGATCCCAGAAGTTGATAAGCAGAGCGGCAGCAGAGATCTCAGCGCAGAGCGTGATAGAGCTGTTGTACCAATTGTTCCAACCGACGGCAAAACCAAGAGCAGGATCCGCATAGCGAGCAGCATACTGGGGAATAGCACCGGGTAGGGGAAGCCAAGTGGCCATCTCACCGAGGCATTGCATCATACCGAAGACAGCAACACCTGTAATGGTGTAACCAAGGAGGACAGAGACAGGACCAGCGTTGGCGAAAGCTTTACCGATACCGAGGAACAGACCGGTACCGATGGTACCTCCGAGTGCGATGAACTGGATGTGGCGCGACTTGAGGCCTCTCTGAACGTAGCCATAGTCCTCGGCTTTCTGAACTGAGCCGTACACACCAGCGGCCTCGTTGATGGCATTGCCTTTGGTATCGGTGACGTCTCCAACAGCATGGTCAGAAGGCGTCTCGCCAGCGACAGCATACTGCTGTTTCTCGTAGTCGTTGACCGACATATCTGGTGTGCTGTTGCGACCGATATGGGGTGACAGGCGGATGGAAGCACAAAGGAGGTGTGCCCAACAAAGTAAAGGACCGAACCTGAGTCTATCAGGGACAACAGGCCCAAGGGATCACAACAAGGGTAGAGGCACGAAAGATGATAGCCTTGCAAGCCGGGAGAATGGGGTTATGAGAACGATCTTTATACCTAGGCGCCTGCGACAGCCGCCTCTCGACTCTGCAGCATATCTATCCCAACACCAGGGTACCGCACACAAAAGAAGAGCATGGGCTGGATCACAGCGGAGACTGTCATTCTGCAGGCTAGTCGCGGCGCAGCTCCGGAGATCCTGCTGGTCAAAGGTGTGATTGGGAGCAAATGAGACGAACTTCTTGGCAGACGGTGTTGCCGAGCAAACACGCGGTACCGCCATGAACTATCTAAACCTCATCCGGAGGGTGATAAGGATGGCACCACAGTACTGGGGTAGATGCTTGGGTGACAAGCTTCGATACAAGCCTTGTCTGTTCAACGAGGGGCACAGCTTCTTGTGCAACATGTCTGCTTGCGGTTTCCCGTACAACAACCTATTCACCGGCGTTGTCGAAACTTTGCGGGTACTGATTGTATGACATTTGTCAAAGGCACACTCTTTGGTTGACTTCAGAGACCTCGAACAGCACGCGACAGCGGAATGGGGCGTCGGGCGTTCCAACTCGCTTAAAGTGCGATTTGGCATTGAGACAAGCCTCAATAGCGTTGGAGCAAGCAGCTATCGCGGAGTCCTGGCACGCGCTAAGCATTTCTCGGCAGGTGGATCCAAGCTACAATCCATTGCAACCCATCACAGCAGATTCCACTATCGTGGGCTGACTAGGGATGACGCGACGGGTGTTGTCCGAATTGGACGCATTTCTAGAACGCCTTCTAGCGCGCGGGGGTACTAGGATGGTATCGCCACACCTCCTGGATCGCGCAATATATTCAAATTCTGGTAGGATGGTTGTATCGAGACGACCCAGCTGACAACGATTTCAGAGATGCGTGTACTCTAGTACCTCTTCGATGGATGGCGAGAAGAAGGCGCGCAATGAGCGCAACAGTCCCCCACAACCCTCCGCACTAATGGGGTTATTGCACGGACAATCTGCGCAATCTACCTTGCGAGGTGAATCGCCGGCCTGCACTGCAGGGGTTTGATTGGAGTCGTAAACCTGCAAATGACGGTGGCGACTCGTATATTGTTCTCAGTTGATGGCACAAGGCTCGCATCCATCCAATCATATGGAAGATTTTAGAGACACAAAGACCGGAGTGCTGTGTGATGACCCGAGCATCATCCTAGGCGATCTTTTGGGCAGGTGCGTGTATTCGAGGCGTGATACTTGCACATGTGATCCATGTCGCGAGCGTAGGAGTTGTGTCTTCGTCAGGCTTTGTGCACTGATAAAGCTAGAGGCCGGTCACGACATCCAATGGAAAAGTATTCTAGAAGGTTTCAGGCGCGTAGACGCGGTGAGAATACGCCTCGTTCAAGCTACTGGTACCTGGCCATGCCTGGGTGCTTGACTAGATAAGCCGAGAAGCCACTACACTAGTCGCATTGACACAAGACCAACGGGCCGACCTTATCGAAGACAAAAGAAATCTTTGGACTTTGCGGGGTGATACATGCAAAGTTCAAGTCTGCGAAGTAGAGTTTGCGTGAGGGTTTAATCTAGTCAAGTATCAGATTCTGGACTTGTTACATTATGGTATGAATACACACAATCTTATAAGCCGCCGACCAAAGACGCACTCATTGTCATAAGCATGATTGCATATTGCGTTACGAAATCGCAAGCATTCTCCCATTCTGTGTGCGCATACGCGAGACAAAGGTGTGCCGTTTTCCTCGAAGCGATCAGCTCTCCGGATCCAAGCATTATGGCGTGGCGATTGTTGTTGAGGTGCGTTCGACAAGCTACAGCAGATAGACGACATGTTGTGCCATTGACCCAACCCAAGCGCGTCTTAGCCAGGTCCGATTTTGGGCATATCGTGGTGTTCGCTCAGTCCACTCAGATACTTGTTCAGCTCCTCTACCTTCTCCTTGTGTGTTTTCACTCCTTCCTTCTTCAATCTCTCTTCCAGCCTCTTCCTTCGCATCTCGTCGTGTCGCCTTTCAGCCTCCGTCTTCTGTCTTCCACCGCCCTCTCGTATCGATCTTTCTACGGCCTCGGGCGAGATTGAGCGGCCAGGTGTGCCTGAAGGTGACTTGTGCGCGTCATTGTCGGTAGTGGATCGTTTCGCGACGTCGATGGATGTGTCTTCAGAGGGTTTTGTAGATTCGGTAGTCTTTGGCTTCTTCTTCTTCTTCTTTTTCTTGTCAACGCCGCCGCCTTTGAGCTTCAGAGCACCACCGCTGGCCGCAGTGTATTCCGAAGACGGCATCGTGGTGGTGCGACGATGTGTGGTTGGTAAGCAGCTTTACATTGAGCGCGAGATTGATCAACGGGCTGACACGTGACATCCGAAAAAGTGGGGCCGACACCATCGCGTGTATCGGAACAAACAACACTAGTGCATCTGAAGCACTTTAAGCCACCCTGGAGAATGCCGTGGTAGAGTCTTGCCCTTTAGCAATACTCGTCAGTGATCTGCGCTTGCGTATTTACGACAAAAAATCATGCAGCATTTCGTTGAGTTGTACGGAACCGCCGCCCATTCCACACAGGCTCGGACTTGGGATTGAGTAGAAACGACCACTGCTGTCAATGCGATAGCCGATTTCCTTAGAACACCACAGTGGATAAAATATGGTACACACGCCACCTGCCTGGTTTTGCGGCTGGCTCCTACCTACATACTCTGAGAGGGCGATCTACTTTTCGTCATCTGAGATATTTGACTCAATAGCCTTACCATTCACCTGCACAACGACTTCAATGTACTCGACAGCTAATCAACGCATCTAAATGTACATGTATCGGGGAATCTATCGAAGGAGACGGCAAAATAGGTTACATTGGGCGGGGTTTCGATACTAAAGCTAAGAAGATAGATACTCCTCTTCGACGAATTCAAAGATGATTTTCTAAAAGAGGATATAGACACGGATTAGATTTGCTACGACAAAAGCAATAGCTGGGAATTGAGGTTACCTAGGTAATCTATCATATAGGTGGCGTGGCAGGCGTTCTCTTCTGCAAGACCCCGCGACCGATTGAATACTTTTCGGACATCGAAGACCATAGTAGAAGGGCGATACCTAGAGATGTGAAGGGAAATGAAAAGATGTATGAGACGAGATGCGATGCGAGATATCAAAAGACATCATGAGATACTGTTTTCGCGGTTTGAGAGAGAATATACTGCAATGATAAGCGTGCGCCAAATATATGGGTATGTAGTTCTTCATTTAATTCTCAAAGACAAAGACTCTAGTAGAAAGGAAGATGAGTAGAATGGTGCACTGGCGAAGGATGCATATCTGCATAAGCTCAAGGTCTGATCGCACTCCAGAGAGCTATCTAGTGATGCCAATGCTTTCTCTTTTATCATCGATCGGACTCAGATGGCGTGCTTGCACGCTCCCAAAGCCAAGGAAAGACACCCTCCCTATACATGATAGGAGTAAATCATCCTTGCCTTGGAGGCATGTTTGATGTTTCCAGGTTGTGGTTTTCACACAAGACTGCTGCTGCTTTCTTGATATAGTCAAGAAGAAAAAAAGTATCCCAACTCCAGCCCACCAAAAAAATTAGACATTGTCTAATACACACAGTACTAGACTTCATCGAATTGTCTCGATCAGCATGGGACTCGAACCCACAACCTTGCGCTCGCAGATATAGTTATAGGAGGCGCACGCGCTACCATTGCGCCAACCGACCTGTTGCCATGAAGCATACTTGTGGTTGAAGAACTAGATATACTTGTCAATTCTAGATCTATCCTTACAGTCTACTTCAAGCCTCTTGTCTGATGCTTTGGAATGCTCCATGGCTGTGGATGGTTGCTTTGCTAGCAACAGTGAAATTTTTGCAAACCAAGTGGAGGACAATGGTGGGTATCTTTTTGGCCGAGAATTCAAAGCAAGGCCGAAACGGATCTGTCTGAATCTTGTATGATGTACTGATACCCTTGAACGCAAGGCTATAACCCGATCTATTCGAAGGACGTCTGTTACTGTATGTGTGCGATGGTAACAACAACACTTAGCGTTGCACACGCCTAGATAAGATTAGACAGCAATGACGCGATCGCAATTTTTGGCAACCTAAGCCCCTTGTGGCCCAAGAACAGAAACAGTCATGTAACACCAATCTTCAATCCATATTCATAGAATCGCTCGCTTACAAAACGTGAATATCGTCGTGGAGTATAGAAGTCGTAATTATCTTTGTGTGGATTCACGATCGTTGCTCCCCGGCAAGCATCGGCGACTGTCTATTGCAGCAACCATCCTTGTCTTCGTGACACACAAGCAAAAGCAGTCCGAGAAAGAATTGTGAGACCGAAACGAAAAAACGCAACATCAACAGCCATGGTACGCAGGGGAAGCTCTCGTTTAGCCTAGGCTAAAAATGTGGTTGAGATGGTGGCTGATTTAGGAGTGGCATTAGGTGCACGCCGATTCATCAAATTTCGCCGATGGAATGAGTAAGAAGGAGGTTTATGCACAAGTGCTTGAACAAGCGAGAGCGTTGTTTGATGGGCAAAGGAATTGGGTAAGTTTTATCAGTCGTTAAGAGAGGATGGGATTACGTTGCTAATGCTTCATAGGTTTGGTACGTTCATGTTATTATGCAACTGCCTACTTGGAGCATCTCTAATATATTATGAACAGCAACTTCTCAAACACAGCATCGCTACTTTGGCACGCATATCATTCATTGCCTTCTCCATCCTCCGCAGTCAACTGGGCGGGTTTCTACTTCACATCGCCTACAAATTCGTCACAACTACTGCTGGGCCCCTTCCAGGGACAAGTAGCATGTCAAGTGATTAACTTCGGTCGTGGGGTATGCGGAACTGCGGCAAAAGAGGCAAGGACGCAGTTAGTGGAAGACGTCGAGAAGTTCCCAGGACACATTGCATGTGATGGAGCGAGTCGGAGTGAAATTGTTGTTCCCATTGTACAAGATGGAAAGGTATGTGTTGACTCTCTGACTTCAAAGTGTTGGTATGCTGACACATTCGTAGGTCGTAGCAATTATCGACATAGATTGTGCGGAACTCAATGGCTTCGACGCGGAGGACCAGGAAGCCTTAGAAGAGTTGGCTGAGTTATTGGCACGATCGTGCGATTTTTGAAGCATGAGCGACGATGATCATCATAAGACAAGAATGGGTTGATGGCATGCTAGAGACGCCGGAGTGACTATATGCTTTTGCGTATTGGCACTGTAGCCCAGCCGACAGCGTTTAGGTAACGCAACAAATCTTAGCACACGAGCGAAGTATTATTGTATCTTCAGCAGAAAGTAGCATTTATGCAGACATCACAACAACATCCAGGTAATGCGAACTCGATTCGGAGAGAGAGTGCCATTGTTTTTGGACAATTATAAGTAGTCATCAACTCATACACGTCATGAACATATCCGCAGCCAGATTACCGCGAAAAGGGACAAGACTAAAGTAAAGATGCAGCGCAACAGTCACTGGTAATGAAACAGTGGAAAGAGAAGAGACATTAGCACACCATGCGCCCCAGTAACTCCCAGAATGATGACCCAACACCGTTATGCACTCTTTAGTGATTCAAAACGCCCGCCTGCAGACGACATATGTAGCGCCGAGCCCGATGGCATGCTGTGCGACGAAGAATTGACTGAGACAAGAAACGAAGTGACGATGAAAGTCGTGTCCCAAGACGCCATGCTATAACTCCCGGAATGAAGATTGAGGATCAGAAACTCAGAATCCAGGGACGTGGCTCATGACTTTGGGCGGGAGATGGCATTGCCTAAGCTCCCGACACGACCACTGGTCTTCCGTACAGCAGACTTGCCATCGGTGCTCCTGCGCGAAGGGCTCGATCGGATCTTGCCCATGTTGATGCTGCCACTGCCGCTCTTCTCCTTTGGTGTCTTCGGCCGGATGCCAGCCGGTGCAGTGTTCTCGAGGTCGCTCTCTTCACCGAAGCCGAAAGAGGTGTGTGTTACAGATGTTTGGACGACAGACGTGGTGCTGAAAGCGCGGCGCTGCTTGTCCTTGAGGGTTGGTGAACGCTGAGGGGAGCGTGACGAAGTACGCCGCGCAATCTGGCGGAGATGGAATTCCTCGTCCGACTCACCATCGAAGCGTGTGATGTCTGCTCTGACCTCTGTATGCGACTTGGTGAAGGGCTCGTTCTCGTCGATGCGCTGTGGTGACCGGCCGTTACCGTAGAGCTTGCTAGTCTTTCGCGGTTGTCCCGGTGTCGGCGCAGGCAAGTTGTCCTCTAGTACTCCAATATGGCCCGAGTTGCTTCGCTCGTTCGACTCGATCTCACCGAGCGCAGCGCGCTTGGAAGATCCGTTGGGCGGTGTGAAGGTTTGCCCGTTGCTAGCAAGGCGCTGCTTGTGCGGTGACTTGGTAGGCGTTGATGGCATCATCTGCGCGTACTTGGCCTTGATGGTGTCCTCGAACCACCACTCTCGGAAAGTACCTTGGTTGAGATGGAGCCAGTGCTGCTGGGGACCGACAACCATGCCCGGGCGCATGAAGCGCATGTATGCGATAATCTCGTTGGCGGTGAAGCCGTGCTTGTAGATCAGGTAAGCCCCGATGAGGCAGCCGGTTCGTCCTAGTCCAGCCTTGCAGTGAACTGCGATACCGCGCTTCTGCACCGTAATCATCTCATGTGCAAGGTTGACGAACTTGCGTACGAGTGACAGCGGCGGACATGTGCCGTCGTCGAAGATCATGTTCAAGTGCTGGATGCCGAGCTTGGTGAAGTAGGACGAGGAGTACAGCTCCGAGTTCAATCGCACAACGAGACCGACGTTGCGCGCGCAAAAGTGCGAGAGTACGTTCTTGAAGGGACCGGGGAGTCCAGATCGCTGGATCTCGGCGATGTTGGAAGGTAGCGTCGCGTACATTGGTGATGATGTCGGGATCTCATGTGTGGGTTGTTGTTGTGGTGAGGCGAAGGCCAGAAAGTTGGGAGTGACCCAGTTGAAGTCACCCATGTCTACGCGCTCGAACTTCTCATATCTAGGACTGTTAGCGTTGGCTGTTTGGAGATGCGCGCGGCTCAGACGTACTCCTCGAGACTGAAGTCTTTCAGACCGCAAAGGCCTTCTTCCTTGGCCTTCCATACACCGTAGATGACGTCCTGAATGTTCAGGACATAGTCAGCCTGGCTGTAACCGGCATCGCGGAAGGGCATGCAGGGCGGATCCATCTGGGCAATGGGCGCCAGAGCAAGATGAGGTGGCCATGACTGGATGAGCACCATGTAGCATGCGAGAATGCAGGCAGCGTTTGCGCGACCTAGGCATGTTAATTTGTGCAATTGAACGGAGTAGATTTAGTGCTCTCACTCCTAGAGTCGGCGCTGCTCCAGAAGACGACAGCGCGGTCCTCGTTGGCTGGGTCGCCCAAAACTTCATGCAGCTGAACAGCGAAGCGGTAGAGGTGACCAATGTGCAGTGGGCCGAAGTCACCATGGAAGGCATTGTACAGGAGAGTCTTGTCGATACTGAAGTAGACAGGAGGATGCGCCTTGGGCCCTGCGGCAGTAGGTCCTACTTGCGCGCGCGATGACCGCTTGGAAGGCGACTGGCTTTGCTTGGGGTACGGAAAGGGCGTGTTGGCATCGGGCGGGCTTGTGTACGATGCCAGATAGAGTCGGTCTTGAATGTACTAGGAGGTCTCAATCAGAATGTGTTCCGCAATCGCTTTGTTTTGGTGTGTTGTGATGCTCACCTCGATCACCTGACCATAGCTGGTCGTGGATGCGCGAGACATCTTGGCTACTCGATCGCGTGGTGAAGCCATGGGGAAGAGGAAGGTGCGATCCTCAAGTGTTGATTACAGCTGGGGAAGGACGGGGTGCCGACTTGGGACGAAAGCGGCGATGTCGGCAGCGCAGCGCAGGAGTATATGCGTCGTCGTTCTGGAGCTGGTAGCGGAGGTGCCGTCTACGCCTGCTTGTCCTGCTGCGGTCGAAGTAAGGAATAACAGTAAAGATGTGTGACGGGCGGATGGTTGGAGGTTTAAGCACATCCTCCATGTTGTTGTTGTTTACAGATGCACGGACCAACCCGCTAGTTCCACTCCGCGGTTTCGGGATGCCCGTCAACGCCATCATAACAACTCTAGACGGCTGGTCCAAGCACCACAACAACACAACAACTGGTGAGGTCCTCCCTGTTGTTTACCCTACGCATTGCCTATACGTGACCTGGTACACATATTCTCGTTTGCCAGCATCTCATTTCCCGTCTACGACTCTGTCTGATCCCGTCTCTTAGGAAACCAGCATCGTCAAGACTTGGACCCGCAGCTGTCGTCGTGTCTGCATGACCTCACAGGGTCCAATATATGGGCTTCTAGAGGCTGCCTGCATCTCGATTGCTGCAGTAATCGCGGACAATTTGCGCGGCCTGCACTAGAGCCCGTCGGCATCGCGATCGCCTCACCGCATACGGCCATCTTGCCGTTGTCATTTCTTTTTGTGTTACTTTGACCATCAACAGTAAGCAGTTGTCGTACAAACTCCGCAGAGTTGAAGCCCTGTTCTGGGAGATATCCTTGGCGACCCACATATCCTGTGTGTTGCAGAGTAGGAGTGGGCCGCGGCCGTGCGTTGTGAAGCCTCATCTAACATTTAAGGTTACAATGATCCGACGGGGCAGAACAGAGGGATGGCTCAAAGAGTCCATCGATGTGCTACCTACATGGGCTACGTTCAATGGGGTCAAGTTCAATGGTGTCAAAGTTGGCCCGCTACCAGGTTATGAGGACAGAGGATCAACCGTCATCGCCGACAAGAAGCTCCAAGGGGGCGCCGCTGAGCCTATGCTCGTCGTGCCAAAGGAATTGATCATATCTCGCCAGAACATCGAACTTCTTGCAAAGGCAGACCACCATCTTCGAGAAATTCTCGAAGCTCTTGGGGACTTTGGGAGGGTGTGACAGCCCCTTGGAAGAATCGAAAAATTCACAACACTAACGCAGTACAGACGACAAGAGGCGCTATACTTACATTTCTACTCTTACAAGCCACCATTTGCTGTCCTGAGACAAAGGGAGTTGGCGTCCTGAATCCCCTTACGGAATACATCAAGTTTCTTCCAGATGAGCTGCTTCCCACATTCTGGACCGAGGAAGAACGGGAGCTCTTAGTTGGAACCACGCTCAAACCTGCAGTTAGCGCAAAATTGAATGGGTTGCTGCGCGAATTTGAGAAATTGCGAACTGCGACAGAGTCAATCAGCTGGTGTAAAAAGTACTGGTGGGACGAAGACAATGGCATGTTGGACTTCGACGACTGGATGCGTGTCGACGCCATGTACCGGTCTAGAGCTCTGGAGTTTCCAGGTACTGGTGACTGCATGGTGCCCTGCGTTGATATGGCAAATCATGCATCGGGAGATGCAACAGCTGCCTTATACGAGACCGATGGGAACGGAAATGGGTTGTTACTACTTCGGGAGGGCAAACATGTCGAACCTGGCGAAGAGGTTACGATCACGTAGGTCATCCCAACACATCACACGAAATTCGCTCACCAGATTAGGTACGGGGACGACAAAGGCGCATGTGAGAACATCTTTTCGTACGGATTTATCGAAGATACAATGACTTGTGCGAAAGTCATGTTTCTGGACCTTGACATCCCAGATGACGACCCCCTCAGACCTGCAAAGATTTATGTTTCAAAGGTTGCACCAGGCTTCCGCATTTTTGAGAAGGACGGCAACATAGAATGGGAAAGCGACTTCGTATGGCTTGTTGTAGTCAACGAAGAAGACGGCCTAGACTTCAAGATCAGACAAACGACGGACGGCAAGAGAGAAATCCAGTCTTTTTGGAATGAGCAAGAACTCGACACGGTCAAGTTGCGGGAACACCTTGAACAGGACCCAGCATGGGATGTCTTCCGACTCCGTGCCACGGTACTTCTACAAAACCGTGTTGACGCACAGATCGACACACTCAAAGAATCAAAGGGCGCTAGACGGGACAGTACCATGCGGGACATGCCGTGGAAACTTGCGGAGCGACTCCGAAGTCTGGAGCTAGACATGCTCGAGCGTGCTGCATCCACACTTGATAGCCAGGTAAGACTATTGCCTTCTCATACCCCGCGCTCGTAGCTACATCATAGTATGCTTCACACCCAATATCACCATAAGCCATGCGTCACAGCATGCTCTTGGACAGTCGTTCGCCTAGTATGGTGTCGCACCAAGGTCGGCACCATGCGCCTGATGGGCTAGACTGCTAGACCGCCAGACTACCAAGTTGCCGTTCCTGCATGTTCTTCTTGGGACCATACTGACAGCATACAGAAAGCCAAACTCCTAGACACTGAGGCTGTAATACATTACCTTGGTTTAAACGAGGGAGCAGAGGATGAAGAAGAGGATTTTTCTTGAACACAAAGACCCCACATGATAGACGAGGTTATATACCATTGTGGAACCTATCCAATCTAATACCTCCCCACGCGCCCTGCATTCGCGACGGAAGCAGCGCGTCTATGATAGAAGATCAATAGAAGCATCGGCTCTCCGCCATTCATATTACGCCTCTTAATCACCCAACGTAAGTTTCTACGCCCAAACGTATAGAAATCGACAATGCAGGCCAACATGCATGACGCAGTTGGATGACTTTTGTCGTGCTCTCTACGGCCGAAGTGGCTCAGACGGCTCACGCGGCCACGCTCCTAAACGGTCACTGTTGGAAGCATCCAATATCCACGCGATCAGCCTTATACGCGGGGCCTGGTCGAAGATCAATCACAGACACGCGAGGACAGTTCTGCTCAAGTCTAGGAGAATTGATGTGCAGAACGGGTTGGGCCTTGGCTGCGATAAGCGGCTTGCCGCGTCGTCCACATTCATCCGCCCCTGGTCGATACAACCAGCTTTTAAGCCTGTCATGGCAGAATGCAGGTTGCGCGTTCCGTGTCAACAAGGACATTGATCACCTTGCCGTCTTCTAGAATGTGCCACATAGAGTGCGCTGATGAGTGGTAGTCATACGGGCACCAAATATTGCGGCTGTTGGCGAATGGCAGCCTGCTGAGCAGCCCTTGTAGATGGTACCCATCCGGTTAAGACGGGCGCAATATTTGGTTGCGGCACAGGCCTAGAGCATGTTGCAATTGACAGAGTGGTGGGTGGCTCAATCACAACGTTCGGGCCGACCTCCAAGCATGATCTGAGCGTGGGTGTTCACAGTCGCTGAAGCCACCACTCCGCAGAAAGCTCTAGTCATGGTCGTGAGAGGCTGCTGAGGAGTGCCGAGAAAGCCCGTCGTAATTCTGACAAGCAGGCATGCTGATCGCAACAAGGCTAGCTTTAAGGTTTAGTGGCCAGTGATGGACGAGAAAGTATCGGCGAAGATGTGCTGCTCGTGTTTTCCCTTGTGGGATGGCGCCTTCGCCCCGCAGCGCGCCCACAAATTCCCCAGAGAAAGACTAAGCCAGGGTGGCAGGTGGCAGCTTACATCTGCCAGGCCGTCCCCAATTCTTCCGTCTAACCTTCCCACTCATACATCCTACGCATCCACCCTGACTAGTATTGCTTTATCTTCGTGCAGTCACGTCGTTACACGCCTAGCGATAAAAGCCACAAACTTCACAACACAATACGCGAACGACACCCGAATACCGGAGCACCGGATGACAGAACGTGACACGACCTATCAGTGACCGCCCATTGGGCCTTTGGATGAAAACTACTACACCACCAACGACGCGCAACGAACGACGCCCAAAATGCCTGGGATACTACCCATGAAAGTGATCAAGGTCGGCTCAAGCTGCCAGAGCCGCATCGCCCAAGCCTGCGACCGATGCCGCTCAAAGAAAATACGATGCGACGGCATCCGCCCCAGCTGCACGCAATGCACAAATGTCGGATTCGAGTGCAAGACGAGTGACAAGCTCAGCCGCCGTGCATTCCCCAGAGGATACACTGAGTCGTTGGAAGAGCGAGTACGGGTATTGGAAGCAGAGGTCCGCGACCTGAAGGATCTACTTGACGAAAAGGACGAGAAGATTGACATGTTATCACGCATGCACGCGCGCTCTCCAACAGCGTTCCCTACTGCCAGGCGACCCTCGATGCATTCACCGGGATCTTCGGAAGTTCGAGAGGAATCACAAGAAAAAGACGACACATTCAAGGTGCAGCAGGCACCGCTTCTACTTGACGACCTGAACAGAGATTCGTATTTCGTGGGCAGCTCGAGTGGAAGAACACTTGTTGGTATGACTCACGGTCCCCAACGCCGCATACAGCACATCTAACATTCCACAGAGGCGTTCAAGCAAAAAGCACAGGAGACGGGTAGACTATCCACCGACATCAACTCGAGCGCTTTCTTCGGCGCTGGAGCGCGACAAGCTTCTACTCTTTCCAAGCGAATCGTTTCCTTCAAGGCTCCTCCACGTCTGGTCTCGGATCAGATGATCAACATTTTCTTCCAAGAATGGGCACCTCTGTTTCCGATTCTCCATCGCCCCACTTTCTTGTCGCTCTACGAACAGTATGTGGCCAGTCCCGATACCATGAGTGACAAGAAGTCGATTGCACAACTCAACTTGGTTTTCGGAATTGCCGCGCTGTCTAGCGATGTATGTATGCCTTACGACACATGCCAGCCTTTTACTGACTTTTTAAAGCCCCGCGACGGACAAGATGTCGAGTCCTTCGAGACTCAATGGCAGAGCGCTATTGAGAGCTTCTTGATGGAGAATGACGTCGCAACGCTGCAAAGTCTCGTCCTTGCCCAGATCTTCTGTCTGCTGAGGGCCGACTATTCCCGCGTGCTCAAGTACAAGGGACTGGCCGTCGGCCTGTCGCAACGTCTTGGCTTGCATCAGTCACAGAAGCGCTTCGCGCTCGATGCACTGACGAGTGAAACACGAAAGAAGCTGTTCTGGTCGCTGTACACGGTCGACTGGTAAGCTTACTCCCGCCGAACCCTGCCGTTGCGTTACTGACCGTTCCTAGTCTCTCCGCTGCACACCTCGGGCTACCGAAGCTAATCCGCGAGGAAGATGTGCACTGCGAGTATCCGGTAGATGCCGACGATGAATACGTCACCGAGAAGGGGTTCCTGCCGACCCTGCCCGGCGAGTACACTAAGCTCTCCAGCGCACTGGCTCTCTTCCGCCTGTCACGCATCTTGTCTAAGGTCCTAACGGAGCTCTACCCCGGATCTGCATCACATGACATCTCCTTCCGCACTATTGCGTCGCTCTGCGACGAGTTGGAAGACTGGCAGAGCAACCTTGCGCCGCACCTCAAGCTGACGTTTGCGCAAGACAAGCCAAGCACCAACGTCACAAGCAGCAGATCCCCTGTTCTGGTATGTGAATCTTGATTCCATGTGCATTTTGAGAATGCTGACACAACTAGTCTCTCGCCTACCATCACATCAGGGCGTTGGTTTACCGCCCAGCCGTTGTTGCTAATCTTGGCGACAAGGGCTCGTCAGCCGTAGTAGCCGTTGGCGATGCCTGCAAGCATATCGTGCAAATTGTCGAACTTCTCGACGAGCGCAAGCTGAGCTTCTCTTTCTGCCTTAATCGCAACGAGGTACTTGTGCAAGCTGGCTTTGGATTGCTTTTCCAGACCCTGACGCTTGCTCGCGAGGGTAAGTTGATCAAGGACAGCAACCGACTCGTATGCTCCGTCATGGATATGCTTGAGCGTGGAAATGCTGCAGGCTATGCCGAGTTCCGTCGTGTCGGTTGTGGCATCGTGGCTGTTCCCCGTGTTGAGCAAATGCCAGCCCCACCACTGTCACGACACAACTCAGAGAGCAACATGGGAGCGCCTCTGGATACCTTCCGCGCGACACAGAAATCCCTCAAGGCTCTTGCCGCTCGCTTCTCACCAAGCGCCATGAAGGCCGCTCGCCTAGATCAAGAGCCTCGCCGCGCAACTCTGCCTGCTCTCTCGCCCAATGTAGGCGTACATGCCAATCCTTCATCGACAAGCTTATCTTCCATTCGATCCGAGCCTCCTGTTGCCCGTTCGGAACCTACATTGAGCCCATTGTCACATCGCGCATCCTTCTCGATGCCGAACAAACGTCGTCCAAGTCAACCAACTCCACAGCAACAACAACAACAGCAGCAGCAGCAGCAACAGGCGCAACGCAATATTGACTATCTTTCGTTCGCCAGTGACCCACTAGCTAGCTATGCACTACAAAACAACCAAGGTATCAAGACCGAGGTTTCGTCATCCGACTGGGAACGCCTCCTTTCTTCACTAGACAATGGCCAGACAAACATTTACGACACAATTTACGGTGGACAACCAGCAGACGCCCTCGTCGACGTTGCCCCTCAGTCAGCCAGTACCGACAGCAATGTCACTTGGTCACCAAACGTCTGGAACTGGGGCAGCTACAGCTCAGAGGCACCACCACCTCAAAGCGTCCTCAGTTTCAGTGATGAGAGCTTGACCAGTGGAGAAGAGTTTAGTACCGGTGCATGTGAATATGGTTCCACGCCCGGCAGCGATAGACTCTACCCTGGTATCATGATTCCAGGCGACTATGACAGCACAGCAAATCTTACGGGCCTGGATACTACTTATTGCGGGTTGTAACTTGGTGCCTCGACGAGACCACGATGATACGATGGGTGTATATACAGTGAATAGGTGTCTGGCGTATAGGATATCATCTAGGGTGATATAGTTGGCTGCTTTTGAGATACCACGCTTCTTGCAAGAGCGAAAGAGATGACGACGTAACGGGGCAGGAAAACAATGTGTCTTCTTTCTAAATAAGCGTATATAGTTTTGTTAATTTGAATACTTTGCCATATACAATCTGCTGTTCCCGCACTTTTCATCAAAACTATGGTCATCTTCTCAGGCTCTCAAGAAGTTTCCCGGCAAAATCCGTCCATACCTACTTCGGATGAATGGAAGTAACTTTCCACATTCCAGCCACAAATATCCACGTACACCCCGCATCCCAGCTAGCGCACTAGCACGGCAATAAGAGACCCACATGGTTCGCACGTGGAGATTATGCGGGGTGGCCCTTTATCTGGGAGTGGAGACGTTCAAGGATTTCGAGATCGAGCCACGGGTGAACGAAATCATGGGGAGATGCAAACAGCCGGTGTGGCGTAGCGCTAGGGATGTATGGAGGGTAGAGCTGAGTAGAGTGAAGGACTCGAGCCACGTAATGGAGCGCCCATGGAGCCGGAGCTGTCATAACGCTGTATGATCTTGGCCTATTAGAAGAAGTGACAATTTTCAGAGACATCACAATGCGCAGCGTCATGATCGTCGAGTGCTTGCTTGGCTGCTACCGGATCGAAGATTTTGTGTGATAGTTACACGTCATACATCGCGATCTCTTTCCTACGATGGAAATTGTTATTGGAAGTTGAAGCTAATCGAGCTATTGCGCCCAATCAAAGTTACGAACAGCCCTTGTTTTCATCTCTTTTGCAAATCCGCAAGTTTGCATGATCCCGAACTGTCTCCTGGGGTCTGCTCTGGGTAGCGTGCAAACGTCGGAATGCGGGGTGATCAGACTAGGTCACACCATGTCGTCGCAAGCGCGCAAGGACTGGGATGCCAATCATCGTTACAAACGTAGTTATGGCGTGTGAGGGGTATGGAGTATCGGGAAGATTCGGAGAGATAGCGTGAAAGTCCTTGTTGCAAGAAGACTCAAGCATAGGGCAAGCTTCTTTGGTATTCACTGAGCTGTCGGTACTCAGTTTATTCCGTTCATCCTTCAACGTTCCTTTGCAGCGATGCATGAGGATGTGTCCGTAGAAAAGCCGCTTAGACGAGACACTCCTACCTTATATCCACGATGTCGCCGCCCTAGCGCAGGAACTCGGCGTTCAAGTAGTCGACAAAGACCTCCTTCAGGCGTGCCTTGGAAAGGCTGTGCTGACGGTTCATGGTGATGAATTGACGGCGAATACGCTGGAGTTGTGGCAAGGTCATTGGTGTAGCAGGGAGCTCAATGGGCTTCTCGATATCGGCAACGGCTATCTCTCCACCCCCTTCGCCAGGGTGATCCTTCTGGTATACCATTATCTGGGCGAGGATATCGGATGTGGTCTTGTCGAGCTCGTAGAGGTAGTTCTGCTCTGTGGCCGGTTTCTACTAGACGTTAGACAAGGTCGTCAATACGTCTGGGGCACGTACCAGCACTGTGGCAAGGTTGGGCTTGACCGTCTTCATCTTGCCGTCACTGCCTACCATGGCATCCCATATCTGGTCGCATGGCGGCTTCTCGTCTTCCTCGACCACGATGAACAGCGGGCTGTCCCATCGCGTCATGCCATTGGGCTCTTCGTAGCGGAAGATGAGGTTCTCAAAATCGTCGTCGTCATATCCACCGTCGCAGTCCTTGTCGGCTAGGAGCTTCTTGTTGTTCTCGCGACATCGTTCGGCGGGCGTCCCTATGTGCAGCTCTAAGACTGTCAGCTGTGTGTGCTTGGGCTACAAGCATGGTATACTGACAACGCAGCTTGGGGTCTGGAGAGCCTTGGCTTCGCAGTACAACTGGTAGCGGAAGCCCTTGATGTAGTTTAAGCCATCGGCGATAACGATGTCATCGCGCGACAGGACTCTTTTGACGGCGGAATATTCTTCCGCACGTGCATCCTTCTCGGCTTTGGCGGTATGGTAGACGGAGCGCGACACGCCCAGCGTCTGATCGTTGATGAGATGGACCTTTAGACGCGAAGTGCGCGCATCAGGGGGCGAGCTGGCGATCTTGGACTCGAAGTATTCCTTCAACTGGACGGCTCTGGTGGTCTTGCCCGCGGAAGGGAAGCCTTGGGCGGGTTAGCGAAAAATGGCGGGGGACATGGAGGGGAAGGTGGAACCTGAGATTAAAACGAGCTGCCCATGTCAGTAGGCGAGTCTGGGGAAGGTTCAACGAGGACTTACGGGCATGTTGCGAGTAGGGCGAGCAACTCTTTGCCTGGAAGTGGTAATCCGCGTAAAACTAAAGAAAGCTGGCGTCTCGATGCGATGGCAAGCGTCGGCAGATCAGATTGGCCTGTGACGAAATTCACGAGCTAACAAATCCGAGCCGCGGTCCAAGTGGTACCGATGGATTGTGTCCTTCCCTATCGCGCAGGTCATTCCTCCTTGCTTTTGCCTATATCCTGCTTTTTCTCTCCCTCTCCCGACTTCAGCCTCTACTGCACCACGTCTGGACCAGCTCGCACAAATTGTTCCAGGTTCGCGCAGAAGATCGTCAGTACAGGGTAATATCCACCTACCACGGGACTACTATTTACTTTACCCATCCCCTCGCCTCGCCCACTGTTGCAACCTCCGTACACCTCTACTCTCGACGACTCGCCTCTCTACGACTACCTACCACTCGCTCGCCGATTACACGCCAATTACACGCCAACTACTCGCCAACATGTCCAACTACTCGCAACAACAGTATGGCGCGCCTAGTCGGCCAGCCTTCTCTGCACTCCAGTCTTCGAACACGCCCGCCGCCGGCTACGCCAGCACGTCTACTTCCAGCATCGCCTCACGGTCTTCGACCCAGTCTGCGCCGCCTGTCTCGCCGTCTACAAGCCCCCAGAACCACCAGTACTTTGGCTCCCTGAACCAGCAGTCGCAACAAGCACAGCAGCAGCCTCGCCTCCAAGCACAACGACATCCTAGCTTCGAGTACCAACCGAATAGAAACGGTGCCGGCCAGACTGCAGCTGAGACTACAAACTATCTCAACCAGGCTGCGCTGCTTGCCGAGGCTGCGAAACGGGCACAGATGGCTTGTGTTATGCGAGATCTTGACGGCATGGAGCTATAACTTGACCACAAGTTGGCAACGAATTTCTCGTGACGAAGGGAGCGCTTTCACTACTTCGCGTACAAGCATCGACATACTGCGACAGCAACTTGCCGGTTAAAGTCGGCCGTGAGCCGTCACTCCATCTGCATCTTCAAAACGGAGTGGGTCCCGGACATCAAAGTCTTCAAATCTCACGCTGTCATCACTCCACCATTCTCACCGGAACGTCGCCAGACCTTTCTCTTGAGTTTGCGGTGAAGAAAAGCGTCTCCGCTGCCCTACATCATACCGCCCGATATTCCTACCGTGGCAACTTTATTTCGACTGTACATACTTCCCCACTTTCGGACCGACTTTCTGCTCTAACCACCTTCCACTTTTCCTACACTACATTTCATAGCTTGGAGTTATATGGCGAAACCAACATCACACTGGCACCGTTTTGTCTATTCACGTGTCGAGTCCCCGAGTCTAGAATGTTCGGAGGATTCTAATAGCGAGTGCATTGGGAATTTTTTTAGATGGGATATGCATGCAGATGCGGCACATAGATCAATGAAGACACTTGTCCGATATTGTATGCGTTATCTACACCTTGCTTCGTACCTGTACCGAGACGCACTGTTGCTTGCACGGATGTGCATGTCGGGAAGGACCCGCCTCAATACATCATGATACGGCTCCAATGGTGAACGCTTGGACTAAGTATCGGACTTCGACTCTCTACCAAGGTACATCACCGACATTAACGCATCCCGCAGACATGTCCAAGGACTGCATGGGATTTCGCTATATCCTAGGAGAGTGCATATTCGTGTTCGATGACTACATCAACCGGTGCGTATCAACTTGGTACGCAATCCATTCACCACACTACCATAGACGCAAGACAACTGAACAAGGCATGGAGAAAGATTATGAGTATTTCTACGAGAAAAGATGCATAAACAGACTTTTATAGAGACAGAGGACGATGGCGTGCCTTGAAGGACCACGCCCTGTCTTATCTACAACACACAGCCTTGTGCGGGGTCCATATAGTTCTCACCAGCCGCCCCATGCGAGCTGCAGGAGGGCTTGCATCATGCACATGTACATGGATCGTGACAACATCGCATTGCTGCGCAATGAGGCAGAATCATGAAAGTGATAAATGGTATGCGCACCACTTTCCATCTGCCTTGTATGAGGCTCAATAACATTCGCCCCAAATGTTCTTCTCTCCATCGGTTTCGATTGCACATAGGCACGGCTCCCAACCGTTCACTGACACGTCCTGCCTCGGCAGCGCCCTTTGGAATCGGAGGACCAATACCATGCCAACTCGTCAACATGAACGCCAACATCGTCGTCCATCTTGCTGTCGCATCGTGACAACGATGGTGGCTGCGATGCTGAGGGTGCATGGGCTGTAGATGTAAGAGGGCGGGAGAAGTCGACTACGACGATGGTGCCCAATGTGTTGTCATCGCTGGGACCATATGACCGTCCCGGCTTGATCATGAAGATCAGGCGTTGTTCGTCGAGCACACCGGTGATGCTCCTTGTATGTGATGGAGATGCAGATGGTAGTGGTCGGTTGAGTATATTATGCAGACGTTTTGAGCAGGGGCAGCGCGATGCTGAAGGGGGCCACATGCGGATAGGTGAATGGCGGTACCGTGTTTGGGTATCCAGGAAGTTGGGCTTCATCTCGTCGATTGGGGCCTTTCCCTTACAGCTTGTGGCCGAGTAGTCAAGGCCCAATTCGCGTCTTGATCCTATTCTGAGCCTAAGGCAGGGCGGCTGGGAGGGATCGTTGCAGCAACGCTCGTCTTCTACGAGATCGACGAAGGAAGTGCATGCATAATTGTACGCCCTAAACTTTGTTCTCGCAAGGATGAAAGACCGGGGCGAAGGATCGGTAGGAGAAAACTCAGGGTGTTGGCTCCAGCTATAGAGGTCTGGTGTGGGTTTCCAATGGGCATTGTTTGAAGAGTCGATGAGGGGCACGTAGAGGTCATCCTCAGGCAGTAGCGGCTCATCGGACGACTCTTCCATATCATCCTCTTCTCTGAAATCCAGTTTAGTGACGTAGAACGTGCGTGATTGACGAGAAGATGCTTGAGCCCACTCTCGTCGTGATTCCACGATTACTGTCTCATTCGTACGCTCATCAAGCTGCAATGTAAGATCGGTCCACGAGTCGTGGATTGGTCCCTGTTTGTGTTGGCGCCGATACAGGCGCTCATCCTTAGAAATATCTTTTGGCAATGGTGACTTGAGTGGAAACCGGACCACGTGGTAAAAGGAAGTATAATCGATCTCTTCGACTTCAAAGGTTCCCTGGTTGGAAACGGCGTAGAAGTAGTCGTTATGTATTTCGAACGCGATCGTAGAGCCGATGTCAGATCCATGGAACTTGTCGAGCAGCACTGGTCTTTCGCGTTCCGCTAGCTCAGCGTCCTCACAAAGTGAGATACCGTCGATTTCCCATTTAGAGTGGCCATCGTCTCCTACTCCAGTATGAGTGCCGTAGTATAGATAACGGGCGTTGTGTCTGGCAAAAAGCTTAGAACATCTGGCCACTTGCATCGATTCTATCACTCTTTGGTCAATCGGAAGATTTGCCGCTGTGTGGATCGCGATTATGTGACTGTGGTCTGAGCTATACTTCGGCGTGGCGTGCACAGCGAGTATTCCATCAGCATAGTGAAGTAAACGCAACCCAAAATTACCAAATGCTCTGAACTTTGACTCTAGAACAGGTCGCACAATAGCAGAGAGATCAAGATGGACCGGTTTCAGCTTAGTGCGGAGATCCGAGACATAGACCATCCCAGCATCGAATATACATATGGTCCCTTGACGATACACAAAGCTGCTGCCCTGCTGTTCTAAGACGCGAGCGGAATAAGGGTATGCAGTTGACAAGGCATCTCTCCTCTCATAAATAGCCTGGAAGGCTTGCTCGTAGGTATTTTTCTCGTTTCGGGCTGAAAGTGCTTCTTCCGTGTATGGGTGGTTGATCTATAAGCAGCGTCAGCATGGTATGTAAGCATGTCGAGCATTTCAAATCGGCTTACTTCGACAGCGCGTCTGCAAACTGTCCTTTCGTCTAGTAAAGCCCTCAATTGTCGACATGTTTGACCAAGGTGAAAAATGTCTTCAAGATCCAAATTGAGGGTAACGCAAAAGAGTACGTCAAAAGGAAGTTGATCGAGAGAAGTAGTCATCAAAAGCGATATGATACTAGAAAGGTGCTCGGGGACAGGGCGAAGAAGGCACGTGAGCAACTTTCCATGCGAGTAATTGGGCTAAGAAAAAGCAAAAGGGCCTTGGGATGTACGATTAGAGGAGATAATTTGAGCTAACGACAGGTGGCGTTTATCAGCTGGACAATACTCGATGAATGTGCAGGAAGCATGGACGCCTTTGAATACTGAGCATTAGCAGAGCCTCATCCTTAGCGTGTGTGCAGGTGGATGTCTACCACCAACGACTAGGTCTGAAATGATGCAAGGGTCGGGACCATTTAGCGTCCTCTACCATGTTCGTATAGCATCAGGCTGAGTTTGAAACGAAGAATGCCCAATGCTATCTTGCGGGGTTATGTCGAATTGCGGTCACAAGGTGCGACATTCCCATACCGATCAGGAAAATGCGATCTACGCAATCGCAAAGGTTCTGAAATACGACAACCCTTCGTGTGACAACGGCGAGGGGGATGCATGCGCCAAGTGTATTTGAGCCTCATAGATGCTGACCTTGGGACCGATTGCGGTTAGCGTGTTGCGGCTCTGTATCGTCAGGTACCCCACCAAATCTTCTCTTTCTTGCTGTCTCAGCCTTCCAAGATCCCCGCACTTGACAACTGATGGTCCAGAATTCGGTGCTACATGGCCAATTGATAGAATGACAGGCTTCACAAGGTTTTCCGACTCTACCGCTTGGTTTGGCCCCAGTTATGCTATGCCCTTCTGTGTTATCGTAAATCCTCAGCCTCGCTATACGACCGGCACAGTTTTGGCTGAATAACCGAGGACCAGCCTGATTCCAGAACCGGTCATGATGGCCTCTTTTGATGCCTGGCGCCGTGAAGCTGCATGCTCTACCAGGATACGTATCTTGTCGGGCCTTGGACTTGCATGAGCGTAACTTCAGCGCCCTTGGCCCTAGTCAAAGAAGAGGCTGGTACAAGCTCGCGGAAGCGGGTATCTGCAGAGTAAATTGCAGTCTATCGAGTACACCCTATTGCTTTTCGTGCATAAGGGGCCAAAACAACAGGAAGCTTAGCGAATGGTTAATCGTGGAGTGCGCCGTCGCGTAGATAGCACATGCGGACTTCCGTGTGATCAGGTCTATTAGCGAGTTGCCGTCTTTATGTTTGGTTTGGAAAACAGTGGAAGTTTGGTTGCGGAAGCCTAGAGCGACGGAACCATTCGACTAGATGCTGAAGGAGCATTCTAGTCAACACTTAGCCTCCATACCAACCAATGAATGTGCATTGCTGTCTCGATGGTGTTGGAGCGGCGCTGTATGGCTGTGCTACTCGTTTGCGCCTGTTGTGCTTTGTGAAACTGTATGACCAACTCTTACAGTGATCTGACCAACTTGTCAAGCGCAAACTTCGTGGCACGTAGTGACGTGTGCAGACACACACAACTGATTACCAGAGCTGGTCGTGTCCCGTAGCATCAGGCTGAGATAGCCAACTATGCCAGTGGATGGAACAGAAAAAGTGAAGCGTCGCGGCTGAGTCCTTCGGCCAGTGGATGTGTATGTTCGTACATGCGATCCAAGAAGACGCAGTAGCTTGAAGATAAGCCCACAGGTATGTCAATCACTGCTCAGAAGCAGCGCGCTGGCGTTCTTTGCCCTCCCAACCCACATAGGGCCATCCCTTTGGTAGGCTCGAGTAGGGTGGCAGAGTATATCGTCCTTCACAGCTTCCTTGGTTTGGACATGTCAAGTTGCAAATGCCAAATACCTTGCAGTAGCAGTCTTCAGCGCTTGGGCAGTGTACGGCAGGCTTACCGAAGATGACTATCAATGGTGTTAGCATGAGATGTACGCCACTTCAAAAAAA